>Ga0136614_10003534_pt1 | contig 10040 bp, 7 predicted proteins | sample AntDrymUQ2792106_2_FD_106643 | JGI IMG/M metagenome (GOLD analysis project Ga0136614, IMG submission 106643) | Polar desert sand microbial communities from Dry Valleys, Antarctica - metaG UQ279 (21.06) | ecosystem: Environmental > Terrestrial > Soil > Desert | place: Antarctica: Dry Valley... | reverse complement strand
CGTTTGGAGCGCAGCCATTGACTGATGATCTTGGCCTCTTCAATCTCCTGAGGCAGCATCACTTGCTGTGGAATGTTCGCCGCCTCGGTGTAGAACTGCATCACGAATTGTTCCATCACTTCTGAATCGGCTTCATCCTCCGTCCCTTCCAGGATGAAATACTCACGTCCGATCAACTTGCCGCCGCGAATGAAGAAAATCTGTACACAGGCCTCACCGTTACTGCGTGCCATGGCAAGCACATCTGAATCCAGATAGTCCGTCGCGAAGACGATCTTTTGTCTCTCGATAATGGATTGGATGGCTTTGAGCTGGTCGCGCACGGCCGCGGCTTTCTCGAAGCGCATTTCCTCTGAGGCCTTTTCCATGTCCTTGTGCAGGCGTGACACGATCTCTTCACTATGCCCATTGAGGAAATCCATCAGGTCAGAGATCGTCTGACGGTACTGTACCTGGTTGACCGCCCCAATGCAGGGAGCGGTACACAATTTAATGTCGTAGTAAAGACACGCACGTTTGTCCATGCCTGTGATGACACGGTCGCAGGTCAAATAAGGGAAGATGCGGCGAAGCACATCCAGCGTCTGATATACAGCCCATGCCGAGGTATAAGGCCCAAAGTAACGCGAACCGTCATCAACCATCTGCCGCGTCACCGTGACTTTAGGGAAGGGGTCAGCCCAATGGATTTTTATGTACGGATAGCGCTTGTCATCCTTGAGGCGGACGTTGTATTTGGGGCGATTTTTCTTGATCAGGTTCATCTCAAGAATGAGCGCCTCAAGTTCTGATCCGACAACGATCCATTCAATGTCGGCGATCTCACGCACGAGCCTGCGCGTCTTTCCGTCGTGGCTGGCATCCGCGTGAAAGTAAGAACGGACGCGGTTCCTCAAGCTGAGAGCTTTGCCGACATAAATAATCGTACCCCCGGCGTTTTTCATCAGATAACAGCCTGGTTTTGCTGGTAGGGTGGCAAGAATGCCCTGAAGTTTCTCAGAAATTTCCATCGGGGGCTATTTTACTGCATGTGTAACTTATAAGGAGGCATGTGTGAAAATTTAGCAATAGTCTCGAGGTCGCTAAAGGTAGGTCGCGGCTTTTCCACTATATCAACAGCCCAGATCAATTCTCATTAGCAAACTCTTTTTCATATACGCCAACAACTCTTTTGTAAGTATTTTCCAATTCCTGAACTTCCTCATCTTTTTATTAACCCACATCACCACACATATGTACCGCGATACCCATTTCAGCAAACATAGCGGACTTCACAGCCAGGGCTTTATTAGCCAACTCAACTGACGGAGCATAAACCACCTGGATGTGATTGGCTTTGTGGCGAGCCATTAATTGATCCCGGCTCACGCCATGCAATATCGCACTCATGATCGGCCATTGCGGCGTAGTGGATTTCCAGCGGAACTGCATTTCCTCGGGTGGTAATGCGACCACCGTTCCCCGGCCAATATCTGCATGCAGGGCACCATCCTGAATATAAACCCGACTCCAGACAATTTCACCGGGTTTACTCTCGCCTTTGATCGAGCCGCCACCCTTCGGAAAATACATGGCGGGTTGGCGCTCGCTGACAGCCCCGGCATAACCACTGACGAAGTGAGAAGGAGGTACCGCGCCGGAAATCTCAAACACCCAGATGAAATCGTCGATACCATTACCACAATAATGCCGCCCCCAGCGAATATCGTGTAAAGTGGTAGCCGGATCTAACCCCATGGCTGTCCATACCCTGTTTGTGACGAGCGCATCCACACCCGCACCTTCATCCACCTCGTTGAAATGTGGCAAGGCTTTTCCAGGGAAAAGTTCCCGACCAGTTTCTTTTTCGTATACGGTCGGTCGGTCCACGTTGTTTAAAAGTCCCTCAGCCAGGTCAGAGGCTGCTGTCATATCCTTCAACCCCAGCTGATATTGAATACCAATGGCGTCACATCCAAACGTGTCAGCCATACGCACGGCGGCGATATACATTTTGATCTGTTCGAGGATTTGAGCATTCGTAAGTTCAGTGGCGTCATCACTTCCAACTATGAACGTCATCCCTTTTTCGTCAAGCCAGGTACGGATGCTGTGCGCTTCCTTGTCCGAAACGAGACGCATTTCAGCCAGCAAAGCCGACTGACTAAAACGTTCCTTGTAGATGCCACATGGATTCAGTAATTCGTCATCGATGATGGCATTGTACATTCCCATACTGCCCTCATCAAAGATTCCAAAAATGGCCTTGTCATTCTTCAGCTGCTTCGCCAATGCAACTCCCAGCTGAGATTCCTCCTTTGGCAGGCGCGCCAGATCGAGGTCCCGTATGTGACGCGTGTCGTGAGTGATAGTGCCTTCCTGCAACCATTGACGAATCCCTTTGAGGAAGAATTCATCCTTGAAATCCTCGCTCCAGATTGTGCTGTACTTGACCCGCATCTTCGTCAGAGACCCATTTAGATTCAGCAGGCCAACTAATCCAGGCCACTGTCCACTCCAGTTGGCTATGGTCAATATTGGCCCGCGATGATCTCTCAACCCGGCGAGAACATGATAACTGTATTGCCATACAGCTACTGCTACGATCAGCGGAGCCTCGGATGGGATTGATTTGAATACATCCATACCCATACGCTGATTCCAAATAAAGCCATGTTTCATTGTCTCATCATAGGGATGCGCCCTTCTAACAGTAACTCTCTCGGCAGCAAACGTTGCGACAATTTGTCGCTCCATATCTGCCTGGGCAGGCCAGCAGGTTTGATTGGCTGACAGACGCAAATCTCCGCTGGCGACGAGAAACGCCTCATTAGGGCTGAGGGTTGGTGAAGATGCTGTTTGAGGAATTTGGTAGGTTGCCATAGTTTGTTTCCTTTTCTACTCATAATACAGTAGGCCATTTTTTTCAATTAGACCTCTTGCATAAGTGTACGTAGGGCGGGTTTGCAACCTGCCAAACTTTGTGTTTTCAAATGACTGTCAGGCTACAAGCCTGACCTACATGCGACTTTCGCGAGAGGTCTATTATATCGGGCTTGCCGCCTGTAATTTTACAAGTGCAGATAAAAGTAACGAAAAAACTGCTCATAAAGATCAATATTGCTCAGATACCTCTATTGACAAATCAAATTTCCAGTAGTACAGTATACCGTATTACAAAATTCCATCATACAAACATGAAAATCTAAAGAATTTCGGATATTTCTAAGGATTACGATGTCAGAAGATCTAACAAACGATAACTCAATGCTCCAATCTGGTGCGATTGAGCCCATAGAGCGTGAACGACGACTTTATGAACGAGTCGTTGACAAAGTATTATTGCTGATTTCGTCTGGAGCCTGGAAGCCCGGATTCCGTCTTCCCCCGGAGCGCGAGTTGTCGGAAGCCTTTGGTGTTAGCCGCACTGTGGTTCGTGAGGCAGTCAAAGCTTTGGAAGCGCGCGGTGTGCTCGAGTCAGCAACCGGCAGTAGGGTCTCGGTTCGTCTTGCTGACTTCAATATGGTGTCGCGCTCCCTCCAAACCTACATGCAACTCTCCAGCCAGGTTGATTTCGAGATCCGTCTTAACGAAGTACGGCGGGTATTGGAAGTGGAGATGGTCGCGCTTGCAGCGGATCGGATTACTCCTGATCAACGGACCCAACTCCGTCAGATTTGCCAGCAGATGCGAGCCGGCGGCAACACAGCCAAGCAGATGGCTGAATTGGATTTTCGTCTGCATGTTACCCTGGCAGAAGCCACCCAAAACGATTTATTCAAAGTGTTACTGGCGCCCCTGATTAATCAGTTGCGCGATCAGATCATTTTGACATGGGAGGATTTCCCACGCCCGGTGAATTTGGTCTTTGACCAGCACGAAGCCATCGTAGCGGCTGTTGAAAACGGGGATGCCGAAGCTGCCCGCCAAGCCATGATCAAACACCTGGCATTCTCAAGAGAAGTATTGGAAGATATATCACACACACGCAAGGATACAAATACCAACATATGAAAAGTGAATCCTCTCCGCTGAAAGTAGCCATCGTTACAGGTGCTGCGCAAGGAATCGGCAGGGCGATTGCACGACGACTGGCTCGAGATGGTTTTGCAGTTGTTATTGTAGACATAAACGCGAATGCGCTGGATGAAGTTAAAAGAGAAATCGAAGCTCTGGGAGCAGAGACCTTAGCGTTGACGGCAGATCTAACCCAACTTGAAGAGGTTCAAAAGGTAATCGCTCGCTCAGCTGAATGGGGTCAGTTGACCGTACTGGTTAACAATGCCGGTCGGGTAAGCATACGTCCATTTCTCGAAGTCACTGAAGAGGACTGGGATGCCATAATGGCATTGAATCTTAAGACTGTTTTCTTTGCGATGCAATTCGCGGCAAGGCATATGCGCGCCGGCGGCCGTATCGTCAATATTTCTTCCATCTCCGGCCGTTCAGGACGCTCAGATCAGGCGCATTATGCTGCTGCCAAGTGCGCGGTCATCAGCCTTACTCAATCGGCGGCACTCTCTTTTGCACCTCAAGATATCACCGTGAATGCGGTTTGCCCAGGTGTGGTTGATACACCCATGACGAGCGGCATCCATGAAATTCGGGCAGGTGCTCTTGGCATCACACCGCAAGAATCGCTGGCTCATATGGTTGCCCGCATCCCGCTAGGCCGTCTTGAAACAACAGAGGATGTCGCTGGAGTCGTTTCCTTCCTGTGTTCTCCGGATGCAGCCTATATCACCGGTCAGTCCCTCAACGTGTGTGGCGGGATGGAAATGAATTGATGCCTCTGCCTCGCGTCGCAGATCTCACGGCCGGAGAATGGCAGGAGCACGCCCGCTTTCCTGGCATCTATATGAAGGGCTTGCTGACATCAGCAGACAATCCTCTGGCCAGTGTCAACGTAGTGCAAGTCCCGCCCGGCGGAAATATTGGTCGTCACCGCCATGTACAACAACTTGAAACAGTGTGGGTCATCAGGGGGAATGCGATCCTGACTTTAGATCAGACGGAGGTGTCTATCAAAGATGGACAAATAATCGCTATACCGATCGGACTTGAACATGCTGTGCGAAATGAAGGCCACACTCTGGTGGAACTGCTGACTTTCTTTACTCCTCCACTGCTATGAGTAAAAAAGCGGCACATACCGTTGCTGTAAGCCAAGTTAAGAAGCGACAACTTGACGGCGAGCAACTTCACAAGCCATAGTTTTAAGTCCTTGCCTCAGATACGAACCCGCTGCATGCAGGTGATTTTTCTGTAATAGAAAGGAATCAGCCTATTGACCTGATGGTATGTACCACTTCATTCCAATTGTAAACTATTTCGACAGTCACAAATCTATTTATATTACTCAGAAAGAAGGAGAAGTCATGAACAGCAAAAGCACGCTTGTCAAGCTATTGAGTATATTAATCATCTTCGGTGTGCTAACCACAGCCTGTGGCGCTCCCGCAGCAACGGAAGCCCCTCCTCCGACGGAAGCTCCCGCAACGGAAGCAGGTTTGATGTTCGAGGGCGTTACCGTCAACCTGCTCACCTTTGTGGGTCCTCAGGTTGCCGAACCTCTCCAGCGGCGCGGCCCGGACTTTACTGCCCTCACCGGGGCAACCATCAATGTGATCACAGTTCCCAACAGCGAGTTATATCAGAAGGCGCTGACCGATATGGCGACCGGGACGAACGCCTACGACGCTTTCCTCTTCGCACCATCCTGGATCGTGGACTTTGCCCCTGCTGGCTACATCGAAGACCTCACTCCCCGGATTGAGGCAGATGCCGCTCTGGAATGGGATGATGTTGCTCCCTTCTTCCGTGATTTCAATTCGTACGACGGCAAGGTTTACAGCATTCCTCTCGATGGCGACATGCACATGGTCTATTACCGCATTGACTCGCTGGAAGAAGCGGGATTAGAACCTCCCAAGACTTGGGACGACTACCTGAACGTGGCGAAAACCCTGCACGGCACGGACCTTAACGGTGATGGTGAGGCTGATTATGGGTCCTGTATTTCCAAGGCCCCAGCGCAACAATCCTACTGGTGGATTTGGTCGATCGCAGCTCCCTACATTCAAAGTCAGGGCAACACACAGGGTACTTTCTTCAACACCGAAGACATGACACCGCTTGTGAATAATGCCGCCTTCAAACGCGCTTTGGAGGTTTACAAGGAAACTGGCCTGTATGGGCCGCCAGATGAATCGAATCAAGGTGTGGGCGATACCCGCGGCTTGTTCATTTCCGGGCGGTGTGCTCTCACGATGGACTGGGGCGATATTGGACCCCTCGCGATAGACCCGGCAAACTCGAAGGTAATCGACAAGGTAGGCGCAATCGTCACGCCTGGTTCAACAGAAGTTCTGGATCGGGAAACTGGTGAACTCGTGCCATGCGATGCCACAACCTGTCCTTACGCCGTTGATGGTGTGAATCATGCGCCGTATGCCTCTTTTGGGGGATGGGCTGGTGCAATCAATGCAGCGGCTGATGAAAAAGCGAAAGATGCCGCCTACGCCTTCCTCTCATATATGGCTCAACCTGAGCAATCCAACGCAGATGTAGTCGTCGGCGCGACGGGTTACAACCCATTCCGCATTTCGCAGTTTGAAGACCAGCAAGCCTGGCTGGATGCAGGCTTTAGTCAGGCAGCCGCCGATAGTTACCTAAGTGGTATCAAGGACAGCCTTAACAGCCCGAACATGGTTGCGGACCTGCGTATTCCGTCGAACCAGAAATATATTCAGGTTGAACTGGACCGCATCCTTGCTGAATACGTGGCCGGAGATCTTACGACCGATGAAGCTGCGCAACAATTATATGACGCTTGGGAGGCGATCACGGAGGAAGTCGGCCGTGATGCGCAACTGGAGTCCTATAAAGCGACCATTGGAGCCAAATAAGACGAGTAAGATAGTCAAACACAACACAATCCTCAAGGCCCAGCGCAAACTGGGCTGGGCCTTGGGCATTCTTTGATACCATGACCACTGAACCCGAAGATTCACAACCATCCCGTCTTCATACAGTAATTTCGACCGCAGAACGCCTGGCCGGATCGATTTTCATATTACCGACAGTCCTGGCCCTGTTGCTGTTATCCATCTTTCCTTTGCTGGCATCGCTATATGTCTCCCTGGCACGCTTCAAAATTGCCAGGGGTGGCTTTACGCTCAATTTTGTTGGATTGGACAATTACCAAAAACTGTTCCTCGGATCTGAACGGACCCACTTCCTTGGATCATTCGCACCAAGCACACCCGTAAGCTGGATAGTATTTGGCGTGGTAGCTGTAGCTCTGGCGATTTTCCTGGCCCGGTATCTGTTGAAGGCCAGGGTTTCGATCGGTGGTTTGATTGGCCGGTTGTTCCTGATCCTCGGTCTAGGAGGACTGACCTGGATGCTGGTGCATACTCTGTGGAGCGGTGGTCGATTAGGAACAGTGAGCACCACTCTTGTCTATGTTTTTGTGGGCATCTTTTTTCAATACATCCTGGGTTTAAGTCTGGCAATGCTTACAGTACAAAATCTCCCGGGGCGCCGCTTCTTCCGAGTGGTATTTTTGCTACCTATGATGATCACTCCAGTAGGTGTTGCTTACATGTTCCGGATGCTGACCGACACAAGCAAAGGGCCATTTACGCCCATCTGGCAGGCCCTGGGTTTGGTTGATTTTTCGTGGGTGAACAATGCCTGGGGCGCGCGAACTGCCATCTTAATTGCCGATATTTGGCAGTGGACGCCCTTTATGTTTATCGTGCTCGTCGCAGCACTGGAGAGCCAGCCGGTTGAACCCCTGGAGGCAGCCACTGTAGATGGGGCGAATCACTGGCAAATTTTCCAGCATATCACCTGGCCAGCAATCCTGCCTGTGAGTATGACCTTGATTCTGATACGGCTGATCGAGGCCTTTAAGATTGTGGATTTGCCTAATGTAATGACAAATGGCGGCCCTGGTACCGCCACTCAGTCGTTGACCTATCACGCTTTCATTAATTGGCGCGCGCTGGATCTGGGAGCTTCGGCCGCGGTGGCTTATATGCTGCTCTTTCTCGTGACATTTTTCGGTATGATTTTTGTCAATTTGATTCGTCAACGCACTGTGGAAACACTGTAAAGGAGCGATATGCTGCGTCTTTGCCAAACTTTTAGGGCAGGTATATGAAGCGCTGGTTTCAAAGTAAATCACTCAATACACCCTCACCATTCGGTGCGGTCCTGTCCTACCTGATACTGGGGGTCTGGGCATTCCTGATCTTATTTCCGCTTTACTGGTTGGTAGTAACTTCTCTAAAGATCTCCAGCCAGGTCGCTGAAGGTCCTTTCTATATCCCGTTCGTTGACTTTAAGCCTTCCCTGGATGCCTGGCGGTACATTTTGGTCGGCGATCTCAGCAACGATACCCTTCGAACGTTTACCAATACCTTGATTGTTGCTCCAATTAGTGCCTTGCTGGCGTTGATGCTCGGAGCCACAGCCGCGTATGCCCTCGTTCGTTTTGAATACCGCCCGCGTGTCGGTATGATTCTGACCTTCATCGGCTGTCTGGCGTTAAGCATTTTTGCCATTTATGTGGGCGTGCCCTGGCAAATTGCGTTTGCTGTTTCTGTTGCAGTGTTTATTATCATCTTGCAAACCATTGGCCGTCGCTTCAAGCGCGCTTTGGGTAATAACGATATCGCCTTTTGGATGATTTCCCAGCGTATGTTGCCCCCGATAGCGGTTGTTATCCCAATTTATATTTTATTCCAGCGCCTGCATCTATTGGATACGTACGCGGCATTGATTATTACCTATGTGACTAGTAACCTGCCAATCGTGATCTGGTTGATGCGCGACTACATAAGTACAATCCCGATTGAATTGGAGGAATGCGCCGCCATTGATGGCGCTTCGCGTTATCGCATCTTCTGGTCCATTGTCCTGCCGCTGGCAATCCCGGGCCTGGTTGCCACTTTTCTATTTGTGCTGGTCTTTACCTGGAACGAGTACCTGTTGGCCTTGTTTCTCTCAAGTGCGAATACGCAAACCTTACCGCTGGTCATTGCCGCTCAAAATGCCACCCGCGGCCCGCAGTGGTGGAATATGTCTGTATTGATTCTGATCATGATTGTTCCTGTTATTGTGATCGCTATTGTTCTGGAACGATACATTACGCGCGGTTTGCTGATCGGTGCGGTCAAAGGCTAATGCTTCTTATGGCGATTGACTCCATACCCCAGGTTATTCAATCCGCGTTCGAGCGCAAATTGCCGCCAAAAATTGATTATGGCATCGCCTTTGTAGGGTGTGGCGGAATCGTGAATTATGGTCATATCCCGGCCTATAAGGCCAGCGGATTTAATTTGATCGGTGGCTATGATCTTAACCACGAAGCCGCTGAAAAAACGGTTAGGGCGCATGGCTTGGGCAAAGTGTATGGATCACTCGATGAACTTCTGATCGATCCTACCGTCCAGATCGTGGATGTATCAGTGGTTCCCTGGGAACAACATGGAATTGTAGAAAAAGCTGTAGCTGCCGGAAAGCACCTGTTATGTCAGAAACCCTTCTCTAATAAATATGCCGAAGCGGTCGAGATGGCCGCTCTGGCTCGGCAGGCCGGCCTCAAAATAGCAGTACATCAACAATTTCGTTGGAGCTCGATCATTCAAGCGACAAGGGCTCTGATGCTTGAAGGTTGGTTAGGTGACACACTGGACATACAAGTACAAGTGAGCATCCACACGCCATGGGATATGTGGCCGTGGCTTGCCAGCCAGCCGCGTCTTGAGGTTTTGTTCCACTCTATTCATTATCTTGATGCCTTACGCTTTCTCTTCGGTGACCCAGTGCTCGTCACCAGTCGCCATACCAGACACCCGGAGCAGAATGCCAGGGGTGAGACCAAAACCAGCACCATTTGGGAATATGCGAGTGGCTTGCAAATTTTGATCGCTGTCTGCCATTTCGATTGGTCCCCTGCATTGTATTCTTTGTTTCGTGTACTGGGCACTGCTGGCCTGATTGAAGGCACGATCGGAACCAATTACGATTATCCTGATGGTCGCAGCGAT
>Ga0136614_10003533_pt1 | contig 10040 bp, 6 predicted proteins | sample AntDrymUQ2792106_2_FD_106643 | JGI IMG/M metagenome (GOLD analysis project Ga0136614, IMG submission 106643) | Polar desert sand microbial communities from Dry Valleys, Antarctica - metaG UQ279 (21.06) | ecosystem: Environmental > Terrestrial > Soil > Desert | place: Antarctica: Dry Valley... | reverse complement strand
GCGCCCGGGCCGAGCCCGTGCGCCTGGCACCGGTGCCGGCCTACCAGGACACGTACCGCACGCCGATCGGGAAGGATCCCTTCGCGGTGCCCGTCGAGGAGAAGCTCGACCTCCTGCGCCGCGCCGGCGACGAGGCGAAGAAGATCCCCGGCGTTTTCCTCGCCACAGGGTTCATCGCGCAGCGGATGGAGCACCGTTACTTCGCGTCGACAGAGGGAAGCCGGATCGAGCAGCACGTCTACCAGATCGCGCCCGAGTTCACGGCGACCGCCGTCGAGAAGGGGCGCAAGCAGAAGTCGCGGACGTACCGGCCGCACTCGGTCACCGCGGGCTACGAGGCCGTCGACCGGGCGGACATCCCGGGCAACGCGCGGCGAGTCGGCGACGAGGCGGTCAACCACCTCAAGGCGCCGTCCGTGACCGCCGGGCAGAAGGATCTCGTGCTCCTCCCCACGCACCTCGCGTTGACGATCCACGAGTCCATCGGCCACTCGACGGAGCTCGACCGCGCGCTCGGCTACGAGGCAAATTTCGCCGGCACGTCGTTTCTCACCCGCGACAAGCTCGGGAAGTTCCGCGTCGGTTCGGACATCGTGAGCTTCAACGGGGACCGCACCCGGAAGGAAAGCCTCTCGACCTGCGGGTACGACGACGACGGCGTGAAGACGCGCCAGTTTCCGATCATCAAAGACGGCATCTTCGTCGGCTATCAGACGATCCGGGACCAGGCCCACCTGATCGGCCAGAAGGAGTCGATGGGGTGCTGCTACGCGGACTCGTACGCTTCCGTCCCGTTCCAGCGGATGCCGAACGTCTGGCTCGCGCCCTCTTCGAAGCCGGTCACCCTGGAGCAGCTCGTCTCCGGGGTCGAGGACGGCGTCCTCATCGACGGCCGCGGCTCCTACTCGATCGACCAGCAGCGTTACAACTTTCAGTTCGGCGGCGACGCCTTCTGGGAGATCAAGGGGGGCAAAGTGGGACCGATGATCGCCGACGTCGCCTACCAGAGCCGGACGCCCGACTTCTGGCAGGCGTGTGACGGCATCGGCGGCGAGGCCGCATGGCAGAACGTTGGCTTGAACGCCGACGGCAAGGGACAGCCCCAGCAGATCAATGCGATGAGCCACGGCTGCGCGCCGGCCCGGTTTCGTCGGATCAACGTCCTGAAGACGGAGTAAGCCATGTCGTTGACGCGCGAAGACGCCCGGCGCCTCGCGGACCGGGTCTTCTCCTTCTCGAAGGCCCCGGAGTGCGAGGTCTTCCTCGACCTGACCCACGCCGGGCACACACGGTTCGCAGCGAACGATGTCACCACCTCCGGCACGGCGCGCGACCTCCTCGTGGCGATCACGAGCCGCGGCGAGGGGCGGAGCGGAACGACACGCGTCAACGACGTCGAGCCGGATGCGTTGAAGCAGGCCGTCGCGCGCAGCGAGGAGATGATGCGAGCGGCGACGGTCGATCCCGAGTTCGTAGCGGCCCTCGGCGCGCAGACGTACCCGGACATCCCGAGCTTCCACGACGGCACGCGGAAGGCGGGCGCGCTCGAGCGGCGTGACGGCGTCGCCGCGGCGTTGCGGATCGCGCGGCAGCGCAAGCTGAGCGCGTCCGGGTTCTCTGAGAACACGACCCGCTGGACCGCGATCGCCAACAAGAAGGGGAACTTCGGCTTCCACGCCTCGACCGCGGCCACCTTCTCGACCACCATGCGGACGGAGGACGGCAGCGGATCCGGCTGGGCCGGAATGGGCGCGCCGCGGTTCGCGGAGATCCCGGCCGCGCAGCTCGCGGAGCGCGCCGCGAAAAAGGCGGAGAGCTCGGCAAAGCCGCGCGATATCGAGCCCGGCCGTTACACCGTCATCCTCGAGCCGCAGGCGGTCGCGGACCTCCTCGCCGCTCTCGTCACCGCGCTCTCCCGGCGGACGGCGGACGAGGGCCGCAGCTTCTTTTCCCGACCCGGCACGGGGAACCGGATCGGCGAAAAGGTCTTCGCGGACAGCGTGACGATCCACTCGGACCCGTTCGACGCCCGCGTGCCCGCCCGGCCGTGGGTCGGCGAGGGTGCGGGAGGTTTCCTCGGGTTCGGCGGGGTGGGGGGCGGCTCGTTCGCGGGCCTGCCCGCGCGCAAGACGACCTGGGTGGAGAAGGGCGTCGTCAAGTCCCTTTCCGTCGATCGCTACTGGGCGGAGCGAAGCGCCGTCGAGCCGCTCCCGTACTCCGGCGGTTTCGTGATGGAGGGGGGCACGGGCACGGTGGATGACCTGATCGCGGGCACGGAGCGGGGGCTCGTCGTGACGCGGTTCTGGTACATCCGGTCCGTCAACCCGCAGAACATCCAGCTCACGGGCTTGACGCGCGACGGCGTCTGGCTCGTCGAGAAGGGCAAGGTGGCCGGCGCCGTCATCAATCTGCGGTTCAACGACAGTCCCGTCAACCTGTTGAAGAACGTGGAGGCCATGAGCGCGCCCGTGTCGACGGGAGAGATGGTCGTCCCGGCGATCAAGGCCAGGGACTTCCTCTTCACGTCGCGGAGCGACGCCGTCTGAGGACAGTCGGAGCGGCGGGCCCGTTTGGGCTTGCCGCGTCCCAGGTGGACGGCGCTACACTTGGCCCCCCATGCTTCCGGAAGTCTTCGAGTGCCCGCGTTGCGAGCGGCAGTTCGTCATCGACGGCGTGCCCGACACCGGCAGCGAAGAGGTCCACTGTCCGCAGTGCAGCCGCTTCCTCGGGGTGCGCGACATCGCGTTCGTGCTGCGCTCGGAGATCGACGAGCTCATGGAGCGCCTCACGTTCGAGAAGGACCGGCTCCAGAAAGACGAGGCGGTCTACGGGCTCACCGACTGCGATCCCGAGCTGAAGTACTACGGACGCGAGGTCTCGCGCGTGATCACGGTCCTGCGGAAGGCGCTGTCGGACCTCCACCGCCTCCGGCAGGACTATCGCCCCCGCGCGGACTGACGGCGGCCCCCTCCCCTCCGATCGCCTCGAGGAAGCGCCGCATCCGGCGCAGCGCCGTCTCCCGCCCGAGAACCTCCGCGACGTCGAACAGCGGCGCACCGACGGTGATCCCGGTCAACGCCAGGCGCGTTGGGTGGATCAGCTTGCCCGCGCCGACCTGGAGCGCTTCGGCCGTCTCGCGGAGCCCCTGATCGAGCGCTTCGACCGTCCACGCCGGCTCCTGCTCCCACCGCGCGATGAGCCGGGCGACGTGGCCCGCGGTGTCCGCCTTGACCTGCTTGCGCATGCCGTCCGCGTCGTAAGCCGTCGGGTCGGCGGCGTAGGTCGACAGGGCGCGACCGAGCTCAATCAGGGTGCGGGCGCGCGTGCGGTGCAGCTCGATCGCCCGCGACGCCGCCTCGCCATCCGGGACCCCCACCGGTGCCCAGGGGGTCGCCCGTGCGAGCAGCTGCTCCCCCGGCATCCGCGCCATGTACTGCGCGTTCATCCAGAGCAGCTTCTCGGGGTCGAACACGGAGGGGGAGGCGCCGACGCGGCCTAAGGAGAACTCGAGCTCCATCTCCTGCCGGTTGAGGATCTCGCGGTCGTCCCCGGGCGACCAGCCGAGCAGCGCGAGGTAGTTCACGAGGGCTTCGGGCAGGATCCCCTGGTCTCTCCACTCCTCCACGGCGGCGGCGCCGTGCCGCTTGGACAGTTTCTTCCGGTCGGTGCCGAGGATCATCCCGAGGTGCGCGAACGCTGGGACGGGCGCGCCGAGCGCCCGGAAGAGGGCGACGTGCTTGGGCGTGTTCGCGAGGTGGTCGTCGCCGCGAAGCACGTGCGTGATACGCATGTCGACGTCGTCCACGCAGACGCAGAAGTGGTAGAGCGGATGCCCGTCGGAACGGACGAGGACGAAGTCGTCGATCGCCTCGGAGGGGAACTCGACGGTGCCGCGGATCAAGTCGTCAACCACGATCGGTTCCGCCGGCATCGCGAGACGGACGACGTGACGTTCCCCGGCCCGGGCGCGCCGGTCGCTCTCCTCCGGCGCGACCTCCCGGCCCGCGCCCGAGTAGCGGTAGGGCCGGCCTTCCGCTTCCGCTCTCTTGCGCTCGACCTCGAGGACGTCGGGAGGTTCGAAGGCGCGGTAGGCCTTCCCCTCGGCGATCAAACGCACCGCCGCCGCCCGGTAGATGTCGTCCCGGGCGGACTGGTAGAAGGGGCCCTCGTCGAAGCCGAGCCCGAGCCACTCCATCGCCGAGAGGATCTGGCCGGAGAGCTCCTCGCGGGAGCGCTCGACATCGGTATCCTCGATGCGCAGGATGAATCGACCCTTCTGGCTGCGGGCATACAGCAGGTTGTAGAGCGCGGTGCGCGCCCCGCCGACGTGGAGCGATCCGGTGGGGGAGGGCGCGAAGCGGACGCGCGGGGGCGATGCGGTCGCGGACAAGGCGCCGATGCTAGCAGGCCGGGCGGGCGGAGGAACGCGTCCCGATGAGTGATGCGCGCGAGGCGGCGGTCCCCCGGGTGGGGCGGGCCGGGGAGCGGGAGGTGTCGCGCCTGGCGGCCGACGGCGTGCTCGTCGGCGTCACCCTCGTCTGGGGCTCGTCCTTCATCGTCGTCAACCGGGTACTGGAGTCCGCTCCTCCACTCGCGTTTCTCTTCTGGAGGTTCGCGATTGCCGCCCTGCTGCTGCTCCCGTTCCTCCGGCGGCGCCACGCGCGGCCGGGACTTCTGCGCGACGGCGGCGTTCTCGGGCTGCTCCTCGCGAGCGGCATGTCGCTCCAGGTCCTCGGCCAGCTGGAGACGACGGCGTCCAAGGCGGCCTTCTTGACGGGCCTGTCCGTCGTCCTGACCCCGTTCGCCGCGTTCCTGCGCACACGGAAGCTGCCGTCGCTCGAGAACGGGATCGGCGTGGCGCTCGCCTCCGCGGGGTTCGTCCTCCTCACGCTCCCGGCCGAGGGGGGGCCGATCAACCGCGGGGACCTCCTCGTGTTCTGCTGCGGGATCGTGTTCGCGTTCTACATCGTGGAAATGGCGGAACGGTCACCCTCGCACGCGACGATCCCCCTGACAGCCGTCCAGCTCCTCGTCGTGGCGTGCGCCGCCGGGCTCCTCTCGCTGCTGTTCCGCTCGCCCGCGCTCTCCTCGTTCCACGCGGCGGCCGCGGAGGCGCGCCCGATCGTCTGGCAGGGGGCCTTCCTCTGGAGCGTCCTCTACCTCGCCTCGCTCGGGACGGTCGGGACGTTCTTCGGCCAGACCTGGGCGCAGCGGCACATGACGGCGACGCATGCCGCGATCCTCTTTGCTCTGGAGCCGGTCTGGGCGGCGCTCCTGGCCGCGCGGCTCTTAGACGAGCGTCTCGGCGCGCGGGGCCTCGCGGGAGGGGCGCTCGTTCTCGCGGGGATCGTGATCGCGGAGCTGCGGTTGCGACGGCGGGGGGCTTAGGGGCGGCCGTCCCTGGTCGCCGGACACATCGCTTCCGATTGTCGGGGCGGCCCTTGCGGCCGCCCGAACGCCGCACGAAGCCGCCGCTCGTCCAACGCCGTTAGTCCAATGGGAAGGTGAGCACGTAGGCGAACCGGCCGCGTCCCACCTCGAGGAGCAGCGTCCGCCGGCTGTGGTCGCGCTGGAGCACCCGGTCGACGTCGTCCACCGACGCGACCGCCGTCCCGTTGACGCCCAGGAGGACGTCGCCCGTGCGCAGCCCCTTGCGCGCCGCGGCCGAGTTGGCGTCCACGAGGGAGATCCGCAACTCGTTGCCGACGCGCCGCACGCTGATGCCGGCGTCTTCGCGGAGGATCCGGATGCCGAGGCCGGGCGGAGGCGCCTGCGCCTGCAGGGTCGTCATGCGCTCCGCCCCGTTCTGACCCCGGACGGTCAGTCGCATCGAGCGGCCCGGACCGCGCGTCGAGAGCGCGGTCTCGAAGGCGTCCGCGGAATCCACCGCGGCGCCGTCCACGGCCGTCACGACGTCTCCGGGCCGGATCCCGGCGCGCGAAGCGGGGGACTCGGGGAACACGCTGCGCACGAGGAGCCCCCGCGCCGGACGCTCCCCCTGCGCGGCCGGGAGGGGGCGACCCCGGACGCCGATCCATGCCGCGCGGACCTCGCCGTATCGGAGCAGGTCCTCCACGATGCGCCGGGCCCGGTCCACGGGAATGGCGAAGCCGATGCCCTGCGCGCCGCCCGCGATTGCCGTGGCGATCCCGATGAGGTCCCCCTGGATGTTGACGACCGGGCCGCCGGAATTGCCGGGGTTGATCGGAGCGTCGATCTGGATGAAGTCGGTGTACGAGCGCTGGTTGTTCTGTCCGCGGACGCTGCGCCCCACGGCGGACACGACTCCGGACGTGACGGTGTTGGAGTAGCCGAAGGGATTGCCGATCGCCACGATCGTTTCGCCGATGAGGAGGTCGGACGAGGTCCCCAGCTTCAACGCCGGCAGGGCGCCCGACGCATTGCGGACGCGGAGGACCGCGAGGTCGTTGTCGGCGTCGGATCCGACGACCTCGCACTCGAGCTCCGCGCCGGAGCGCGTGGTCGCGACGATCCGCGAGGCGCCGGAGATGACGTGGTCGTTCGTCAGGATGACGCCCTTCGCGTCGATGATGGCGCCGGAGCCGAGCGATTGCGCGCGCTCGCGGCGCGGCCGGTCGAGGCCGAAGAAGAAGTCGTCCCACATCGCGGACCGCCGGACGGTCTGCTCGGCCGAGATGTTCACCACGGCCGGAGACACTTTCTCGACGACCTCCACGATCTCGTTGCGGCGGGAGGCGGCGGGCGCCGCGATCGCCGGTACGGCCGAGAGCGCGAGAATCAGCGGGACGGCCCGGCGCATGCGCATGCGCGCGAGAACGGTCACCCTCCCGGCGGCATTCCGATCGCAAAAGAAAAACCCCGCCGGCGCGGGGTTTTGGGAGTCAGGACGCAGGGTCCTTACCGGGGCTGGGCCTCGGCGCCATCCCGCTGTCCCCGCTGCGGGGTCTCGGAGGGCTGCCGCTGGGTGCGCGGCCCGACATCGATCGGCTCCCGGCCGCCGCGTTGATCGCCCGCGGAGATCTTGATCTGCCGGGGACGCGCCTCGGCGCGCTTGGGGAGCTCGATCTCGAGGATCCCGTTGCGGAAGTCCGCCCGGACGTTCTCGCGGTCCACGTTGTGGGGGAGCGTGAAGGTCCGGATGAACTGGCCGTAGCTCCGCTCGACGCGGTGATACGTCCTCCCCTCCTTCTCCTGCTCGAACCGGCGCTCACCGCGGATCGTCAGGACCCCGTCCTCCATCTGGATGCTGATCTCGTCCTCCTTGAAGCCCGGGAGCTCCGCCGCGAGGACGATCTTGTCCTTCTCCTCGGCGATGTCCACCGGCGGAACCCAGGCTCCGAGGCTCATCTCCTCGTCCCGATCCCGGCGCGACTGCGTTGCCCCGAAGGCGCGGTTGAACCGTTCCTGAAGCGCGTTGATCTCACGATACGGATCCCAGGTCATTGCACACCTCCATGAAAAGCCTGTTTCCCTCGTCGTCTCACTCAAGCCGCCTTACGAATCGCAAAGTCCTCGTTCTCGTCGTCGAGCGTGATCTCGGCGCGGTCACCCTCCGCCAGCTCGCCGGCGAGAATCTGCCCCGCGAGCGAGTCGGAGATTTCCTTCTGGATCAGTCGCTTCAGCGGGCGGGCTCCGTACGTCGGGTCGTAGCCGCGCTCCGCGAGGGCCCGGAGCGCGTCCGCCGTCCAGGTCAGCGCGATGCCGCGGTCCGCCACGATCCGGGCCAGGTCACGCAGCTGAATCTCGACGATCTTCTCGATCTGTTCCCGCGTGAGGCGGCGGAACACGATGACGTCGTCGATCCGGTTGAAGAACTCGGGGCGGAAGTGGCGTCGGATGACGTCTTCGATCTTCGCCTTCAGCTCGTCCTCGTCGGCCTCCCGGGACTCCGCGATCCACTCCGACCCGAGGTTCGACGTCATGATGATGACCGTGTTCTTGAAGGACACAACCCGGCCCTTGCCGTCGGTCAGCCGGCCGTCGTCGAGGACCTGCAGGAGCACGTTGAAGACGTCCGGGTGCGCCTTCTCGATCTCGTCGAAGAGGACGACCGAGTACGGGCGCCGCCGGATGGCTTCCGTCAACCGCCCCCCCTCTTCGTAGCCGACGTAGCCGGGGGGCGCGCCGATCATCCGCGCGACGGCGTGCTTCTCCATGTACTCGGACATGTCGAGCCGGACCATCGACTGCTCGTCGTCGAAGAGGAACTCCGCGAGGGCCCGGGCGAGCTCCGTCTTGCCGACCCCGGTGGGGCCAACGAAGAGAAACGAGCCGATGGGCCGGCGCGGGTCGCCGAGCCCGGCGCGGTTGCGGCGGACGGCGTCGGAGGCGGCCTTGACGGCTTCCTCCTGGCCGATGACGCGCTGGCGGAGGCGATCCTCCATGTGGAGGAGCTTCTGCGTCTCTGCCTCCAGCATCTTCGAGACGGGGACGCCGGTCCAACGAGAGACGACCATGGCGATGTCTTCGTCGGTGACCTCCTCCCGCAGCATCGTCTTGTCCTTCTGGAGATCGCCGAGGCGCGCGTTCTGCGACGCGAGCCCGCGCTCGAGCTCCGGCAGCTCCCCGTAGCGCAGCTCCGCTGCCCTCTGGAGGGTGCCCTCGCGTTCGGCATCGAGCGCCTGCTGCCGCACCCGCTCGATGTCCTCCTTCGTCCGGCGGATCTCCTGGATCGCCTCCTTCTCCGACGACCACTGCGCGCGCAGCCGGCTCGAGGCCTCCCGCCGATTCGCCAGCTCCCGATCGATCTCCTCGAGCCGTGCCTTCGCTTCCTTCGTCTTCTCCTTGTCGAGGGCGCGTTTTTCGATGTCGAGCGAAGTAATGCGCCGCTCGGTGTCCTCGAGCTCCGCCGGGAGGGAGTCGATCTCGACGCGCAGCCTCGCCGCCGCCTCGTCCACGAGGTCGATGGCCTTGTCGGGCAGGAAGCGGTCCGTGATGTATCGGTGGGAGAGGCGGGCCGCGGCCAGGAGCGCGCCGTCCGTGATGCGCACGCCGTGATGGACCTCGTAGCGCGCCTTGAGGCCGCGCAGGATCCCGATCGTGTCCTCGACCGAGGGCTCGTCCACGAACACCGGCTGGAAACGGCGCTCCAGCGCGGCGTCCTTCTCGATGTACTTCTGGTACTCGGACAGGGTGGTGGCGCCGATCGCGCGGAGCTCGCCGCGGGCGAGCGCGGGCTTGAGCATGTTCGACGCGTCCATCGACCCCTCGGCCGCCCCGGCGCCGACGAGCGTATGGAGCTCGTCGATGAACAGGATGATGGTCCCCTGGGCCTCCTCGATCTCCTTCAGGACGGCCTTCAGCCGGTCCTCGAACTCGCCGCGGTACTTCGCCCCGGCGATCATCGCGCCGAGGTCGAGCGACACCACGCGCTTGTTCTTGAGGCCCTCGGGGACGTCTCCCAGGTGGATGCGGCGCGCGAGGCCCTCCACGATCGCGGTCTTCCCGACGCCGGGGTCACCGATCAAAACCGGGTTGTTCTTCGTGCGCCGGGAGAGGACCTGGATGATGCGCCGGATCTCTTCGTCGCGCCCGATGACCGGGTCGATCTTCCCGCGCCGGGCGAGGTCCGTGAGGTCGCGCGTGTAGCGCTTGAGCGCCTGGTACTTGTCTTCGGGGTTCGGATCCGTGATGCGCGCCGAGCCTCGGACTTCCTTGAGGGCGCGCAGGAGGTCGTCCTTCTTCGCGCCGGCCGCGGCAAGGCGTCGGGACGTCTCGCCCGCGGCGGGCTCGGCGAGCGCGAGGAGGAGGTGCTCCGTCGAGACGTACTCGTCGCCGAACTCCCGAGCCACCTCGAAGGCGCGATCGAAGATGCGGTTGAGGTCGCGGGAGAGCGCGGCGTCGGCGGAGGCGCCGGAGACGCGGGGCTGACGGTCGAGGTCCTTCTCCACCGCGGCCGCGATGGCCTCGGGGTTTGCGCCGAGCTTGGAAAGGACGGGGGAGACGACCCCTTCGCTCTGCTGGAGGAGAGCGAGAAGCAGGTGGTCGGGCGAGAGCTCGGCGCTGCCGCGCGCGCGGGCGTCCCGCTGGGCTTCCTGGATCGCCTCCTGGGCCTTGAT
>Ga0136614_10003531_pt1 | contig 10046 bp, 5 predicted proteins | sample AntDrymUQ2792106_2_FD_106643 | JGI IMG/M metagenome (GOLD analysis project Ga0136614, IMG submission 106643) | Polar desert sand microbial communities from Dry Valleys, Antarctica - metaG UQ279 (21.06) | ecosystem: Environmental > Terrestrial > Soil > Desert | place: Antarctica: Dry Valley... | reverse complement strand
TTCACGGCGATGAGCGTCGCTCTTCTTGCGCGGCAAGGAAGATTGTCTTTAGACGACGACATACGCCGATACTTGCCGGAGATGCCGCAGTATCAAAGACCGGTAACGATTCGCCATCTCATCCACCACACAAGCGGTATCCGTGATTACTTCGCGCTGTGGAACTTGGCTGGTATCCCGTCCGAAGATGTTCATTCGGATGAAGACATGTTTCATTTAATGGGGCGGCAAACGGATGAAGATGTCCTTGCGTTCATCGCGCGACAGAGAGAACTCAATTTCGCGCCGGGAAGTGAATACCTGTATAGCAACTCCGGTTATCTTTTACTGGGACAGATTGTGAAGAGGGTGAGCGGTAAATCTTTGCGTGAGTTCGCTGAGGAAAACATTTTCAGAGTGCTTGGCATGACGAACACACATTTCAGCGATGATCCAACGATGATCGTAAGAAATCGTGCGGTCGGCTATTCTCCCCGCGATAGCGGTGGCTTCACTACCGTGGTCACTAACTTTGACCGAATCGGCTCTGCTGGTGTCATGACCTCGGTTGAAGATTTGCTTTTGTGGGATCGTAACTTTTACGAGAACAGACTTGGCGGAGGAATGGATTTAATCAACCAGATTCTCACCCCCGCCACATTGAACAACGGCGAGCGGATCGAGTACGCCTCTGGTCTGTGGACAACTCAATATAAGGGGCTAAGAGTAACCACACATGGCGGAGATTTCTTTGGCTTCAAAGCACAAATGATTCGTTTCCCGGAGCAAAGATTCTCTGTGATTTGTCTGTGTAACTCAAGAAACATCAACGCGAGCAGGCTCGCCTATCAGGTCGCCGACATCTATTTAGCCGACCAGCTAAGACAACCTGTGAGCGGTTCGTCAACAGCACCCTCACCGAGTCCCGTCACACTTTCCGAACAAGAGCTTGCAACGAAAACCGGCATTTACTGGAATCCTGTAAATGAAGACCTCTGGTACTTGAATTTAAGAGACGGCAGGCTGGTGGACACCGGCGGCTCGGTGCTCTCGCCGCTTTCCAGAGATAGTTTTCAAGTTGTGGGGAGGTCACTCCAATTGACATTTGAGACATCACGCCAAGGAGGTCGTCCGCTCAGATTGCGTCAAATAGCGAATGGCGGCAATCCCGTGATCTATCAGGCTGTGCAAGCCGTAACGCCCACACCGGCTCAACTGAGCGAATATGCCGGGAATTACCACAGCGCAGAACTCAATGCGACATACACGTTATCCGTTCAAGGTGAAAGGCTGGGTAGTGGCTCAATCTAAAGAGAGAGCCAGAGATAGATTGTAATCATGCAGAAAAAGCCGCAAACACAGTTCGTGCATCGCATCGGACTTGGAGAAGGACAAACTCTTTCTGACGAAGCGTCCGAGTCTTTGCCGCAAAGTGTTGTTCCATCGCTCGACATGTGCCGTCAAGCCAGTCTCTTTGCCCACTGCCGTATGTTGCTCCGAAGGAATGACCAATTGGTAGGCTTCCCAAAAGTCACTGTAGCAATGGGCACGACGATAGGCGGCGGGAATGTGCTCCCAGAGTTTTCGACAAGTGGCGGCGCTTCTGTCGCCAACGACATAAGCCACGACTTGTCGGGTGGCGCGACACAGAGCGATCCAAATCCAGCGTTTATTGGCACGCTTTACGACGAATGACCAGAGTTCATCCAATTCCAGAATGCTCGTCTCCGGCTCTGCCGGGTCGGGTTCAATCAGCGTTTCTCCCAACTCAGGCAGCGTCATCTCTTTTTTTGAGCCAACTGGTGACCGTGTTACGCGAGACGCCAAAGGTGCGCGTGAGTCCGCGTAAACTGCTGCGCTCGTGATAAGCGCGCAGGATGCGCTCACGCTCTTCTTCGGTGTAGCCATTAGGTTGCGGATTGTCACGGCTGGTGCGCCCACAGTCAGAGCACAGATAACGTTGTTTGCCATTCTGAGTTAAGCCATTACGGGCGAGTTGGTCACTGCCGCAGTGATAACAGTTAAGTTTAACCATGCGTGAGAGTTTACTATCTCTCCCGCGACTGAACCACTACCAAAATTCAAAGACAATCTTTAATTGTCCTTGCGGCAACCCTTTTCAGGTATAATGAATCACAGGGCGTGGTTGACTGCTGCCAACGGCGCGTCGTTAAGTTAAATTTTACAGAATGATGACAAGTCGCGCCGAAAAGATTCGCTTCCCCGCGCAACAAAATTTTCGGCAGACGAACCAAACACGCTCTCCTTTGCCCCAAAGGTTCCTCCCCTAACATTCAAAAAAGCAATTACTTCGGCGGCACACGATTGCCGTGAGGCTTCTAAACAGCGTTACTAAATTTACGCAGAAAGCATGTTTATGCTTTGGAGGAAAGAGTAGATGAACACAATGAAACACAGTTTTTATGCGGCGATGGTGATGATGATGTTGGCGGCGTTTGGTGTGACGACGCAAGCGCAACGTCAACCCTCTCGCGTCAGCGACCAGCAAGTGCAAAACGTTCTGCGTCGCCTTGAAACCGATACCGACCGATACCGCGAGAGCCTCGACGAAGGGCTTGATCGCAGCCGCTACGACGGCAGCCGCACGGAAGACGACATCGTTAGCTTCGTGAGAAATTTTGAGGAAGCAACCGACCGTCTGAAAGATCGCTTTAACAATCGTCGCTCGGTCGCGGGAGACGTTGAAGAAGTGCTCGAACGCGCCGCCGTGATTGATGATTTCATGCGCCGCAATCGCTTGACCGCGCGCGCCGAGCGCGATTGGCGCATTGTTCGTCAAGACCTTAACCAACTCGCGCGCGCCTACGGCGTAGCGCCGAACTTTCGCCGCAACAATCCGCTTCCGAACAACGGCATTGGCACTGGTAGCGGCATCGGCTCCGGCGGCTACGGCACGGACGCGCGTTTGACCGGAACTTTCCGCCGCGACGCGCGTCGCAGCGACGACCCGCGCGTAGTGGCGACAAACGCCGTGCGCTCCTTGCCTTACCGCGAACGCCAGCAGGTTTACGATGCAGTCGTGGCGCGCCTTGATTCACCAGACGTGATCGCCATCGAGCGTCGCGGACGCAGCGTCACGATTGTTTCGTCGCGCGGCGCGCAAACCACGTTTGAAGCCGACGGCACCGAGCGCACCGAGCAGCTTCCGAACGGACGCACGGCCCGCGTGAGCGCGCGTCTGAACGGCGATCAACTGATTGTTCGCTCAAGCGGTTTCAGAGAAAACGATTTCGACGTGACCTTTGAGCCGTTCGACAACGGTCGCGCCATTCGCGTTACGCGCAGCATCTATTCCGAAAGGCTGACGCCGCCCGTCACCGTGCGCAGCATTTACAATCGCACCGCGGATGTGGCGCAGTATGACGTTTATAACAACACGGGATCGGGCGTCGGTTCCGGCACCGGCACGGGAACGGCCACGAGCAACGGCTACGTTGTGCCGAACAACACTTTGTTAACGGCCGTGCTTGACACTGATCTCTCGACGAGAAACGTGCAGGAGAATCAGCGCTTCTCGATGCGCGTGCGCGACAACGGGCAATACGATGGCGCGCAGATCGAGGGCTACGTCTCCAACGTCTCGCGTTCGGGGCGCGTCTCCGGTCGCTCCGGCCTGACGCTTAACTTCGACCGCATCACGTTGCGCGATGGACGTTCTTATCGTTTCGCCGGAACGGTTGACAGCGTGCGACTGACGAACGGCGAAACCGTCCGCGTTGACAACGAAGGGACGGTGCAGGACTCGAATCAGACGAACCGCACGATCACGCGCGGCGCGACGGGCGCGGCCATCGGCGCGATCATCGGCGCGATTGCCGGTGGCGGTAAAGGCGCGGCTATCGGCGCGGCTATCGGCGCAGGCGCAGGCGCAGGTTCGGTCTATGTGCAAGGGCGCGACGATCTCGATCTCACGAGCGGCTCGGAAGTCACCGTTCGTGCCAGCGCGCCTAGGTAAAACAGGTTAGTTAGTAGAAACTAGCGACGGCGGGGGAATTGCTCTTGGGCAGTTCCCCCGCTTTTTGCTTGCAGCGTTGTTGATGATTGCTTGGGGCTTGAGACTAGGGGCGCTTGGCTTAAGAGCTTTGCGAGTGGTTCGCCTTTTACGGATTGCGGATTCGCAGTTCGTCTTCGATCTCGTTGCGCACCTGCATTTGTTCGCGTGCGGCTTCGAGTCCGAGCGGCGGTTGATTGCGCGTAGCTTCGAGTCGTTGCAAGGCGAGTTGCGTTTGCGCATCGGTCGCATCGCGGCTGGCGGCCGCTTCAATCATTTGCAGGCGCGCTTGCGTTTCCCTTTCACGCTCCGCCGCATCGCGTTCGATGCGCTCTAACCGCCCCATGTCGCCCCGTAAATCGCGCTCGGCCGCGATGCGCTCCGTTGGAGGGAAGTTTGATGTTTGAGTGAGTCGGCGTTCGACCACGATTTTTTCGCGGCGGGCATGGGCAGCGACGCGCGTGGCGGTTAAACGCGCGGCGAGCGTTTCGCTGTAAGCGTCGGCGAGAAGGCGATTCTTACCTTCGACTTCCTTGAGCGCGCGGCGTTCGCTTTTTGTCAATTCTGATCGAAACCACTGAAGCTCGTTCGCCGTAATGCCGTCCGTCGCCAGCCGCTCACGCAAAGTTTTGATTTTGCTGCGACGATAGAAAAGGAAGAAAGCGGCGACGAGCAATCCAGCGAGTGATCCCGCGACGAGGGAAATAATCGTCAGCCACATGAAGATCGCGGCGTCTTCCGGCGCAGTCGCTGCCAACCGCCGCAGCAGAAAATAGACGGATGCGGGCAGCGCGACGAGAAGAAACGCCGCTCCAGCGCCCCAGCGCAAGAACGCCAGCGTCGCCCGTTCACGTGATGAAAGTTTGATGTCAGACGCGCTCATGAAATTGTTTGCCGTCGCTGCTTAAAGTTATTTTCCGCTGATAAGTTATCAGCTTCCGACGTAGAACAGTAGTATAATGCACAAACCGTATTAACCGTCAGAAGGGAGAAGGATGGATGCGCACGTCATTAAAATTTGCAGCGTTATTGATTGCTCTCGGTTGTTTTCTAAACATGGAAGCGGCCGGACAGAGACGCGGTTCGGCAAGAACGATTACCGTCCCGCTTACCCTTCGCTCCGGCGAACTCGCGCGACAGTTGCAGCCCGCCGATTTTACGGTGCTTGAAAACGGCGAGGAGCAACAGGTTCTTTCCGTGCGCGGAATTGATCGCGCGCCGCTCGCGCTCGCGGTCCTCATTCAAGACGACGTGGTGTCTTCAGTCGGCAACGACATCAGAGGCATCGGCGCGTTCATCCGTCGTCAGCCGGAAGGCTCGCGCGTGATGGTCGGTTACTTGCGCGCCGGTTCGCTTCAGGTGCGCCAGCGATTTACCACCAACGCGGAGCGCGCCGTCAGCGCTTTGCGCGTGCCCGCAGGCGTCGCCGGAATCGGGCCCTACAACCCTTACGTGCAGATCGTCGAAGCCCTCCGGCGCTTTGAATCCGTACCGACGGGTCGCCGCGCGATCATCGTCGTGTCGGACGGCGTAGACGTATCGCGCGGGGTTGATAGTTCATCGCCGACGCAAAGCATCGATCTGCAACGCGCGATCAACGAGGCGCAACGCCGCGGCGTCGCCGTCTACACGATTTACGCGCCAACCGCCGGACTCACCGCGAACGGTAATTACATTCTCGTCAACAACGGGCAGAGTTCTCTGACGAGACTATCTGACGAGACGGGCGGACGCGCCTTTTTTCAAGGCACAAACGCACCCGTCAGTTTCGATCCATTCCTCCGCCAGATCGATCAGGCGCTTTCAAGACAACTCGCCTTAACTTATCTTTCGACGAGCACAAGAAACGGCTTCCGACGTTTGAAGATCGAATCCAACGTCGCCGGACTTCGATTTGAATATCCGACGGGGGTGGAAAGAAAGTAGGGAGCCGGAAGAATGAAAGCGGAAGCGGCGGACATGCCTCCTTGCGTGAATCGAAGATTTGGAGTTTCAAATCTGTAATCTGCATAAACTCCAAATTTAAGATTACACATTTAGATCAAAGCTCAAAAGCTTTCTCCACATTCCATCATTCCTACTTCCTAAGTATTATCTCCAATCTCCCATCACGACGAACGGCGCCCAGAAATATGGATGAGCGAAGCGGGGATCGCGCAGCAATGCGAGTTGCGCTTGACGTAAAGCTTCGCTCTTCGATTTCCCGGCCGCCAACTCTCGATAAAAGACTGTCATCGTGTCGCGCGTCGCGGCGTCATTAACGCTCCACAAAGAGGCGACGACGGTCGGCGCGCCCGCCTTCGAGAACGCGCGCGAGAGGCTGCCGTAAACCGCGCTCGGATCGAAGCCGCCGATGTTCGTCTCACACGCCGAGAGCGTGACGAGTCGTGTGCCCGCGAACGATAACCGGTAAGCGTCTTCGACGAGGTCTTTGACCGTCAGGCGGTCGGGTTTTCCGGCCAGCAGCAGGTAGCTCTCTTTCGGGTCTTGGCTGTTGATCATGCCGTGTGTGGCGAAGTGGACGAACGCGGTGCGCGTCTGCGTCGTGTCGGAGACGCGTGCGACCGTAGCATCCTTGCCCGTGTAGATGTCCGCACGCGGGAAGATGCGGTTGATCGCGGCAACTTCTTCAGTCGCCGCGGGAAGCGAGCCGTCGGGGTTACCGAGCGCGAGCAGCGAGCGCGAAGGGGAGGCCTGCGCGGGAGGGGTGTGCTGTACTCCAGCGATGACGTTCAAAAGATCAGCCGAAGCGAGATAAGCAAAGCGTTTGTCTTCAGCGAGAAAACGGAGCGAGCCTTCGCTCGTTTGCCGTGCGAGGGCGTGCAGTGGCAGGTAATAAAGTTCCGCCGCCGGGACGATGAGCAGCGTGTCAGCGCGGTCAACCTCCGATTGCGCGGGTTTGATCAAATACTCGTAAAGCTTGAGGGTGGCGTCGCGCAAGGGAGCAAAGGTTGCGCGGTAATCTTCCGAAGCGTCATCTTTCCAGAGCGTGCCCGCCGCCGCGCGCTCGACCGCCGCGGGTTCGCTCGCGCCGCTTAAGGCTTCGCGGTAAGCCATCACGAGACGGGCTAAACTTTCGCGCTTCACGTCAATTGAGCGAATCTGCGGTTCGGCGTCGCGGCTGACGACAAAGACGTAGAGGCGATTTTCGGTCGGGTAGTAGGAAAGCAGGAGCGCGCCCGGCGGGATCTGACGGCGCAACTCGGCAATGCTCGTAGAGCTGACGGCGACGAGGCTCGCGTAAGCCGGGTTAGCGCGCTGCAAGAGGGCGACCGCTTCAGCGTATTCGCGCTGCGCGTTTGCGAGCCGATTACGGGCGGAGGCGATCTTCGCTCCGTCGCGTCGGGCTTCGGGCTTAACGAGTTCCTTGACGAGTTCGGTGTCGTGGCGTCGCATCGAGTCGGTCGCGCTCTTTACGCGCCGGAGCAATTTGTTGAGGCGCGCGTCCCTCGATCCGACGTTCGCCCCGGCGAGCGCCTCGACGAGCGCCTTCGACTTCGAGCGTTCGAGATAGCGGAGCGCGTCGTCCGTGCGCCCGCGTTTAATCAAAAGGTTAATCAAGCGTTCGTAGAGTTCGCGGTTGGCGCGCCCGCTGCTGAACGCCTCAGCGCTGACGCCTTCGGAGAGGGAACCCGTTAGCAGCTCGATCAACTGCACGGCCTCCTCGTAAGCGGCGAGCGCCTCCGCGTCGCGCCCTTGACGTTCGAGCACGAGACCCAAACTGCTTAGTGTGTAGCCGGTGTTGCCGCGCAGGGCGAGTTCGCGCCAGATGAGAAGCGACTGGCGGAGATGTTGTTCGGCAGTTTTAAGGCGGGCGGCGCCGCCCGTTTCATCCTCGGCGCGTCCGAGCGTGCCGAGCGCGGAGGCGAGTTGCCAGCGCGAATTCGTCGTGCGGGCGATTTTCAAACTTTCCTCCGCCGCTTCGCGCGCTTCCGCCGTGCGCCTCTGTTGGCGCCGCAGCCTGCTTCTGAATTCGAGTAGGTTGGCTACGGTCGTGATCTCGCCGCGCCGCTTTGCTTCCTCGAAGGCGAGCGCGAGTGGCGCTTCCGCTTTGTCGTAAGCTCCTCGATCCATCTCGATGCGGGCGAGCGCGACGTAAGCCGAAGTAAGCGGTTGACCGTCGCCGTAAAAATTCGTAGAGAGCAGGATGTAACGCCGGTAAGCTTCCGCCGCGCCTTCGAGCGCGTACTGCGCTTCAAGCAAACGCGCGCGGTTGGCGGCGACGATGATGCGATGCGCGCCGGAAAGAAGCTCGGCTTGGGTGAGCCGTTCTGTCTCGGCTTGATTTGCCGCGAACCCGTGCTGGCGGCGACGCGCTATCACGTCGGCGAGCGTGATCTCAATTGCGCCCCCGCCCGTCCGCGCTTGTGCTTGGCGCTCGGCGATCCACTTTAGCAATTCTTCTTCGTCGGGCGCGCCGGTGGCGTAGGCGCGCGGCAACTGTTCGAGAATCTTCGCTAACTCCCCGTCGGCTTCGCGGTAGTTGCCTTGTTCGAGACGCATCTGCGCGATGTCGCCGCGCGCGTTCAACGACCATTGCTCGCGCGACAGCCTTTCTCCGGCGATGCCCTGTGCTGCCGTCTCGCGCAAGAATTCTGGCATCGCGGCGAGATCGTAGATCGGCGGCAGGGCACTCCGTTCGGTAAGTTTAATGACTTCGCGGTAGCGCGCCTCGGCCGCCGCGTAGTCGCCTGCCGCGTAAGCGATGTCGCCGAGCAGGGCGACGGTCTTATAAATCGAACGGCGCAAAGGATCAGCCTGCCGCAACTTCAACGCTTCCTCGGCCGCCAAGCGCGCCGCCGCGTAGTCGCCGTTTGAGCGGCGCGCCCCGGAGAGCGCTTCGAGCGCGTCGGCGATCTTCGGCGGATCATTGCTGAGTCCTGCGAACATCAAGTTACGGGCTGCAAAATCAGCCGCCGCCGCTTTGTCGTTGTGTCTGTTGGCGAGCAAGTCGAGCGACGTGAAGACGGTTGCGATCACCTGTTCGTAAGTCTTGATCGTGTTTGCGCGATTCTCTTCTGTGAGGGTTGTGTCGGCTTTAACTTTAATGATCAATCCCTCGAATCGCGTGATAACGGCTTCGAATTCTTGGCGACGTGCGCGATAGTTCTCATCATGCAGAGGCTCGGCGATGGCGAACGTCTCGCCCGCCTCGCGGAAGCGGTCGAGCGCGAGAAGGGCGTTACCGAGTTGCGAATATAATCCGGCGAGCGTCTCGCTCTGACGCAAGCGCTTGTCGGCTTCGCTTGCGTTTGTTTCGCTCAACACCCGTCGCTGTTCTTCGATGGCGGCGAAGAGCGCGGCGCGCACGCCTTCCTTGTCTTCAACCTTTCGCAAACTGTTCGCCAAGCCTTGGAACAACTGAACGCGTAACGGGCGATAAGTCTGGTAAGTCGCGGTGAATTGCGCGGCCGACTTCGCGGCGCGGTCGTAAGCGTCGGCCGCGCCGCGCCACTTCTCACTCAGAAAAGAAATTTCGGCGTTGATGTATTCTGCGGCGAGCGCGCCGACCGGGTGTTGCCACTTCTGCCACAGGAGTGCGGCATGATTGTTGTGCCGCTGCGCGTCGTCCAGCCGCCGTTCGCTCAAGGCGTAAAACGCGAGATTGCCGTTGCAACTTGCCGCCGCCAACTCGCCGCTGACCGCCTCGGCTTCGCGCAGCGCCGCTTGGGTTAATTCGCGCGCCACCTTCAGCCTTAAGCTCGCGTCCGCATCTTTCTCCTCAAACCTGAACTTAGCGCTGATGTAGAGGTGTGCGATTTTCGCCGCGCCCTCGTCCCCGCTCGTAAATCCTTGATCCGTTTTTTTCTCTTTCGACCACAAGGTGAGTTTCGCTTCGAGCGTCTTGGCTTCTCCAACGTTCTGAGCGATCAGCAGGCGAACTTGTTCAGCGCGCGACGAGATCGGCGGGTTATTGTAGAGGCGCGAATCGAGGGCGTCGAAAAGTAGTTCTCTGTAAAGCGAAAGCGCGGCGTTCACGTCACGTGAGAGCGCCGCGCGCGCCGCCGACTCGTTTCCTTCGGCGAGAAGTTTGTCAACCTCGCGCCATAATCGC
>Ga0136614_10003530_pt1 | contig 10047 bp, 10 predicted proteins | sample AntDrymUQ2792106_2_FD_106643 | JGI IMG/M metagenome (GOLD analysis project Ga0136614, IMG submission 106643) | Polar desert sand microbial communities from Dry Valleys, Antarctica - metaG UQ279 (21.06) | ecosystem: Environmental > Terrestrial > Soil > Desert | place: Antarctica: Dry Valley... | reverse complement strand
GGGCGGGGCGGCGCCGGGGGCGCTCGGCCGGCTCGAGGACTACGTGGAGGAGATCCGCGGCCTGGTGGGCGGGAGCGCCCCCGGCGCCGCGCTCCGGCTCCCACTGCCTGATCCCGTCCCGATCTGGATCGCCGCTCTCGGCCCGAAGGCCGTTCGCCTCGCCGGCGAGATCGCGGACGGCGTGATCCTCAACTGGTGCACGCCGGATCGCGTCGCGGAGGCCCGCGACGCGATCCGGGGTGCGGCCGGCGAAGCCGGCCGCGACCCCGACGCCGTCACGATCGCGGTCTACGTCCGGGCGTCCTTTTCGGCACGCGCGGACGAAGCGCTGCTCGCCGCCGGCGCCGAGTACGCCTCCTACCCTGCCTACGCTCGGCAATTCGAAGTGATGGGAGTCGAGCTCTCCCCGGAGGCGGTCGTGGACGCCGTTTGCCTGCGAGGGGACCCGGCCCTCGCGAGGGAGCGCCTTGACCGATACCGGCACGCCGGCGCAGGCCTCCCGGTCGTCTACCCGGTCCTGGCTCCCGGGGAGGGCGGCGATGAGGCGCTGACAGTCCTTCGGACCCTGTCGCCATGAACCATTGCCGAGCGCTGCCTCGGCGGTAGACTTCGTTCGCAAGGTCGACACCGTGGAAAGGGGGTAAATGGGGATGACCTACACGATCGCGGAGCCGTGCATCGACGTGAAGGACCGCGGCTGCGTCGACGAGTGCCCGGTCGACTGCATCTACGAGGGTCCTCGCATGCTCTACATCCACCCCGACGAGTGCGTCGACTGCGGCGCTTGCGAGCCGGTGTGCCCGGTGACGGCCATCTTCTACGAAGACGATGTTCCGGCCGAATGGAAGCAGTTCAACGCGATCAACACGGAGTGGTTCAGCGACGAGATCAGTGGCGTCGGGTCTCCGGGCGGAGCCGCACAGGTGGGCCCCGCCTCCAAGGATCACCCGATCGTCGAAGCGTGGGCCTCGCCCTGACAGACACCTCGGCCAGTTAGTCCGCGTCCGGGTGAGTCGTCGGCAGGAACACCCGGAAGGACGCGCCTCCGCCCTCCCGCTCCTCGACCCACGCGCGGCCGTGATGCATCTCGGCGAATCGGCGCACGAGCGTGAGTCCGATCCCCACACCGGGTGACGGCTGGGGAGCATCCGTTCCTTGACGGAACTCCTCGAAGATCTTCTCGCGCAGGTCCGCGGGCACTCCGCCACCTTCATCCTCCACCGCGATCATGACGCCGTGCGCGGAACCGGTGACGGAGACGTGCACGGAGGTGCCGGCGGGGGTGTGCCTGATCGCATTCACGATCAGGTTCTCCACGATCCGCTCCACCTTCGGCGGATCGATGGGCAGGATGAAGGACTCGGCGGAGACCTTGACTTGCTGGCCCGACGGGTCCGTCTCCGTCACCATCCTTCGGACCAGATCTCCGACATCGGTCGGCTCGAAGGTCGGCGTCAACACGCCGCGCGCGAGCCGATCGAGATCGAGGAGGTTCGTCACCAACCGCTCGAGCCGCCGCGCGTTGTGCTCGATACGGCCTGCGAGCTCCCTTGTTTCTTCGGGTGAAAAACCCACGTGTCCTCGTTCCAGCGTGATCGCCATCCCGAGGATCGCGGCCAGGGGCGTGCGGAGGTCGTGGGAGACGGCCTGGAGGAACGTGTCCTTCATCTCGTCGAGCGCTCTCAACCGCGCGGCCGCCTGGCGCTCGACCTCGAGTGCCCGTTCGAGATCCTCCTGCGCTCGCTTGCGCTCGCTGATGTCCCGGATGAACCCGGAGAAGACGGTCTCCTCGCCGACCGACACCGGGACGATGGAGAGCTCGACGGGGATCATCCGTCCGTCCCGACGCAGGGCCTGGATCTCGATCCGCGAGTTCAGGACCGCGCCCTCGCCGGTCTCGCGCCAGCGGCGGAGCCCTTCACTGTGGGCGGCGCGATGGGCATGCGGGACGATCGTCTCCTCCAGCGTGCGTCCGAGAACCTCCTCGGCGCTCCAGCCGAACGTCGTCTCCGCCTGGGGGTTCCAGCCGACGATCCGGCCTTCCGTGTCCATGCTCACGACGGCATCGAGGGACGAGTCCACCAAGAGTCGCAGGTGCTCGTGGGCGTCCTGGAGGCGCTGCTCCGCCTCCTTGCGCGCCGTGATGTTGAGCTGGAACCCCTGCCAGTAGGGTGGCCGATCTTCTGGGCGCACGAGGCGCGCCTGGTCGAGGACCCACACTACCTGTCCATCCTTGCGCACGATCCGGTACTCCTCGGAGAAGACGTCCGAGCCATCGGCGTTGCTGGAGGCATCGGCCGCGAAGACGCGCTCCCGGTCGTCTGGATGCACCAGGCGCTTCCAGTGCGCGGGGTCGTTCGCGACCGCCTGGCGCGGGTAGCCGGTCAGCTCCTCGTCCCCCGGTCCGACGTAGGTGGTGAGCGCTTGACTGGGGTCATCCGGATCGAGCTCCTGCACGTAGAAGACCGCCGGATTCTGCTCGACCATCGTCCGGAACGTGAGCTCCGCCTCGCGGAGCCGTTCCTCGGCATCCCGACGGGAGCTCACGTCCGTGAGGAAACCCAGGAAATAGTCGAGGTTGCCCTCGTGGTCCAACACGGCGGTCGAGATGTCGTGCACCCACACCCAGTGGCCGTCTGCGTGGTGCATCCGATACTCGTGGTCGAACACTTCGAAGTCGGCGTTGTTGAAGGCGTCGATCGACCGGAGGTGTGCGAGATCGTCGGGGTGCATCAGCTCGAACCAGAGATCCGCGTCGTCGAGGAATCGTTGCGGAGAGAACCCGAGGATCGCTTCCATCTGTGGGCTGACGAAGCCCATCGACGTGAGCCCGTCGGCTCCCACGAAGTCGGTGTAGGTGACGGCAGGGATCAGCTCCACCATCGCGCGGTATCGAGCTTCGGCTTGACGGAGGCGTCCCTCCGCCTCCATCTGCTCGCTCACATCCACCATGAAGCCCTGCCAGTACCCGATCCGCCCGTCGTCGTCGTAGACCGGGCGGGCCTTGTCGCGCACCCACACCCACCGACCGTCGGCAGTCCTCATGCGGTAGACCTGATCGAAGTCCACCCTCGTCGCGAACGCGAGACGGTTCGCCGCCTGCACTCGTTCGACGTCGTCGGGATGAACGGTGGCCCACCACCAGGTCCGATCGTCCGTCGCTCGCTCCGGCGGATAGCCGAGGAGCGCCTCGATCTGAGGGCTGACGAAGGTGACCCTCCCTCCGTCGTCGTGATGGGCCTCCGTGTAGGTCACCGCCGGGTTCTGGGTGACGAGTTCTTGGTACCGGGCCTCCGCCTCGAGCCGGCGACCCTCGGCACGCTGTCGTTGGACGGCCGCTCCGAGCATGCCTGCCACGGCGCGGAGCGAGTCGAGCTCGTGACGAGACCAACGCCGCTCCTGGATGCAGTCGTCGAAGCCGATGAATGCCCACCACTCGCCATCGACGAAGACCGGGAACGCGGCGATCGACACGATCTCCTGTGCACTCAGCTCGACGCGCTCCACTTCCGGGAGATCGCGCACGACCCCGGAGACGGTCTGATGATCCGACATGAGTTCCACCCAGCGGGCGAAACCCGTGCTCGCGAGGGACGCTCCCTGCAGCGTCGGGTTCGCGAACTGAGAGCTCACCCCCGGCGCGCACCATTCCGCGAGCTGGGTGGCGAGATAGCCGTCCGGAGCAGGCTGATCGACCCGGATGAGGTAGGCGCGGCTGACGTCGGCGGCAACCCCCAGGTGCATCAACACGTCGTCGAGGGCGTCGGCCCAGTCGGGTTCGAGGAGGAGTCGCTCGGCTGAGGACGCGACGGCCGCGAGCAGCGCGTCGCCACCGAGCAGCTGCTCCTGATGTCCGATCGATCGAACCACGCGCATCCTTCCCTACCGGCAGCCGGGAACCGCGTTCCGGGGGTCTTTCGGGATTATCGGCGCGGAAACGACCGCGTGGAGTCCCCTCGTTGGGGTCGCGAAATCACCCGTCCGGGGGGCTCAGGCCTGGTCAGGAAGGACTGGAAGCACGCCAGGCGTGGAGCCGGCAACAGGCATCTCATCCGGGGAGGGCCAGCGCTGGCGAGACTTGGCCGCCAGCTTGAACATCAGCTCGACGGCTTTGGGATCCTCGGCTCCAGGCCGATGCTCGATCACGCCGTCGGCCGTGGCCCGGTCCCAGATGTCTTGGCCTCGTTCGGTCCGAACGATCGAGAGCGTCCAGCCCTCGGACTGCCCGAGACCGCCGAAGGAGATGTCCGCGTGCTCGGCGGCGAAGTCGGGGCAGCGAAGGCAGCCGGGCCGGGTGTACTGCTGGGCGTCCTTCAACGAGTAGATGACCTCGTCGCCGGTGTCCGTGTAGAACAGCAGCTTCCCTTTCACGTTCACGCGAGCCAGATGCTCGAGGTCGAGCCCGAGCTCCTTCTGGGCGATCTCGACCATCAGGCCGTCATACGTGAACGACTTCGAACAGAGGAGCCCGAAGGTCCAGGCGATCTTGCGCCGCCACTTGTTCACCCGCCGGACTTCCAGCGCACCGGTCGCGCTCGCCTGGCAACCCATCCCTACGAGGGCGAGCTTCGAGAGCCCCATCTCGGCGGCCTTGAGCAGGGCGAGGGGGTTCGCGGAGTACGTGTAGCGGGACCCTGCGGTGGCGAGGACCCCTTCCGCATCCGTGACCACGGTCGGCTCCGCGTCCCAAGCGCGTTCTTCCGAGAGCTTCGATGTCAAGGCCCCGTCGATCTCGCCGTTGGCGAGCCCCCAGAGGAGCAGTGCCGAGACGGCACCGCCGTCTTGGCCGTGCATCAACGCGTCCTGCCCCGTGGCCCTGGCCAGGTAGATGTCGCGGTAGTGACCGATGACCTCCTCGGGCTTGCGGACCTGGCCGAAGAAGAGTTCGTCGATCTCCGACTCCCACTCACGGAACCTCGGACACGCACGGGTGCAGATATCGCATCCCTTGTCGCCGTGGCTGCAGCCGTCGGGCCCTTCCTCCTGGAGCTGGACCGGGACGTCGTTCTCGTAGCCCAAGACATGGAACGGACAAGCCACGATGCAGGAGGTGCAGCCGGTGCACAGGCCCGTGAGCACCACCTCGTTGTAGAGGTCGCGCCACTGGGTCTTCTCGACGGCCACGCCGGCAGTGTAGTTCCCCTTCTCGCCGTGGGACGAGAGCCCGAGGGTCCACTCGCTCGTAGTACCGTCCGGAACCTTGGCCACGAAGACATGGAGGGAAGATGCACCGAAGGTGGATGCAACTGCTGGGAGTCCTGTTCGCGCTCACGCTGCTCGCCGCAGCCTGCGGAGGGGACGACACCCCACCGGCGGATGATGGCGGGAGCCCGAGCGAGAGCGCGTCCGATGACGTTGGCAGCCCGTCCGAGAGCGGTGGCGCCGACCTCACGATCGTGGACTTCAGCTTCTCGCCCGCGGAGCTTTCCGTGACCGAGGGGCAGACGATCACGGTCACCAACATCGGCGAGACGTCGCACACGTTCACGACCGACGACGATGCGATCGACGAGACGATCGGCGCCGGTGACACGGTGGAGATCGAGCTCACGGGCGTGAGCAGTGGGGGGTTCGTTTGCCGGTTCCACTCTCAGATGACGGGGACGCTCACCGTCGGGTGACGAGGAGTGTCGGCTAGATCGCGAACGAGTCGCCGCAGGCACACTCGTGGGTGGCCTGGGGGTTGATCATCTTGAGGCCGCCCCCGAGGAGCGCGTCGTTGTACTCGAGCGTGGATCCGCGGACGATCGGCCCGCTCTTCGGGTCGACGAGGACGCGAACGCCGTCCGCGGCCTCGATCACTGCGTCATCGTCGGCGGGCCCGTCGGCGAACGATAGCTCGTAGGTGAAGCCGGAGCATCCGCCGGCGGTCACGCGGACCCGGAGGATCGGCAGCGCGCGGCCCTCCTTGAGGGCGAGCGCTGCGATCCGGCGCGCGGCCTTGTCGGTGACCGCGATGACCTCGGTGACGGAAGCGTCCATGTCCCCCAAGGCTACCCGACCTGCTCGTCGATGCCGAGCAGGGCGCCCTTGACGGACTCCGAGAGGGTGGGGTACGCGTGGATCGCGCGGGCGACGGCGGAGGCCGTCGTCCGCGCCACCATCATGAGGACCAGCTGATGGATCAAGGCTCCGGCCTCCTCGCCCACGATGTGCCCACCGAGGATCTCGCCGGTGCTGCCCTCGGCCACGACCTTCACGAGGCCACTCGTGCCACCCTCGATGTGCGAACGCTCGTTGTCCTCGAAGGGCACGACCGAGGTGATCACCCGGTGGCCGTCGTCGCGAGCCTCCTGTTCCGTGAGTCCGACGCTCGCGACCTCGGGGTCGCAGAACGTGACCCGTGGCACGACCCGGTAGTCCCGGCGCTCCGGGTGCCCGAGGATGTCCTTGACGACGAGCTCTGCCTCGTAGGTACCGACATGGGTGAACAGGAGATCACCGGTCGCGTCGCCGGCGGCCCAGACGTCGTCGTTGGTGGTGCGGAGGGTCTCTGTCAGGATCGGCTTCCCGTCGTCATCCAGCTCGATCCCCGCAGCGTGCAGGTCGTGGGCATCGAAGATCGGTCGCCGCCCCGTCGCGACCAGGAGCTCACCGGCGATCACCGGATCCCCGGCCTCGAGAGCCAGCGTCCACACCGAGCCATCGTGATCCACCCTCCCGATCGTCACGGCCGACATCAGGGTGATCCCTTCGCCTTCGAGGGCAGGGACGAGGGATGCCGCGGCTTCCTCGTCCTCCTGGGGAAGGACATGTGGGAGAGATTCCAGCGCCGTCACGCGTGAGCCGAAGCGGGCGTAGATCTGCGCGAACTCGATCCCGATGGCGCCGGTACCGATCACCGCGAGGGAATCGGGGACGACCTCCGGACGCCAGATCGCCTCCTTGTTCGTCCAGAACGGTCCCTCCTCGAGTCCGGCGATCGGGGGGATGTCGGCCTCCGTGCCGGTCGCCAGGACGACGCGGTCGGCCTCCACCTGTGTGCCGTCTGCGAGCTCCACCCGGCGCTCACCGAGGAGCCGCGCCTCCTGCAGGAACACCTCGACGCCCGCTCGCTCGAACGGCGCGGCGCCTTCGCCGGACTGAGAGTCGATGACGTCACGGGCACGTTGCTGCACCGCCATGAAGTCGACCTCGACGTCGGGGATCCGCAGGCCGAAGCGCTCCCCGTCGCGAGCGAGCGCCGCGATCTTCGCCGATCGGAGCATCACCTTCGTGGGCACACAGCCGTAGTGGTTGCACTCGCCACCGAGCTTGTCCCGTTCCGCGAGCGCGACCTTCATCCCCGAGGTCCGCGCGAGGGAGAAGGCGACCTCGGAGCCGGTTCCGCCGCCCCCGATCACGAAGACATCGAACCGTTTCATCGAAGACCTAGCGGGTCCCAAGGAAGCCGACGAAGATGCGCGCGTACGCACGCGCCGCGTCGATCATCTCCTCGACCCCGATGGACTCGTTCGCGGTGTGGGCGAGGGAGAGCGAACCCGGACCCGCGATCACCGTCGGGATGTGCGCGTCGTTGATGTAGAAGCGGGCGTCGGTGATGCCGGTGAAGCCCACGAAGGGCGGTGGCGCACCCGTTTCCACGGCGATCGCGTCGCGCACGACCTGCGCGATCGCGGAGTCGCCTGTCGTCTCGGCCGCCTCCGTCCAGTGGTTCAGCGAGATCTCGATGTGGGTCTCGGGCCGTTCCGCCACGAGATCGTCGACCAGCAGGCGGAACGGGGCGAGCACCTCCTCCGGGTCCTCCTCGCCCGGGACGATCCGGCGATCGATCTCCACCTCGCAGCGGTCGGGGACGACGTTGGGTGCGCTGCCTCCGCTCACCAGGGCGACGTTGACCGTCGGGGCTCCCACGAGCGGGTGCACCCGGTCGGGGAGCGCCTCCGGCAGGCGGAGCAGGAACCGCGACATCGTCAGGATCGCGTTGACGCCGCGGTCCGGCTGCGAGCCATGGGCCGCCTTGCCGTGCGCCACGGCCTTGACCCAGGCGCCGCCACGTTCGGCGAGGGCGATCTTCATCTCGGACGGCTCGCCGACGATGGCCGCGTCCTGGTCGAGCAGACCCTGGTCGCGCAGGACCCTGGTGCCGTGGATCCCGGAGAGCTCCTCGTCGGCGACCAGATGCAGCTCGAGGGTCCCGCCCAGCGAGAGGCCGGCGCGGCGGAGCGCCGCGACGGCCGCGAGTGCGGACGCGATCGGCCCCTTCATGTCGCAGGCCCCACGGCCGATCAGCCTGCCGTCGACCACCTGGCCCTCGAAGGGACCGCTGGACCATGTCGAAGGATCCCCGGCCGGCACGGTGTCGAGGTGCCCGTTCCAGGCGAGACGTGGACGCTCCCCGGAGCCGATCCGCGCGACCACGCTCGGACGCCCCTCCTCGGACCGGACGACCTGGATATCGGCATCGAGGTCGGTGAGGATGCCAATCGCCACGTCGGCGACCTCGTCCTCGGTGCCTCCCGGGTTCTCGGACGGCGCGGCGATCAGTGCTCGTGTATAGCGGAGAACCTCGTCGGGGTCGGTGGCATCGGCCGCCGCGCCCGCCGCCGCGCCGGAGGCCGCCGATGCGGGTTCCGCGACGTCCTCGCCTACCATGGCTGCGGATGCTACACGCGCCCTCTCTGCAGGAAGTCCTTCGCTCCGCGCTCGATCCGGCGCCGGCGCACGCGCCGGCGCCGGGCGACCGCCTCGCCGCCGTGCTGGCGCCGCTCGTCGAATCGCCGGACCCCTCCCTGATCTTCACGGTCCGCGCCGACGCGCTCTCGCGTCACCCCGGGGAGGTCTCGTTCCCGGGCGGGCTCGTGGACGCGGGCGAGTCGCCCGCGCACGCCGCGCGGCGGGAGGCGTTCGAGGAGATCGGCCTCGATCCCGCGCTTCCGCAGCTCGTCGGAGCGCTCCCACCCGTGCATACCTACGTGTCCGCGATCCTCGTGATCCCCTTCGTCGGTCTGCTGGAGCTGCCGCCGGACCTGTTCGCTGCGGAGGCTGAGATCAAGGAGATCATCCGCGTGCCTCTGGCCAAGCTCGTCGCCGTCGAGGAGCCGATGGAGCTGCCCCGTGAGGATGGGAGCGTCTGGCACGGCTGGGCTTATCCCGCGGACGGGCACACGATCTGGGGCGCGACGGGGCTGATGGTCCATTCCTTCCTCGATGTGCTCAGGGCGGAGGCGCCGTGGACCCTGACCTGAGCGAAGAGGAGCGCGCGCTCCGGTCGTTGCTGGGAGCGGCCCGTGTCATCGCTGTGGTGGGGATCTCCTCGAGCCCGACGCGCCCCTCCTACGGGGTGGCCTCCTACCTGCAGGAGCACGGGTACCGGATCGTGCCGGTCAACCCGAACGAGACGGAGGTCCTGGGAGAGCGGGCGTACGCCTCACTCCTCGACATACCGCGCGAGATCCACGTGGACGTGGTGGACGTGTTCCGTCGCGCGGAGGACACCCCGGAGGTTGCCCGGCAGGCGGTCGCGACCGGTGCGCGCGTGCTCTGGCTCCAGGAGGGGATCGTGAACGAGGAGGCGGCTCGGATCGCCACCGAGGGCGGCCTCGAAGTGATCATGGGTGTCTGCTTCAGGAAGATGCATGAGCGACTGATGGCACAAGGGGGAAGCTGAGATGAAGTGGGAGTATTTCGTGGCGCCGTTGCTCGAGCACAACCCGGGCGAGATCTTGAACAACTTCGGCGAAGACGGCTGGGAGCTGGTGACGATCCTTCAGCAGCAGACACCGGCAGGCGGCGTCTCGATGGTCGCCTACATGAAGCGTCAGGCGACCTAGCTCGGCCCTCGGCGCATGTTCAGGATCGATCACGTCGTGCTCGCCGTTCGGGACCTCGCGGTGTCGGCCGGACGCCTCTGGAACGAGCACGGCCTCCGGTTCTCTCCAGGCGGGCGTCATCCGCAGTGGGGAACCGCGAACATGATCGCACCGCTCGGGAACGACTACATCGAGCTCCTCGGCGTCGTCGACGAAGAGGTGGGCTGGAACTCCGTCCTCGGACGAACCCTCATGGAGCTGTCGTTGGACGGCGATCGATGGTTCTCCGTGTGCT
>Ga0136614_10003529_pt1 | contig 10048 bp, 9 predicted proteins | sample AntDrymUQ2792106_2_FD_106643 | JGI IMG/M metagenome (GOLD analysis project Ga0136614, IMG submission 106643) | Polar desert sand microbial communities from Dry Valleys, Antarctica - metaG UQ279 (21.06) | ecosystem: Environmental > Terrestrial > Soil > Desert | place: Antarctica: Dry Valley... | reverse complement strand
TCCCTGCCTGCAACGCTCGAATCACGGGAGGGTGGTACCGAGGAAAGAGCGATCAGGGCAGCTTCGGGATCGGTCTGGACCTCGCCCGGCCGCAGGACGCGCTTTAGGGCTCCTTCGCGTTGACGGCCAGAAGGCTTTTCCAACCACCGCCAAACGGGAACAGACCTCATTTCAGAGAACCGGCTTGTCGCACCGCCCTGGTAGGTTCTGGGCCTGCGTCACGGCCACTCCGGCCAAACCCCTCAGACGCTCTGCTTTGGGGGTGACGCATGTCCTTAGATCGACGGAGCTTCATCAAGGGTGCCGTGGTTGTTCCCGTCGCGGCCTCGCTGCCGGGAGCGCTCGCAGCGTTGACCGGGACGGCTCCGGTGGTTACTCCGGCACTCGAACCAGTGGTGGCGAAGGTCTGCACCAATGGGTCGTGGAGAGGCCTGCCGGTGGGGTGGGCCCGGTTCACCGACTTCAACATCGCCTGTCCGCCGCTGGGCCACGAGGTCGGCTGGAACGAGGTCTGTGACCGGGAACACAGCTCCGTCGAGGAGTTCTTGACCGTCACCGGGCTCACCCCGGAGCAGATCGCACATGCTGCCGGGAGCTGCTCGCATGCCAAGGACATGCACGACATCGTCGTCCAGAACCAGCAGTGGTGGCGGAACAGGCACGGGCAGGACAGCTTCTTCGACAAGCTACCCATGACGCTGGGGATGTGTACCTGCGAAGACAGGGAGGGGAGGGAGTGCCAGTGGTGTGCGGAAGTCTGGTACCACCCCGACAACGGACTGCGGGTACACGAGGCGGGCTAATAGACCGCGTACTCCTTGCCGTTGCTGTTGACTCCCATCCTCTCACCTGTCCTAGGCCCGTGATAGCTAGCTTGCGCGTCCACGGCGGGGTAGCCCGGCCCATTCCTCAGCGCTCTCAGGGGTGACGCATGTGCGCCGATGACCCTATGTATCTCATTTCGCGGGAACAACCTCCGGTTGAACCGGATCTTCGATTGGCCTCTCGGCTGGCTCAAAGGGCTCCTGCGCCGGTTCGACGATTACGACTTCCTTCTTCTTACCTATGTCCACGGTATCTCCTCACTTGAACGGATTTGCTCTGTCTACGGGAACGCAGTACGCATCTTGCAGAGGCTTTGCGAGACGCCACTTCGAGTGGGGCACATAGAGGCGTCGAGGACGGGCGCGAGAAGCCCGATAGCCTTTTGTGCCCACGATTACCTTCCCTGCAAGGGCTACTTCACCAAGGATTGTTGGATCGTCGGGATCGAGGTACTCGTTGTAACCCATCATCAGCAAATGGCGTCGATCCCGTGCCGCGTAAATGCCACATGAGCATGTCTCCACCGGGATGTCACCATGGTGCTTCTTGCTACCTTCGTTTCGGACACACGTGGCCGACAGCCAGCCCCTTGGCCAGAGCACCGAATTAGTGACGCTCATAAGTCGCACCTCATCGCCGATCCACTCGATTTCCCATGCTCGCCAACCGATGATGGGCTCGATGTAGTCAGGCACGCTGAGGCGATCTTCCATTTAGTAGTGCCTGCCTGGGTGATCAGGCGGGAGGCTCCACAGCTTCGTGTTGCCCTTGCCCTTGTCGTCCTCGATGTCGGTGTACTGGACCTCCAACTCTCTGGCGGCCCTGCGAAGTGTGCGGAGCGTGTGTCCGTGGGCGACCGCCTCACGTTTCACGTCCGTGGAGTTTTGCGGAGCGTTGCAGAGGAACTCCTCAAGCCACTCACAACAGAGTTCAAGCTTTGATGCCTTCGGGGGAGCACTTTGCTGCGAGGCCTTGGCGACGGCGTACCAACTGACGTCTTCCTCGCCGTCGACTCGGCGCAGCAACCCGGTGCTGATCGTCTTGCCCGCTGCGGTAGACCACTCGTCGGAGTCGATGGCAAAGACCATGGCGGGAGGGGCTTCGGCGATCTTGAACTTGAGCGGCACGAAGCACCTCTGTTCGCTGTCAGAGGGGTCGTGTCCGAAGAGGTAGATGACAGGGATTCCGGCCGCGAGGCCCTCATACGGCCCGGGAACGACATCTAGGGCAGAGGCCTTCGACTTGAGCGTCTTGAGGCCGTGGACCACAAGGAGGAAGGAGGTCCTTGTCTCCTTGGAAAGGGCATTGAGAGGATCAAGAACCTTGCCCCGCAGTTCGTGACCATTGCGGAACGACACTCGCCAGTGCAGGCGGGCCGGGTCAAGAACGCAGAGAGATACGCTCTCCTCTTCGATGATGTGCCGAAGCCCCTTGAAGTCCTCCGGCAACGTCGGAAAGCGATCGGGGGTGTAGAGCTTCACCCTGTCAAGATCTGCTCCAGCCGCTTGGAGCCTAGGCCGTGTCAGTTGGTTGGGGTCATCATCGACGTTCGAGATGATGACGATCTCGCCCCTCTTGGATGCCTCGGCGGCGACCAGGTGCGAGAAGAGGGACTTACCGAGGTCGGGGTGGCCGACGCAGCCGATCACCATGCCCTTCGGGAGACGGCCCTCCCACCCGTCAAGCCACTCAATGGGTTCCTCGTTGAAGCTGCTGGCCGGTCGAGGGCGCTCAAGCATTGATCCCTCCCTCTCTCCGACGTGGAGTGCGAGGCCAAGAGGACGGAAAATCCCCCGCTTGGCCGCTCACCACGACTCCGACTTTGACCTGTGCGGATGCACCGGTCCGGGAACTCACGGGAAGGATGGTGGACGTCTGCGGCGATGCCACAGGTTTGTGACAGGTGGTCTGGGTCTCCTGTACGCTCACGCGCGGAAGGAGGGCCATACTGGTTTCTCCTTTCACTTGTCCCGAGGCCCGGCCGACCTTTCCCGAGGAGCCGGGCCTCGTCATTCTCCCACGATGACACCCCGCCAGGGAGTGAGAAAGGGCCGCTGACCTGCTGTAACGCGTGTTCGCGTTGGCGTGGCCCCAGGTCAGCTAGACATTCGAGGGGCGCGAAGAAATCTCGAGATTTCTGTCGCTGCGCTTCGTCAACCGAACTGCTAGCCGCGTATGGCATCCCGGTCGAGTTCAAGGGCGTGGAGGTGTCGGTGCGACTCCGGCCTCCACGCTTTGATTCCCTTGCGCCTCCGCACGGGGCTGGTTAGTGAACGGAAAGTCGGGCGGGCACGTATGCGCTACCTAGCGACATGCCTCCTTCTGTGCCGCCTGGCGTACCTCCTTGCCGCTCCTACTTGCTGCGCGGAGACCTCGGGCATGAAGAGGCCGAGGCGGCCCCGACATGGAATGGGAGTCCGGAACTCCAGGGGGCGAGCAAGCAACCAATGCCAGGCATCCTTGCGGGCCCATGGGCTGTCACTCTTGCGGACGCAGTCTATGAGGTCCACCATGCCGATGATGCCTCCTACATCCACTTCATCTCGGTAGGCGATGCCATGCTGCTCTAGAAAAGCAAACCCTTCAGGGTCTAACTTCTGGCCTGAATGAATGAGGAGGGAGCCCCGGTGATCTGTTGGCCACGATCGATTCTCTACGTCCTTGTAGCCGTTGACGATTGCCCACGCCCATGGCTGGCGCACGGACAGCGTGGCAATTGGCGACATTGAAGTACGCAGGTTACGAGGTTCCCTTGCCCCGGCGATCAGGTGCGTGCGACGGCCGAACTCGCCGAGTCCACGCTGCTGACTACCGGCCCAACCTGAGCCTCCTCGTAACAGATACTATGTTCCCATGTTCCGAGCTTGCCCCAGGAGTTCACAGCGACGACCCACCGCCTCGCTGCGGTCGCTTTGGCGTCGTCCTTTTCATCCCGCCTGCCCTTACCTTCCAAGAGAAGCATCCTCCCGGAGTCCAGTTTCACAACGAAGTCCGGCCGGTATCGATAGCTCTTGCCCAGGTACCTGTACGGTATCTCCAGGAAGAGTCGGTCGTTCTTCGCATAGGCAACGACGGACGGATGCTGCTCCAACTCGTTTGCGATACCAAGCTCAAGTTTGCTGTCGCAAACAACATGCGATAGATGTGACTTGTTGGTTGGCTCACACGGTTTGCCAGTAGAGAAGGCAATACCCTCTGTGGAACCAATCGGTTCATACTGATCCAGCACAGGCAAAAGCGAGCCAGATCGCTCATTACCAGGCCTCATGGCTGCTTCGATCCGCTCCCTTATCTGAGATACATACCGCAAATTACATAGTTCTCGGTGGTCAACTCCCTCTCCGAACTGAACCTTCTTGTCGATGACATTCTGGACGATGCGTGCGGCTTGGGGAAATAGCCAGGGTCTTTCGTACGGACGAATAATGTCGGCCGCGAGACGAAAGATCATGCGCTGCGTACGAAAGCGCTTGTAAGCCTCTTCTCTATTGTGAACTTCTCCCCCTAGGCCTTGATAGGGCTTGCCGGTCTCAAACTCGACCCAGACCGAAGTGGGATCGAACTCTGCCGAGACACGCACAGGCTCGATGGATTCTAAGTCTGTTTCAAGTGTATCCCCCACATCGTGGACGATCTGGACGACTCTCGGGAACTCCAGCCGCAATTGTGCCCGGTCAGGGAGTGTTCTAACGACAGTTGTCTTTGGGGGCTCGATCAGGTTGCCAACGCCCGCCTTCGCGAAGGGCAACAGCTGAAAGGGCACTCCATAGACGTCTACGTACTCTGGTTGTCGAAGATTCGAGTAGTCAGTCCGCCTAAGTCCTCTTCCGACCACTTGCTCGCAAAGTAGCTGGCTCTGAAAGGCACGCAGACCGAGAATCTGCGTCACATTCCGAGCATCCCAGCCCTCGGACAACATTGCAACAGAAATAAGACAGCGGACCTGCTCTCCGGGCTCATCCTCTTTACCGACGGTCGCGACGATCCGTCTGATCCGCTCTGCTGCATCTTGTGCGGTCTCCGAGGTTTCTCGAATCTCGGCTTCGTCAAGGAGTCGAGAGTCAATCCGGTAAGTGACGTTCTGCCCGCCTGAGTTCTCCAAATCGGGGCCAGCCTCACCGAACTCAGCAATGTGCTTTTCAAGGACTTCGGCCATCTTCGTGTCGTTGCAGACGACGATCATCACGGGCGGCGTGCGTCGTCCAGCCGCCTGCCACCTCTCGAACGTCTCCTGCCATTCCCCAGAGAGTTGCTTGAGAGGACCATCAACTTCGTTCAGATAATCGGTAAGCGGGTGTGCCTCGGCGTCAGGATCATCAGTTCGCTTGGGGAGCCGGGCCTTCACGTACTCCCAGAGGTTTCGATACTTGGGGATCGAGCGACCGGCGTTGTCATCTGTTGGAATTCGGGGGATCTTGACTAAGCCTGATTCGATGGCGTCTACTAGAGCGAAGTCGGAAACGATCCACTCGAAGGGTTTCCATGCCTTGGCGGCCATAGCCCCCGGGTACATAGGGGTCGCTGAAAAATCGAGGGCGCGATTGATCTCACGGTCTCGGTGAACACGCTCTAGCCCCCGAATCCAAACCGTCGCCTGTTCAGCGAGACTCTTCTCCTCACCAGAGAGATCAAGTGCGGGTGGAGGTCGCCAAGCGTGGTGCGCCTCATCGTTGATAACCATGAGACGACGCTTGTTCCCCAACTCCCGAAGGACACGTTTACAAAAGGCTGTGTCACTCTCGGGACCACGCTTGAGGACGCTTCTCTTGGGATCCGTTTCCGGCGTGAGTGCGTGCCAATTTGTGACCATGACTCGGACTTGCCCAAACGATGCCGCGAAATTGGGTGGGATGAGCGCAAACGCTTGATAGGCGCTCTGCGGGTCAGAAGGAATTAAGCCGTCAATGCCCGATAGTCGCTGCTTCACGGTGAGATTAGGGCAAACGACCAGGCAGGCATCGCTAAATCGAGTGTCCTGCCTGTTTACGACCTTGTTGAGACCCGACCAGGTTATGGCCATCGCCATAACTAGGGTTTTCCCCGCTCCCGTAGCGAGTTTGACAGCCCATCTCTCATACGCTTCGAACTTCGAAACCTCTATGCCTACTCGTAGAGCGGCTGGAGCTTCTGTCAGGAAGGCGATCGTTTCGATGGCTTCTCGCTGCGCAAAGAAGGGCCGTGTCCCTGGCTCTCTTTCGGGATCAAACCAACGCTCAAATAGGCCTTTCGTCACAGGCGTAGCCCCGGTGTAACCGGCCTCGCGCCACGACCCAACTCTCTCCCTGATGCGGTTGACCAACTCCATGGCAATTAGGTGATCCGTTATCTGCAGCTGCTCGCCCTTGCCGACCGACGGGAGATAGCCCGACTCGCGGCGACTCTCCACTACCTGAGGCTCGCCCTCCCCAAAGGCCCAATGGAACTGGGGTTCCTCATATGGGTCGTTGATGATTGGATTACGATCAGTTACCTGCCCCTCAGGCAAGATCCAACACCACCTCGCTGGTACTGCCGGAATCATCGATCACTCGTACGGCCGCCTTCCTATGCTCGCCCGGAGTAAATGGCAGCGATTGAAAGGAAGCCAGCTGCTCCATAAGGTCTTTATCAATAGTTCCTTTGAGGGCGCGTTTGAGATCGTCCCAACTACTCGACTTGGGAAACAACGCTTGATTGACATGAAACACGACCCCGTCATAATCCTGGTCCAAAAACCAAGCGGCGATGTCGCCCTGGCCGCGTGAAGTGACCTCGCCCGTCGCAGCGTCGAATGAATCCACACCGAGTAGTTCGATGCAGGTGTGATCGGAGCCGTTGGATTTGACCTTTACTTCGGGTGCGGAGAACAGCCGGAAGGTTTGGCTCGCAGGAGTGGTCTTGAGGAGATCGCCAATCAGTAAGTCCGGATTGGCCTCCAGAATAGCTACATTGAACCGTCCGATCCTCCCTCTTCCGACATAGTCTTGAGCCTCGGCCGAGGCAGCAAAACCTGCGAAAACTACAAGGTCATAGCCATAAGCGTCATGAAGGGCCTCGTCTATCTGCAACACGGTGATTGGACCGAAGCGGGGTCCAATGCTTACGGCGCACCGTCGCTTTTCCCCATCCACATCTAAGAACGTGCCCTCCGCCTGCAACACTCCAATGTTAGCTAGTCGCTCGACCGAGTCGATTAGGACGGGTTTTGCGCCCTTCCTAGGTATACCCTGCTTCTTGAGTGCATCAAGGAGCGTCTCGACGTGATCACTAGACTCCGTGGAGTGTGCATCCTGTGGGACGGGTAGGCGGTCCTCTTGCATTGGATTTGTGCCGTATCGGGAGAGTGCTTCGACTGTGAAGGGACCTGAAATGCGAACTAAGTTGGGCTCGACAAGGGGATGCTCATACAGGGTCTCTTCCGAAGGCGGTTTGCCATAGCCTATTGAACTCGCAGTAACCCTTTCCAAAACGCGATACTTGAGCCCCCCGTCTATTCCACGTTGGTCGTCTATCAAGGCGTAGTAGGGGTACGTGGCAGTCAGAAGGCGCTCCCGCGTTAGAGCGACGGCGACGCGGCTTGTGTCTATCGTGATCCAGCGCCTCCCATGCTTTTCACACACGTAGGGGCTAGTCCCCGAACCGCAGGTGGGATCAATGACCAGGTCTCCAGGATCTGAGGTCATGAGGAGGGCTCGCTCAACAATCTTGGGATTCGTTTCTACTACATACTGCTTCTTTCGTTTCTGGAAGCCAGCAACACCTGTATCAGTCCAGACGTTGGTGCGTCGAATTGCTGGGAAGTCGTCCGCGTAGCGTATGTAGCTAAGCGTGTTTCCCGTTACTCCAAGGCGTCCGGCGCGCGCCAGCCCCTCCATGCCTTCGAGCCGGATCTTCCATTGCAAGTTTCGCCCTGGGTGAAATGTCCGACCCTCGAACTCAAAGGGGACGGACCGGCTACTTCCCTGGGATGTGATGTCGCCGTAACGAAAGATGCGACTCCCAGCGGGTAGGCGAGTGGGGTCGGCTCTCTCCTCAGGCGTCATTGGACGACGAGTGCCGTCTGATAAGTGTGCGTATCGATACGCATCGCCCTTCTCGCTCCGCTCCTCATAAAGTTGCCTGTACTTAACGCGTGTCTTGTCTTTGGCGTACCAGAGCAAGAAGTCAGCTACCTCAGGTAGCAGAGTCGCTTCGTGACCCGAGGTCTTCTGTACCGTGATCACAGGACAACTGTTCTGGGAGCCGAAGACCTCATCGAGCAAGCAACGAACCAAGTGGAGGCGATCAGGTCCGATTTGAACGAATACCGAGCCTTGATCGCTTAACAACTCCCTTGCCACAAGAAGGCGATCGCGTAAGTATGTGAGATAGCTATGGATATCAAGTGCCCACGTATCTCTAAAAGCCTGAATCTGCTCAGGCTCCCGGGTAATGGTCTCGTCTCGCGTTTCCTTCGGCGAGCGGTCGCTGAGGCGAGCCTGAAAATTGGAGTTAAAATTGATCCCATAGGGAGGATCAATGTAAATCGTCTGTACCTGCCCCCCGAGGCGCTCCTTATCAAGCAGGCTCGTCATGACGGTAAGCGAGTCTCCGAGGATGAGGCGATTTCGCCACCCGGCCTCATGTTGATAGAACTCAATCTGCTTGGACCGATCCAGATCTGGATCACCAAAGAGCGAAGGTTGAGCCGGTTCCTTCTTGACCGATTGGAGAACTGCCTCTGTCGAAATTGATTCATGAATATGAATAGAGGGTGCCTCGACTTCGAATGAAGTCCGCGTTGATTTCCCCGTCCATACTAGCTGTGGGTCTAAATGGGGGTCGTAGTCAAATTTACGTTTTCGCGGCTTCTCCGTGTCCTGCCACGCGAGTCCGGCTGGAGGGTTATTTGGCCTTGTCGCCTCGTCATGTCGGTAGTCGTCTACTTGCTTGCTCTTGGTCCTCACTCGCCTCTTAGCCATGCATGGAGCCTAGACCATGCCTTCATCCTCGAACCGGGCCGTCTACCCCCCGGTCGGGGGATTTATCTCCCCAGTCGGGTGTTTATTTGTACCGGTCCGGAGAGTATCCTGGAAGAACATGGATCGGTCGTCGACGCAAACAGAGAAACGTTGGGCCTTTCTAATACGTCGAGCAGTAGCCAGCGCCGAAGCGTAATTGTCGGAGGCTAGGCCATGTGGACGAACGTGAAGGCGGGGGGTCCCGAGATTGTTGCGATCAGACTACGCTTCTATGGATCACCGAGAACGGGACGGCTCGCCACAACGGTCGCAGAAGGCGGCGAGTTCAGGAAACCATAGATATTAAGCAGGCGGATGACATGCTCGCTTTCACTCCCCGCGTCCCTGTTCGTCGCGATATTCGCAATGAGGAACTCTGAGGTCGATTAGATTTGCCTCACCCTCAGCGGAATCGCGCACGGTGTCACTCATTAGTCATCACCTTCTGTCCGTCGCCATAACCCAGCGGATGAAAGCGGCGAGATCTGCCCGTTCTCGGCCGTCCAGCGAACGGCCGTGCACCCACACGCCCGGCTCAGAGACCGGCTGGACGCTCCTTTCACGAAGATCGTTGAGGTTCGATTGCCTGCGCTCCTGAGTGCGGCGGTCTGTCTCTCTTCGCTCCATTTCCCAAATGACCTCGTCCAGTTCACGCCTGGCTTGGCTGCGCGCGTTTGGTTGCGCAACCTCGGTTTCGAGTCCCTGTAGAAGTTCTTCCAGATCATCTACGCTGCGATCCGATAGCGAGCCAGCGAACTGCCTGGGTGATTGAGGCTCAGCTCCGAAGGCCACTGGATCGACGTTCAGATGTGACAACTTCACTTCGTTCGGCATTGTTTCCTCCTAAGAGCGGGTTCGGCAAATGGGCCATGCTTCCGTTGCTCGGTGAAATTGAAGAAGAAGGTAACCGCCCCTCGAACATTCACCTCCTTCCGAACCCAGGGACAGCACCGTTTGGAATGTTGGGGCCATGGTGGAATGGACCAGCAGCCACACGGGATGCAAAGGTCACCCCAAGTCTTGTCCTTCATCCTGGAAACCAAGCCGTGCCTGCCGACTCGGGTCTGTTCGGACTTGTCTGCCAGAGGATGTCGAAACGGACGGTGCCAAAATCTTGCACCGGCTTGTCGAGGAGATGGCTGACGCACAGCGCGAGCGAGATGGCGCGGTCGTCGTGCTGCCCGGCGACGTGATCCAAACGGTATGTGTTGGGGGAGGTCTCCTTGATGCGCACGTTGCTCAAC
>Ga0136614_10003528_pt1 | contig 10049 bp, 8 predicted proteins | sample AntDrymUQ2792106_2_FD_106643 | JGI IMG/M metagenome (GOLD analysis project Ga0136614, IMG submission 106643) | Polar desert sand microbial communities from Dry Valleys, Antarctica - metaG UQ279 (21.06) | ecosystem: Environmental > Terrestrial > Soil > Desert | place: Antarctica: Dry Valley... | reverse complement strand
GGGTACGGCACGAAGCCCGGATCTCCCGGCTGCCAGGCGACGCCGGTGGCCTTGACACGCTCCACCATGATCTCGGCGTGGCGCGCCTCGTCCCAGCACTGGCGGGCCATGTCCATCGTGAACTGCCACGGCAGCTCGGCGCCGTACTCGTACAGGTTGCGGCCCATTAGCTCGGCGGCGAACAGCTCGAAGTTGAGGGTGCGCATGAGGTACGCGAGGCGGCCGGCGGGTTGATCGAGCGGCTCGGGTGGCGGAGTCTCGTCGGGCGCGAGGTCTCGGAAGCGGGCGTCGCGCGCAAGGCCGGCGACGCGCGCCCGCTGGCCGGTGGGCGACCGGCGGAGCTCTCCGAGGACACTCACGCCATTGCCCGCTGTTGGCAGTGCGGTCCACGTGCCGGCGGCGGTCCACTCGGCACGGAGGCGACGCAGGTGGGAGGCGACACCGGACTTGTCGGTAGGGTTCGCGGTGATGAGAGCGGTGGCGCGGGTGTCAGCCCACGACGCCAGCGCGTCTACTTCGGGCGCCAGCCGATCGAGCAGGCGGATGGTGGGAGTGTCGGTGATCGGATCGGCCGCCGCCGAGTGCGCCCGGTAGGCCACCGCCAGGTGGGGCAGAATGACGCGGCCCAGTCCGGCCAGCAGCGCGGCGGTATGGGGTGCGTCGTCATCGGCGGCGCGCAAGAGGCGAACGACCGCCGGGTGGAGCAGCACGTCACGCGCCGCCGGCCACAGCAGCTGCGCAACGCGTTTCCAGAGCGCGTCGGCTCGCTCGGCGGCAAAGGCGACCTGGCGCGCCAGCTCGATCTTGACGTCGAGCTCGGGCGCCAGGGGGATCCAGCCGGCCATGGTGCGGAGGACCATCGTCTCGACGTATTGGAAGACGTGCAGCCGGCGGGCGTTCTCGGGTGGCAGGAACGCGCCGCCGAGGGGGACGGAATTGGAATTGGTAGCGGTCATCACGGTCACAGACGAATCTCCTCGGAGCGGCGGTGGGGGGGCAGCGGCGATGTCGAGTTCCCGGCTGCGGGTTAGTATGCGTCATATCGACGGCAGACGGGGCTGTTTCCGTTTGACGCCCACAGCGTGCGGTACAGCGGGGACCAGTACCTACTCGCCCGCGGGGCGGCCGGGATCGATCGCGCGCAGCGCGTCGCGGGCCGCGGTGAGCTTAGGCACCGGCACGCCGAAGCGCGCGGCGCGACTGACGAGGTCGCCGTAGATCGCGTCCACTTCCATCGGTCGTCCGGCGAGTAGGTCTTGTAGCATGGAGCTGCGCTGGTCGGGCACGAAGTTGACGGTGGTGGACGACGCGGCCGCCTCGCGAAATCGCACGACATTCTGGTCATCGCTGCGATCGAGATAGGTGCGGACAGGGAAGCGCGGGTAGTCGGCGACGCGGATGCCCTGCGCGGCCGCGAGGGCGGCGGTCTCCCTCAGAATGCCCAGGTACATACGCACGAGCTCGGGGTGGACACCGAGCTGGGCGTTTGGGATGCGGCCAAGGCAGGTGGCGGCGAAGAAGCCGGCGGTGTTGCACATCTTTGACCAGAGGACGGTCGTGATGTCGTCGACCGCGTGGGTCACCAGGCCGGCGCGGTTCAGCTCGGCAGCGGCATGCACGACGCGGTCGGAGGTCCCACCGGAGAGCTCGCCCAGGTAGCTGGTATCTAAGTTTCTGACCGCGACGCGTCCGTCGAGCTGACGCTCGGCGCCGACGATGGTAGCGGCGCCGAGAACGCGCTGTGGGCCAAACGCGGCGGCGAGCAAGTCGTCCTTGACGATGCCGTTCTGGATGCCGCAGACCCACGTCGCTCGGTCGTGTGGCCGGGGCCAGGCCGCGCACACGTGCGCGATGGCCTCAGGCAGGTGACTGCCTTTGGGTGTGAAGAACGCTCCCGCGCCGTCCGGCAGGTCCGCGGGGTCGGTTGTCACGCCGACGACACCGGTACGCCCAACACCGGTCGCGACGGGGTAGTCGAATTCGGCCGCGCTGTAGAGGTGCATGACGCCGGCGGCGAGGAGCTGGGCGGCGGTGCGGGGGGTGGACAGGAGCGTCACCGGGTGGCCGCTGCGGGCCAGACACGCGGCGAAGGTCTGGCCGATAGAGCCGGCGCCGACGACGACGAACGAAGACGGGGTGTCAGCCATGGACCGGTATCCGCTGCCGGCTAAGCGCCGCCGCGCACGTGATCACGGGCGCGAGTCTACTCGCCGAAGAGTGGGAAACCGGCTATGGCGACGCGGGTGCGATAGACCGATGCAGTCGAGACTTCGGTAACTATTAGATCGCGTCGATCCGGACCCCCAAAGGCGACGTTGGTTGTGCCCGGTCCCGGTACGGGGATCCGGTCCAGCTCGCGACCGGCCGGGTCGAGCACGTCGACGCGCCCTTCGTTATAGTGCGCAACGTACAGGTTGCCTGCGCTGTCGAACGCCATGCCGTCGGGTCCAGGCCGGCCGGTCAAGCGCGCGAGCTCGGTGCGCGGGCCGACGCGCCCATCGCTCCCGACGGCGTAGCGCAGGATGCGGTTGGTCCACGTCTCGGCGAGGTAGACCGCGGACCCGTCGGGAGCGACCGCCACGCCATTCGGAAATGCGAGGCCGGTGTCGAGCTGCTCCAGTGTCCCGTCGGGGAACGCTCGATAGAAGCCGCCGATCGGGCTCTCGAGGGATGACCGCCAGGGGTCGGAGAAATACAAGACTCCCGTGGCGTCAAAGACGAGGTCGTTGGCGCCGTTGAGTGGCTGGCCCTGGTACTCCTGGATCCATGCAGTTATGGAGCCCTCCGGTGTGACGCGGAGGATGCCGTGCCACTGGTCGCCCTCGTCGGCGACGTAGAGCGTGCCGTCGGGATGAAACGCGAGGCCTGCCGGGATGCCGCCGGTGTTCGCGAACTCGCCTGCTTCGCCGTGGGGCGGTAGACGCATGATGCTGCTCGTCAGCCAGTTGACGAAGTACAGCGAACCGTCGCGATGAAAGGCCGGTCCCTCCGGCGAGTCGTGCCCGCGAGTCAGCGTCTCCATAGGAGTGGGAATGGACCTCAGCCCCTCACTTTGGCCGCGCGGCGACTACCAGACATTGCACGACTCTCGAATGCACCATACCAGCGAACGACCTCGGGTATCAGATCGAGGTGGCCCCGTGAAGTACGCTGCGCCGCAACGTGATTGACCTCAAAATAGCCGGCGGCGAGATCGTCGACGGTACCGGCAGCCCGGGCTACTTTGGAACCGTGTTAGTGGAGGGCGACACGCTCTCCATCCACCGCGGCGACCACTCCCAGATTGAGGCAGCGCGCACAATCGACGCGACCGGGCACGTCGTCTGTCCCGGCTTCATCGACGTGCACTCGCACGGCGGCCTGACGATGCTGCGCGCGCCGCGCCACGAGCCCAGGGTGCGGCAGGGTGTGACCACTCACGCGGGACGCTGCGCGCACCGCGCCGAGACAAAGATGGCCGGTGTGGTTGTGGATACGGACGTATTGTCCTACCTGCTGCGAAGCGACACTCGCGCGCACCTGTACCGGCGGCATCTCGCCCAGCGGCTGCTTTCGATCTCGTTCATGACACGGGCTGAGCTTCTGCTCGGCGCCCGCCTCCGTCAGTGGGGACGGGACCGTCGCGAGCGTATGGAAATGCATCTCAAGGCGTACGTGGAGCACCCTCACGAAGGCGGCAGCGTGCGCTCGAAGAATCGAATGGCGTTTCCGGCCATCACGTTGGCGACGTCGATGTCGGCGTAACCCCGCGCCTTCAGCAGCGGTGGGAGCTTTTGCACGTCGGCGATGGTGTCGACTTCTTCGGGGGTCTGCTCGCTGCCGAAAAGGCCGTCCAGATCTGAGCCGATGGCTGAGTGTCGGGCGTTTCCGGCCAGCTGACTTATACGATCGATCTGATCGACGAAGTTGCTCAAGCTGATGGCGGACTTGGGGGTCTGGCCGCGGATGTAATTGGGGTGGAGCTGCCAGTTGTCGAGGGCGTGGCCGATGACGGCATCGCGCTCGATCAGCGCCTTGAGCTGGTCATCGGTGAACTGGCGCGGGCCGGGGACGAGCGCGCGGCAGTTCTGGTGGGAGGCGAAAACCGGGCCCTTGAAGCGTTCGAGCGATTCCCAGAAGGAGGTGTCGCTCTGGTGGGTGATATCAAGGATGGCGCCGATCTCATCCATGGCGTAGAGCAGGTCGTGGCCGTCTGGGGTCAGCGACCCTTCGGTGCCGGTGCCATGCGCGTACTTTGAGACGCCAAAGTGGACCAGGCTGATGGTGCGCAGGCCGCTCTCCCACCAGTGCTCCAGCTGGGAGGGGGCCGTGATGCAGTCCGCCCCCTCGGTGCCTAGCAGAAACCCCAGCGGCGCCTCGGCTGGGGGAGTGGCTGCTGACCAGGCTGCCGTCGCCGAAGTCAGATCACCGGCGGAGCGGACGATCCGGCAGATGCCCAGGCTCTCGAGCTGGCGGTAGTAGGCGAGCATCCCCTGCGCGGCGGCGTAGGCCAGCTCGTGGGTGCGGTGGACGGCCGGGCCGCCGGGTCCGGGGGTGACGCGGCCGAGCACGGTGGCGATGCAGAGACCCACGTGGCCGCGGCGCATCTCCGGAAAGGTGACCGTGTTATGGCCGCGCATGCGACCTTCGATGCCATCTTCGGAGCGCCGACACGCCTCCACCGAGAGGGTCAGGTCACGGTTGAGCTGGATCGCGCTGAGCGCGAGATCGAGATGAAGGTCGAAGGCGACCATGTGAAGGGACGAGCCGCGGCGCGGCGGGGATCAGGCTACCCGGTAGCGCTCGATCGCGGCCTCGTCGAGCTCGATTCCGAGGCCGGGCTTCTCGGGCACGTCGACGAAGCCGCTGGCGGCTGATCGAGCGCTAACAGTCAGCCGCGCGCGATACTCCGCGGCATGGTTCCGATCACTTACGCACAGCTCGGCGTTCGACCGGTCATCAACGCGACGTGTCACTGGACCAACTTCGGCGGCACGGTGATGTGGCCGGAGGTCGTCGAGGCGATGGCGGCGGCGCGGACGGCGTGCGTGGACGTGCGCCAGCTGCTGGACGCGGCTAGCGCGGAGATTTCAAAGCGCACCCACGCCGAAGCGAGCTACGTCGTGTCTGGCTGTGCGGCCGGACTCATGGCGGGCGCCGCCGCCATCCTCACCGGAGACGATCGGCGCCGCATGATGCAGCTGCCGCACACGCTCGGCTCAGACGGGAAGCCGCTCTTCAAGCATGAGTTCATCGCGCGGCGCTTCGGCCGCTCGCGCGATGCCGCGGGGGAGTACGAGTCCTGGGGCTACGCGCACGCGGTCCGTGGGGCGGGCGGGATCTTCCGGGAAGTAGGCGATGCGGATGGGCTGACGCGCGAGCAGTTCGAGGCAGGGTTCGGCCCGAATACGGCGGGCATCTACTGGGTGAGCGATGGGTTGGACCGGGGCATCACCCTGCGTGAAGTGGTGCAGCTGGCGCACGCGCGTGGCGTGCCGGTGCTGGTGGACGCGTCCAACACGCTGCCCCCGGCGGAGAACCTGCACGCTTTCATCGATATGGGGGCGCAGCTGGTGGCGTTTTCGGGCGGCAAGGGGCTGCGCGGGCCGCAGGGGTCGGGCATCCTTACCGGCCGGGCAGACCTGATCCGGGCCGCACGGATGCAATCCAATCCTGGGCACGGGATTGGACGGCCCCTGAAAGTGTCCAAGGAAGAGATTGTGGGGCTGCTCACCGCGCTGGAAGTGTGGGCACGCCGCGATCACGCGGCGGACCTGCGAGACGCGAAGGCGAAGACGCAGCGGGTGGTGGATGCGCTGGCGGGTGTGCCAGGCGTGCGCGCCGAGCATCGCTTCCCGGACCACAGCGGCCGGCCATATCCCACCGTGTTCATCCACCTGGATCCGGATGGCGGGCGGACGGCGGCGCAGGTGATCCAGGCGCTGCTGGATGGCGATCCGCCGGTGGCGGTGATGAGTCATTCCGACGCGAACGTCTTGCGGGCAGATGTGCGCATCCTGCCGGATGAGCACGTGGACGCGGTGATTCGTCGACTGCGACAGATACTGGCGAAGCCCGCGGCGCGCTGAGCGCAGGCGCTACCCGTGTTCTCGACGTAGCGCCACGAGCGCCAGCGCCACCCCCCCCGCGCCGGCGGCAATGACGTAGGTCAGGCCGTAGCCGCCGGCATCGGCCGCCGCGCCTCCGACTAGCGGGGCGACAACGTACACCGGCGCGAGCACGGTATTGGCGACGGCGACGTAGAGCGCGCGGTTTGACTGGGCGGTCTCGGCGAGGGCCAGGGGCATGCCGGGGTCGGTCACGGCGAGCGCGCCGAGCGCGGCGCCGGAGAGCGCGAAGACGATCGTGAAGACGACGAGGGTAGGGGCGGCGATGGCCAGCGAAGCGGCGCCGATACCCAGTACGACCGCGGCGAGTAGGACGGGTCGCAGACCAGACCGGTCGGCCGCCGCGCCCCAGAGGAGGGTGGAACCGGTCTGCGCCGCGAGCAGGATGGCGGAGAAGAACGCGACGTCGCCATCGCTGGCGCCAAGTTGCCGCGTGGCGTGCACCGCGAAGAAGGCTTGCCCCATACTGGCAAACGCGACGAAGACGCGCGAGCCGAGGTAGCGCCGGAAAGCGCCGTCGCGTCTGAGCGTTTGCACGGAGGCGCGGATGATTCCGCCCGGGTGCGGCTCAGGCGCAGGCGGCGTGTCGATCGGCCGAGTGAACGGCGGCTCGCGGACGATGGCCATGCAGCCGATGGCGCTGGTGACGAAAAAGAAGCCGATGGCGAAACAGATGACGAAGCCACCCGGGAAGGGAAACGCGTCTAATACCGCCCTCCCAGCGACGAGCGCGGCGGCGGCGATGGCGCCACCGAGGAACTGCGAAAGGCCGATGAAACGCGCGCGGGCGCGTGGATCGATCACCGCGGCGACGAGGTCGTAGTAAGCCGGCGTGTTGATGCCGCCCGTGAAGCGGAACAGCCCGAAACAGACGAAAAAAAGGACGAGCGCAAGTGTGGGGTTGGAGACCGAGAAGAGGGCGGTCGAAAGCACCAGCATGAGCAGAGGGATGCGCCCGGCCAGCGCGGTGCGGGCGATGTAGCTTTTGCGCGTGGCGCCCCAGCGACTCGCGGTGGCGCGACCGGACTGGAGGGAGGAAAGCCGTCGCGCGCCGAGCAGCTGCGGCAGCGACCAGCACAGCGCCACCACCGCCGGCACCGCACCGACGATCACGTTGGCGCCGGTGAGGTGGCTGACGTAGAGCGGGAGGATGGTAGTGGGCGAGTAGTACGCGATCCCCAACCAGAATAGGAGACCGTCCAGCGTCAGGACGAGGAAGTTGTAGCGGTGGTTGGAGACCGTTTCCCGAGGTGCGGGGTGGACGGGCGTTTCGGTTGTGGTGATCCTACGCTCTCCAGATCCGCATCGTGCGGTCGGAGAGAGCCCACTCCACGCGGAACGCGGTCAGACGGGTGAAGAAGCAGGCGCCAACGAGGTTCGAGCCGCCATTCAACACACGAGTTTCGACGTCGGCGCCGTCGAGACCGACGATGCTTGCTGCTGCTATCCCGCTGTTCAACTGGTGTACGTTGCCGGCAACGTCGTACGCGCGTAGGTTCCAAGGTGGTTCTCGACCTCACGGCGCTCCCGCTCGTAGGCGGCGATGTTGCGCTCACGGCCGTCCATTGGCTTATGTTGCTCCTAACCGAAACCTAGGCCAGTAACGACGGCGCCCCTACACCGTTTGCTTGTCCTCTTCGTAGATCGCCTCGCCGCGGTGCAGGCGGAGGGCGATGCCGTAGGTCTGGGTGACGGCCCGGCGGGTCGGCGCGTGGGCGGCCTGCCAGCGGGCGATGGCGACTAACGTCTGGTAAGCCGCGTCACGCTTTTCGGCATCGCCCTTTCCGGTGTTGGGCTCCCCGCGCGTGGCCTCAGCCAGCAGGTCTTTGGCCAGGCGCACGCCTTCTTGAAGCGTCTGGTAGTCGTGGAAGCCGGCGTCTTCACGCAGCGTAATCTGCCCCAGGGCACGGATGAGCGCCCCGGGATCGTGGCCAAGCGTGAGATAGCGATACACGGCCGCGCCAGCTTCATCGACGCCACCCTGGCCTTCACACGCGTCCGAGAGCTGGCGCAGAAGCGTGGTGGGATCGTCCGGCATGCCGGCGAGGGCGCGCTGGTTGGGAAGACGCGCGGCGGGCACGTTCAGGAAGCGCGTCTGGTAGACCACCATCGCGCCGTCCAGGATGGCGCGCGCCAGCTCGGCGGACGGTGCGCGCTGCGCGACCTGGGCCAGCGAGGCGCAGTAGGTGAAGGAGTGGAGCGCGGTATCCCAGTCCCCGAACTCGTTGGAGGTGGGGAACCGGGTCATGCGCAGCGCGGAGGCGTAAGCGAGTGCCTGGGCGGCGGCGGCGACCGAAACGCCGGCACGAAGGGCATCGAGGATCGCGTCGAGCGAGCGTGCCCGGTCGTCGCCGAGAAGCGTGTCGACGAGCGATTGAGTCCACGTGTTGGACGCGGCCTCCACGGGGGCAGCCGTGAGTGGAGCGGCGACGTGGCCCACGATGCCGGCCAGCAGCGGGATGCGCTCGGCGACGAGGTGCGCGAGGTCTTCCGGATGGAGCCAGGAGTTTTTCTCTTCTTCGCGCGACGCGCTGGCCCATTGGGCGGTGAGCGACGGCAGGACTTCCGCGGCGCGCTCCCACCCAATCATGTCCAGGAGGCTGGACGCGTGGGAGAGCGTGTCCATGACGTGCGAGAAGTCTCGGTAGTAGTGGTCGGTCGCGGCGCAGGCGAGCAGGTCGATCAGCGCGGTGGGACTCCAGCCGGCCGCGATGGCGGTGCGCACCACGCGCTCGGCGGCCTGGCCATCACGGACTTCCACGAACTCACGGAACCAGCGTTTGAGCTGCTGGGCTGAAGCGTCGGTCTCTGGGAGTGGCTCCAGCTCAACGCGCAGCATCTGACCCGCGGTGTCCTCGCCGGCGCGCCGCGTGCCGTGATACAGCGCCGCCGGACGGTCGTCCGGCGCCAGGTCGTCTTGAAGCGCCGCCATCATGGTCAGGATGGTGAGGCCGTCGCCCCAGCCGCCGCGATTGCGGCGCGAGCCGTAGCGCAGCGCGTATTCGGCGGCGGTGGAGAGGATTCCCTTCGTCGCCTGTGTCACGTCCCCGCCGCTTGGGTTGTCCCGGAGGGCGAGGATCGCTTTGGCCTGCACGAGTGAGATGTTCTGGTCCAGCGCGTCGCTCAGGCGCTTGGTCCAGCGCGAGCGCTCTTGTTCGGCGGTCAGCCGGGGGCGCAGGTCGATCCAGACGTCGTCGCCGCGCACGCTGACGGGGAAGGTAAGCACGTCGTCGGCGAAAGGATCGAACGTACCGCCCGACTTGAGGTCGAAGCGCGCGTAGTGCCAGTAGCAGGTGAGGATGCCGTCCTTGCAAAATCCCTTCGAAAGCGGAAAGCCCATGTGCGGGCAGCGGTTGTCGACCGCGAACGGCGCGTCCTGGTGCCAGAAGAGAACCACGCTCTGGCCGAGGCCAATGGGGGTGAGCGGGCCATTAGTCTTCAGCTCCGCGAGGGAACACGCGCGGACCAGGCCGTCGGCGGCCACGGCAGCGTGGCCGTTAGAGGTGACCTGAGCACGAAAGGCGGGCAGCGTGGCCATTTGACGACTCCTGGGATCAGTCTACGACTAGCATGGAGGAGGGCGGCGCACGCCGCACCGTGCAAGCGGGCAGGCGGCTACCTGCCCGTCCGTACAGGGTGAGCGGGGCTGCCGGGCAGTCTGGGTCCATCGGGGAAGTGCTTCTCGTAGCAACGGTGGACGGCGAGCAGCGCGTCCGGGCAGTGGCGGTGCCAGGCCCATTGACCGGGTTGAGGCGGGGTATTCGAATCGGGGCGATATTCGTGCGCTGGATCGAGAGGTGTGAGGAGGCGGCAGCGGTACGCAGCGGATACGTTGTGGGCTCGATTACGCGCCATCGGGTCGGTGCCAGCCTGGATATGCGGCTGGATCTCCTCCATCAGGTCGAACGGCAGTGGCTCCGCCTCGATCTCGGCGCCCAGCTC
>Ga0136614_10003526_pt1 | contig 10050 bp, 10 predicted proteins | sample AntDrymUQ2792106_2_FD_106643 | JGI IMG/M metagenome (GOLD analysis project Ga0136614, IMG submission 106643) | Polar desert sand microbial communities from Dry Valleys, Antarctica - metaG UQ279 (21.06) | ecosystem: Environmental > Terrestrial > Soil > Desert | place: Antarctica: Dry Valley... | reverse complement strand
CTAGTTCACTAGTCCACACTGCGACCCCTCCGGTGACTGTCCCGCCGATGAAGCGCGAACTAGCGTAAGTCGCACACTTGAGCCATGGCGATCGCCCGGGCGCCGGGCGACTTATCAGTTCAGGATCACCCAACAGTGATGCTGCCCCCACTATCGCGGCGGCTAAAGGCCCGAAGAGAACCGCAGCATAGAGGGCTGGAAGAAGCGAGATGGACTGCTCAACACTCGTGCTGAACTTGACACTCCCACGTTCGGCGAATGCGGCAACGACGGCGAGCGCTACGACAGTAAGCGGGTTGCCGATACCCACCCCGTTCGCGAGCATGACAATGCCTAGGGCGGCAGCCGAAACCGTTAGGAAGGCCGCGTAAGAAGTGGTTAGGTGGCGCCTGAAAAACATGCGAAAAGCTTGTCTTTCGTCCTAAAAAGGGGTATAAGGGTCACTGCCGTTAGTTCCCAACCGTCAGGAGTGCACTATGCGTGATGCGCTCGTTCGTCTCGCCGCTCGAGCCGCCGTCCATGGCGGCGGTAAGGTCTGGTAAAGCTGTCAAATCCTGCTTTTTCCACAGAGACCTGGCATCCCTCAACCGGGGGATTTCCACAGACTGTGGATAGGGAGGCCTAGAGGCTATTACGCAATGAGCCCACGCCGGAAGCCAACGGCTACGGCGTGGGCTCTACTGCGTGCCTGGAGCTTCGCGAGCAGGTGGCGCACGTGTGACTTCACAGTCTCCTCCGAGAGGAAGAGGCGCTCTCCGATTTCGCGGTTCACGAGTCCGTCGGATACGAGCTGAAGAACCTCGATCTCACGCATCGTCGGCTCCTGCTCGAACTCACGCAGGGGTACCGCGAACGGGATCACCTCCGCGGTGCCGTTCGAGCGCCGCGCCGCTGCAGCCTCGAACCGACGACTGTGGCGCATGTAGCGACTCAGAATCTCCTTGCGCTCAGCAGCGTCCACGCGCTCGATATCGGCCTCCGCCGAGAACCGCTTTAGCTCGATCGAGGTAACCGAACTGGGTGAGCGAACCTGATGAAGCCGCGCCGGATCGAGCGCAGACTGGGGGACTCCGGTTCTTCGAGGACACCGCGCTCGTCCGCCGCATGAAGGATTCTCCCTCCGCCGAGCCAGAACGCGATGTGGGTCGCGGGGCCCCCGACGCCGTATGTGACGAGATCTCCGGAACGCGGTTGCTCCACCGGCTCGGCGGCGCTTTCCTGCTCTTTCGCGTCCCGCGGCACCAGCCTGCCGAGCCGGCGGAACGCCATGTGGACGAGTCCCGAGCAGTCGATGCCACGCTCGCTCATTCCGCCCCAGAGGTACGGCGACCCGACGTACGCGCGCGCCTCGACCACGGGATCGCCGTCGCGCGACTCCGGCAGCCAGGCCCCTGGCGGCTCCAGGGAGAGGTCCTCCGCTGCGATCCACCCGGAGTAGCCGTATGCCGTTTCGATCCGTGCCCAGTCGCCCCGGCGCTCTCGCACCGTCAACTGTTCTCCGCGAAGCGCCTGGGTGACCTGCTCCGATGCGGCATCAGGCTTCGCGCGCACCGAAGCTACTCCCGTCATGCAGGTGCAGTCGCCCAGATGGTCACGCAGGCGCACCAAGCGCTCGTCCCACTCGCTACCGACACGGGCGATCCAGCCGGCGGCACCGTCGAGGGGGCTGCGGTTCAAGCGATACAGCCGCTCCCGCCCGGCACGGCGAGACTCGACGAGGCCCGCGCTCGCCAGCGCCGCCAGATGCTTCGCGACCGCCTGCCGGGTCACTGGCAGCGACTCCGCAAGGTCGGTGACCGACGCCTCGCGCCCTGCGAGCTCCTCGAGGAGGTGCCGCCGGTTCGGGTCGGCCAGAGCGGCGAAGACGTCGGTCACACGTAGGCTGCCGCCAGGGCCCGCAGCTCGAGGGCGATGCCCCACCCGGCGCCCAAGGTCTCGGTCACCAGCACGCGTGTGCCTCCATCGATCTCGATGAGTTCGATCTCGACCCGGCTCTCGTCCCACGAGAACGCAAACCGTCGCTCCGGCACGACCTCTTCGACAACCGCACGCCGCTCGTCCCCGTTGTCCCAGCGGAAGATTCCTTCGCCACCGGGCTCGAGCGCGAGCTCCACGTTGTTGGCGAACCATTCCTCGAGCCGCTCGGGGTCGGTCAGGGCTGACCAGGTCTCCTCGAGCGGCGCGGCCACCACGAGCTCTCGCTGAACCTCCACGAAGACTCCTTCCGTCGTGCAACCCGTAGGTTGCATAACATGCAACCAGCCGGTTGCACTTTACTGGAAGGAGTCCAAGGATGCTCGTTCCGATGGTCGTGGAAGCAGATGGGCGTTACGAGCGCTCGTTCGACATCTACTCGCGCCTGTTGCGCGAGCGCATCATCTTTCTTGGTCGGGAGGTCGACGACGAGACCGCCAACGTGATCACTGCGCAGCTCCTCTTCCTCGAATCGGACAATCCGGAAAAGGACATCTCCCTCTACGTCAACTCCCCGGGCGGATCGGCCTATGCCGGCATGGCGATCTACGACACGATGCAGTACGTCCGGCCCGACGTGTGCACGATCTGCATCGGCATGGGCATGTCAGCCGCTGCAATGATCCTCGCCGGCGGCGCGGCGGGCAAGCGAATAGCGCTCCCGAACGCGAAGGTGATGATTCACCAGGGGTCGGCAGGCTTCCGCGGCACCCCGGCGGACATCGAGATTCACGCCGCAGAGGTGCTCGCGATGACCCGGCGGATGGCGGAGATCTTGGCTCAGCATACGGGCCAGCCGATCGAGAAGGTGATGGCCGACATCGACCGAGACTGCTTCATGACGCCCACGGAGGCCCGCGAGTACGGACTCGTCGACGAGATCGTCTGCCCCCGGCCGGCTTCCGCTAGGTCTGGAGCGCCAAGATGATCTCGTCGATCTCCTCGCCGCGGGCGTTCGCGTAGCCCTTGCTCTCTCCGACGGGCACGAAGCCGCACTTTTGCAGGACCCGGATCGACGCCGCGTTGTCCTTCGCCGCGACGCCGTAGAGCGGCCGCACCGGCTCGAGCTCGACGAAACGGGCGACCGCTGCTGTCGCGGCCCCCTTGCCCCAATGTTCGCGGCCGAGCCAGTAGGTGATTTCGCGCGTCCCATCGTTGTCCCAGCTCGAGATGGTGCCCGCCACCTGCGCGTCGACTTCGATCGTCCTGTTCGTGACCGAGGAGTCGCTCCTCAGCCGCGCCCAACGCGCCTCGAAGGCTGTGCGGTCGGAGGGATCGGCGGCGGTGAACGCGGCCATCCGATTCGCCTCCGGATCGTTCCAGTGCTCGAAGAAGACGGGCAGGTCATCGTCGACGACCTCACGCAGTCGGACCTCGGCTGCCATCACCCAAGCCTAGATGCTCGACTAGACGGGCGGAGGCCCGCCGACGGGCATCGCCTGCCCCGGCTCGAACACGACTTCGCGTTCCTTCGGCTGGATCTCCCCGGCCTTGATCTGCTCGGCCCAGTGACACTTGACGAGGTGCCCATGGAGCGGCCGCAGCTCCGGCTCGTCGTCCTGGCATCGCGTCGGCTGGATGTAGGGGCATCGTGTGTGGAAGCGGCAGGCCTGCGGTGGTGCAGCGGGGCTCGGCAGGTCGCCCTGGAGGAGTATCGATTCCCGGCGCCGCTCGATCTCGGGATCGGGGATCGGGATCGCCGAGAGGAGCGAGATCGTGTAGGGATGGAGCGGGTTCTCGTAGAGATCGTCCGCTGGGGAGAGCTCCATGATCTGACCGAGGTACATGACGGCGATCCGGTCGGAGATGTGCCTGACGACAGCGAGGTCGTGCGCGATGAAGAGATAAGTGAGGTCGAACTCCCGCTGCAGCGTCTCGAGCAGGTTCACGATCTGAGCCTGGATCGAGACGTCGAGCGCCGAGACCGGCTCGTCGCAGACGACGAAGTCGGGATTGAGCGCGAGCGCCCGTGCCAGCCCGATGCGTTGCCGCTGCCCACCTGAGAACTCGTGGGGATACCGGGACGATGCGTCCGCGGGCAGCCCGACGATCTGCAGGAGCTCACGCACACGGGCGCCGAGGGACTTGCCGCGCCCGAGCCCGTGGACGCGCATGGGCTCGCCGACGATCCGGCCGACGGAGTGGCGCGGGTTGAGCGAGGCATACGGATCCTGGAACACCATCTGCATCCGGCGTCGCAAGGGTCGGAGCTCCGACTCGCCCAGCTTCGTGATGTCCTGGCCGTCGAAGACGATGCGGCCGTCCGTCGGCTCGTACAGTCGCAGGAGCGCGCGTCCCACCGTCGACTTCCCACACCCGGACTCGCCGACGAGCCCGAGCGTCTCGCCGTGCTCGATCGTCATCGTCACCCCATCCACGGCCTTTACGTCGCCCACGTGGCGGTCGAGCACGATTCCACTCCGGATCGGGAACCAGACCTTGAGGTTCTCGACCTCGACGAGGCTCCCGTTGGACTTCATGCGACCTGCCCCAGCCGCGACTTCTGCCACTCGTCCGCCGGCACCGGATTGAAGCAGCGGACGTACTGGCCAGGAGCGATCTCCTCGAGCGGCGGCACCTCCTGTCGCGATTCCTCGACCTCGTAGCGGCACCGTGGTGCAAACGGGCACGCCGCAGGCGCGTTGAGCATGTTCGGCGGCGTTCCGGGAATCGGCTGGAGCGCCTGTCGCCGGCCGGCGTCGATCCGCGGGACGCTCTGAAGGAGTCCGAGCGTGTACGGGTGCCGCGGCTGCGCGAACAGGCGAGTCGCGGGGCCCGTCTCCACGATCAAGCCCGCGTACATGACGTTGACCCGTTCGCACATGCCGGCGACGACGCCGAGGTCGTGCGTGATCATGATCAGGGCTGTGTCGAGCTCGCTGACGAGCGAGCGCAGGAGCTCGAGGATCTGGGCCTGGATCGTGACGTCGAGCGCCGTGGTCGGCTCGTCGGCGATCAAGAGCTTCGGCTCGCAGGCGAGCGCCATCGCGATCATCACCCGCTGCCGCATCCCGCCCGAGAACTGATGTGGATAGTCCTTCAGCCGGTCCTTCGCCTTCGGGATCCCGACCTGGTCGAGCAGCTCGGTGGAGCGCCGGCCAGCCTGCTCGCGGTTCATGCCGAAGTGCACGTCGAGGGGCTCACGCAGCTGGCGCCCGATCGTCAGTACCGGGTTGAGGGAGGTCATCGGGTCCTGGAAGATCATCGCGATCTCGCGACCCCGGATCTTCCGCAGCTCCGGGTCGGGGAGCTTCAGCAGATCGCGGCCGTCGAAGGTGGCGCTCCCGCGGGTGACACGCCCATTGCGGGCGAGGATGCCGAGGATCGCGAGCGAGGTGACGCTCTTGCCGCAGCCGGACTCGCCCACGATCCCGAGCGTCTCGCCGGGCGCGATGTCGAAGGAGACGCCGTTGACGGCGTACACCAGGCCGCGGCTCGTCCCGAACTGGACGTGCAGGTCGTCGACAGCGAGAAGCGGGCGCCGAGCGGAGCTGACGCGCCTGGCGTCAGGGGCGTCAGCCACGCCCACGCAGCTTGGGGTCGAGTGCCTCGCGGAGGCCGTCGCCGATCAGATTGAAACCGAGGACGGACAAGACGATTGCAACGCCCGGGATGATCGCGAGATGCGGCGCCGTCTGCAGATAGCGCGTCGTGTCGGTGAGCATCGTCCCCCATTCGGGCGTCGACGGGTCCTGTGGTCCGAGCCCGAGAAAGCCGAGCCCGGCGACGTCGATGATCGCGGTCGCGAGCGCGAGCGTTCCCTGGACGATCACCGGTGAGATCGCGTTCGGAAGGATGTGCGAGGCGAGAATCGTGCGGCGCGGCACACCGACGGCTCGCGCCGCCAGCACGAAGTCATTGTCCCGTTGCGCGAGAACCGAGCCTCGCAGCAGGCGCGCGAAGACCGGTATCTGCGTCGCGCCGACGGCGATCATGATCTGCGTGAGGCCTGGGCCGAGGGCCGCGACGATGCCGATCGCGAGCAGCAGGCCCGGGATCGAGAGCATGATGTCCATCAATCGCATGATCACGCTGTCGACGATCCCTCCCACGTAGCCCGCGATCGAGCCCAAGAGCAGCCCGATCGAGAGACCGACGGCAACCGAGACGACGCCGATCAGCAAAGAGAAGCGGGCGCCGAAGATGATCCGCGAGAGCTGGTCTCGCCCCTGCTGGTCGACGCCGAAGAGATGCTCGGACGAAGGTCCGGGGCAGCATCTGCCCCCGAGGCGCGAGAGGTCGCCGGCCCGGGGATCCTCGGGAGCGATCAGCGGTGCGAAGAGGGCGACGAAGACGAACAACCCGACGAGCGTGAAGCCCACGATCGCCCCGGGGTTGCGACGGAGCCGCGACCAGGACTCGGAGAGCAGGCCCCCACTCGGCGCCTCGAGCTGGACCTCGCGCGATTCGAGCTCGGCGAGGGACATCAGCTGAGCCGGATCCGCGGGTTCAGGAGGGCGTACGAGAGATCGACGAGCAGATTCACGAGGACGAAGACGAGGGCGATGAACAGAATGCCGCCCTGCAGAACGGGATAGTTCCGCGCATCGATCGCGTCGACGAGCCAGGTGCCGATCCCCGGGAACGCGAACACCGTCTCCGTCAGCACGGCGCCGGACAGCAACAGACCCGTCTGGAGACCGATGATCGTGACGATCGGCAGCAACGCGTTCCGGAGGACGTGCCGCTGGTCGACGATCTTCGGAGCCATCCCTTTCGCGCGTGCGGTTCGAACGTAGTCCTCGTTCTGCACGTCAAGAACGGCGGCGCGGGTGATCCGGGCGATGATCGCCAGCGGGATCGAGCCCAGCGCGACCGCCGGCAGGACGAGGTGCTTGAGCACGTCCCAGAACGCCCCTACATCGCCCGCCAGCAGCGCGTCGAGGACGTAGAAGTTCGTCGGATGCTCCAGATCGATGAGGACGGAGATCCGGCCGACCGTCGGCAAGAGGCCGAGCTTCACCGCAAAGATGTACTTGAGGATGATCGCGAGGAAGAAGATCGGGATCGAGATCCCGAGCAGCGACGCGATCAAGCTGCTGTGGTCGAGCCAGGTGCCGTACCGCTTCGCGGCCAGGAAGCCGAGCGGGATGCCCAGGATGACCGAGAACAGCATGGCCGCGAGGGCGAGCTCGATGGTCGCCGGAAAGCGCTCCTTGAACTCGTCGGTCACGGGTCGACGGCTTGTAACCGAATCGCCGAAATCGCCGCGGCCGACGGTCTTCACGTAGGCGTAGTACTGCTCGTGCAGCGGGTCGTTGAGGCCGTATTGCTCGTTGATCGCCTCGACCTGCTCCTGGGTGGCTCGTTCCCCGAGCAGGGTCGTTGCGGGGCTGCCCGGAAGGACTCTGATCCAGAGAAAGACGAGGATCGAGAGCCCGAGCAGGATCGGGACAAGGAGCAGGAGCCGGCGGACGACGAAACGCAGCATGTCGCCCGCCGGACCCTAATCCCTCTCTACTCCTCGAGCGTTACCGACGCGAACGACTCGTTCGTCGTCGGGCTGGCGACGTAGCCGTTGACGTTCGCCGTGAATGCAAGCGCTGGCCGTGAGTGTGCGTAGGGGACTCCCGGCAACTGATCCATGATCTGCCGGTTCGCCTCCTGGTACAGCTCCTCGCGCTTGGACTCCTCCGTCTCGATCTCCGCCTCGTCGAGCAGGTCCTCGATCTCGGTCAGCGGGGTCGTCGTCGTGCCCCAGGCCTTCTGCGGGCTCTGGAAGAACGTCCCGATGAAGTTGTCCGCGTCACCGTAGTCGCCCGTCCAGCCGAGCAGCCGGAGATTGCCGGCGTTGCCTTCGTCTGCGCGACCCAGGTAGTCGGGGTTCCACGGAGCGCTCTTCGCGGTGACCTTAAAGCCCGACTTGTTCAGGCTCGCCGCAAACGCTTCGAAGTTTCGCTTCGGATCGGGCATGTATGGGCGCGACACGTCCGTCGGGTACCAGAACTCGAGCGGTACCGGCAGCTCGTAGCCCGCGTCCTGCAGGATCTGCTTCGCCTTCTCCGGGTCGAACTCGTAGGTCGTGACGTCATCTGCGTAACCGACGACCTCCGGCGGCATGAACTGCGTCGCCACCTCGGCACGACCGGAGTAGAAATTGTCCACGACCGCCTGGCGATCGAGGCCGTACGCGATCGCCTGACGCACCTTGGCGTCGTCCGTCGGCTTCTTCGCGATGTTGAAACCGACGTAGGCGACGTTGAACGCAGGCCGGTCGATCACCTCCAGGTTCTCGTCACCTTCGAGGGTCGTGATGTCCTGCGGCTCCACGAGGTCGTAGCCCTGGATCTCCCCCGACTGCAGGGCCTGCAGACGAGCGGCGTTGTCGGCGATCGGCCGAATGATCAGCTCGTCGAGCTTCGCCTTGTCGCCCCAGTAGTCCTCGTTCCGCTTCAGCACGAGCCTGTCGTTGCGGGTCCACGAGACGAACTCGAACGGGCCCGTGCCAATGGGGTGCTCGGTGCCGAAGGTGCCCGACGGGCTGAAGATGCCGTCCGCGTCGGTGGTCCCCTCGTCGGCGTTGAACTCCTCGAGCGCCTTCGGGCTGGCGATCGAGAACGCCTGCTGCGAGAGCGCCGGAATGAACGTCGCCGACGGCTTGGTCAGGGTCAGCACGGCGGTCGTCTCGTCGGTCGCCTCGCAGCTCTCATAGAGGCTCTCCTCGGGCGCGCCGCTCTCCTTGTTGAACGTCTTGAAGCCGCCGAAGACGACCTGCCAGTAGTAGGTCGCTCCCGGGTTCTGGAGCGGTCCTTCAAAGTTGTACCAACGGTCGAAGTTGAAGCAGACCGCCTCGGCGTCGAGCGGCTCACCGTCGTGGAACGTGACGCCCTCGCGAATCTTGAACGTCCAGGTGGTGCCCGCATCGTCCGCTTCCCAGCTCTCCGCGAGGCCAGGGACCGGCTCCGTGGTGCCCGGCTTCAGCGCAACGAGTGTCTCGAAGATCTGGGTGATCACGCGGATCGATTCACCGTCAGAGACGAGCGCGCCGTCGAGCACAACCGGATCGGACGCGCCGGCGAAGACCAGCGTGCCTCCCTCGGCACCGCCTTCGGTCGTCTCGTCGGCGGTCGTGCCACTCGCATCGCCGCCCTCATCGTCGCCACCACAACCCGCCGCCAGGGCGAGCACGCCCGCAACGACGAGCAGCAGCAGCCAGTGCCACTTCGTCCTCAAGTTGACTCCTTTCGCAGGGGGATGGAATTGAGTATTCCGGAGCGTGCCGTCATCGGCAAGCACAAGGGCGGCCGCAGCAGCCCCCTTAACGCGTTCTTCTTCCGAGTCGGGCTCGAGAACTACGCCGCGAGCGCTGCGAGATCCCGCAGCGCCGCGAGCCGCGAGAGGGCTTGGCCCTCCAGCTGCCGGACCCGCTCCCGCGTCAGATCGAGCTCGTGCCCGATCGCCTCGAGCGTCCAGGGCTCGCCCTCGAACCCGAAGCGCAGCTCGAGGATCCGCCGCTCGCGCTCCGGCAGCGCGTCGAGTGCGCGCCGGACGCCTTGCTTGCGCAGCGACTCCTCGGCCTCGTCGAACGGGTCACTCGCCTCGCGATCTGCGAAGAGGTCACCGAGCTCACCCTCGTCGTCGGCGCCAACCGTCTGGTTGAGCGAGACGGAAGCGTGGGCGGCGCCGAGCGCCTCCTCGACGTGCTGGATCGGCAGCCCCGTGGCCTCGGCGAGCTCCTCCTTCGTGGCCTCCCGGCCCAGCTCCACCTCGAGCCGCCGCGCCGCGCGTGACAGCTTCTGCTGGCGCTCGACGACGTGGACGGGCACGCGGATCGTGCGCGCGTGATTCGCGACGGCGCGCTGCACCGACTGCCGGATCCACCAGGTCGCATAGGTCGAGAACTTGAAGCCACGCCGCCAGTCGAACTTCTCGACAGCGCGATTCAGCCCGAGCGTGCCCTCTTGGATCAGGTCGAGAAACGGGACACCGAGGCCGCGGTAGCCCTTCGCGATCGAGACGACGAGGCGCAGGTTGGACTCGATCATGCGCCGCTTGGCGACGAGGTCGCCGCGCTCGATCAGCTTCGCGAGCTGCACCTCTTCGGCAGCGTTCAGCAGCTTGTGGCGACCGACGTCG
>Ga0136614_10003524_pt1 | contig 10051 bp, 12 predicted proteins | sample AntDrymUQ2792106_2_FD_106643 | JGI IMG/M metagenome (GOLD analysis project Ga0136614, IMG submission 106643) | Polar desert sand microbial communities from Dry Valleys, Antarctica - metaG UQ279 (21.06) | ecosystem: Environmental > Terrestrial > Soil > Desert | place: Antarctica: Dry Valley... | reverse complement strand
GCGGGCCAGGAGCGTGTAGGCCGTCGGGATCACGAAGAGCGTCAGCAGGGTGCCGAAGGACAGCCCACCGACGATCACCCAGCCGATGGGCGCGCGGCTCTCGGCGCCGGGGCCGCCGGCGAGTGCGAGCGGCAGGGCGCCCAGGATCATCGCCGAGGTGGTCATCAGGATGGGTCTCAGGCGCAGGACCGCGGCCTCCTGCACCGCCGCCATCGCATCGTAGCCACGCGAGCGCAGCCGGTTCGCGAACTCCACGATCAGGATCCCATTCTTGGTGATGAGCCCGATGAGCATGACGAGCCCGATCTCGCTATAGACGTTCAAAGTACCTCCGGACAGCTTCAGCGCGACGAGCGCGCCCGTGATCCCGAGCGGCACGGTGAGCAGGATCACGAAGGGATCGATGAAGCTCTCGAACTGGGCGGCGAGCACGAGATAAATGAACACCAGAGCGAGCCCGAAGGTGAGATGAAGCGCCGTGCTCGACTCGCGGAATTCGCGGGACTGGCCGTCGAGATCGGTGCGTGCAGTGGGCGGGAGGACCTCGTTCGCGGTCTTTTCCAGAAAACCCAGGGCATCGCCCAAGGTATAGCCGGGCGCCACATTGCCTTGCACGGTGGCCGCGCGCAGGCGGTTGAAGTGATTCAGCTCCTTGGCCGCGACCGTCTCCTTCACGCTCACCAGGTTGTCGAGCTGCACGAGCTGGCCGTCCCGGCCGCGCACATAGATCGATCCCAGATCTGCCGGCACGCGGCGCTCCTCGTCCGTGATCTGGACCACGACGTCGTACTGCTCTCCCCCGCGCTTGAAGCGCGTGACCTGGCGGCCTCCGAGCAAGGTCTCCAGGGTGGTGCCGATGGCCGCGACCTCGACCCCCACATCGGCGGCCTTGTCGCGATCGACCGTGACCCTGAGATCGGGTTTGTCGAGCTTCAAATCCGAATCGAGGTTCACGATCCCCGGATAGGCCGATGCCTCTGCCAAATAACCCTGGATCTCCGGGACCTCCGCTAGCAGGGTTTCGACCCGCCGCGCGTAGCGATCCGTATAGGTCATGGTGGCGCCCTCCGGGGCGGAGATGATCCCGATGATGGTGCCGCGGTCCTCGATGGGCGCGAGCTCGGATGGGATCCGGGTCGCGAGGACCCCGCTCGCCGCGCCGACCAATACGCCGAACAGGATCACCAGTGTCCGCACCGCCAGCGCCGCGGCGAGCAGGCGTCGATACGCCGCATGGATGCGCTCGAAAACGTGCTCCGAGAGGCGATACAGGCGGCCGTGCGTTGCCTCCTGGGCGAGCATGCGCGAGCACATCATGGGGCTCAGGCTGAGCGCCACGAAACCGGAGACCAGGACGGCCGCGGAGACGGCGAGCGCGAACTCGCGGAACAGCCTGCCCGTGTTGCCGCTCATGTAGGCGAGCGGCGCAAACACGGTCGCGAGCGTCAAGGTCATCGCCACCACGGCGAAGGCGATCTCGCGGCTGCCCTCGAACGCGGCGCGGCGCGGGTCCATGCCGGCCTCAATGCGCCGGTGGATGTTCTCGAGCATCACGATGGCGTCGTCCACGACCAGCCCGATCGCCAGCACCAGGGCAAGCAGCGTCAGCACATTGACCGAAAAGCCCAGGGCGTAAATGAAGATGAACGCCCCCACGAGCGAGACCGGGATGGTGACGAGCGGGATCACGGTCGCGCGCACCGAGCGCAGGAAGAGAAAGGTGACGACGAGGACCAGGAGCAAGGCCTGCCACAGCGTCTTGAACACCTCCTCGATGGAGCGCTCGATGAAGCGCGAGCTGTCGAAGGCGATCCCGAGCCGCATGCCCTCGGGCAAACCCGCGGTGATGGGCGCGAGCTCTGTCTTGACGGCCTGGGCGACCTCGAGGGTATTGGCGGTGGACTGCTTGACCACCCCGAGTCCCACGGCCGGCGTGCCGTTCACGCGCACCGCGTTGCGCTCGTCCTCGGCCCCGAGCTCGGCACGGCCGATGTCGCGTAGCCGCACGGGGTACCCCTTCGACTGGCGGATGATGAGGTCGTTGAACTGCTCGGGGGTCCTGAGATCGGTCTCGGTCACGACCGTGAGCTCGCGCTCCCGACCCTCGATGCGCCCGCCCGGGACCTCGATGTTGCGCGACCGCAGCGCGTCCATGACGTCTTGGTGGGTGATGCCGTAGGCGGCGAGCCGGTCGCGTTCGAGCCAGATGCGCATCGCGTAGCGGCGCTGGCCCCCGATGATGATGCTCGCGACCCCGGGCAGCGATTGCAGCCGGTCCTTGACATAGCGATCCGCGTAGTCGGTGATCTCGAGCGCGCTGTGTCGGTCGCTCGCGAAGGCGAGCCACATGATCGCCTGGGCGTCGGCCTCGACTTTGGAGATCACCGACTCGTCGGCCTCCCGCGGCAGGACGCCACGGGTGCGCGAGACGCGGTCGCGCACGTCCGCGGCGGCCGCATCCGGGTCGCGTTCCAGCTCGAAGGAGAGCGTGATCTGGCTCACCTCCTCGATTTGATGGTCTCGATGCCCTCGATACCGGCCAGCGCGTCCTCCAGGGGCGTCGTCACCTGGCTCTCGATGACCTCGCTGGATGCGCCCCGATAGGCCGTACGCACCGACACCACCGGGGTGTCGATGTTCGGATATTCCCGCACCGGGAGACGCTCGTAGGCCAGGATCCCCAGAAGCACCACCATGAGGCTCATGACGGTCGCGAGCACCGGGCGGCGGATGGAAAGATCCGAGAGGAACATGGGCTATCCCTTCACCGGCGCGACGGCACCGATGGCCGCGCCGTCACGGAGCTTGGTCTGGCCTTCGGTCATGAGCACCTCCCCTTGCGTCAGGCCTGTCTTGATCTCGACCTTGCCGGAGATGCGCGATCCCACCCGGACCTCGGTCAACTGGGCCTTGCCTCCCACGGCGTCCACCGTGACACTCTCGGTCTCGATTCGCACGGCGGGCGCGATCACAGGCATGGCCGGTTGGGCCATCGCCGCGGCGGCGGGTGCCGGTCCCGCGCCGCCCTCATCCTTGGCCGACTCACGTGCAAGATAGGCCGGTCCGCCGACAGCGACGAGGACGAGCGCGAGCGGGGTGAGTTTGATGAGCCTTGGCATCGCCGGGTCAACGTGAGCGCACGGGAGGTTCAGGGTGGGGGCGCCGTGCCTGGCATCGGCTGTATGAGCACATGAGATATCGGACCGTCGTCGTCCCGCCGGTTCGACATCATCCCGCCATTACCTGCCCCGTCATCCCGATCGGCGATACTACGGCGTTCACCGTGCCGGCAAAAGGGGGCGTCCTGAGACCAACCTGAGACCACCTCGGCACCGTTCCTCCGCCCAACCTTCCGCGGCCGAGAACCGCCAGACTGTGGGACAGCGCACCCAGGAGGAACTTCGAGGGACCCAGGATTATGGCAAACTATAGCAGACAACAACTTTGGGACTTGCTCCCCGCCTTGTATGGCCTAACAGGCGCGTGCAGGCGACGCTTTCCAGCCTACGGCTTGTTCCTCGCTCCGGCTTCCAGGCGCGCCTGACGCCCATCGTTAGCCATTAGAAGGAATAGGACATGTCGAAACTAGAGAAAATCCAAGCAGCGATCGAATCTCTTTCAGAAGAGGAGTACGGTCGCTTGCGAGAATGGTTTCTGGAAAAAGACTGGGAGCAATGGGACAGGGAGATTGAGGTAGACTCACAATCTGGAAAGCTCGATTTCTTGGTGAAGGAGGCGCTGGAAGAAAAATCTAAAGGACGGCTCAAAGACCTCTAGATGCATCGGACCACAGAGCGGTTCTGGAAATGCTTCGAGAAACTTCCCGAACCAGTTCGAATGGTATCGACGAAGAACTTTGCGCTACTGAAAGCGAACCCGTCGCATCCGTCTCTTCATTTCAAGAAGGTAGGTAAATTATGGTCAGTAAGAGCTGGGCTCAACCACCGGGCTCTTGCAGTTGAAGACGGCGAGGATTTCATTTGGGTGTGGATCGGGACACACGCTGAATACAAACGTAAACTCAAGAAAATGGGCTAACGACCGGCTGCAGCGGACGGCGCTTGGCGCCGCCGCTGAACCGGGGCGATCGGTAACAAGAAGGTTCGGGGACATGTCCAGCAAGGTCTACTACAATAGCGCTTGCCCTTTTTGCAATGCCGGTATCAAGGATCAGCGCCGGCGCATGGAGGCCTGTGGCATCGAGGACATCGAGTGGGTCGATGTGCATACCAATCCGGAGACGGTGTCGGAGCTTGGTGCTCCGTTGGAGCAAGTGCGGGAGCGCTTGCACGTCAAAGACTCGGATGGCAGGATCGACGTTGGAGCGGACGCATTCACACGGCTATGGTCACAAACGCGCGGCCAACGCTGGCTTGCGAAACTATTGCGGTTACCCATGCTCAAGCCACTGACGCACCTGGCGTACAACGTCTTTGCCCGCCTCCTTTACCGCTGGAACCGCACCCAGGGCCACTGGTAAGGTCACCGCCGGCACGGCGCACAATCTACCTGCGCTCGCGACGGCGTCTGTCGCTGGCCTTGTGCTGGTTCCCAAGTTCCTGCTTGGGAACCCGGTCCGGAAGCTCCAGCTTCCCGGAATTCATCCCCGCGTTGGCACTTGGAAACTCATAGATTACCAGGCAATATATTCAATCGAGCGCCCCTGCCTGAATTCCCGCGTCGATCACTCGACATGCCTCGAAGCCGTTACCGTGTTCTCGAAGAACCATCCCCGCACTTCCTTCCCGCGACGGTAAACCACTGGCTGCCACTGTTCACCCGGCAGCCAAACGGTGAATATTGTTCTGGCTTCATTGCGGTTCCTGCAGCGCGAAGCCGGACTGGTCATCTACGGTTACGTCATCCTCGAAAACCACCTGCATCTTATTGCCACATCGGAGAACCTGAGCCGGGACATACAGCGTTTCAAGTCATTCACGGCCAGGGAAATCATTGCCTATCCGGAGAGCGGGGATTCGAGCGGCTTCCGGAGTTATTAGCCCTCTGCAGGCGTTCGCGCAAGACCGAAAGCCGCTATCAGGTCTGGGAGGAAGGCAGTCACCCGCAACTCATCGGATCCGAGAAAATAATGCGTCAGAAGCCGGATTACATCCACCACAACCCGGTCAAACGCGGCTATGTCGACCAGCCCGAGCATTGGCGGTATTCCAGTGCCCGGAATCATGCCGGGCAGGAAGGCTTGATCGGTGGATCGGGCCTGGAGATCGAGGCGTGAAGCGGGGAGCTTCACGCCCTGGGTTCCCAAGCCGGAGCTTGGGAACCAGCAGAGGACGCACCAAGCAAGGCCCGAGAGGGTTTGGCCGAGAAGCGGCGGAAAGTCCGAATCACCCCAAAGGGTGCCCCGATAGGCCGTGCGCTACCACCGGGGCGGTTCGGGTACTCCCGCACCGGTTAGACGCTCGTAGGCCAGGATCCCCAGGAGCACCACCATGAGGCTCATGACAATCGCGAGAACCTGGGCGCTAACCCTTGTCCGGGGCGCCCGCGACAGCGACGATGGCGGCGCCATCGCGTAGCCTCGTCTGGCCTTCGGTGACGACTACGTCGCCCTTCGTCACACCCGACTTGATCTCGACCTCGCCAGGCGCGCGCGATCCCACCTGGACCTCCGCCAGCGCGGCCTTGCCGCCCACGGCCCGATAGACGTATACGCGTTCGCCGAGCGGCACCAGCGACTGCTCGGGCACCCACAGGGCATCCGCGCGTTCGGAGATCACCACCGAGCCGCGGGCGAACATGCCGGGCCGCAGCTCACGGTCGGGGTTCGGGAGCCGGGCCCGCAGTTTGACGCTCCTCGTCGCGGGATCGAGCCCCGGGTCCACGGCATAGACGAGCCCCGTGTGCTCGCGGCCGGGGAAGGCATCCACCCGCACGGTGATGGCCTGACCCGCGCGGATGGCAGCGGCATGGCGTTCGGGCACCTGGAGGTCCACCTTGATGGGGTCGATCGCCTCCAGGTTCACCAGATCTTTTCCCGCCGCGACGTAATCGCCGGGACTCACGCGCCGGAGACCGAGGATACCGGCGAAGGGTGCGCGCAATGTGGTCTTGGCGAGCCGCGCACGGGCGAGCGCCAAGGCCGCCTTGGTCACTTTCAACGAGGCCTCGGCCTCGTCGTAGTCCTGCTTGCTCATGACCTTTCGGCCCAAGAGGTCCCGGGCGCGGCTGAATTTGAGCTGCCAGAGGTCCACGGTCGCCTCCTTCTGCGCGACATCGGCTTCATATTCGGCCGGGTCCAAGGCGATGAGGGCGTCCCCCCGCGCCACCGCCTGTCCCTCGGTGAAGCCGATCGACTGGATGCGAGCGTCGATCTCCGGGCGCAGCACCACGGCCTCGTCGGCCAGGAGGCTCCCCACCGCGTCCACCATGACGCGCGCGATGCCGACCCGCACCGGAACCGTGATCACAGGCATGGCCCGAGGGTGCATCGCCGCGGCGGCGGGCGCCGGACCCGCGCCGCTCTCACGCTGGGTCGACCCAGGCTGGGCCGACTCGCGTGCAAGATAGACCCATCCGCCGGCGGCCAGTGCGACGAGGACGAGCGCCGCCAGGGTGAGTTTGATGAACAGCATGCGCGGGGGTCGGCGTGAGTACCCTGGGGATTGCAAGCCGGCTACGGGGGGATCGCCGTGCGGCATCGGCACCGTACGAGCGCACGAGGTCTTGGGCCTCCTCGCCCCGCCGCTCGGGCATCGTCCCATCGCGAACTGCCCGGTCATCCCGATCCGCGATACTACGGGGTTCACCGTGCGGGTGAAAGGGGCCGTCCTGTGGCTTTCCCAGCGCCATCTATCGACCCGCGCCCCCGGGGCAGTTACGATCTGCGACCGGACATTCAGCGATCCGCGCCCCAGAGCGGCGGGCTCAACGTCGCGGCAAAGGCGGAGAACATGATATTGAAGCTGATGCTGACGCGCTCTCGGGCGCTCCTATTTGGATCGACGGAATGGGGGAGCCAGGCCGAAAACAGCAAGAGCGTTCCCATCCCGCACCCGCACGACCACCTGATCCGTATTGTCCGCGGTGAGCGCCGTTACCGGGGGCCGGATGATCGCGGTCTGAACGCGCGGGTCGTGGAAGTTGATGGTATCGGCGCCCGCTTGCGTCTGCACGTAATAGACCCCGCTAAGGAAATTATCGGGTGGTTGTGCACACCGTGGGATGCCCCTATGCCATTCACGTTGGCCCAGCAGCCGGTGATCTCGAAGTCGTCGGAGGCGATCTCGAGGAATGACAACACCTTCTCGATCCGCTTGGCAGCAGCGTAGATAGACGAGTCGGGGGGCGTGCTCGGTATTCGCTCGTTCCACTGAGGCGTTGACCTGAGCGAGCCGCTCGCCGACTTTTTGCCGCCAAGCCGCCCGATCAAATGCCATGTGCCTGCATCGAATTCCCTGATCCAAGGCGATCGATTACCCCGGTCAGTGCGTGCCCGTTCCTCAGGGGGGCTTCCTTCATAACACCTGTTACCTATTATGCTGCCTCATGTTTCACCGCCCGCATCCGTGAGCGCAACCGGGAGCCGGAGAAGCCCTACGCCGGTCGCTTCAATATTCGCATGTGCCCGGAACTGCACCGCGAGCTCGCGGCCGCCGCTGCGCGTGCAGGGAAGAGACTGAACGCCGCTGCCGGGCGCGAGATCGGCGCGGTTCTCCCACTTCGTCTCAGCACCGACGTATTCAGTCTCGACAGTGAGGAGTTTGCCAGCCCCCGGGCGCGCCGGTGACGGTGACCGACGTGATGGTGGGCGTCGACCGCCATTCCGCGCGCTGGCCGTCGGGATCCGCGACGACGACAGTATGCTCCTCCGTACCACTGCTCCGGCTTCTGCACGTTGGCGTCCAAGGAAACGCGGATCGGTTGCGAGCTCGTCGGGGGCGCCCGGATCGGATGCGGCGACCGTCGGCTTGGCATCGATGCGGCGACCGTCCGCGTACACCTCCGCACGCGGTGAAAGGTGCTGCCCCTCGATGGCGAGGACGATGCTGCCCTGGAGGCCGCGTACCCGCGCCACGACGGGCCCCGGCTTGTGCGCCCGCCACGTAGCCGCCCCGGCGCTGATGCCCATGAGGATGAGCAACTCGTCCGGCACGCGTGGGATCTCCGTGGACTCCGCGTAGTTCTTGACGACGATCCACACGAACATCCCGATGGCGGTCAATGTCCAAAGGAGTTGCTGCACCCGCTCGAGGGCGACGACGCAGCCGTGTACCACGAGATCAGCGAGGGAGGGGAAACTGCCCGGCGCCGTTGGCGCCGCGCACGGAGGATGTCGCCTGCGCCGCGACGAGCGTGCCGAGACTACGCACCTCGAGCGGCGCCGGCGCGCTCGCGGCCGGCCCGGGGCCTCCGCCTTGCGCGCTGCCCGCGTCTGCCGCCTGCACGGCGACCGGCTGGGTCACGGGGGGCCGTTCCCTGGTTGGTCACGGCTGGAGTTCCGGTGACGGGCGTCTGTCTTGAAACCGAGGTGCCAGCGCCTGTCGATGGGGTCGCCCAGGCCGGGCTTGGTGCGCCGGCCGGCTGGCCGGTAGCCGTCGCCGCAGGTCCCTGTCCCTGCGCCTCGCTCACGCCGAGCACCACCGAGACCCAGGCGACCACGGCCAAGAGGGCAACCGCGGAGATTCAGGGCTACGACGACCGTACGGAGCGCGCATGGCTGTCTCCTTTCCCCGCATCGGCAACAGAGTCATAGCGCCTGCATGATGCGAAGGCGACGGGCCTGTAAGGCCGGTCGCAGCGTAACATCCCTCCCGCGAGCCGGTTCCCGTCATGAGCAGCTCCAGACAGCAGTGAACCCGACGTGCATCTCAGCGACGCACTCGCATAGTAACGTGGTGGCTAGGTGGATATACGTAAAATGCGGTGGTAAGGTAGACCGTCATGGCCATCCATCCGAACCTTCATGACCAGGACTTCTACGCGTGGGCGCTCCGGAACGCCGCGCTGCTGCGGGACGGTCGCTTATCGGAGATCGATATCGAGCACGTCGCGGAGGAGTTGGAGAGCATGGGAAGGAGTGAGCGTCGCGAGTTAATCCTGTTCGCGCATCTGTTGAAGTGGGCGCATCAATCGGGGCGCCAGTCGGTGAGCTGGAGAAACACCATCAAAGTACAACGCTTGGACGCGCGCGGCGTGCTCGCCGATAACCCGAGCCTGCAAGCACAGGCCGACGTGAACGCGGCCTACGAAAAGGGCAAGTGCTGGCCGCCAATGAAACAGGGTTCGACGAGCGTAGTTTTCCCCAACGCTGCCCCTGGACGATCGAGCAAGCGCTAGACCCTGATTATTGGCCGAACCAAGCGATGTGATCTGATCATCCCGGCGCTGGCCTGGATCCACCCTCCAAAGCGTCCTTCCTCAACAAAGTCCATTCTCTGTCCGGCACGGCGTCTCTTGCATGCGTGTCCAGCCGAGTGTCTAACCCGCGCTGCCGAGCCGGCGCCGATGGGCAGGTACGAAAATCGTAGCCCGGATGCAGCGCAGCGAAATCCGGGAAGGCGTGGGTCCCCGGATCCCACTTCGTTTCATCCCGGTACCGTGCGCTGTCACGTCCTCCTCCACTCCTCTACTCGCATGCCGGGTCCGGTGAAGCAAATGATATGAAAAATATGAAAGCCCCCCGCCGTGAAATCGCCATGAAACCGACGATCCCTAGACCGCCCCACGTCGCCCGGCAAGGGGCCGGGTAGAGCCGAAGTAACCGGGAAGAATAGAAAGTTCAACTCAGTACTGCTGCCTCGGACGGGCCGGCCGGTGATTGGGTCGTCCGCGCAGGAGCGGGAAGAGGGCGTTTGGGCTGGCCCGGCTGGGTTGGCGGGTGGCTATCTGGGCTGTGGGCCGACGCAAAGGCGAGCACCGGTGGCTCTTGCTCCCAGGATCAATCTGATGTCGTCGGTTCGGCCGGAAGCCCACAATACCTGGCCTAGCTAGTGTAGTGTCCCTTAAATAACTTGACAGATGCTCCGGCAATTGCTATGCTCACGGTCATGCCGAACACAAGTCTGGCGATCGAGTTGCAACCGGCTGAACG
>Ga0136614_10003523_pt1 | contig 10055 bp, 11 predicted proteins | sample AntDrymUQ2792106_2_FD_106643 | JGI IMG/M metagenome (GOLD analysis project Ga0136614, IMG submission 106643) | Polar desert sand microbial communities from Dry Valleys, Antarctica - metaG UQ279 (21.06) | ecosystem: Environmental > Terrestrial > Soil > Desert | place: Antarctica: Dry Valley... | reverse complement strand
GGGGCATGATCGGCGGCCTCGTGCTCGCCGCCGGCGCGGGCAAGCGATTCGGTGCCACCAAGCAGTTGGCCGACTTCGACGGCAGGCCACTGCTGGAGCACAGCGTGGCGGCCATGTCCCAAGCTGGCCTGGGCCACCTCATCGTGGTGCTCGGCAGCCGCGCCGACGACGTCCTGGCCGAGGTGGACCTGCACGGCGCCGATCCGGTGGTGTGCGCCCGCTGGGGCGAGGGCCAGGCCGCGTCGCTGGCGTGCGGCCTCTCGAGTCTCGAGGAGCGCGCCGACGGCGATCTCGAGGCTGTGGTCGTGGCGCTCGGCGATCAGCCGGGCCTGGCCACCGGCGCGGTGCGTCGCGTGATTGCCGCGCGTGGGGACAAGCCGGCCGTGCGAGCCACCTACGGCGGTGAGCCCGGCCACCCCGTCGTTCTCGAGCGCGCCCTGCTCGCCAACCTGCGGGACGCCACCGGCGACGCCGGCGCCCGTGGCGTTCTGCGCCGAGCCGGCACGACGGAGGTGCCGTGCGACGACCTGGGAGGCGGGGCCGACGTGGATACGCGGGCGGACCTCACCGCACTTCGAGCGGAGGGTCGGCCCGAGTGAAGCTCGAGCAGTCCTTCACTGTCGAGGCACCGCTGGAGCGCGTGTGGGAGGCGCTGATCGACGTTCAGCGCGTGGCCCCGTGTCTTCCCGGCGCGGAGATCACCGACGCCGGCGACGACGGCACCTATCGCGGCACGTTCACCGTGAAGCTCGGCCCGACCACCGCCGCCTATCGGGGCGAGCTGAGGATGGAGTCGGTCGACGAGGCGACGCGAAGCGTGACCATGGACGCCAAGGGCCAGGACAAGCGCGGGCAGGGCTCGGCCAAGGCAACGATCGTGAGTGTCATGCGCGAGGAGGGCGGCGCCACGAGGGTCGATGTCGAGACGGACTTCACGATCACCGGCCGCCTGGCGCGGTTCGGGCGTGGGGGCATGATCAAGGACATCTCCAATCGGCTGCTGCGTGATTTCTCGGACTGCCTTGCGAGGACGATCGAGGCGGAGCCGGAAGTGACCACTCCCGCGGGACAGGCCGAGTCGGCCTCCGGCGCCGGGCCGGCCGGCGCCGAAACGCCGGCCGCTCCCACTCCAGCCAAGCCAGTCAGCGGCATATCGCTCTTCTTCTCCGTGCTCCGGGAGCGCATCGGGCGCCTCTTCGGGCGCGGCTGACGGCCACGTCCGAACGCGACACCCTCTACGCCACCATCGCGTCGTTGGGCGGCACGTCAAGCGACCCGCGAAGCGACCCACGCCGGCAGCTCGGCCATCACACGCGGGTCGATGCCGTGCCCTATCGGGCTTTCGTGGTAGGTCACGTCAGCTTCAGCGCCCTCGAGGTGTTCACGCGCATCGCGGCCCCATTCCACGCCGATCACGGGATCGGCGGACCCGTGGCCGATGAAGACCGGTAGCCCCTGGCGCCGCTCCACATCGAGCTCGAAGCCCTCGACCGTGGGCATGAAGCCGCTCAACGCCACGATGCCGGCGGGGGCGGGCCGCCCTTTGCCGAGCGCGACGGCGTAGGACATCACCGTGCCCTGGGAGAACCCTCCGATCACAAGACTGTCGTGGCCGATGGCGTTCTCTTCCAGGAACGAGTCCAGCCACCCCGTCAGTAGCTCGTAGGTTGGGAGGAAGGTGTCCGGGTCGGGATAGCCGATCGCGCGGACCGCGTACCAGTGGGCGCCGCCGGGCGGCAGGCTCAGCGGTCCGCGGGCGGTGGCGGCCACGAGCCGGCGCTGGGGATCCATCACGTCGAGCAACGGGAACAGATCGTTCTCGTCGGCTCCGCGCCCGTGCAGCAGGACCAGGGCACCTGCGGGTTCGCCGGCCGCCGGGCGCAGGCGGTGGGCCAGGACGTCGAGACCGCTCACCGGGTTGCGGTGCGGGGACTCTCGAGCGGCGTGAGGGCATCCTCGATGCGCTCACGCAGGGGCTCGAAGCGTGGCGGGAGCACCAGGCTCTCCCCCAGGTGCTCGGGATCCTCGTCGGTTGCGAACCCCGGTCCCATGGTGGCGATCTCGAACAGCACGCCGCTCGGCTCGCGGAAGTAGATCGACCGGAACCAGAAGCGGTCGATCACGGGAGTGGGATGCGCGCCGCCCTCCTGCGCGCGTTCGCGCCACGCCTCGTGGTCGTCCATCTGCGAGGCGAAGGCCACGTGGTGCACGGTGCCGCCGCCAGGCTGTCCGGGCTCAGTGGGCGGCGCGTCGTAGACGTAGAGCCCGCCCCGCTCCTCTCCCCGGAGCTCCCAGCCATCGCCGGCCGGCTCGAATCCCAGCTTGCCGAGCAACCCGAAGCTGGCTTCGGCTTCGCCGGCGTATGCGCGGCCGCCGTCGAAGCCCTGGAGCGCCATCTCGCTCGGCACCTCGGGGTGATCGGCGATCAGAGGCGCGTCGGGCGAGTCGCTCACCAGGAGCTCGTGCTCGAGGCCCTCGGGGTCCGAGAAGCGCAGGCGCCCGTCCACCGGGGCCGCGTCCACGCCCTCGGCGCCGAGGCGGTCGGCCCAGAAGTCGATCGCCTTCGCCGGGCCCACACGCCACACGATGCGGTGGACCATGCCGTCGCCGGCGCGGCCCGGGGCTGCCCCGGGGTACTCGAAGAAGGTCAGGTCGGCGCCGGGGCTGCCCTCCTCGTCGGCGTAGAAGAGGTGGTAGACGGTCGGATCGTCCTGGTTGACCGTCTTCTTGACCAGGCGCAGGCCCAGCACGCGGGCATAGAAGTCGAGGTTGCGCGGTGCATCGCCGGTGATCGCGGTGACGTGATGGATGCCCTCCAACTTCATCGCGCGCCTCCTCGGGGCTACGATCGGTTGCAAGAACAAATGTAGCGAAAGGTAATTGTGTCTGCAACTACCCAGAGAGATGGCTCGCTGCTCACCCAGAGCGAGCTGGCCGGATGGCGAGGCATGCTCCGCGTGCATGCGGGCCTGATGAAGGAGCTCGACACCGATCTGGCGGCAGGTCACGGGTTGTCGCTGAGCACCTACGAGGTGTTGCTGTTCCTCGCGGACGCCCCCGGCGGGAAGATGCGCATGGCCCAGCTCGCGGACTCCGTCCTGCTCAGCCGAAGCGGGCTCACGCGCCTGGTCGACCGTCTGGAACGCGCGGGCCTGGTGGAGCGCGAGCCGTGCCCCTCCGATCAGCGCGGGTTCAACGCCCTGATCACCGAGGAGGGCCGCGAGGTCTTCGACGCCGCGCGGCTCACACACCTCAGCGGCGTGCGCGAGCGCTTCCTCAGCCGCTTCTCGGACGAGGACCTGGCCACGATGGGCGAGTTCTGGGACCGCGTGCAGCCGGGGGCCAGCTCCGGCGGCGGCGCCTGCTAGCCACTAGGAGAGAGGCGCAGCCACGGCCGTGCGGGCGCGGCGCCGCACCTCGCGAAGCGCCCGGGCCAGGCGCCTAACGCCTTCCTCCAGCTCCTCGGGCTCCACCAGTGAGAACGACAGCCTCAGGCTGGTCCTCTGCTGGCGCTCCGCGGTGACCGCGCCTCCGGGGGTGAACGACACGCCGTGGCGGATCGCCTCGGAGTAGAGGGTCCGCTCCTCCACCGGCCGGCGCAGCGTTACCCACACATGGTGGCCGCCACGCGGCGTGACAGCGTCGTATTCCCCCTCGAGGTGGCGGTGCAGGGCCGCCATCAGGGCGTCGCGACGCTCTCGGTAGTAGGGCACGCTGCGCGCCAGCTCCTGGTCGTAGGCGTCGGTGGCCATGTAGCGCGCGGCGATGTGCTGCACGAGTGTGGGAGTGTGGAAGTCGGAGGCTTGCTTGAGCGTGATCAGCCGCTCCCTCACAGGCCCGCGCGCCGCGATCCAGCCCACGCGCAGGCCGCCGCCCACGACCTTGGAGAGCGAGTTCACGTACAGGACGTGGCCTGGGGCCTCGCGCCGCAACGAGGGGGGCCGCTCGCCTTCGAACCGCAGGTCGGCGTAGACGGCGTCCTCGAGCACGAAGAAGTTGCGCTCTATGGCGAGCTGGGCCAGCCGCGTGCGCCGCTCGGCCGACAGGTCCGCCCCGGTGGGGTTCTGGCATGCGGTCTGGAGCGCGCACAGCTTGATCTCGTGCCGCGAGAGCACCTGCTCGAGTGCGTCCACGTCGAGACCGTCGTCGTCTACGGGCACTCCGATCACGCGCGCGCCGGTGGAGCGCAGCGCCAGCAGGCTGCCCGTGAACGTGGGCGACTCAACCGCCACCACGTCCCCGGGCTCGAGCAGCGTCCGGGCGGCGAGGTCGATCGCCTGCTGGGCTCCGGAGGTCACGATGATCTCCTCGGGATCCGAGGCCGAGCCGCGGTCATGCGCCCGTGAGGCCACGATCTCCCGTAGCTGGGGGAGTCCCTCGGGCGGAAGGTAGGAGAGAGCCCGCTCGGCCTCTTCCTCGAACACGTCGGCGGCGATGGCCGCTATGTCGGTGGAGGGGTGGAACTCGAGCGAGGGCCATCCGGTGGCCAGGGAGATCATTCCCTCACGCGCGGGGAAGCGGAACGCGTCGGAAAGGATCTCGTCCTGGTAGGTCATAGGACGATCAGGTAGTACATAGGTCTGCCAGTCGTCGCCGCGCTCCTCCGCGGCGGCGGGCACCAGGGAGCGCACGAAGGTCCCCCGGCCCACGCTCGCGGTCACGTAGCCATGCTCGGCCAGCCGACGGTAGACGCGCGCGGCCGTCAGGTGGTTTATGCCAGCTTCTGCAGCCAAAGCACGAGTGGGGGGCAGCTTCTCGCCCGGCTCCAGGAGGCCACTCTCGATCGCCTCCGAGAAGCGGTCGGCCAGCTGGCGGGTGAGCGACACGTCACCAGCCCGCTCGAGACCGGTCAAGTCCACTTTGTACGACATTGTCATGCAATCACCCTAGGGCGATACTACATATGTAAGCCGCACAAAACAACTTGTAAGACCGAAAGGATCAGTCATGTCGTACGTGAACAGCTCCAACAGGACTCCTACCTCGGTAGGACAAGCGGGCGACGTGACGGTGCGCCTCGCGGATTACTCCGACGCTGCCGCGCTGGTCAGGCTCGCCGATCTCGACGACACCCGGGTGCCCGACGGACCCGTGCTCGTGGCCGAGGCCGGCGATCGGCCCGTGGCCGCTCTGCCGCTGAACGGCGGCCGTGCGATCGCGGACCCGTTCCACCGCACCACCGCGTTGGTCGAGATGCTCGACCTGCGTGCGCGCCAGCTGCGTGACTCAGACCGGCCCCGCGCCGGCCTGGGCGAGCGCTTCCGGAGCGCCATGCGCGCTCCGCGGATCCGCCCGCACACCTCCTAGCTCCCTCCCCTCCTAGGGAGATTGCCGCCGGCCCCTCCCCCGGGGCCGGCGGCCTGCAGTTCCAGCAGGGAGGCGGCCCGTGTATGTATGTGGAACCCGGTCACGGGCAGCCGCGGCATCCAGCTGATGCCCCGGCAGATGAACGTGAGCAACGCCCAGGCGCTGGAGTCACTCGCCCGCGTCGAGCAGCTGGAGGCGGGCGCGGTGTTGGTGGGCCACGGCGAGCCATACCGCGAAAGTCCTCGCGTGGCAGTGGCTCGCGCCAGGGAGAAGGCGGCGGCCTAGGGCTCCGCTCCGTCGCGCGAGGCGTGGCTGTCGGGCAGCGTGTCGATCGACTCATCCGGCGGAAGGCACACCCGGCAGAAGTCCTCCCCGAAGGGCGTGAGGTGGATGCTGCGGCGCACGGTCCGCCCGCCACGGCCCGCCTCGTCGAGCGCCTCGCCCACCTCGGGCTGGGCCTCGAGGACCTGGTAGCGCAGCGGGTCCACGAGCGACTCGCGCGAGAACCAGATCAGCCCGAGGCGAGAGAGGTTGTGCAGGTAGGCCGGCACGCGGTCCAGGTAGCGCGCGCCCGCCCCGGAGCCGAGCATCGACAACCCGGGGGCCACCAGCTCCGAGTTCACCAATGGCACGCGCGCGGCGCGAACGTCGACCGCCGGCTGGGCTCCCTCCCGGCTGAGAAAGCGCAGGATGCGGCCCTCGTCCGGCGCGAGGTCGGACAGGATCCGCCGGTAGGCGGGGTGCGCCTCCTCCTCGTAGGTAACGTCGGCCGACTGGCGCAGGAGCTCCTCCCCTCGGCGGCGCAGCGACTCCGGATCGCCCGGGCGTGCCGGCCCCGAGCCAGGCGCCTCGCCCGCCGCGGCCGCTTCCATGGCCTCGGCCAGTCCAAGCAACTGGCGGGCGTAGCCACGCACATCCGTGCCCGCTTGCTGGAGCAGGTCGGTGGCCGACTCGCCCGTGCGCGCGGCGTCGATCACGCGTGCGCCGGCTCGCACCGAAGCACCGGCGGTCCACTCCGTGGTGCGCCACGCGGCGCCCAGCGCGAGCTTCGCCAGCGCGGGGGCGGCCGCCAGCAGGCCGGCCTCGGGCGACTCGTATGCGTCGAGCGGATCGTCGCCGCGGTCGTCGGGTGGGGGATCGGTGGTGGTCATACGCCGAAGATCGCGAGGTGTAGGAGGCCGGCGCCGAAGCCGAGCACCCCGCCGTGCAGTACCAGGAGCCATTCATCCTCGCGCATGGCCGAGCGCAGCATCTCCGAGAAGTCGGTGGCGGGCAGCTCGCTCATCCGGGAGGAGATCAGCTCGCGGATCTTCGCGCTCTGCTGCTTGTTGAACTTGGAGTCGGTGAGAGGGGTCATCGTGTAGTCCACGCCCTCGGTCGCCACCGAGTCGCGGATGGTGTCGTACTCACGCGAGCCCACGGCCACTCGCACCGCCGCGCGCGCCGGCCCGATGGCGCGATCCATCGCCGGGCGGAGTGCGGTGGCGATCATCTGTCGCGTCCGGTCCGAGCGCGGGCCGTGCAGCAGCTCGTCCCCGATGTTGCTCAGCGTCACGATGTCGTCGGCGATCACGGTGGCGTACACGTCGGCGGCTTCCCGCTGGCGCTTGAGGAACAGCCCCTGAACGGTGAAGCGGCCGATCCTCCGCGGGTCCGCGGGTTCGAAGATCATCTTGAGCGCGAGCCAGTTGGTGGTGGCGCCGATGACGACGCCGGCGATCGGCAACACCCACCAGTAGGGCAGCGCGTGGGTGAGGAAGATCACCGGGATGCCCAGCGCGAAGCCGAAGAAGAAGCCGAAGTTGATGATGAACTTGAGCTCTCGCTCACCGGTCTCCTGGTACACGCGGTTCACGAGCCCGGGGTGCTCCTCGAGGTGGCGGATCACCATCAGCTTGATGTCCAGCAGCTGATCGATGTTGTTGCCGATCTCGTCGGTCACATCGTGCACGATCTCGGGCAGCTGATCCTGGACCCGCCGGTGCACGGCCTCGCGCAGGCCCTCGGGAAGGCTGTCCCACAGCTGCGGATCCTCGCGGTGCATCACCCGCTCCACCAACTCGCGGATTTCGTCGCGCGAGGTGTCGATGATGTGCTCGGCGAGCACATCCGGCTCGAGCTGCTCGTAGAAGTCCGCGGGGCTGCCCACCTTCGCGATCCCCTTGTCCACCGCGATGCTGCCCATCTTTGCCGCGCGGGAGGGGAGGATTCCCTGCCAGCCCACTCCGCCCTGCATGATCCCCGGGATCTGCTGCACCCTGCGCGGGAGGATGCTCGCCAGGAGCTTCAGGCCGGGTAGCCGCAGGCCCCTGAAGGTCACCGGATAGAACAGCATCCATACCCCGGTCCAGTTCGTGGCGTAGCCGATCACCCCCGAGAACACCGGGATGGTGAGCGCGCTTATGAGTTCGCTGCTGATGACCCGCGAGTCTCTCATGCGCGCGAGGCCGCTCGCCTGTTAGCTTCGCCACATCACTGGCCGGGTCAGTCCTCTAGACGATTTGCTGCGCAAGGCCGGAGCCACGATGGTCGAGGCAGAGGGCGCCGTGGTGGCGGCGCACTTCGGGTCGGTGGTGGGCGAGATGGCGGTGCTGTGGCACGCCGTGGGAATCGCCGACCGGTCCGAGCTCGCCAAGCTGGAGCTGCGCGGTGCACCGGAGTTCGTCTCGCAGTCGGCGGAGTACCTGAGTGGCACCGCGGTTCGCGCGGGCGGCGTGATGCGCACGAAGGGCGCGTGGTGGCTGCCCATCGCACCCGACCGGATGATGATCCTGTGCGAGCCGCGCCGGCGTGACGAGCTGGCGAACAGCCTCGAGGAGATCGCCAGCCCCACCGAGCGCGCCTCGTGGGTCGATGTGACCGGCGACTACGCCGCCATCGCGCTGGTGGGACCCAACGCGGAGGCGCTGCTCGAGACAGCGGGCGCCGACGACGACGTCCAGGTGCCGCCGGAGGGATGCCTGCGCGACACGCGGCTTGCCGGCCGTGCCGCTCTGCTCGTGAGGGAGACACCTTGGGAGTTCCTCCTGGTGGTACGCCGCGCCGAGGCTGTGGAGATGTGGCTCGCGCTCGACAGCATCGGCGCAGATCTGGGGATCGGCAACGTCGGGCACGAGGCCATCGAGCACTCCGAGATCGGCACGGCCACGATCGCGCGCCAGGTCCGAGCCCAGACGGCCCGCTGAGGCGACGCTAGAAGTCGCCTCCGCCGCCGAAGTCCCCGCCGCCGAAGTCGCCACCACCGAAGTCTCCGCCGTCGAAGCCCTCGCCGCCAGGCTCGCTCGCGTAGGCGTCGTGCCCCCACCCGCCGAACATGGCACCGCCGAGCATCGATCCCACGAATAGACCTGGCAGGAGCCCTCCGCCGAAGAAGCCGCCCGCCCAGGGCCCATACGCGGACCCGGCGTTCCAGTAGGGCATCGACTGCCCGCCGACGGCGACCTGGCGCGCGTCAGGCTCGTACCCGTCGGCGATTCGCTGAGCGTCGGCTGCGCACACCGGTACCTCTCGAGGGCTGCCGCCCGGGGGCGCCCACTCGGCGTCCGTGGTCGAGGGCCCGTGGCGAGGGTCAAAGAAGCAGGGCACCCGGTGCTCGGGAATCGGGTCGCCCGCGAGTGCCGCCTTGGCGGCCGTCATCTCGTAGCGCCCCTCCTCCAACAACGAGGAAACCCGCTCCATGTCCTCGACCCGTCGGGCGGCGTCCCACGCCTCGTCGGCGGCCTGATAGCACTCCACCGACCGGCCGTAGTGCTGCTTGGCCTCCGGGCTGGCCGAGGGCATCTCCACGTCCAGGTCGAGAGCCCTGATGTCGTCCCCGAGAGCCACGAGGTCGTCGCGGGCGAACTCCTTGACCTCCGCCAGGTCCTCGCGCTCCTGGCGGCGGCGGCGGCGACGGCTCAGCCCGAAGAGGACGGCCGGGATCGCGAGCAGCACGAGGAGGAAGAGGCCACTGCCACCGCCTCCGCCGCCCGGATCGCGCCCCCCGGGCGAGGAGCCGCCGCGCCGCGCTTCACCAACCCGGTTGACGAAGTCCGACAGTACGGCCGCGGTGCCATCCGAGCGCTTGGCCTGCAGCGCCTCCGAGGCGAGCTGGGACGCGGGCAGGTTCCCCGTCTCCCCCGCACGGAAGGAGGAGCCCACGATCACGGCGTAGGTGCCCGGCTCGCCGACGGCCTCGGCGATCTCGCGGGCGGCCGCGCTCGCATCACCACCGGCCTCATCCTTCGCGCGCTCGGGGAGGATCGCTACTCGGATGGGGCCGGCTTTGGCGCTCCTGATCTGGTCGCGAAGCCGCTGCGCATCCTCGGAGGTGAGCGCGCGCTCGGCGTCCGGGTCCACGTACACCGGATCGGAGCGGAGCGCCTCGGCGGCGCGCGCCAGCGACCCTTCCGAACTCTGCGCCACGGCGAGCGCGGGGCTGAGGAGACTCAGGCAGACGAGGAGCAGGAAGGTTCGGAGCAGCCGCACGGGGGAAGGTGTCTACCCGCCCGCGCGCCTGTCAATCTCAGGTGCGGCGCCCGGGGCGCTAGTTCATCTGTCCAGCGCACCAAGCATCCCGCGCCTTCTCGTCGATCTGTCTCCCACACCTTGCCGAGAGGGCAAACCCGTCGCGAGGCGGGGACGCAAAGCCAGAGGTCTCGCACTCCCGCGAGCGGCTCGACGAGTGCCCCGAGCGCCGGATTGTCGATCTCGGCTGCGAGCAGGCGGGCCGACTCCGGGGCCCCCGCGACACGAGCATTGCGCCTGTC
>Ga0136614_10003519_pt1 | contig 10056 bp, 8 predicted proteins | sample AntDrymUQ2792106_2_FD_106643 | JGI IMG/M metagenome (GOLD analysis project Ga0136614, IMG submission 106643) | Polar desert sand microbial communities from Dry Valleys, Antarctica - metaG UQ279 (21.06) | ecosystem: Environmental > Terrestrial > Soil > Desert | place: Antarctica: Dry Valley... | reverse complement strand
TCGCCGCCGGGCTCGCACCCGGCGACGCCTTCCTGCTCGGCACCGACCTGGTCAAGGACCCGGTCCGGCTCGAGGCCGCCTACGACGACGCCGCCGGGGTGACCGCGGCGTTCAACCGCAACGTGCTCGCGGTGCTCAACCGCGCGCTGGGCGCCGACTTCGTGCCCGAGCGCTTCGAGCACGTCGCCCGCTGGGTCCCCGAGGCTGAGTGGATCGAGATGCGGCTGCGCTCGCCCGAGCCGCAGACCGCGAGGGTCGCCGCCCTCGACCTCGACGTCGAGTTCGCCGCCGGCGAGGAGGTGCGCACCGAGATCAGCGCCAAGTTCCGCCGCGAGGGGGTCGAGGCCGAGCTGGCGGCGGCCGGGCTGGGCCTCGCCCACTGGTGGACCGACGTTGCCGGCGACTTCGCACTCTCGCTGGCGTTCTCGAGCTGAGGCGCTGCCGCGCGTGTGTAGACATCACATGTCCTTTGGGCTAAGGAGCACGGCGTGAGTGAGGGGACGGCACCTCCGGCCGAAACGGTCGAAGACCCGGCCATGAATCTGGCGCGCCGGATCACCGGCCGGCCCCGCTACCGGACCGCCCGCTCGTGGTCGGATCCACCTCGCCGGTGGCGCCGGAGGGCCGAGGCCCCCGAGCCGGTCACCGAGCCCGTCGCCGACCCCGCCGTCGCCGCCCCGGTCCGCCCCTAAGGCGGATTTCCACTACCCGCGTAGTGTTATTAGAATTGGGGCATGAGCCCGAGCCGTGGCCCCGACTCCCCCACGGCCCTCCTCGAGATCGACGACCTCCACGTCTCCGTCGAGGGCACCGAGATCCTGAAGGGTGTCTCCCTCGCCGTCCCGCCCGGCGAGGTACATGCCCTGATGGGGCCCAACGGCTCGGGGAAGTCGACCCTCGCGAGCACCCTGCTGGGCAATCCCGCCTACACCGTCACCAAGGGCCGGATCCTCGTCCACGGCGAGGACGTGACCGCGCTCTCGACGCCCGAGCGGGCCGGGCGGGGCCTGTTCCTCGGCTTCCAGCACCCCGAGGAGATCCCCGGGGTCAGCGTGCTGAACTTCCTGCGCCAGGCCATGGCCGCCCGCAAGGGCATCGAGGACCTGTCGGTGCTCGAGGTGCGCATGGAGCTGATCGAGTGGACCAAGCGGCTCGGCATGGACGACCGCTTCACCGAGCGCTACCTCAACGAGGGCTTCTCCGGCGGTGAGAAGAAGCGCAACGAGATCCTCCAGATGGCGCTGATGGAGCCGGACATCGCCGTGCTCGACGAGACCGACTCCGGCCTCGACATCGACGCGCTCCGAATCGTCGCCCACGGCATCGAGGAGGTGCGAAAGGACCGCCCCGAGCTCGGCATCCTGCTCATCACCCACTACCGCCGCATCCTGGAGCACCTCACCCCCGACGCCGTGCACATCCTCCTGGGCGGTCGCATCGTGGCGTCAGGCGGCGTCGAGCTGGCCGAACGGCTCGAGCGCGAGGGCTTCGACGCATTCCGGGAACTGGCGGCATGAGCGTCACCGACGTGCGCGACCCGCTCGACGTCGACCGCATCAAGGCCGACTTCCCGATCCTGATTCGCCAGGTTCATGGCAAGCGCCTCGTGTACCTCGACTCCGCCAACAGCTCCCAGAAGCCGCTGGCGGTCATCGACGCGATGGACCGCCACCTGCGCGAGTACTACGCCAACATCCACCGGGGCGTGTACACGATCTCGGAGGAGTCGACCGCCGCCTACCTTGCTGCGCACCAGAAGGTCGCGCGCCTGCTGAACGCACCGTCGTGGCGCGAGATCGTCTTCACCAAGAACATCACCGAAGCCATCAACCTCGTCGCCTACACCTGGGCCCGCGCCAACCTGCGGGAGGGCGACGCCATCGTCCTCACCGAGATGGAGCACCACTCGAACATCGTGCCGTGGCACATCCTCGCGGCCGAGCGCGGCATCGAGCTGCGCTGGCTCCCGATCACGTCCGACTACCGCCTCGACACCGACGAGCTCCCCCGCCTGCTCGACGGGGCCAAGCTGCTGGCGGTGGCGGGCATGTCCAACGTGCTCGGCACGATCAACGACATCCCCGCGCTCACTGAGGTCGCCCACGCCGCCGGCGCGCTCGTCCTGGTCGACGCCGCCCAGGCGGTCCCGCATCTCCCCGTCGACGTGCAGGCGTGGGGCGCCGACTTCGTGGGGTTCACCGGCCACAAGATGCTCGGGCCGAGCGGCATCGGGGGCATGTGGGCACGCGAGGAGCTGCTCGACGCAATGCCCCCGTTCCTCGGTGGCGGCGAGATGATCAGCGACGTCAGCTTCGAGGGCTTCACGCCCAACGAGCTGCCGTGGAAGTTCGAGGCCGGCACCATGCCCATCGTCGAGGCCACCGGGCTGGGCGCGGCCATCGACTACCTCGAGGGGATCGGCCTCGACGCGGTTCGGGCCCACGAGCGCCTCCTCGCCGGGTACACGCTGCGGGCCCTGCGCGAGCGCTTCGGTGATCGGCTCACCATCTACGGCCACGACGACCTCGACACCCGCGGCGCGGTGATCTCGTTCCTCTTCGAGAACATCCACGCCCACGACGTCTCCCAGGTGCTCGACGAGGACGGGGTGTGCGTACGAGCCGGCCATCACTGCGCCAAGCCGCTGATGCGGGTGCTGGGCGTGCCCGCCACGACGCGGGCGTCGTTCTACGTCTACAACGACGAGGCCGACGCCGACGCGCTCGTCGACGCGCTCGTCACCGCCGAGAAGTTCTTTGCGGTCTAGTTAGGCTGCGCCGAGATGCCCGGGATCGAAGACCTCTACCGCGAGATCATCCTCGACCACTACCGCGCGCCGCGGAACCGGGGCGAGCTGCCGGTGCCGCCGGCCAACAAGTTCGAGGGCTTCAACCCGCTCTGCGGCGACGAGGTCGTCCTCTACCTCGAGGTCGATGACGGCACCGTGAGCGACGTGAAGATCGCCGGGCAGGGCTGCTCGATCAGCCAGGCGTCGTCGTCGATGATGAGCTCGGCGGTGAAGGGGAAGCCGGTCGACGAGATCCGCCGGCTGATCCGCGCATTCAAGGCGCTGATGTCGATCCACGAGTCGAAGCTCGAGGGCGAGAGCGACGGCTCGGATCTCGCCGACGAGCTCGAGGGAGTCCGGCTGGGCGACCTCGAGGCCCTCCAAGGGGTGGTGAAGTTCCCGGTCCGTATCAAATGCGCCACCCTGGCCTGGAACACGCTCCAGCAGGGGCTGGACGAGGCCTCCTGAGGGTGGACCCGGCGGGTGTGACGTTCGGCCGGAGTCAAGAATCCGCCCCCACGTGCCGTACTCAGGTTCGTAACATGTCTGACAAGGGCATGAAACCGGCGGCGACTAGGTTGCAGGGACTAGGACGCCGATCGATGACGGGAGGGACGGGATGGACGAGCGGGACCGGCTGACCACCCAGATCGACGAAGCGCTGGAGCGCTTCGGTAGCCGCGATCTCGTCTCGGGGTCCGAGGTCCTCGACTTCCTCCTCGACCTGCGCCTCTCGCTGCTCGAGCCCGATCCCTTCGAGCAGCTCCTCGAGGAGGAGCGCCAGCCCACCGGCTGACCTCTCGGTCTGACGACCGGCGAATCTCCGATGCCGATCGCGGCGAGGTTCTACGCACTCCGATCCAGCCCCCGGGCCCGCTACTGGGTCACCGCCGCGCTCGTCTTCGGGCTGAGCGGCCTGTGGGCAGTCGCGGCACCCCTGTTCGCCAACGCGGACGAGCCCGCCCACGCAACCCGTGCCGCCGCGATCGCGCGCGGCTAATTCGCCGGCGACGAGTCGTCGGACTCGGGGTCCGAGGCGCCAAAGGGCTACCTCTTCGTCGACCTCCCGGAGGCCTACGCGCGCTCGATCGACTCCTCGGGCTGCTTCGCCAGGTTCAAAGGCCGGGACGCCTCGTGCTTCCGCGTCGCAGGCTCGGAGACGACTGGCGATCACGGCGCGCTCGCCGAAGACGTCGCGCACCGCCCGGGCCGCGGCCTTGCCGCCGTCGAGAACGAACAGCACGCCCTCGCTGGCGTCCAGGCCCCGGTCCTCGAGCCCGGACACGAGCCGGGTGCACACCGCCTTGTTCTCCGTCGAGCCCTCCACCACCCCGAGGGGCACCTTGGTCCCATCGGCGGTGACACCGAGCGCGCCGACCATGGTGTGACCAGCGAAATCGAACCCGTCGATGAAGCAGATCAGCCAGCGCTGATCGCCGAGCGGGCGGGACCGGAACTCGGCCAGGCGCTCGGCGGTGGCGGCCACGAACCGGCGGCTCACCGAGCTCTGCGACGTCCCCGACGCCTCGGCCTCGACCATCTCACCCACCGGTTCGAGCGCCGACTCGTAGCGGCGACCCGACAGGCCCGCCAGCATCGAAGCGACCATGTGCTCGGTGAGCAGGTCCACCGACGCGAACGTCTCGTAGGACTCCAAGGACACCTCGTGCTCTTCGCCGTTGTCGTCGGCGACGCTGCGCACCCGGGGACGCCGGACCGGCACCTGGCGGCCACCCAGAACGACCTTGCCGTCCTCACTGCCGTGCCGATTCGCGCTCCGGTCGGGATCGTGCTTGCCCTTGGGGCCAACCTTCTCGGTCACGTCAGCCTCCATGAGCTCGCCCATCACGTCCAGGCCGATCGCGACCGACGCCGCCAACAGGCCCTCGCGCATACGACCCGCGAAGTGCTCCAGCTGCTCGCTCACCCTCCCGGCCAGCCGCGCCGGGAGCTCGGCATCGGACAAGTCGACGACCCCGACATCAGGCAGGATCCGCAGGCTGCTCGTGCTCGACTGCTTCGTGTGCGACGCTTGCTTCATTGGTGGTCCTCCGTTCTCAACTCGGTTGTTTGACACCCCGAGCGTGCCTTACAGCACGACCGAGGCGGAGGACCACCACTCAACTTCTACAACGCCCGGGTCAACCTCGCGCGTCCCTGCCGGGGCGGGTGTCGACGCGCACGCCTCGCCCGCTTCCGTCGTGCGCCGCGGTCACCTCTCGCTCGTCCCCGCACTTTCCAACTGACTACGAGGGCGCTCGAGAGGTGCCCGCCTACACTGGCCCTCTCGAGCGCTCGTAGCTCCATGGATAGAGCATCTGACTACGGATCAGAAGGTTGGGGGTTCGAGTCCCTCCGAGCGCGCTGCGCTGAGTCAGCTACCCGAGAACAGGAAGGGTCGGCATTGGCCCCGGCCTCAGGACCGGGGAGGGGCCGCTGGGCCGCTTCCACCGGCACCTCCTTGCCCGGTGGCCCCGTCCGGGCTGGCGGCGGTGCCGCGGGATCGAGCGCGCAGGTACCGGCGGACGGGTGGCGCGAGAACGAAAGCGACGATCAGCAGCACGGCCGCGGCGGAGACGGCCATGCCTGGCACGAGCCCCGGTGGCCGGTACGACATGTGGACCGTGGACGTCCCGGCCGGGACCCGCACCGCCCGGAAGTTGAAGTCGGCACGCACGATGTCGGCGGAGCGCCCGTTGACCGACGCGCTCCATCCCGGGTCCCAGCTGTCGAGCACGACCAACCATCCGGGCCGGTCGGCCTGCACCTCGAGCCCGAGTTCGTTGGGAGTGTCCGTGACCCAGCTCACCCGCCCGGACGAGGCGCCGGCACGCTCGGGCGAGCTCGTCTCGGGATCCTCGCCCCCGTCCTCCAGGATCACCTCGCGCCGCGGGTCGAAGCTGGGGGCGAGAAAGCGCCTGAGGGCCTGGTCGGTGTCTTCGACGCGCACGGCCTCATCGACGACGAACGCCCGGCCAGGGCGGTCGACGACCTCGAAGACCACGCCGTCCTGTCCTCGGTACACCTCACGCATCCCCCGAGCCTGCAGCTCGGCCGGCGAGAACGCGGTGCCGGGCGAGGCAAGCACGGCGCTCACACCTACCCGGCCGAGCAGGTCGAAACGCATTCCCCGCCTGAAGGACGGGGAGAACGCGCAACAGAGCGGCTGTCGTTTGACCGCGGCGACGGACTCCCCCGCGACGACACGCCAGAGGTCGCTTGTGTCCTCGGGTACCGAGGACTCGTACCCCCCCGCCGAGGGCAGGTCGAGCGCCATTGGGATCGCCCACAGGACCGGGAGCGGCGCATCGGGCCCGGTGAAGGGTAAGAGCCGCTCTCGGCCTGGGGTACCACCGATCGCCTGACGCACCGCGCTGGTGGCAGCCGTGTCAGGGAAGAGGTGGGTACCTGCGCGCGGTTGGAATGGCGCGTTGGCGTCGCGCATGTAGACGAGTAGCTGCGCGGCGGTCAGGCCGATGCACGCGACCGCCAGCATCGCCGGCGCCACGCGCCGAGCCGCCGGGATCGAGCGGCCGCGGCGACGAACGGCTGCGATCACCGCGTCGAGGCCGAGGCCTGCGAGGATCGCCACCGCGAAGTTCCACACGAAGAAGGTGCGACCGAGGCCTACCACCGAGCTGAGCATCGGGATGCCGTTGTAGACGAGCCACGCGAACGGCGGCACGGCCACGAACAGGAACACGAACGCGACGATCCCTCGGGCCAGGCCGGCGCCCGGACGGCGTCCGAGGAAGAAGCCGACGAGCGCGAGAAACGCAGCGACGGTCCCAACAAACTCCGCCTGGTTCATGATCGCGGTGGCATCCAGCGGAAGCGGCAGCTTTGCCGGCACAAACGTATGCAGAAGATCGCGAGGGACGACCCGGAACAGTTCGAGGTTCTCGCTGAGCGTGAATGACTCCCGCCCGTAGCGAGACGTCAGCTCCAGGAATGGGAGCAAGGCCACCGCGGCAACGGCCAAGGCGACGATCACCAACGCGGCGGGCGCGGCTGCGATCACGAGCCGATGACGCGTCGTGAGCTGTCGCCACTCGCGCACGAGCCGGGTGAGGCCCTGGCACGCGGCGTAGGCGAACGCGAGCACGAAGCATGCGAGTGACAGCTCCGGGCTCGCGCCGAGGAACACGACGCCCAACAACAAGCTCGCGACCGCGAAGGCGCGCCACGACCGCCGCACGTGCCATCGCCGGATGCACAGCACGATGAACGGGAGCAGGGCAAGGACGACGGCGAAGTTCTCGAGCTGGATCCAGAACGCTGTGTACGAGCTGAACGACCACGCGACACCGCTGAGCAACGCCCCGGCAAAACGGGCCCCGAGCTCCTTCATGAGCGCGAACATCGCGAAACCGCCCAGCCAAATGTGGAACATCAGGTAGATGTCGTGCGTCCAGCTCGGCGACGTGACCGCAGCCAGGGCGACACGAGGCGGATAAGCGAGCCCGGTCTGGCCGTTCGCGAAGAGAGGATGCCCTCCGAAGGACTGAGGGTCCCACAGCGGCAGCTCGCTGTGCTGCTGCAGGGTGTTGTACGTGAGCACCTCCCACGGGTAATAGACCAACGCCTGGTCAGCCTGGATGTAATGCGGGGTCTTCGGCGCATGCTGGGTGTCGACCCACGGGTAGGTCCGCTGCTGAACGTTGTAAACGGTCGAGAAGGTCTTGTGGCTCGTGAACACCGGCGAGAAGAACACGAGCACCAGCAGGCCGAACACGGCAGCGGCCGTGAGGTACTCGTGCCGACCGAGGCGCGTCAGTAACGACCGCAGGAATCCGAGCATAGGAACCAGGATGGCATTCGCCCGACGGGCTAGCCAGTCGCCGTCGGGTGTCAGGGCACGTTTGTACGTCGACGCCGTCAGGGCCCAGTGCGACGAACCCGGCCGGCTGCCCGGAGCGCCGCCGGCCCCTTATCCGAGGCGTGAACCTCGAAGGAATCGAGACCGCGTTCCCCGGGTTGGGACGTAGCGTCCTTCGACCCTGACCTCAGGGTGGCGGCGCCTCAGCCCAGGAAGTCCCGGACCAACTCGGCGAGCGCGGCCGGCTTCTCGAACGGCAGCCAGTGGGCGGCGTCCTCGATCACCTCGAGCCGGGCGCCGGCGATCTCGGCCGCGTACGTCTCGGCGTGGGCCGCGGGGACCATGCCGTCCTGGGCCGCCCGCACGACCAGGGTCGGCGCGGTCACCCGCCGGAGCCGGCCCCGCAACTTGGGGTTGTGCAGGTACGGGTCCCAGCCGAGCTTGGCCGTCGCCGACATCGCCTTCCACATCGGCAGGACCATCTCGATCGGGATCTCCACCTGCTTGCCGACGTCACCGGTGAAGTCGTCCATGGCGTGCATGGCCGCGGCGATCGGGTGTTCCTGGTCGGCGAAGAGCATCTCGGCGAGCTCGCCCGCGCCCCGTCCGAACATCTCGGCGATCGGCGCCCGGTCGATGTGGAGCCCGACCGGGTTGACGAGCACGAGCTTCCCCACCTTCTCGGGATAACGGGTGGCCAGCTCGGCCGCCATCCACGCGCCGAGCGACAGACCCATGACCGCGGGCGCGTCGAGCTCGAGCAGTTTCCAGAGGTCGAGGAGATGGAAGACCGCGTCCTCCATCCCGTCGATGTCCTCGATGCCCTCCGATTCGCCGTAACCGGGGAACACCGGCACCAGCACCTCGAAGGAGTCGGCCAGCTCCTCGAGCGCGGCGTGCGACGACTCGCCCCCGGCCGAGTGCAGGTACACGAGCGGCGCGCCCGCACCGGCGCGGAAGAGCTGGACCTTGCCCGCGGGAGTGTCCAGCTGCTCCTCGACGAGCGTCTGCGGCATCTTTCCTACGCGACCTTCGCCTGCGGGCGGTACACGCGCTCGCCGTCGGGGAACTCCGCCCGCAGCTTCGGCATCACCTGCTCGGCGAACAGCGCCATGTTCTTGCGGGTGAGGTGGTCGGGCAGGCTGCCGAGCTGGAAGAGGCCGAGCAGGTTCCCGGTGCCGAGCTCACGCAGCGACTCGATCAGCTGGTCCGCGACCGTCTCGGGCGACCCGACGATCGCGTAGCGGCCGTTCACGACCTCCTCCCAGGTGTCGATGTTGAGCATGAACGTGCCCGCCGACTTCAGGATGCTGGCGAGCGACCGCACCGACGTGTAGCCCGGCGGCTGGATGGTGATGCCGGGCAGCAGCCGCTTCACGAAGTACCAGAAGTGCTCCTCGTACTCCCGGCGGGCCTGCTCGTCGGTCTCGGCGACGTAGATGGGTAGCAGCCATCCGTACTGGAGCGGGTCGGCCTCGTAGCCCTCGGCTTCGCAGGCGTCGCGGAACATCGAGAAGTAGCGCTTGAACACGTCGATGTGGAAGTACGGGATCCCCATGTAGGCGTAACGGTTGCGGGCGACGAACTCCATCGTCTCGACCGAGCCCGCACCCGGGATCCAGATCTCGGGGTGGGGCTGCTGGAGCGGCCGCGGCCACGGGTTGACGTAGCGGATGCGGTAGTGCTTGCTCACCCACTCGAACGGGCCGGGCTCCGTCCACGCCTTGACGATGAGGTCGTGGGCCTCCTGGAACCGCTCCCGCGCGTGGGCGGGGTTGACCGAGAACGAGTAGTACTCGGGCCCGCCGCCGACGACCATCCCGGCGATGAGCCGCCCGCCGCTGATGACGTCGATCATGGCGAACTCTTCCGCCACCCGGGTGGGCGGGTCGTAGAGCGGCAACGCATTGCCGACGACCGCGATCTTCATGCGGCTGGTCTGGCGGGCGAGGATCGAGGCGATCAGGTTGGGCGACGGCATGTTGCCGTAGGCGTTCTGGTGGTGCTCGTTGACGCACACGCCGTCGAAGCCCAGCTCCTCGGCGTAGATCAGCTGGTCGAGGTACGTGTTGTAGAGCTCGTGACCGAGGGCGGGGTCGTAGAGCTCGTTCGGGCAGGTCACCCAGGCGGGTCCCTCATAGGACGGGTCGAGCTGGGTGTACGGCATCAGGTGGAAGGCGAAGCAGCGCACGTCAGCCCGTCTCGCCCTGCCCGTCACCGCGCCCCGAGCGCAGCATGTACGCGATGCCGGCGATCACGAGGGCGATCGCGACCACGAGCAATGCGATGAGCGGGGCCGGCCAGTTGTCTTCGGCGGCACCCTTCTCGGCCGCGCCCGCGGGCGCGGCCGCACCGATCAGGAGCACGCTCGTGAATGCGGCCAGGAATGCTGCGCGGCGCACGGCTTCCCCCTTCTGCCCGTCGGCCAGACGCCGGTCACGATACCGCC
>Ga0136614_10003518_pt1 | contig 10056 bp, 6 predicted proteins | sample AntDrymUQ2792106_2_FD_106643 | JGI IMG/M metagenome (GOLD analysis project Ga0136614, IMG submission 106643) | Polar desert sand microbial communities from Dry Valleys, Antarctica - metaG UQ279 (21.06) | ecosystem: Environmental > Terrestrial > Soil > Desert | place: Antarctica: Dry Valley... | reverse complement strand
CGTGCGCTTGCGGGAGCTGCCGTGCCCCTCGTCGTCGGGGGGCAGCACGACCGGCGGCACCCTGGTCTCCACGACGAACGATTCCGCCGGTCCGAGGCTGCGGGTGTCCATCCATTCGTTGCCGACGCGGAACCGCTGACCGTGTGGATGGAAGTTGTGCCAGCGCTCGCCCAGGTCGAGGTCGAACACGTACCAGCGCAACCGCTGTCCGGTCCGGGCCACGATGGTCGGTGTGTTGCCAACGAAGGTCCGGCCGTTGATCGCGAACGAGTCCAGGCCGGCCCCGCCGGTGTCGGACACGGTGTGCGGCATGGTCCCGGTGTGGGTCCAGGTGACCACCGCGCCCGGCGCGATCGTCACCTCCGGCGGGTCGAAACGCGCCGTGGGACTGTCCTGAATGGACACAGCGGCGCCGGGAGTGCCGCCTGCGGTGACGCGCACGGTGCCCTGCATCGGGTGGAACCGGCACACGTAGTCGAAGGTCCCCTCGACGGGGAACGTGTGCGCGAAGACGTCGCCGCCGGCCATGCTGCCGCTGTCGAACAGGACGTCACCACCGGGAGCACCGGTGAGCCGGTGCAGGAAAAACGGGATCTCCACGTCGCAGTGCTCCCAGGCTGGATCGCGGACGACGATCCCACCGAACAGCCCCCGGTCCACTGCCTCGGCGATGTGCATGTGATGGTCGTGGAACGGCCAGGCACCGATGGTCTCCTCGGTGATGTCGAACAGGTAGCACCACTGCTGACCAGGACAGATGGCATCGCTGCGCCGCTCGTCGTAGCCACCGGTGCCGCTGTGGCTGTGCACGCCGAATGGCCAGGCGCCGTCGGAGTCGATCCCGTACACCAGGCCGTGCACGTGGAAGCTGTGCGGATGGTCGTCGTCGTTGCGCACGTGCACGGCCAGCCGCTCGCCGGGCTCGGCATAGAGCACCGCGCCCGGGATCCGCCGATCCCAGCGTGGCTCGGTGACGTCGGTGGCGACCAGGGGCGCGGTCTGCGGCACGGTGTAGCCGGCGTCGAGATACTCCCGGTAGGTCACGGCATCGAGGGTGCGGCGGGCCTCCTCAGCGGGCGGGATGTGTCCGTCGTGGTGGCCATCGCCATGCATGCAGTCGTGCCGGTACCGGTCGTGCTCCGCCTCGTCGGGCGCAACCGGGCTGTAGGCGGCAACCTTCTCGATCCGCAGGTACACGTCGCGGCGCTTCATCCTGGCCTCCAACCGGAACCGATGCGTGCTGTCATGGGTGAGGAGGGCGGGGCCGTCCTTCGTGATACAGGGCCTTCCGAGACATGGGCAAAGCGCAAAGCCGCGTGGCCACCGAGGTGGCCACGCGGCTCGGCCAGGTCAGCGCCGGACGGTGAGGCCGTAGGCCCCCGTTCCGTTCGGGTCGAAGTGGCGGACCCGGACGAAGTAGATGCCGGCCCGCAGGTCGATCACGATGCGTGAGTTCGTGCCCGGGCCGGAGTCGTCGTCCACGGCCAGCTGGTTGGTCTGGCTGCCCGGCCCGAACAGGGTCACGAAGGTGTCGGTGATGCCGCTGGTCTCGATCGTGTACACCGCCGCCGTTGTCGCGGCGAAGGTGTAGACGTCGCTCTCGTTGGCTGCGGCGATGCTGCCCGCCACCGCCGCTCCGTTGACCGGGATCTCCGGCAACTGCGCCGGCGGCTGGGCGCCCTGCACCGAGATCGCATAGGACCCGGTGACGGTCGGGTCAAAGTGCCGCAACCGCACGAAGTAGGTTCCCGCGGACAACGAGCTGGCGATGCGGGCGTTGCGGCCCTGGCCGCTGTCGTCGTCCTCGGTGATCACCGCGGCCGGATCGTTCGGGCCGAGCAGCGTCATCACGACGTCAGTCTGGCCGGTCGTCTCGATCACGTATTGGCCTGCCGTCGCGGCGACGAACCGGAAGAGGTCGACCTCGCCCCCCGCGCCGATGCCGGCCGCCACCGGCGGTGCCCCGACGGTCAGGACGACGGACGTCCCGCCGACCACCGGGTCGTCGTCGTAGGTGTAGCCCAGTGCGGTGTGGTCGATCAGCTGGGCAGGCGTGCGCGACGGATGCCCGAGAATCGCGATCGGGTCGTTGAGCCGGTGCCCGGCCGGCCCCTGGCCCGCCGCCAGGTAGGGCAGCTGGTCGGGGTGCTGGCGCTGCCAGCGCGCCCACTGCCGGTCCACCATCGCATGATGCATCCAGAACACCGGATCATTCGGCGAGCTGCCGGTCGCCATCGTCCGGCCGACCCAGATGTGCGGGACGCCGTGCACGATGCCCTCCAGCTGCAGCCGGAACGAGTCGTACGGGGTGCGGGACAGGGCCGCGTTCAGCTGCCCGCTGGTGGGCAGGGTGCCCCCGCCCAGGCTGCGGCGCAGCGCCGGACCCGGGTCCAGCGGCGGCGAGGTCACCGTCAGGGTCCAGCGCCCGGTGGAGAACGCGAACGGCCCGCTGGTGACGGTGTCGTCGGGCCCGGTGCCGTCCCCGCCGAGAAGGTCCGCGGTCCACAGAGGAGCCCCGGTCCCCCGCTGGGTGGTCCAATCCCAGTACGGCAGCGACACGTCCGCGTCGATGGCCTGCAGCTCCTGCTCGAACCGGGCGAGGTACTCCCGGTGCCATGGCAGGAACGCCGGGCCCTGGTGCGCCGGGCCCCCACCGTCGAACTGCGCCTTGTGCAGCGCGACGTACTGGTCGTATCGCCCGTTCGCCTTCAGCTGCAGCATCGCGTCGACGACCCGCTTGCGCTCGTCGGCGTCCAGGGCCTGCACGCTCTTCCGAACAGCCATCTCGACTCCCTCTCACTTGTCGATGCAGATCACAGGGTCCTGCGGGCCACCCATTCGGTCAACCACCGGACAGGTAGTCGTGCCATCCGCGGCCGATGACGTCGGGTCCCAGCCTGAGGAGCAGGACTGAACGCCGCCTGATACCCGCGCGATTGCGGACCCGCTTGCCCCTACCGACTAACTCTGCTCACCGCGCCGGGCGACAGGAGCGCTCCACGCAGCGCAGCACCTGATCCGCGTCGATCTTGTGGCGCTCCAGCTGGTCCCGGACGCCGTCGATGGGCATCAAAGCAGGCACCGCAACAGCCGACTCACGTCGATGCCCCGCCCCCGCCGGGCTCGATGATCACGGGTGACGGGTCATCACCCCGAGCCCACACGGCGACGGTCCGCAGCTCCTCGCGGGTGAATGACCTGCCGCGGAGATCCATTCCGCTCCCCCGGACGAGGACGCACTCATGTCCGTGCTGCTGCTGACCTCGGCCGCCGAGGCCGAGGCGGCGTGCCGCACGGTGTCGGGTCGGTACACCGAACGCGACGCCGGCGGGGCTGGCTGTGCCTCGCCGGTCGGGCTCTGCATCGCCGGCGAGTACCGCGGCGACGTCAGGGGCGCCTTCGACGGTGCCGCGACCGCGCTGATCCCGACCGCGGACACCACGTCCAGCGGCGTCGTGCTGTTCACGTCCGATTCGACGATCACGGCCCACATCGGCAACCGCAGCGGGACGCTCGTCGTCAAGAACGCGGGCGCGTCCGGGGCGATCCGCGCGTCGGGCACGTTCGTCGACGGGGCCGGGACGTCGGAGTACACCGGCACGGTGTGCCGGCCCACCACCTGAGCGGTCCGGCGGCGACGGGGGCCGGAGGTGGATCTCCCCTCCGGCCCCCCGCGCTATCCGTCGAGCGGGTCGCCGCGGTGCAGCAGGCATTCCGCCACCAGGCCCGTCCATCCGGTCTGGTGCGACGCACCCAGCCCGGCCCCGGTGTCGCCGTGGAAGTACTCGTGGAACCACAGCATGTCGTGCCATGCCGGGTCGGTCTGGAACAGCTCGAAGCTCCCGAACACCGGACGCCGACCGGCCGCGTCCTCGGTGAAGATGCTCACCAGCCGGGCGTCGAGGTCGTCGGCGACCATGGCCAGGGCCTGCTTGACCCCGGAGCCGGTCGGGTGCTCGACGACCAGGTCGTCGCCGTGGAAGCGGGCGAACCGTCGCACGGCCTCGACCAGCAGGAAGTTGACCGGGAACCACACCGGCCCGCGCCAGTTGGAGTTGCCGCTGAACAGGCCTGTGGTCGACTCGGCGGGCTCGTAGTCGACCGAGGCGTGCAGCTCGGGCAGGTCGAGGACGAAGGGCGCGTCGCGGTGGCGCCGCGACACCGACCGCAGGCCGTGCGGGGACAGGAACTCGCGCTCGTCGAGCATCGGCTCCAGGATCCGCTGGAGCTGGTCGGGGCCGACCATCGACAGCAGCCGGCCCTCGGCACCGTCCCGGACGTGGGTCTGCCCGACGACCATGCGCGCCGCCGGCACGTGCTCGACGAACCACCGGAACCGCTCGGCGAACCGCGGCAACCGGTCCAGGGTCGCCTTGCCCAGGGTGGTGGTGGCGCACAGCGGGAGCAGCCCGACCAGCGAGCGGACCCGCATTGGGACGCGCCGCCCGTCCGCTGCCGACAGCACGTCATAGAAGAAGCCGTCGGCGGAGTCCCACAGACCCTTATCCTGCGCGGCCGTGGCGATCAGCGCGAAGTGTTCGAGGAACTTGGTGGCGACGTCCTCGTAGGCCGGGTCGTGCTCAGCGAGCACGAGGGCCATCTCCAGCAGGTTCAGGCAGTACATGGCCATCCAGGCCGTGCCGTCGCTCTGCTCCAGGACACCGGCGATCGGCAGCGCCGCGGACCGGTCGATCGGTCCGATGTTGTCCAGGCCGAGGAATCCGCCCTCGAACACGTTGTCCCCGCGGGCGACCTTGCGGTTGACCCACCAGGTGAAGTTGATCAGCAGCTTGTGGAAGACCCGGGCCGGGAACTCGACGTCGCGGGAGCCGTCGCAGGCGAAGACGCGCAGCGCCGCCCACGCGTGCACGGGCGGGTTGACGTCGCCGAAGGCCCACTCGTAGGCGGGGAGCTGCCCGCCGGGGTGGGCGTACCACTCGCGCAGCAGCAGGAGCTGGTCCTTGGCGAACCGCGCGTCGACGTGCGCGAGCGGGACGCAGTGGAACGCGAGGTCCCACGCGGCGTACCAGGGGTACTCCCACGGGTCCGGCATCGAGATCACGTCGGCGTTGTTGAGGTGGCGCCAGCCGGCGTTGCGGCCCTCCCGGCGCCGCTGCGGGGGCGGTGGGCCTGCCGGGTCGCCGTCGAGCCACCGCGCGACTTCGTAGTGGAAGAACTGCTCGCCCCACAGCATCCCGGCCAGCGCCTGGCGCAGCACGAGCGCCTCGTCGGCGCTCGCCCCGGCCGGGGTGAGCGCGGCGTAGTAGGCGTCGGCCTCGGCGCGGCGAGCCGCGATCACCTCCTCGAACTCCCCGGCCTGCTCCCCTGCGGTCAACCGGACGCGGACGGTCGCGGTCCCGCCCGCTGGCACGTCCAGCCGATACCACAGCGCGCCCTTCGTCCCGGTCCCGCCGGGATTGACGGTCGGCGACCCCGCGACGACGTGGTCGTTGATCCCGTCCTTGGGCCAGGCGGAGCGGCCCGGGGAGTTCCAGAGCCGGCGGGTGTTGGTCTCGTTGTTGCACAGCAGCGGGATGGAACCGGGGTCGCCGGTGAGGACGAGCCGCCCGGCCGAGGCGTGCTCGGCGATCAGCGTGCCCGCACCCTCGGCCGTGATCGTCGGCACCGCGTCCTGCCCGGGCAGACCCCACACCCAGGTGTTGCGGAACCACAGCGTCGGCAGCACGTGCAGCGACGCCGACTCGGGACCGCGGTTCTCGACGGTGATCCGCATGCACAGGTCGGTCGGCCCGGCCTTGGCGTGGTCGACGGTGACGGCCCAGTACCGGTCCTGCGCGAAGACCCCGGTGTCGACGAGCTCGTACTCCGGCTCGTCCGGTCCCCGCCCGTGGTGCACGAGTGCGGCGTAGGGGAACTCGCGCTGCGGGTAGTGGTAGCGCCACGTCGCCCACGAGTGCGTCGGGGTGGCGTCGAGGTACCACCAGCACTCCTTGACGTCCTCGCCGTGGTTGCCCTGCGGGCCGGTGAGCCCGAACATGCGCTCCTTGAGGATCGGGTCCACACCGTTCCACAGCGCGAGCGCGAGACACCACGTCTGCCGCTCGTCACAGACGCCGGCCATGCCGTCCTCGTTCCAGCGGTACGCCCGGGAGCGGGCGTGGTCGTGCGGGAAGTGGTCCCAGGCCTCGCCGTGCTCGCTGTAGTCCTCGCGGACCGTGCCCCAGGCGCGCTCGGACACGTACGGCCCCCAGGCCCGCCACGCCTCCACCCCGTCGTCCGCGCGCTGCAGCCGGCCGTGTTCCACCGTCGTGTCATCCATGCTGCCCAGTCCCGCGGTCGGCGCGCCGCGTTACGGATCGGGGTGCCGCCGGGACAGAGGGGGATGACCACACCATTGCCACTGGCGTTCGGGCCTGCTGTCTGCACCTCCCTCACCGAAGGCGGTGACCGGGAATGGCTCGTCGCCGACGGCGCGGGCGGTTATGCGATGGGCACCGTGTGCGGCCTGCGGACCCGCCGCTACCACGGCCTGCTGGTCCCGGCGGTCGACGGACCGGCCTCCCGGCGGCTCGGTCTTGTCGCACTGGACCCGGTGCTGGTCCTCCCGTCGGGGACCCGGGTGCGGCTGGGTGTCCACGAATGGGCCGGTGGCGCGGTCGCGCCCACCGGGCACCTGCACCTGGAGTCCTTCGATCTCGACGACGGCCTCCCACGATGGCGCTGGCGGGTCGGGGACGCCGTGCTCGAGCGCGAGCTCGTCCACCGCCACGGCACGCCGTCGCTGGCCGTAGTGCACCGGCTGCTCGCGGGCGGACCCGTCGGGCTGGAGCTCGAGGCACTGGTGACCTGGCGCGACGCCCACGGCGAGCGGCACGCGGGCGGCCCGATGCCCGTCGAGCACGGACCCGACGGCGCGGTCGTCGACAGCGCCTTCCGCCTCGCCGGACCGGGCTGGGAGCAGGACGGCGCGTGGTACCGGGGCGTGCACGCGCGTCGGGAGGCCGAGCGGGGGCTCCCCGCCGTCGAGGACGTCTGGCTGGCCGGCCGGTTCACCGCCGATCTCGACGCCGGCGGCGTGCTGTCCGTCGCGGCGTGGGCGGGCGATCTCGGCGCGCACCCGTCGCCGGGCGTGGAGGTCGTCGAGGCGGCCCGCCTGCGGGCCAGGGCCCTCGTCGCCTCCGCCGGGCTCACCGACCCGGTGTCGGCCCGGCTGGTGCTCGCCGCAGACGCATTCATCACGGTTCCCCGTCGCGGCGTCGGCCCGGACGTCGTCGCCGGCTACCCCTGGTTCGGCGCCTGGTCGCGCGACACCATGACCTCCTACGAGGGGCTGTTCCTCAGCACCGGCCGCTCCGGCGAGGGGCGCGAACTGCTGCGCTCCCACGCCGCGACCCTGTCGGAGGGAATGCTCGCCAACACCGCCGACACCGGCACGACCGAGTACAACACCGCCGACGCGACCCTGTGGTTCGCCCACGCCGTCGGCCGGCACGCGCCACCACCGGCGACACCGACCTCGCGGCCGAGCTCACCCCGGTGCTCGCCGGGATCGTCGCCGCCCACCTGCGCGGCACCCGCTACGGCATCCACGTCGACCCGGACGACGGGCTGCTCACACAGGGCGCGGAGGGATACGCCCTGACCTGGATGGACGCCCGCGTCGACGGGACCGGCGTGACCCCCCGGATCGGCAAGGCGGTCGAGCTCAACGCACTGTGGATCAACGCCCTCGCCGTGCTCGCGGGTCTCGACGCCGATGCCGAATGGCAGTCGGCGACGCTGGAGAGACAGGCGCGGACGTCGTTCGCCGCCCGGTTCCGCGCGCCGGGCGGCGCCCTGTTCGACGTCATCGACGGACCCGACGGCGACGACGCCCGCGTCCGGCCCAACCAGCTGCTCGCGTACTCGCTCCCGCACGCACCGCTCGCCGACATCGACGGCGTGCGCGCACTCGCCGCATCCCTGCTCACCCCACTCGGGCTGCGCAGCCTCGCCCCGGGCACGCCCGGGTACCGGGGCCGCCACCGCGGTGGACCCGCCGAGCGTGACCGGGCCTACCACCAGGGCACGGTCTGGCCGTGGCTGATCGGACCGTGGACCGACGCCTGCCGCCGCGCCGGGATCCCCACCGACGGCGTGCTCGCCGGCCTGGACGCGCACCTGGCCGAGTGGGGACTCGGATCGGTGTCCGAGACCACCGACGGTGACGCCCCGCACCGCGCGACCGGTTGCCCGTTCCAGGCCTGGTCGGTGGCCGAACTGCTGCGGGTGCGGGCGGGCGAAACCTGGTGCTGCTCGTCCACGGGGAATCTGCTGGGTCAGCCACCCCCCGCCGCGGTGGTTCGGATGCGGTGCGTCTGACGACCCCCGACGTGCGAGCACTTCGGCGGCACCTCCTGACCATGGGCATCCCGTCGCGCAGCGTCGATCGACGCACCGGGACCGGGCCGCGAGACAATCGAGGTCACCGATCCCGACCTCAACCGGATCGTGATCGGTCAACCCGGACGGACAACAGAACGACCACGACTTGACCAGAGCGTGAGGTTCACTCGGTAGCCCGGAGTGTCGGCTACCTAGCGGTGGCCGGCTCGGGCCCGGCGTCAGCTGCCGGGTGATCGTCGGGTCGAGCATGCCGGCCCCTTCGTGCTCGTCGGGCGAGAGCCAAGTGACCCGTCAGGGTCCGGCGGCGTTCACCAGCACTGCCGGCTTGTCCCGCCGGTCAGATCCTCCGGGCGGTCATTCGCCCGTCGACGCGCAGGACGGCGTCGGTGGTCTATCCGGCGGCCGGGGAGGCGAGCGAGACGACCGCGTGCGCGACCTCGTCGGCGGTGACCAGGCGCCCCGATGGCTGGCGACGCCGCAGCGCCTCCGCGGCGGCGGCGGGGTCGTCGGCCGCGTCGAGCCGGCAGCCGACCCACCGGGGTGTCGGCCGCTCCGGGGGCGACCGCGTTGACGCCGCCCGGTAGTCCGTCGCCGTGCACAGTCTCGGCGTCACGTAGGCCGTCGCCTACGTCCGCGTCGACATCACCCCGAATCGAACTCCACCCGCGTGCCATCAGCAACGCGATGAACACGGAGCATCCACGCTGCGACCACGGGGCTGTGCTGAACTGGGATCCCCACCGAGGCAGCTCTCGCCCAAGGCCGATCAGCAAGTCCGTAACGGTGTGATGGCCGAGGCAGGCAGGTTCGCCCGCGCAGGCGGTGATCAGCGTCGTGAGTAACCAATTGAGTAACGATCCGCCCGAACAACCGGACTCGCCCGTGGACGACGACGGACAGCCGAGTGCCCGAACTGGGAGTTCGTGCTGGTCAACGAATCGTTCCGATTGCTTCGGGACGAAGAGGTCACAGCTTGATCCCGACGGCGCGGTCACGACGACGTGGGCACCCCACCCACCAGCATCGTCGGTCCGTCTGGACCGGGCCGAGCAACCAGATCGGCGCGCTGCGGCGTCTTCTCCTCGTTAGCGACACGTGGCTGGTCCGTGGCCGCGCTGGCGTGATCGGCCCCACCGGGCTGTTGTCGGTCGTCGCAGTCGGGGTATGCGCGACGTCCGCTATCCACATTTTCAGCTTCGGTCCCGTCGGAACGGAGCAGCAGTCGGACACTGCCGCACATGCGACCACGGATCAATCATCGCCGCTACCACGCAACAGCAACAGCACGATCACATTCAGCCGGACCCTCACAGACGGGTGCGGTTACGCGGACGCCGCTGCGCGTCGTCGAGCAGCTGACAGGTCCGCGTGACGCCTCTTTGGACGACCGACCACCAAAGGAGCTGACCATGGACCGCCTGTTGCTGACCGCCGAGGAAGTCGCCGACGCGCTGAACATCGGCCGGTGCACCGTCTACGACCTCATCCGCACCGGCCAAATCCAGTCGTTCAAGATCGGCAAATTGCGACGCATCCCGGTCGAGGCCGTGCACGAGTTCGCACGCCGGATGATCGAACAGGACGATGACGTCGCGTGACCCGAAACGCCAACGGTGAGGGCAGCGTGTGGCAGCGCAAGGACGGGCGCTGGTGTGCCGGCGCCTACCTTCCCGTCGTCACCGGTGGCCGCCGCCGCGTAGTCGCCTACGG
>Ga0136614_10003517_pt1 | contig 10057 bp, 8 predicted proteins | sample AntDrymUQ2792106_2_FD_106643 | JGI IMG/M metagenome (GOLD analysis project Ga0136614, IMG submission 106643) | Polar desert sand microbial communities from Dry Valleys, Antarctica - metaG UQ279 (21.06) | ecosystem: Environmental > Terrestrial > Soil > Desert | place: Antarctica: Dry Valley... | reverse complement strand
GTGCTGGACTACGACGCCATCAAGAGCAAGTACAAGCCTGAGGATATCCTCTCGCGTAAGGATCCATCTCTTTGGCGTTATTTGCCGCTTTTGCCAGTGCAGGAACCTCATGGGGAAGCGACGCCGCTGCATGCCGTGGGTGGAACTCCTGTTTTCGAGTTGCCGCGGCTGGCTGAAAGACTTGGCATCAAGAATTTATGGCTCAAAGATGAGTCACGCAATCCCAGCGGTTCATTCAAGGATCGCGCCAGCGCGGTGGTCATCGCCCGCTCACTGGAGATCAAGGCCAGGGTTGTGGTGACCGCATCCACCGGGAACGCGGGCGCAGCACTTGCATGCATGGCCGCCGCGGTTCACCAGAAAGCTGTCATCTTTGCACCCAAGACTGCACTGCCAGCGAAGGTTGCACAGTTACTGATCTTTGGCGCAAAAGTCATCCTTGTGGATGGCACGTACGATGACGCATTTGACTTGACCGTCCAGGCCGCGAATGAGTTTGGATGGTATTGTCGCAATACAGGCTACAACCCGTTCACCGCAGAGGGAAAGAAGACGGCCGCGTTTGAAATCTGGGAATGGTGGCAGGAGGCACACCAAAAGTGGCATGATGAATTTGGCCGGGATCTCGACCATGCGCCGCTGACTATTTTTGTATCCGTAGGAGACGGGAATATCATCTCTGGTATTCACAAGGGATTCAAAGATTTATCTCAGCTGGGCTGGCTGCCGCGCCTCCCGCGTCTCATTGGTGTGCAGGCGAAAGGCTCTGCCGCGATTTCGAACGCGTTCCATGCGGATACTGAAGAGATCACACCTGTCTCTGCAAAGACAATCGCCGACTCGATCTCGGTTGATCTGCCACGCGATGGGGTGAGAGCTGTTCGTGCGGCTAAGGAGACAGGCGGAACGTATGTCACTGTTTCAGATAAGGAAATCATCGAAGCCATTGCAGAAGTCGGAGAAATGGGAGTCTTCGCCGAGCCAGCCGGGGCAACGGCATATGCCGGTTTGGTCAAGGCAGCAGCTTCAGGTGTAGTAGGAAGCGAAGATCCCATCCTGGTATTAAATACGGGCAGTGGACTCAAAGACATCCGTGCTGCGATGAAGGCCGTGAAAAAAGCGCCAATTATTCAGCCTACCCTGGAGGCCGTTAAACGATTGCTATGAATATGAGGGATGGCTGGAGTCTTCCTTTTCGGTATGTCGTTGGGATCTTGTGCCTGGGCGCAGGTATTGCCTTCCTTATTTATGCTCATGAGGCGGTCACCAATCTGGTAATTGCCGCATTCGTGGCATATTTGATCAACCCGGCTGTTGTCTATCTTATTGAAAATACGCGCATGGCGCGGACGGCAGCAGTGAACCTTGTCTATTTCACGGCAGTAATGCTGCTGGTGGGACTTCCTGTCACGCTCGCGCCCATTTTCTACGATGAGGCGCAGATTATTATTAAAGACGTGTTGGATTTATCGAACCAACTGCGCATGACCCTTTCCCAGCCCGTGCGTTTTTTGGGGCTGGTTTTTCATTTGGACGAATGGGGCCAAAGTCTTTTTCAAGTGCAGAACGCCATTTTTTCTCCTGTTCCCGAGGAAACCCTGCAATTACTTGAAACGACCTCACTGAGCATATTGTGGTTTCTGGTAATCCTTGTCAGTGTTCATTTGTTTTTGTCTGAGTGGCCCACCATCCGTGATTGGTTGATTAATCTGGCTCCGCCGCCTTATCGGGCTGAAATGGAAGAGTTATACAATAGGATCCAGAGAGTATGGATGGCTTACCTGCGCGGGCAGATCGTTTTGATGGTGATAGTCGGCGTAGTCTTTACTCTTGCATGGCTTATCATGGGCATCCCCGGCGCGCTGGTGCTGGGTGCTCTCGCAGGACTCTTTACACTTGTTCCGGATGTCGGTCCCTTTCTGGCAATGGTCCTTGCGGCAGGAGTGGCACTGCTTGAAGGTTCAACCTGGATTCCCTTATCAAACTTTTGGGTGGCAGGCATCGTCATCATTGTTTATCTGGTATTGATCAATATGAAAAATTTCTTCCTGCGGCCATATATCATGGGTCGTAGCGTGCACATGAATGAAGCACTGGTGTTTATCGCCATTATGATCGCGACCATACTTAAAGGTATCATCGGCGCGTTGCTGGTCGTGCCTGTGCTGGCATCTGTAGTGGTGATCGGTGATTATATCCGGCGGCGGGTGGCTGGGTTGCCTCCATTCGAAGATGATGGAAGCAGGCGGTTTGTTGCGCCCGCTGACAAAGTCAATCCCCCGCGCCGCAGATGGACAAAAAAAGAGAGGCGCGAATATTTGGATAAAACCTCACCTGCACTCCCTGGCAGCGCTCAGGAGGTGCCCGCCTCAGACGTACCTGAAGTTGCCAGGCCTTTGATGGTCGAATCCTCGTCCGAACCGTTTCCTGCGCAACCGAAAACAGAAAATCTCCGCCCGGAACCTGATGATGAGCGGTAGGCATACGAAATGAAGATCACTTACTCCATCGTTGCTCCCATCTACAACGAACTTGATAATCTTCCTGAACTGTACCGCCGCGTCAAGGAAGTAATGGACTCTATGCACAAACCCTGGGAACTGATCCTTGTGGATGATGGCTCCACTGATGGTTCCACCGACCTCATCCGTGAGCTGGCGAAAAAAGATGAACACGTCCGCCCCGTGATCTTTGCGCGCAACTTCGGGCATCAGATTGCCATCACCGCAGGCTGGGATTATGCGCGCGGCGACGCTGTTGTCATCATCGATGCAGATTTGCAGGACCCGCCAGAACTCATTCAGGAAATGGCAGAGAAATGGCAGGAAGGCTATGAAGTGGTCTTTGCCATACGTGCCGAACGCGAGGGTGAATCATGGTTCAAGCTGTGGACGGCCTCCCTGTTCTACCGCATTATCTATCGCATCACGGATGTAAAGATCCCGCTTGATACGGGCGACTTCCGTTTGATGGACAGGAAAGTCGTGAATGTACTCAAGCAAATGCGTGAAAGGCATCGCTTTCCGCGCGGCATGTCTGCATGGGTGGGATTCAATCAAATCGGTATTGAATACAAGCGTGCCGCACGCATAGCGGGTGAAACCAAATATCCGTTCCGAAAGATGTTCCGGCTGGCGATCAATGCCGTTACTAGTTTCTCTTATTTCCCCTTACAGGTTGCCACGTTCTTCGGATTTGCATCGGCGGGCATTGCGATCCTGGCCATCCCAGTGGTAATTTATGTGCGCCTTGCTGGTATCCGTGCCTTTCAAGGACAGGCGACCACATTGATCGCGGTTCTCTTCCTGGGCGGCGTGCAATTGATCTCATTAGGCATACTCGGTGAATATATCGGACGCTTGTACGATGAAGCCAAGGGTCGGCCATTGTATATTATCCGTGAAGCACCGAAGGATTAACTTAAGGATTACGCCATTCAAATACCCTGAAGGATTTTCCCTTCAGGGTATTTTATGAATATATCATGTCATTAGCCTTCTTCCGTGATAAAGATTTCTTCCGGGCGATGTTAGCGCTTGCTGTGCCGGTTGCATTTCAGCAGCTGATTTCAGCGGGTCTTAACATGATGGACGTGCTGATGGTGGGTCAATTGGGAGAGACCGCCGTTGCTGCGCTCGGGCTGGCAAACCAGATCTTCTTTCTGTTGATCCTGTTTCTGTTTGGCGTGACGAGCGGAATGTCCATTTTCACCGCGCAATTCTGGGGCAAAGGGGATATAGAACAGATCCATCACGTGCTTGGAATTTGTCTAATGATATCGATTTCCGTCGCTGCGCTATTTACATTTGCGGCGCTACTGATCCCTGAAAAACTGATGGGTTTTTATACGCAAGATCCCGAGGTCACTAAATTGGGAAGTGACTATCTTCGTATCGTTGGTTTAAGCTATATGTTTACAGCAATCTGTGTTTCCTATATTTCGGTGCTGCGTAGTATTACAAATGTCACACTCACCGTAATCGTTGCCATACTATCCCTGGCGCTGAAAACTATTCTTGCTTATCTATTTATCTTTGGGATGGGTGGCTTGCCTGCTCTAGGGGTACGGGGTGCCGCCCTGGGTACAACCATTGGCTGGGGATTTCAGTGCCTGTTACTCGTGATTCTTGTCTATGTATTGAAGACCCCGCTTGCGGCGAAACCACTGGCTCTTTTTGATTTCGATCGTTTCTTCCTGTTCAGGGTACTGAAAACTTCGATGCCTGCTGCGATCAACGAAGTGCTGTGGTCATTTGGAATTACAACCTATAACGTAGTTTATGCGCGCATCGGCACGGAAGCCATTGCAGCGGTCAACATCAATGCCACAATAGAAGAGCTGTCCTGCGTCTTGTTTATCGGTCTGGGCAATGCCTGTTCGGTGATGGTCGGAAATAAAATCGGCGAAGATCGCAAAGATCTTGCTTTTGAGTACGGTCGTCGGTTTACCATCATGGGTGTAGTGAGCATGTTGATCGATGGCGTGATCATTTATTTCATTCGTGAACCTGTAATCAGCTTGTATGAGCTTTCGCCTTCCGCGGCAGATAACCTGAGCAAGCTCATGCTGGTCTACGCGTGTTCTGGCTGGTTGCGCGTCTTCAACTTTATCCTTTTCATCGGTGCATTGCGAGCAGGCGGTGATACACGCTATACCATGTTTACCGAGCTGTTCTCCATCTGGCTGATCGGTGTCCCCAGCGCGCTCATTGGCGGATTCGTTTTACATCTCCCCGTGTATTGGGTCTATGCACTGGTTCTACTGGAGGAAGTCGTCAAAGCGGTTGTGATCTTTAGGCGATTCCTCTCGCGCAAATGGATTCATGATCTCGTCAACTTCACAGGGGATCAACAACCCGTCGCTCTTTCCAGCCCCGAACCTGCTCCTTGATTTCGGCAAATCTCTCCTGGCTGACGTTCGCTAACAGCAGGGTCATGCCAAATGTTATGAGTATATTAGTGGTGAAGAAGAATACAACTTCTTCCAGTGGTAGTATCCCGAAAAATAAAATACCTGTTGTTTGAGCAGGTGAAATAGACCACGTTGTGTCTTTTAACGCGATCATGTCTATCAGCGAAAGATAGGTCCCGGGGATGAGAATTGCCAGTGTGACAAGTTTTCGGTAATGCCAGAGAATATCTGCTCCGAAGAGTAATTGCGGCAATATAGCTGGCAACGCCCAGAAGAGGATGAGGGAGAGATAAGTCCATTTTATTGTGCTGAAAAAGAATAGATAAGTAAAGATAACCCAAAGTAAAATCGTTAAACATGTAGACATGTAAACAAGTAATTTGTTTGGCTTGAATTCTTTTTGGGGTATGGAGACTCTCCTCGCTAAAAACAACCACCACAACCCGGCAAGGATTGTTTCCACTACAAAGAATGTGTATTCTTCCAGGGGGACATAACCAATAACGAAGCCAGTGACCAATTCAGGGTTGTAGTACCACACTCCCGTTGCAACGAGATAATTATCCCAGGGTGTAGTGTAGATCACAGCCAGCAAAACGTGGATGGCAATACCAATCCATACTGCATGTCCATTTCGAAAGCCAGTAATTTGTTTATTGGTTTTGTGATCCCAAACGGTGACGAACAGAAATATCACAATGGGAATTAATAAGAATCGAAGGAGAAAACCGAAGTATGTCATGATTATTTTATGTCATTGTGGGGTAATCGCATAGCAGCAACTGAAGCAATCTCCTCTTGTGCCTCGCCGCTGAGCACGGTGGCTGGAGACCTCCTGTAAATTTTCATTCTTACCCCAGGCCGCGGCTCGAGCGTTGCGCCCATATGGGGATGGATCCTGTGATTCGTAAATTCGAATTTATACGTTTGCAACAAGCGTGCAATCACAATCCGTGCCTCCATCTGACCAAACGCCGCGCCGATACATACACGCGGCCCGCCGCCAAATGGAATGTAGCTCATCGGTGGTGTTTTCTTTCCATTGGCAAAACGCTCGGGGCAGAATTCTTCCGCGTTCTCCCAGATGGTGGGATCGCGGTGCGTCAGATAGATGGAATAAAACAACCGCTCGCCAGCAGGGATTTTGCCTTCGCTAAAATCCATTTCCTGTGCAACGTGTCGGTTGCCAATGTGGATGGGTGGATACAAACGTAAACTCTCTTTGATAACCTGGTCGAGCAACGACGATTTGTCCATTGTGTCCACTTCGTTCACCAGTTGCGCCCGGATTTTGGGATGTTTACCGAGCAGAGCAAACGTCCACGCCAGCATGGCAGTGGATGTGTCATGTCCGGCGATGAGCATGGTCAACATCTGGTCACGGATCACATCGTCAGATAAGCCTGCATCAATCAAATGCTGTAATATGTCGTTCCCTCCTTTCCTCTTTCTTCTTTCCTCAATAATTCCAAACAAATATTCATCCAGTGCGCGTAACGGTTTCCGAAACCCTAGGCGCGGTATTTTTCGCCACAGGATCCACATCCCAGGCGAGATATATTTAATCGATTTGAGAATGGGGTCCCAGATTCGTGGCAGGTCATCCCACACATCTTTGCTGAAAAGTGCCTGCATAATGATAAGCAATGCAATCTTGCGGCCCTCCACCAGCATGTCAATTGTTTCGCCATTTTTCCACCTGGAGGAGACGCGGTCCGTCTGTTCTATCATTATTTGTGTGTAGTTTGGGAGTTTTGAAGGATGGAGTGATGGTTCCATTAACGCGCGGGAGTGGTCATGTTCTTCACCATCGGTGATCAACACGCCGCGCCGCAGCAGCTCTGTGACGGGGTCAGTGTTGCGCCATAAAACCTTATTGCGTTCAGTAACCAGCACCTTGCGATTCGCTTCAGGTCCAAACACAACGAACGGACGAAAGCCCGGGATCGGGATTTGAAAGAATCGGCCTATATGTTTTGCCATGACTTTCAGGGGTCCAAGTGGAGAGCGTTCTTTTATTAATGCGTTTAGTGCAGCGCGACCCATTTCTGGGGAAATACTATTTGAAGCCATAAAATTATTTCAACTCTTTCGTGAGGTATAAAGCCAGGTTGTCATCCACCGTGATCTCTTCACCATGTTGAAGATAATGCCCTCGATACCATAACCCGTGCCCGTCAGGGACATAGCCTCTTAATCCATATAGTCTCTGCGCAGCGCCATAATCTGGAGTCATTCCTACGCCTATCCCGGCAATAGGAAGTACTTTTGCAATTTCACCTTCTGCCTTGTCCATGAGTTGAGTGCCGATTCCCTGCCGACGAAATTGCGGCAAAACGTTGAAATCTACAATTTCCGGAATCTTTTCGTTTCGAAATGGTTCATAGCTGGAGGTCCAACAAATGGTGAGATAGCCCGCAAATCGTTCTTCGATAAAAGCGACATACACATTGCGAATTTCCAGGGCTTGTTCCATCAGATAACGTTCATACTGTGAAGCGGGTTTATCCCAGCCGAGTCCTTGAAATGCACTGGCGAACTGTGGAATATCATCGCTTTCAAGCAGTCGAATAAGAGGTTTTATTTTTTTCACTTTCATTACAGGGGATTCCCAGTTATGACTCGATCACATAGCAGCCTGCATTGGTTGGATGATCTTCCACTTGCATGCCAGCTTTTACATTGCGGATCAGCCACAGGATCAACCAATCTCCCCCCGAGGCTGCCGTATGCACCATGCTGAACCAGAAGAGATTGCCATCACCAAGCAGGACGCTCAAGATATAGGTGAGTATTCCCAAAATAAACCCGGGCATGAACGCGCCTATCCGATAGCCATTTACTTCCACAGGCTCTTTCAAATGCGCATAGGGGGTAAGAGTTTTCCATTGAAAACCGAACTTGATCGCAGAAAATGGTTTACGGCCAAATAGCACCCAGGCGATTCCGTGGATAAGTTCATGCACAACTACGCCCAGCAGCACTATAGCAATAAGAAGCATGAAGTTCCATGTCGTTTGCAGTTTTTCTGGGCCATGTACCAGGCTGAAGATGGCAAACTGCGAAATTGCCACAGGGATACTGATAAACATGACAACGACATTTGCCCGCGCCATGGATATTGAGAGGTCGCGTTTGTTCATTTAGTCCGTGGCGGCTTCCGGAGAGACAGTTTTGCGTGCATGAGAATTTCCCAGGACGTGTTTAGGCATTTAGTTTTTGAACTTCGCTGGTGAACCAATCAAGGATTGGTTTTCCCTGGCCGTTGATGTTATTATCCACTGCCTGTGAGTAAGTCTCCATAAAGTGGATGAGTTGCTGTGGTTGTTTTTCATAAGATTGGAGTAATACTTGCAGCCACTCCACCTCGACAGAGACGTGTGCCATGTCGCCCAATTGCAGAGCGGCGGTGATGTTTTCTCCAAGAAAGTGGATAGCAGTTTTTAAATCTTCGGGGGAAATGGAAAGAGGTTCGAGCGCATCTTTGACTGTCAATTCGATCTGGTCACGATTCGAGACAAACGCCTGATGTGCGGCAACATACATCTGTGAGGCGGTCCCCGGTTGACGCCATTCCACTTTGGTATTTAGTATCACTTCGATTTCGTCCATCGCAGCGTTTAAGTCAGATCCTAGGAAACGGCCCGAAATCATATAGGAAAGGTTTGGGTGCAGGTTGAAGATGCGTCCGCCAAAGGCAACGGGGATTTTGCTGCTTGAAAGCGCAAGCGCTGTTTGTTGGAGAGTCGCCGCGCTGGTCAGTTGCTGCGCGACGAGAATGACCAGGTCCGCTTTGGAATCCTTTACTGTGTCAGAAAACTGTGAAACAGGGACATTCGCGCCCAAATAAATGACATTCAGTCCGCGGCGGCGAAGAAGGAGGGAAAGCAGCAAGGGTGTGAACGCGTGCCATTCGTCAGGTGGGCAGCCAACAATCACGGTCTGGTTGCGCGTGGGAGCGGGTGAGGCGCTTAATAACGCGTCCAGCCTGCGCATGGCGAGACCAGATGCAAAGTGTTCCTGTTGGACGCTGGCGCGGTTTTCATACCAGAGATCCCCTATCTCAGACAAACCTTTTTGCAGAACTTCGATGCACACGGCTTCGACCGGGAATATCGAAAATGCCTGGTTCAATGTTTGCTCAGCCATTGATTCGGTGAAGTCTGTACAGGCATTAATCCAGCGCGCCCGCAGGGCATCGAGTGTTGTGTCAGGCGCTATGAATTGAGTGGGAAGCGTTGCAGTTGAGGTAAATGTCCCTTGAACGGAACCAGCCAGAGGGTCCGAACCTGAGGCGGTTTGTTCGTTCCATAAATCCACCGCCCGGGAAATCGAAAGTCCCTCCGTCTGGCGTTTCATTAACCATTTGATTGTCTCAATGTCACGTTGCGAATATAAACGGTGTCCGCCCGCGGTGCGATCGGGCGCAGGGAGCCCATAGCGGCGCTCCCAGGCGCGTAAAGTATCGGCGACGAGACCAGTTTCTTTGAGGACTGCTTTGAGGTTGAAGGCAGGCGTTGTGCTAACCATTTGATTTCCTTATGCAGTATGTAAGACGGGCTTGACCGCCTTTTGCACAGCTATTGTACCTGCTTCCTTCAGGATTCGTTCGGTGGTTAGCCGAGCGGAGAGCAGGACGATCGGCAGGCCCGTGCCTGGGTGGGTGGAGGCACCCGCAAAATACAGGTTCTTATATTGCCTGTGACGATTCTGCGGACGGAGATAACCGACCTGCCAGAAGTTGTGACTGAGCCCGAATGCCGCGCCTTTGACCAAATTGAAGCGTTCTTTCCAAACTTCGGGCTGATATACGATCTCGAACTTGATATGCTCTTTGAGATCATCCGCTCCCAACTCTTTGGCAAGACGGGTAAAGATAGTTGCGCGTGCGCAGTCGACCAGCGCGCTCCAGTCCTGTTTGTCCCGTGCATCCAAATGACCGACGGGCATCAGCGCATAGATTGTATCCTGCCCAATCGGCGCGGCAGCTTTATCAGTGCGAGCGGGCGCGTGGACATAGAATGAGGGGACCTCAGGCAATGTGTGATCGTTGAAGATTTGATCGAATGATGCTTTGTAATCGCCACCCAGGAACACATTGTGATGTGCAATCTGTGGATATTCCTTATCTACACCCCAGTAGAG
>Ga0136614_10003516_pt1 | contig 10057 bp, 8 predicted proteins | sample AntDrymUQ2792106_2_FD_106643 | JGI IMG/M metagenome (GOLD analysis project Ga0136614, IMG submission 106643) | Polar desert sand microbial communities from Dry Valleys, Antarctica - metaG UQ279 (21.06) | ecosystem: Environmental > Terrestrial > Soil > Desert | place: Antarctica: Dry Valley... | reverse complement strand
TCGGCGACGTGAACGGACTCCAGGTGCTCGAGCAGCGGGACGCCGCCGTACCAGGGCATGTTCTGCGAGCGCGCGACGACGTTGTCGCCTTGCTTGGCGCTGACCGGCACGAAGGCGACGTCCTTGACGTTCAGGACGCGCGCGAACTCGCTGAAGTCGCGCACGATCGCGTCGAAGATCTCCTCGTCGTATCCGACGAGGTCCATCTTGTTGACGGCCACGGCGAGATGCGGGATGCCCAGCAGCGTGGAGAGGTAGGCGTGACGCTTGGACTGCTCGAGCACGCCCTTGCGCGCGTCGACGAGGATCACCGCGAGGTCGGCGGTCGAGGCGCCGGTGACCATGTTGCGCGTGTACTGCACGTGGCCGGGGGTGTCGGCGATGATGAACGTGCGCCGCGCGGTGGCGAAGTAGCGATAGGCGACATCGATCGTGATGCCCTGCTCGCGCTCGGCGCGCAGGCCGTCGACGAGCAGCGACAGGTCGACCATGCCGGCGCCGCGGCGCCGAGACGCCTCCTCGACATGCTCGAGCTGGTCGGTCAGGATGGCCTTGGAGTCAAACAGCAGGCGCCCGATCAGCGTCGACTTGCCGTCGTCGACGGAGCCGGCGGTGGCCATGCGCAGGAGGTCTGCCTGTGCCAGCGCCATCAGTGGTCCCTCCAGAGCGCACACGGACTTACGGGAGGAACCACTAGAAGTACCCCGCGACCTTGCGGTCCTCCATCGCCGCCTCGCTGACGCGGTCGTCGGCGCGCGTCTCGCCGCGCTCGGTCACGCGCGTCGCGGCGATCTCGGCGACCACGGTCGCGAGCTCGGTCGCGGTCGACCGGACAGCGCCGGTGCAGCTCATGTCGCCAACGGTTCGGTAGCGAACCCATGCCTTGAACGGCGTCTCGCCGTCCATCAGCTCGACGTGCTCTGAGACCGCGTAGAGCATCCCGTCGCGGGCGAAGACCTCGCGCTCGTGAGCGAAGTACATCGCCGGCACCTCGAGTCCCTCCTCGTCGATGTACTCCCAGACGTCGAGCTCGGTCCAGTTCGAGAGCGGGAAGACGCGCACGCTCTCGCCGCGACGGATGCGCCCGTTGTAGACGTTCCACAGCTCAGGGCGCTGGTTCTTCGGATCCCAGCCGCCGAAATCGTCGCGGAAGGAGAAGATGCGCTCCTTGGCCCGCGCGCGCTCCTCGTCGCGGCGCGCGCCGCCGAAGGCGGCGTCGAAGCCGTGGCGCTCGATCGCATCGAGCAACGTCGTCGTCTGCAGGCGGTTGCGCGACGCGCGCGGCCCCGTCTCCTCACTGACACGACCCTCGTCGATCGACTGCTGCACCGAGGCGACGATCAGCCGCTCGCCGAGCTCTGCGACGCGGCGGTCGCGGAACTCGATCACCTCCGAGAAGTTGTGGCCGGTGTCGACGTGCATCAGCGGGAAGGGAAACGGTCCCGGCCGGAACGCCTTCTCGGCGATCCGCAGCAGCACGATCGAGTCCTTGCCGCCGCTGAACAGCAGCACCGGCTTGGACAGCTCGGCGGCCACCTCGCGCATGACGTGGATCGCCTCGGACTCGAGCGCCTGCAGGTGCGTCAGGCGACCGCTCATCGCGAGTGACCCCGATGAGCATCCGCTCGGACATCGGGCGAGCCATCGCGGACTGTCATGCGGGCACCGGCTCGACGTCGGCGCCGATGGTACGGCGGGCGCGGCGCGTGCGGTGCAGCACGTAGGCGACGACGCCCGCCGTCAGCGGCACGCCGAGGATGACCACGGCCGGCACATCGACGCCGGCCTTCGTCAGGACGCCCAGCGCCGATGCGAGCAGCACGCAGCCCAGCGCCGGTCGCAGCGTCGTCGCGGAGACGCGGCCGATCAGGCTCGTCCCGATCACCACGCCGGGCAGCGAGCCGAGCAGGATCGTCCCCATCAGCAGGAAGTCGACGTTGCCGGTCGCGAAGTGTGCGATTCCCGCGGCCCACAACAGGATCGCGGCGTGGAAGACGTCGGTGCCGACGACGCGGTGGGGCGTGAGCTGAAAGACGAGGATCAGCGCGAGACCGATCAGCGCACCGCTGCCGACCGAGGTGACGCCGAGGATCAGGCCGAGCACGGCACCGATCGCCACCGCGGTGGCCTTCGTGCGTGTCGTCTGGTCCACGCTGTGGCGCTCGCGCGCGACGAGCTTTGGCATGAACAGCGCGCGCCCGAGGATCGTCAGCGCCACGATCAGCAACGCGACCGCGATCGCGCCGAGCAGCAGCGGCTCGAAGCTCTTGCCGTACGCCGCGTGCAACCGCTCCAGCAGCCACACCCCGACGAGCGCGCCGGGCACGCTGCCGACGGCCAGCCACTTGGAGACGCCGAGGTCGACCGTGCCCTTGCGCCAGTGACGCCAGCCGCCGAGCGTCTTCGTCACCGCGCCGTAGGCGAGGTCGGTGCCGATCGCGACGACCGGCGGGATCCCGGCGAACAGCACGAGCAGCGGCGTCATCAGCGACCCGCCGCCGATGCCCGTCAGGCCGATCAGGATCCCGACGCCGAGGCCGAAGGCGATGACCAGCGGGTCCATCAGACGGCGGGGGTCGCGGACGCGGCCATCAGACGTGCAGCCCGCATTCGGTCTTGTCGCTGCCGGCCCAGCGGCCCTCGCGGCCACTGCCCGCACGCGTGCACGGCGCGCAGCCGATCGACTGATAGCCCTGATCGTGCAGCGGGTGGTAGGGCAGCTCGCGCTCGTGGATGCGCTGCCAGAGGTCCTTCTCGGTCCACAGCGCGAGCGGGCTGTACTTCGCGATCCCGCCGCGCCTGGCGTCGACCTCCACGAGCTCGGTCGCGGCGCGTGTCGGGCCCTGCTCGCGACGCAGGCCGGTGATCCAGGCGTCGGCGCCGGCTAGCGCGCGCTGCAGCGCGGCGACCTTCTCGGCGCCGCAACACTGCTCGGGCCCGGTCCACGGACCGTAGGCCTCCTGTACCTCGACTACGACGCCGAAGCGCTCCTCGAAGGCGCGCCACGTGGCGAGCGTCTCGTCGAACAGGACGCCGGTGTCGATCGTCGCGACGCGGACGTGCGGCGCGATGTCGAGCAGCTCGTCGAGGATCACCGACTCCTCCTTCTGAAAGGAGCACAACATGACGAGCCGCTCGTGTGCGGCTGCCTGCTGCAGGGTCTCGATCAGAGAGCCCGCGAGACCGGCTACACCGCGCACTCGCCCTCGCCCCGGACGACCTGGAAGGGAACGTCCTTCGTCCAGTCGATGAACGTGTTCATCGACTCCAGCCCGAACTCGACCGGCATCGCGAGGTCGCGGACCTTGTCCTCGAACTCCTTTGTCCCGACCCGCGCCGCGAAGTCGTTGAAGGCCTCGCCCTGCGCGCGGTCGGACTCATACCAGCGCAGCCAGCGCTCGACGGCATCGGGGATGCGCTTGGCCGGCAGGCGCACCTTCAGCCGCTGGCCGTAGACGATCTCGCCGCCGTCGAAGTTGCCGGCGACGTGCGCGACGTAGGCCGGGATCGTGTGCTCGCCGACCTTGATCGAGGCGCCGTAGAAGCCGATGTTCGCGATGTGGTGCTGGCTGCAGCCGTTCGGGCAGCCGCTCATCTTCACGTGGACCGCGCGCGTCAGCGGGTCTGAGATCTGCATCTCCTCGAGGCGCTTCTGAACCGCCTCGTTGAGGCCCATCGACGAGGTGATGCCAAGCTTGCACGAGTCCGTGCCGGGACACGAGACGACGTCTGTGACCTTGTCCGGTCCCGCCTCGCCGAGACCGAGCTCGGACAGCGCCTGCCAGACCTCGTAGACGGTCTCGTCGCGCACCCAGCGCAGCAGCAGGTTCTGGTGCACGGTCGTGCGCATGTAGCCGCCCGAGTACGTGCGCATGATGTCGGCGACGCCGCGGAACTGCTCGGGTGACAGGTCGCCGCGCGTGACCTTGATGTGGATCGTCGAGAACCCGTCCTGCTTCTGTGCCTGCACGTTGTCGGCGCGGAAGCGCTCGAACTCCGACAGATCGCCGTTCGGGCTTGCGTAGGCCTCGGGCACCGGCGGCGCCGAGGCCTGCTCGTCGTCGCGCCAGCTCAGGCCGGCGACGTCGAAGCTGCGCTCGGCGACCCAGTCGCCCTGAAGCTCCTCCTCGACCAGCTCGCGGAACGCGTCGATGCCGATCTTGTCGACAAGCACCTTGATGCGTGCGCGGGCGCGGTTGACGCGCAGGAAGTCCTGGCGGTCGAAGATCCGAAAGCACGCCTCGGCGATCTTCAAATACTCGCCGTCGTCGAGTCCGACGAAGTCGTACAGCGTCGGCGCGATGCGCGCCATGATCGACGTGCCGCCGCCGACCCGGACCTCGCAGCCGCGCTCCCCGTTCTCGTTGACCTTGGCGATGAACGCGATGTCGTGGATGCCGGTCAGCGCGCGATCGGCAGGCGCGCCATTGAATGCGGTCTTGATCTTGCGCGGCATCAACTGCGTCGTCGGGTGGCGGACGAAGTAGCGCACGTAGGCGCCGGCGTAGGGCGTCATGTCAAACGGCTCGTCGTCGCAGACACCGGCCCACGGATCGCCCGTGACGTTGCGAACCGTGTTGCCGCAACCCTCGCGCGAGGACAGGCCCGAGTCCGACAGCTCGCGGATCGCCTTGGCGGCGTCGGGTAGCGGGATGTGGTGCAGCTGGATGTTCTGGCGCGTCGTGATGTGGCCCTTGTTGAGCGGCACGTACTTCTCGACGACGTCGGCAAAGGCGTCCATCTGCTCGGGCGTGATGCCGCCGAACGGGAGCTTGACGCGGATCATCTGCACGTCGGGCTGACGCTGGCCGTAGACGCCCTGCTTCAGGCGAAAGCCGATGAACTCGGTCTCCTCGATGTCGCCGCGCAGGTACCGCTGGGATTCCGTGTCGAAGTCGTCGAACTCGCGCTCGAGGATGGGAATGACATGGCCCGGGACGTCCTCGCGAACCTCCGGGTTATCGAGCGTCCCTTCGCGGCCGACGGTGGTGCTGGGCTCCATGGGCGTCAATTGCTCCGTGGTGGGCGTGCAGGGAGGTAAGGGCGCACTATACAGGTCAATACCGGTCCGGTTTATCCCAATTGAGGCAGTATGCCCCGGGCGCCATGAGCACTGGCCCGGGCGCCGGGACACCCCACCCCGGGTAGCCTGCCCGAGGCGTGCCTGAACTGCTCGTCCTCGACCACGCCGCCGTCCTGGCCGCGGTTCCGGCCTCGGTGGCGATCGAGGTCACGCGCGAGGCGTTCCTGTGCCACCACCGCGGCGAGTGGGTCATGCCGCCGAAGGTCTACCTCGACAGCCCGCCGTACGGGGACTTTCGCGCGATGCCCGCGCGCGGCGGCGGGATCGCCCTGCTGAAGTGGGTCACGTCGTTTCCTGGCAACTCGGCACACGGTCTGCCGACGGTCAACGGCATCGTCTGCCTGTCCGATGCGACGACCGGCCTGCCGCAGGCGCTGCTGGATGCGCCCGCTGTGACCGCGCTGCGCACGGGCGCTGTCGCGGCGGTCGCTTCGCTCGCGCTGGCCCGCTCGGACGCGCGAACTGTCGGGATCATCGGCTGCGGGCCCAACGGGAGCTGGTCGGCGCGCTGCCTGGCGGCGGCGGGCTTCGGCCCCGGCGTCTGCGCGGACCCGCGCGCCGAGGCGGCCGAGGCGCTCGCGGCCGAGCTCCGCTGGCAGGTCGGCGACCGCGCAGCCGCGTTGGCCTGCGACATCGTCTGCGCCATCACACCGGGGGCCGAGATCGTCGTGGACGTCGGCGACCTGCGCCCCGGGCTACACCTGAACATGCTCGGTGCCGACGGCTCGGGCAAGGCCGAGGCCAGCGTCGAGGCGGTCGTCGCCTGCGACCTGTTCTGCGACGAGTGGGAGCAGGCCTCACACGGCGGTGAGCTGGCGGGGGCCGTCGCCGCCGGGCTCGTGTCGCGCGATCAGGTCACGCCGCTGGGCGCGGTCCTGGCGGGCGTCGCGCCCGGCCGCCGCGACGACGAGGCGGTGACGCTTTTCGACTCGACGGGGCTCGCGATCCAGGACCTCGCGGTCGCGGCCGCGGCGCTCGCGGTCGCGCGCGATGGCGGGGTGCCGACCGGGACGCTGCGGCTGTAGAGCGCCACGCGGCGCCGCGCGCTAGCCACGATCCAACGAATCCAGCCCACTGCTCAGACCGGCAGCAGCGGCACGTCAGCCAGCAGCGCCCACGCCACGAACGCCGCCACCCCGAGCGCGATCGCGACGCCGGTCAGGATACGCTGGGTCTTCGTCGTCTCGGCTGCCTTGCGCTTGGCGATCTCGCCCTGTTCGAGGGCGCGGCTGAGCAGGCCCTCGGCCCAGGCGAACTCCAGCGACAGGACCGCCAGTCCGATCGGGATCACGAGGAATGCCGGACCGGGCAGGACGAGCATCGCGAGGCCCCCGAGCACGAGCGTGAAGCCGATCACGACGTAGAGCGCGCGAACCACGACCGAGCGATCGCGGTGGCGGTTTCGCTTGGCTTCGAGGCGCTCGACGATCCGGGGCTTGTCAGGCTTGATACCGGACTCTTTGGATTCCTCGACGGCCATGGCTATGAACCAGCGTAACGGGGCGCTGCAGCCGCGCGCCCACTCTGCCTCACGCGGCGATCCGCCGGGGCGCCTCGTCCTCGTCTTCGTCGGCCGCGATCGTGCCGGCGACCGGGACGAAGCTCATCGCGCGCTCGGCGAGCGCCGTGATCGTCAGGCTCGGGTTGACGCCGACGTTGGCGGGCACGACCGAGCCGTCGCAGACGAGCAGGTTCTCGTAGCCGAAGACGCGATGGCGCTCGTCGACCACGCCGGTCTCGGGCGATCGCCCGATCACGGCTCCACCGAGGATGTGCGCGGTTGTCGGGATGCTTGCCAGGGCCTCGGCGATCGAGCTCGGCGGGATACCGCCGATCCGCTTGGCGATCCATTCCGCGGCCTCGTTGGCGATCGGGATGAAGGTCGGGATCGGCTTGTCGGAGTCCTGCGCGGTCTGCAGCCGCAGTCCGCCGAAGCGGTTGCGGATCGGGATCAGCTTGATCGCGTTGTCGTGCGTCTGCATGACGAGCAGGATGATCGTGCGCTTCGACCAGCCGCGCGGGTCGCATACGCGGACGAAGGTCAGCGGGTGGCGAACGGCAGCGAACAGGAGCTTGAGCGGTCGCGTGATGCGCGAGCCGTCGCCGACGAGCAGCGTGTGCAGGAGGTTCATGAAGTCGCCGTCGCTGCCGTAGACGACGGTCTCGATGTGCGTGTTCGCGTCGGGATAGATCGAGCCCGTGATCGCGACGCGCTGCGAGAAGTCGATTCCGCTGTCCTCGGGTGCGGTGACGGCGAGAATCGACTCGCTGTTCGTGCGCACGAGCCGGCCCAGGCGCGCCGAGACGCGCGGCAGCGAGCCGCCCAGGCGGCAGCGCTGCAGGAGCCGGTTGGTTCCCAGCGGTCCGGCGGCGAGGACGACGTTCGCGGCGCTGTGCGTGCGCCGGTCCTTGCGCAGCCACGCGCCGGTGCGCTCGCTCGTGACGGCGTAACCCTCCGAGCCGTCGCCCGCGCCGAGCGGGCGCACGCCGACGACCTGGCGCTCGGGCAGGATCTGCGCGCCGTTGCGCTCGGCGAACCAGAGGTAGTTCTTGACGAGCGTGTTCTTGGCGCCGACCGGACAGCCGACCATGCAGCGCCCGCAGTTCGTGCAGCCCGTGCGGGCCGGGCCCTCGCCGCCGAAGTACGGATCCTCGACCCGCTCGCCCGGCGTGCCCATGTACACGCCGACGCGCGTCTTGGCGTAGGTCTGCGTCATGCCGAGGTGGGCGCCGTACTCGCGCAACAGGTCGTCGCCGTGATCGTCGGCCGTGACATGGGTGACGCCGAGCATGCGCTCGGCCTCGTCGTAGTGCGGCGCCAGCGAGCGCTCCCAGTCGTCGAGCCCGACCCACTGGGGATCGCCGTAGAAGCGCGGCCGCGCGCGGTACAGCGTGTTGGCGTAACCGAGGCTGCCGCCGCCGACGCCGGCACCGCTGACGATCGTCACATCCTTGAACAGCGACAGGCGGAAGATCCCCCGCAGCCCCAGCCGCGGCGCGAAGAAGTAGCGCCGGAGGTCCCAGGTCGAGCGTGGGAACTCGCTGTCTGCGAAGCGCCTGCCGGACTCCAGCACCCCGACGCGGTAGCCCTTCTCGGTCAAGCGCCAAGCCGCGACGCTGCCGCTGAATCCCGATCCGACGACGAGCCAGTCGAAGTCATGGTGGCGCGCCGCAGCCATCGCAGACGAGCCTACCGCAAACGTGACGGGGGCGTCAGCTTTGCGCGGCGCCCTATGGGCGCGAGACCAGCAGCGCCGTCGCGGGCTTGCCGTCGAGGCCGGTGGCGACGGCGCTGGAGTAGACGGGCTGGGGCGTGTGCGCGCGCAGCCGCAGCACCGTGAACTCCTGCGTCAGCGTGCGCTTCGTTTCGGCGAAACGGGGGAGCTGCAGCGGGGCGGCCGCCGGGCGTGGGGGCCGTGGGCGCGTGTTCTCGCCGCGCAGGGCGAGCGCCACGTAGTCGACCTCGAGCGTGATCGCCGCGCCGTGGGTGAACGCGTGCACGTGCGGCAGGTAGTAGCGCAGCGGTGCGAGCGCACCGGCGGGGGCGGCGACGATCCGGACGCCGTCGATCCGCCCGAGCGCGCGGGCTGCGCCGCGCCAGTCGTCGCGCTGCAGCGCCTTGTCGCCCGCGACGGCGATGACCGTGACGACTCCGAGCGCGCACGCGACCGCGGCAGGCGCCATGTCGGCGGGTCGTGGGAGGAGCTCTCCGGCGGCGGCAAGTCCTGTCGCGGCGAGCGCCAGGAGGAGCGGCAGCACGGCGATCACGTTGCGGGCCAGCAGGTGATCCTCGCCGACGGCCAGCGCGCCCAGCGGTAGCCCGAGCGCGGCGGCGGCGAGCGCAACCAGCCGCGAGGTGTCCTTTCGCCGCGTAGCGTCAGGCGCCGCGCGGCGCCGCTGCGCGAGCACGAGACCGGCGACTGCTGTGAGCATCGCGACGGCTGCGAGAATCGTGATCAGCGCTTCCGCGGGAGCGTCGTAGCCGATCAAGAACTGCTTGGGAATCTGCGCGAGGCGCGTCGCCAGCGAGCTCTGGCCGATGAACGCGGCGCCCTCGTTCGAGCGCTGGTCGAGCGCCAGCGGCACGAGCGCCGCGCCAGCCGCAGCCGGGAGCGCGAGCGCGATCGTCTTGGCGCGCGGCCCCGGCACGCGCAGCGCCAGCCACAGCGCCTGCGGTGCGACCAGGAAGACGGCGAAGTAGTGCGTGCCGAGCGCGAGCGCGGCGACGGCGCCCCAGGCCACCAGCCGGCCGCTGCGGGGCTGTTCGAGCGCGCGCAGCCACAGCAGCGCCGACAGCGCGCCGAGCAGCGTCAGCAACGCGTACGAGCGGGCCTCCTGGCTGAACCACACGAGCATCGGGTTCACCGCGGCGAGCGCCGCGGCGATCAGCGCCGCGCGGTCGCCGCCGAGCCGGCGCCCGAGCGCCCACACGATCGGGACCGTCGCCGTGCCCAGCAGTGCCGACAGCGAGCGCAGCCCCGCCTCGCCGGTCCCGAACAGCTGCGTCCACAACCAGGCGAGGACGTAGTACAGCGGCGGGGTCGACTCGCTGTCGGGCAGCGCGTGAAGCATGCCGCCCAGTTGCGACGCCATGAGCTGCGCCGTGACCGACTCGTCGTACCAGAGGCTCTGGGCGTCGAGCGTCGCGAATCGCAGCGCCGCGGCCGCGGCGCAGGCGAGCGCCAGCGCGAGCACGAGGCGCCTGCGACTTGCACCACCGGCCACTAGGTGGCTGATTCCGCGGCCATCTAGAGCGGGATGTTGCCGTGCTTGCGCTTCGGCGCCGGAGAGCGCTTGGTCTGCAGCGCCTCGAGCGCGGCGATGACCTTCGGGCGTGTCTCGTGCGGGACGATGACGTCGTCGACGAAGCCGCGCTCGGCCGCGGAGTAGGGGTTGGCGAAGCGCGCGCGATAGTCGTCCATGAGCAGCTCGCGCCGCGTGTCGGGCGTCGGCGAGGCGGCGATGTCGCGCCTA
>Ga0136614_10003514_pt1 | contig 10059 bp, 8 predicted proteins | sample AntDrymUQ2792106_2_FD_106643 | JGI IMG/M metagenome (GOLD analysis project Ga0136614, IMG submission 106643) | Polar desert sand microbial communities from Dry Valleys, Antarctica - metaG UQ279 (21.06) | ecosystem: Environmental > Terrestrial > Soil > Desert | place: Antarctica: Dry Valley... | reverse complement strand
TCGGCTGGAAGTGGATGTCGGCGATCACCGGGATCTGCGACTTGTGCGCAATCGCCGGCAGCGCCTCGGCGTCGTCCTGGCTGGGACATGCGACCCGGACGATGTCGCAGCCAGTGGCGGTGAGCTCGGCGATCTGCTGCAGCGTCGCGTCGACGTCGGTCGTCTTGGTGGTCGTCATCGACTGCACCGACACCGGAGCGTCGCCGCCCACGAGGACGTCGCCGACCCGGATCTGGCGGGACGGGCGCCGCTCGGCCAGCACCGGTGGCGCCGCGGTGGGCATGCCGAGGTCGATCGACGTCATCGGTTGCTCATTCCAGTCGCACGGGGTTGACGATGTCGGTCCACACCAGCAGCAGACCCATGACGACGAGCACCGAGCCGAACGCGTAGGCCAGCGGCAGCAGCTTGCCGACGTCGAAGTAGCCGGGGTCGGGGCGGCCGCGCAGCCGGGCCCACCCGCGCCGCAGCGCCTCCCACAGCGCACCGGCGATGTGCCCACCGTCGAGCGGCAGGACCGGCAGGAAGTTGAAGATGGCGATGAACAGGTTGACCGACGCCAGCAGCCCGACCACGTCGGACACCCGCGCCACCCAGGGTGAGCGCTCGTCGCTCACCAGCTCGCCCGCGACCCGGCTGGCGCCGACAACGCTGACCGGACTGTTCGGCTCGCGCTCCGCGCCCACCGCGGCCCGGGCCACGCCCACCATCCGTTCCGGCAGGTCTAGGATCGCCGCGCCGGTCAGCTTGATCAACGAGCCCATGGTCATTGCCACGTCGACCGGCGTGCCCCGCTCGTACGGCCGGGTGGGTGAGACGCCGAGGAAGCCGACCTCGACGAAGCCCTCCGGGTCGTCGAGGCTCTCCCGCAGTGAGACCGTGGTGTTCGTGGTGAGCGTCGAGGGACGGCCGTCCCGCTCGATCGCGATCGTCGCATCGCCGGACTCGTTGGCCCGGATCAGCTCGGTCAGCTGGTCCCAGGACGTGACGGGGGTGCCGTTGAACGTCTTGATCTCGTCTCCCGGTTGCAGCCCGGCCCGGGCCGCCGGTGACACCGGGTCGGAGGCGAGGCAGGTCTGCTGCTCGCGGTCGGCCGGGACGACGCAGTCGGAGACCGTCTCGACCGTCGTGGTTGGCTCGCCGGGCACGCCCACCCCCATGATGAGCACGCCGAACAGGAACGCGGCGATGACGACGTTCACCAGCGGCCCGCCGGTCATCACCACCAGCTTCTGCCACCACGGCTTGCGATAGAACAATCGGTCTTCCTCGCCGGGCAGGACGTTCTCGTACTCGGCGGCCCGCGCGTCGGCGACCAGCTGGGTGAACATGCCGGTGTTGCTGCTGCGCACCTTGCGCGGGTGGTCGGGGTCGCCCGCGCCATCGGTGCCACCGGCCACCGGCGGGAGCATCCCGACCAGTTTCACGTAGCCGCCAAGCGGGATCAGCTTGATGCCGTACTCGGTCTCGCCGCGACGTACCGACCACAGCCGCCGGCCGAAGCCGACGAAGTACTCGGTGACCTTGACCCCGAACCGCTTGGCCGGCCACATGTGTCCGACCTCGTGCAGCCCGATCGACGCCATCAACCCGAGGAAGAAGACGACCACGCCGGCGGCGTAGATCAGCGTGTCCATCGCCCTCCTGACGTCATCCTTCGACTAGCGTGCCGGCCCGCTCCCGTGCCCATCGGTCAGCGTCCAGCACCGCATCGATTGTCAACGGCCCTGCTTGCGAGCCTACGGGGTGGCCGCCGAGCGACTCGTCCACGACAGCGGCGACGGTGTCCACTATGGCGAGGAAGCTCAGCCGTCCGGACAAGAACGCGTCGACGCAGACCTCGTTGGCGGCGTTGAGCACCGCGGGCGCGGTGCCACCGCGCTGTCCGGCCCGGCGAGCCAGTCGAACGGCCGGGAAGGTCTGCTCGTCCAGCGGGGCGAACTCCCAGCTGCTCGACGTCGACCAGTCGATACCCGGTGCGGCTTCCGGCACTCGGTCGGGCCAGGCGAGACCCAGCGCCACCGGCAGCCGCATGTCCGGCGGCGACGCCTGCGCGATCGTCGAGCCGTCCACCAGCTCGACCATCGAGTGCACGTACGACTGCGGGTGCACCAGCACCTCGATGCGGTCGAGGCCGACGTCGAAGAGCAGATGCGCCTCGATGACCTCCAGACCCTTGTTGATTAACGTGGCCGAGTTGACCGTGACCAAGGAACCCATCGACCAGGTCGGGTGGGCCAGCGCCTGCTCGGCGGTGACGTCGGCGAGCTGGTCACGGGTGCGGCCGCGGAAGGGTCCGCCGCTGGCGGTGAGCAGCAACCGCCGCACGTCGGCCGGGTCCTCGCCGCGCAGGGCCTGCGCTAGCGCCGAGTGCTCCGAGTCGACCGGCACGATCTGGTCCGGCAGGGCCGCCGCGGTGACCAGGTCACCGCCGATGATCAGCGACTCCTTGTTCGCCAGCGCGAGCGTGCGCCCGGCCCGGAGGGCGGCCAGCGTCGGTCGCAGGCCGGCCGCGCCGGCCATGCCGTTGAGCACCACGTCGCAGGCCGTCGCCGCCAGCTCGGTGACGGCCCTCGGTCCGGCGAGCAGCCGGGGGAGCGTCGTACTGCCCTCGGCCCAGCCGCGCCGCTGCGCCTCGGCGTACAGCGCGAGCTGCACGTCCTGCGCGCTGGTTGCGCGGGCGACCGCGATCACCTCGGCCTCGTGCTCGAGCGCCTGTGCGGCCAGCAGGGCGGGGTCGCTGCCGGCCGCGCCGAGACCGACGACCCGGAACCTGCCGCGGTTGCGGGAGATGACATCCAGGGCCTGGGTGCCGATGGACCCCGTCGAGCCGAGGATGACGACGTCACGACGGGCCGGGGCTGCACTCACGTCGCGAGTCTCCCAGTCGGGGGTGGCCGCCCTCCGTCGCGTGGCGCAAGAATGTTTCGCGACCCGAGCAGGCGTACCGTCTTGCGCCATCTGACCTTGCGCCACTCGACCTGCGCCACTTGATCCCGGAAGGCGTAACCGCCATGACCATCACTGAACACACCCACTCATCCGTCCCGGCCACCGTCGGGGGGCCAGACCTGCCTCAGGAGCGGCGGGTCGTCACCGAGGTACCCGGCCCGCGCTCGCGCGAGCTGCACGCCCGGCGCACCAATACGGTCGCCACCGGTGTGGGCAGCGTGCTGCCGGTGTACGTCGCTGCTGCCGGCGGCGGAGTGGTCGTCGACATCGACGGCAACAGCTTCATAGACCTGGCCGCCGGCATCGGCGTGACTGGGGTGGGCAACGCGTCGCCGCGGGTGGTGGCAGGCGTCCAGGCTCAGGCGGAGGCGTTCACGCACACCTGCTTCATGGTGGCGCCGTACGAGGGGTACGTGCAGGTCTGCGAGGCGCTCGCCGAGGTGACTCCCGGCGCCCACGCGAAGAAGTCTGCGCTATTCAACTCCGGGGCCGAAGCCGTCGAGAACGCGGTCAAGATCGCCCGGGTCGCCAGTGGGCGCGATGCGGTGGTCGTGTTCGACCACGCCTACCACGGGCGCACCAACCTGACCATGGCGATGACGGCCAAGTCGATGCCGTACAAGCACGGTTTCGGACCCTTTGCCGGCGAGGTCTACCGGGCGCCGATGTCGTACCCGTTCCGCGAACCTGCCCCGATCGACGGGCCGGGCGCGGCGCGGCGGGCGGTGTCGATGATCGAGAAGGCGGTCGGTGGCGACCAGGTGGCCTGCGTGGTGATCGAGCCGATCCAGGGCGAGGGCGGCTTCGTGGTGCCAGCGCCGGGCTTCCTGCCTGCCCTGGCGGACTGGTGCCGCGCGCACGACGTGCTGCTGGTCGCCGACGAGATCCAGTCCGGGTTCTGCCGTACCGGTGACTGGTTCGCCTGTGACCACGAGGGGGTCGTCCCCGATCTGGTGACCACAGCCAAGGGCATCGCCGGTGGCATGCCGCTGGCCGGCGTGACCGGTCGGGCCGACGTGATGGACGCTGTGCACGCCGGTGGGCTGGGTGGCACGTACGGCGGCAACCCGGTGGCCTGCGCCGCCGCCCTGGGGGCGATCGAGACGATGCGGGAGCAGGACCTCGCCGGACGCGCGCGGCGCCTCGGCGAGCTCATGCTGGGGCGCTTGCGGGCGCTCGCCGAGCGGCAGCCGGCCATCGGCGACGTCCGGGGCCGGGGCGCGATGGTCGCGATCGAGCTGGTGCGGCCCGGTACCACTGAGCCGGACGCGGCCCTGGCCGGTGCGGTGAGCGCCTCCTGCCACGCCGCCGGGGTGCTCACGCTGACCTGCGGAACGGATGGCAACGTGCTGCGGTTCCTGCCCCCGTTGGTGCTGCCGGAGGACCTGCTCGACGACGCGTTGGGCGTCCTCGAGCAGGCCCTCGCCCCCTGACTGGCGGCCGGCTCAGGCTGACTTGACTTCCGTCCGTAGCACCCGAACGATCCCGGCAGCCAGCGGGATCCAGACCCACCACAGGGAGGTGACGAGCAGTTGCAGCCACTCCTCAGCGGTGACGTCGTTCGCAAAGTCAAACAGCGGCGCCTGGGCGGTATTGATGTCGATCCACGGGGCCGAGTCGGCGAGCGCAGGAACGAGGCTGAACAGCAGGCCCGCGGCCAATGGCAGAACGAATGACAGCACGATCGCGGCTGCACTGCTGAGAAGGACCAGCCCGAACGCCAGTCCACCCAGCAGACCGAGCAGCTGCAGCATCAGCACCCGACCGACGTCGTCGGCGGTGAACCCCCAGGTCCCAGCGCCGCCGGCGAAGCTCTCACCGAGCACGTTGCCCACCGCGGCGGTGACGAGCAACAGGGCAACGAAGGCCAGGCCGAGCAGCAACACGGCCGCCATCTTGGCAAGCAGCACACGCCCGCGGTGCGGCTCGAGGGTGAAGGTCACCAGCCCGGTTCGCTGCGACCATTCACTGGTGACCGCCAAGATGCCGACCACCGGGAGCAGGAATCCTTGGGGTGTCGCGGTTAGACCGAGGAAGTTCGGATACGTCAGCTGGTCCTCCGGGCCGAAACCAAGGAACAGCACCACCGCGGCGACAGTGAGTCCGGCGATGGCCACCAGCAGCCAACGGCCGGCGCGGGTGTCGATCAGTTTGCGCAGCTCGACGTGGACCAGCCGGGACAGCGGCACGCGGGCGGTTTCGCGCAACGACGATCCGAAGCTGTCACCGGTCAGTGTCCGGGTGCTCATGCGGAGACCTCCTCGGTCGTAGCATCACGGGCGTCGTCAGCGGTCAACGACAAGAACATGTCCTCGAGACCGGCGCCGTCGGCGGGACGCAGCTCGAGCAACACCTGCTCGGCCTGCGCGGCCGTCCGACCGATCACCTCAGCACTCGCTTCGGTGACCAACCCACCCCGGTTGTCACCGGTGAACTCGATCCCGGCCCGCTTCAGCGCGACTGACAGCGCGGCCTCGTCCAGCCCGCGAACATAGGTGCCCGCCGAGGCGAGCAGCGACGCTTTCGTACCCTGCGCGACGATCCGGCCGCGACCGATGACGACCAGCTCATCGGTGATCACCTCTACCTCGTGCAACAGGTGTGACGACAGCAGAACGGTGCCGCCGCGTTCGGCGAAGCCGCGCAACAGGCCGCGCATCCAACGAATCCCCGCTGGGTCGAGGCCGTTCGCAGGCTCGTCGAGGATCAGCACCTCCGGGTCGCCGAGCAGCGCGTGCGCGATGCCGAGGCGCTGGCGCATGCCCAGCGAGTAGTCCCCCAGCCTCCGCCTGGCCTCAGTGGCGTCCAGACCCACCAGGTCGAGCATCGCCTCGACCCGTGCGCCGTCGAGACCCATCAGCAACGCGTCCAGGCGTAGCACCTCAGCTCCGGTACGACCGGTGTGTTGGGCCGATGCATCAAGCAGCACGCCGACGCGCCGGCCCGGATTGGGGATCTGCGCGTAGGGCACGCCGAGGACCGTGGCGTGTCCCGCGGTGGGCGGGGTGAGCCCCACCATCATCCGCATCGACGTCGACTTGCCGGCACCGTTCGGGCCGAGGAAGCCGGTGACGCTGCCCGGTTCGACCCGGAACGTCACGTCGTCGACCGCAGTGTGTGCGCCGTAGCGCTTGGTCAGTCCTTGGAGATCAATCATGAGCACCAGATTCGCCCGGCACCTGACCGGCCCGCGTCGGCCATCGGTAGAGCACGCACTAGCCGATGGTCGAGCTCTGCCGGCGAAGGACAGACCAAGGTCGGTGCCGCGGGCGCCAGAGGACACATAGCCTGCTGGTCGTGAGCGTTGACTCGGTGATCGTGCGCCAGCCGCCGCTGACCCGATGGCAGCAGGCGTGGCGCTACCTGGGCGCGCTGGCGATCAGTCTTTTGGCTTTCGGCGACGCCGGGCAACGCCTGTGGGAGAGCCATCCGCTGTGGTTCAGGGGAGACCTGACGCTGGGGGCGCTCTCCTTCGCCAGCCTGCCGTTCCGCCGTCGGTGGCCGGTGCCGGTCACGATGCTGATCGGCGTTGCCGGGCTGGCGTCCGCCTCGATCGCCGGCCCGTTCATCGTCGCGATGGTGTCGTTGTCGACCCGCCGCCGGTGGCGCGAGATCGTCCCGGTGGCGGCGGTCAGCACGGTGGCGGGAGTCGCCTACTTCGGCGTCGTGCCCGCCGTCCAGAGCCCCTGGTACGTGAACGTCACCTTCAGCGTCATCGTGATGGCGGTTCTCGTCGCCGTCGGCATGTACGTCGGGGCCAGGCGGGAACTCCTGGCGACCCTGCAGGACCGAGCGGAGCGGGCTGAGCGCGAACAGGAGTTCCGGATCGCGCAGGCACAGGCGAACGAGCGGGCCAGGATCACGCGCGAGATGCACGACGTGCTCGCGCACCGGATGTCGCTGGTGGCCATGCACTCCGGCGCGCTGGCATACCGCACCGACCTCGACCCTGAGGAGATCCGACATGCCGCGGACGTGATCCAGACCAACGCCCATCTGGCGCTCACCGACCTGCGCGAGGTGCTCGGACTGTTGCGTGACGACGACGAGCCAACTGGGCCCGCGCGTCCGCTGCCGACGCTGCGCGACATACCCGAGCTGATCGGGCAGGCACGCACGGCGGGCATGCGGGTGACTCTGAACAACGACGTGGCCGACCTCGCGGCCGCACCCGAGGCGGTGGGGCGGCACGCGTACAGGATGATCCAGGAGAGCCTCACCAACGCGCGCAAGCACGCACCCGGCACGGCAGTGCACGTAAGGCTGGACGGCGCCCCGGGCGGCGAGCTCGGTGTCGAGGTGCGCAACCCGTTGCGACTCGGTGTCGAGGCCGTCAACGTGGACGTGGTGCCGGCGTCCGGCCTGGGGCTGGTCGGGCTCGCCGAGCGCGCGGCTCTCAGCGGTGGTCGCTTCGAGCACGGGCCGAACGGCTCTTCGGAGTTCGTCGTGCGCGCCCGGCTGCCGTGGCCCCGATGATCAGGACCTGATCCGGCCATGATCCGGGTGCTGATCGTCGACGACGACCCCCTCGTCCGTGCCGGCCTGGCGCTGATCCTCGGTGGGGCGGCCGACGTGGAGATCGTGGGCGAGGCCGGAGACGGCGCCGAAGGGCTCCACGTGGCTGGGCGTACGACACCGGACGTGGTGCTGATGGACATCCGGATGCCGCGGATGGACGGGCTGGAGGCCACGGCGCGGCTCGCTGAGCGCGCGACCGGACCTGCCGTGATCGTTCTGACCACCTTCGACGCCGACGAGCAGGTGCTCCGCGCCCTGCGGGCGGGAGCGAGTGGCTTCCTGCTCAAGGACACTCCCCCGGCCGCGATCGTCGACGCGGTGCGGAAAGTGGCCGACGGCGAGCCGATGCTGTCGCCTAGCGTGACCGCGACCCTGATCCGCCAGGTGAGCGTCAGCTCGGACGGCGACCGTCAGCGCCGCGCGAGGGCACAGCTGGATCAGCTGACCGACCGCGAGCTGGAGGTGGCCGTGGCCGTCGGGCAGGGGCGGTCGAACGCGGACATCGCCGCCGAGCTGTACATGAGCGTGGCGACGGTGAAGGCACACGTGTCGCGGCTGCTCACCAAGCTCGGCGCCGACAACCGGGTGCAGGTGGCGATCCGCGTACACGACGCCGGCCTCCTGTGACCACCCCGCTCCCCTCCCGCCACCTGCGCGCGCGGGTGTGCCTCCAACTGCCGCCGCGTAACGCCCATGACCAACAGCTGCGACGGGAGACCACGACAACTCGCGAGCCTCTACGCCTCGCTCGTCATGACGCATCGGGGGTGGGGAGTTCGCGCTGGGCCCAGGAGGGGCCGTGCGCACCGAGCAGGTCGAGGAACGGCACCGCGTCGAACGCCTCCGGTCCGAGCACACCGGTTCCCGACCACACCCCGGTCGCCAGCAGCTCGAGCGCGACGACTGGGTTGACCGCGGTCTGCCACACCACGCACTGGTGCCCGTACTCGCGCATGGACCACTCGTTGTCGACCACCTGGTACAGGTACGTCGAGCGCGCGGTGCCGTCCTTGCCGGTGCCGGTCACCCACAAGCCAGCACAGGTCTTGCCGCGCATCCGGTCGCCGAGCCCCGCCGGGTTCGGCAGGCAGGCGGCGACGACATCACGCGGGCTGACCTCGACCCCCCCGGCGCGCACCTTCTCGGTCGAGTCGAGCCCGAGCATGTGCAGGGTCTTCAGCACGTCGATGAACGCGGTCCCCAGCCCGTACTTGAACGTCACCCGCTTCGCGTCCACCCAGCGCGGCATGAGAAGAACCTCCTCATGCTCGACGTTGACGCACTCGACCGGGCCGATGCCGTCCGGGAAGTCGAACACCTCGGGCTCGCTGAACGGCGCGGTGGTGAACCAACCACGCTCCTTCTCCCACACCACCGGCGGGTTGAGGCACTCCTCGATCGTCGTCCAGATGGAGAACGACGGCGCGAAGTCGAAGCCCTCGACCTCGAGGTTCGCTCCGTCCCGCACACCGAGCTCGTTGATGTCGCCGAACAGGTGGTCGGCGGCATAGCGCGCGAACACGTCGGACAGTCCCGGCTCGACCCCGATGCCGCCCAGCGCCAGCCGGCCGGCGGACTCCCAGCGTTCGGCGACCGCGAACTGCTCGTCACCGAGCTTGACGCCGACCTGTTCGTGCGGATGCTCCGGGTGCGGCCGGGACAGGCTCATCGCCATGTCCAGGTAGTCGGCCCCGCCGGCGTACGCGCCGTCGAAGATCCCCATCACGAACCGGGGGTCGACCGCGTTCAGCACATGGGTTGCCCGGTGCTCGCGACATAGCGCCGTCACGGAGTCGGCGGATGAGGCGTCGACAGTGGCCGCGCTGAAGCGGCTGTCGCCGACGCTGGCGACCGCGGCGTCGGCCCGCTTCCGGTCGTAGTCGGCCACGACGACGGACTCGAAGAAGTCCCGACGCGCGGCGATGGCACAAAACGCCGAGCCCACTCCCCCGGCGCCGATGACGAGGATCCGCATCGGCGTGCGGGGCTCAGGCATCGATGTTGGTCATCACGTGCTTGACGCGGGTGTAGTCCTCCAGGCTGTACATCGACAGGTCCTTGCCGTACCCGGACTGCTTGAAACCACCGTGTGGCATCTCGGCGACGATCGGGATGTGGGTGTTGATCCACACACATCCGAAGTCGAGTCTCCTGGCCATCCGCATGGCCCGCCCGTGGTCCTTGGTCCACACGCTGGAGGCCAGGCCGTACTTCACCCCGTTGGCCCACCCCACGGCTTCGTCCTCGTCGGAGAACTGCTGCACGGTGATAACTGGTCCGAAGATCTCGTCCTGGATGACCTCGTCGTCCTGACGCAGGCCGGAGACGACGGTCGGGGCGTAGAAGTAGCCATCGGCGAGCTCGCCGCCGACCCGTTCGCCCCCGGTGGCGACCGAGGCGTGGTCCGGCAACCGGTCGACCATGCCGCTCACCCGTTCGAGCTGGGCCGGGTTGTTCAGCGGTCCGTACAGCACGTCGGCGTCGTCAGGCTTACCGGTACGCGCGCTTCGGGCCTGCTCGGTGAGGGCGGCCACGAAGTCGTCGTGCACCCGAGGTCCGGCCAGCACGCGGGTCGCAGCAGTGCAGTCC
>Ga0136614_10003510_pt1 | contig 10061 bp, 5 predicted proteins | sample AntDrymUQ2792106_2_FD_106643 | JGI IMG/M metagenome (GOLD analysis project Ga0136614, IMG submission 106643) | Polar desert sand microbial communities from Dry Valleys, Antarctica - metaG UQ279 (21.06) | ecosystem: Environmental > Terrestrial > Soil > Desert | place: Antarctica: Dry Valley... | reverse complement strand
GTCCGGTACCGGTAGAGCGCGGAGCGCCGCTCGCTGCAGGAGCCGCACGTGCCGATCGGAGCCCCGGATCGCAGCCCCGCCTGGATCCGCGCGAGGGGCACGCCGCCTGACATCGTCGCGAGGCCGTCTGCCGGGTAGAAGCCGATCGGCTCCTCCTGCCAGTAGATGCAGGGAGAGACGGCGCCGTTCGGCCGGATCACGTAGTCGCGCCCGGGGTAGGCGCAGCCGTGCAACCGCTGTCTCATCGCATAGCGCACGTGCTCCGCCCTGTCGATTCCTGCCCGCAGGCGCCACAGCCGGCGCCGCGCCCGGCGGAAGGGATCGCGCGGCAGCTCCTCCGGCGCCTCGAACTCGGGATAGGACGACAGCCGGAGGCCCCGGCGCACGGCCTCCCGCGCCGACTCCGCGAGCTCCGCGTTGAGAGCCGACGGATCCTCGCCGGTGAGCAGCTCGTCGTCGACGTCCGCCCCGAAGGAAGGGGAGACGTACCGCACGTCGAGCTCGTCCGCTCCGTATCGCGCCGCGAACTCGGGCAGCGCGCGGAGGTCGTCGCGGTTGGATTTCATCCAGGTGAAGATGATCCGGAGGCGAGGGCGCCGGCGCGGCGACTCGCGGCGGAGAGCCTGGAGCAGCTCGAGGCGGGCGAGCAGCGCGTCCCACTTCCCGCCGATCCGGATCTTCTCGTACGTCTCGCGCCGACAGCCGTCGATCGACGCGGCGATCGTTCGCACGCCGGCATCCTGGATGGCCCGCGCCGTCGGTTCCGACAGGGCGAGGAGGTTCGTCGGAAACCAGAGGTCCGGCACCGCGTAGCGGCCCGCGATCGCGAGGATCTCCCGGATCTTCGGGTGGATGAGCGGCTCGGCCGCGCACGCGAGGGCGACGCGCCACGCGCGCGGGAAGAGGTCCGCGGCGATCCTCTCGAACGTCGGCAGCGGCATGTTCCCGTCGTCCGCAATGCGCACGTCGAACGGCGGGAAGTGGATCCGATCCGCCTTCGAGAAGTGGCACATCACGCACTTCAGGTTGCAGCGCGCGGTAACGTCGAGGATGACGTTCAGCGGGCGGGACACATGACGATTATGTCAGGTGCGGCAGCGGCTCCCGAGCGAGCGAAAGCGACGGCTCGACCCGGTGCTACGCTCGCGCCGTGACGGCGCGCGAGACGCCCCCGCACGAGGCCGCCGCCCGCTACTGGGACGCGCATCACGACAAGTCGCGGGACCCGTCGTACTGGATGGCGCACCCGCTCTGCCGGGCCGCCATCAACCGCCGCGTGACGGGTTCTGAAGGGGAGTGGCCGCTCGACTGGCTGCGCCGTGTGCACGTCGCCGAGCCGTTCGCGCGCGGGGTGTCGTGGGGCTGCGGCACCGGGGCCTTCGAGCGTTCCGCCATCCGCGCGGGGATCGCCGCCGCGATCGACGGGTTCGACGTGTCCGAGTCTTCGCTGGCGGAGGCGCGCGGCGCCGCGGAGCGGGAGGGCCTGCCCCAGCTCCGCTACGCCATCGGGAACTTCGACGCGCCGCGCCTGCCGGAACGGACGTACGACGTGGTCTTTTTCCACCAGTCGCTGCACCATGTATCGCGGCTGGAGCGGCTTTTCGAGGCGGTGTCCGCGGCCCTCATCGCGGGCGGCGCCCTGTACGCGGACGAGTACGTCGGCCCGTCTCGGAACCGCTGGACCGCGCAACGGATCGCGAGCGCGCAGGCCGTCCTGGACCGCCTCCCGGCGCGGGCAAAGATCCCGCGACGGATCGCGCTCCCCGTCGAGCAGCACGACCCATCGGAAGCGGCGCGATCCGGCGAGGTCGCGGCGTTTCTTCGCGAGTTCTTCGAGCCGCTCGCCTGGAGACCGTACGGAGGGCAGCTCGCGAGTCTCGTGTTTCCCTATCTCCGTCCGCCCTGGCTGGCGTCCGAGGCGGGCGACGGCACCGTCCGCGAGATCCTGGACCGTGAGGAGTCCGAGCTGCGGCAGGACCCGGCGGCGACGCACTATCTCGTCGCGTACGGGCGCCTCAAGCCGACGTCAGCGGCGCGGAACCTGCGCTTGCGACTCCGGCGCCTTGCCCGCCTCTGACGCGGCGGGGAGTGCGGCAAAGAGGAGAAGGACGAGGGGCGTCATCAGGAGCCGCGGCGCGGACCATCGGATCCAGGGGCCGGGATCGAAGCTGCCGTGGAGGTAGGAGAAGAAGGTGAAGAGCACGAAGAGGGCGGCGGCGACCGCGAAGACAAAGCCGCCCCGGCGCCCGCGATGCGCGAGGAGAAGCAGGACGGCGATCCAGGGGAGGTAGAAGACGCCGTAGTCGGCCGCCGCCGCCAGCTCGGCGAGAACGCGCGTCCACCGCTCTGTCGAGAAGGCCCCGTAGGTACGTCCCAGATAGCCCTGCAGGAGGCCGTTGTGGCCGGCCCAGAGGAGCCATGCGGCGAGGAGCCCGGCCGCCGGCCCTGCGACGGCGAGGAGCCGGGACCAGCGTTTCGGATCACGGCGATGGAGCCACAGGAAGCACGCCGTCGCGAGCGCCGCGAACATGGCGCCCTCGACCTTCGTCCACACGGCGCCCGCCAGCCCGAGGCTCGCGACCGCGTCGAGCCGCCGTATGCCCCTTCCGTACGCGATCCCCGCGAGGGCCAGGGTCTCGAAGAAGAGCAGCGGCGGCTCCGCGTTCCCGGCGCTCAGGGAGGCGACGCCCGTGAAGGAGAGGAGCGCGACGAGAACGCCTCCCCAGTACGGCGCCTCCGGATCTCCGGTCGAGCGGCCGACCGCGCCGAGAGCGAGCCCCGCCAGCAAAATGAAGAGCGGCATCGTGAGAAGCGCCGCTCCCCAGGGAAAGCGGCCGGAGGCCAGAGTTCCCCACGCGTAGAGGAACGGGAGGAGCGGCGGATAGTCCGGGTGCATGAAGCGGTGGCGGGGGTCGGCGAGAAACGGGACGTCGATGCCTCCGGCAGCCGCGAATCGTGCACCGCGGGTGCCCCAGAAGAGGAGGAGGTCGACGGAGGTGGCCCGGGCGGTGGCCGCGGCGTAGGTCGCCAGGGCGAGGGGAATCCCTCCCAGGACGAGGGCGCCCCAGGGCCGCGGCGATCCGGCGCGCCTCCTGGCGATGCGTCCCCGGGAAAGGATCGTCGCGGCGACGCCCAGCAGCACGAGCGGTGCGGCGAGGGCCGGGAGCGACCAGCGGACGCCCGCGAGGTGGAAGAGAAACATCTCCACGGCGAGCAGGAGCGCGCCGGAAGCCGCGGCGGCGGAGGCACGGCCCCAGGGCGGCAGACGCGCGACGCCTGGGAGCGCCCACGACGCGAGGCCGAGCAGCGGAAGCGCCGCGAAGGAGAGAAGGAAACGGGCGCCGGTCATCTCGCGCGCCGGTAGAGAAAACCGCCGGGCACGACGGCGATCAGCGCGAACCGCGGGTCATCGAACGCCCCCCCGAAGCTCGCCACGTACTCGGGGGGCTCACCGGCGAATTCCGCCGACTCCGCGTAGGCGACACGCTGCCGGGGGAGTTGGCCGAGGCCCAGGTAATAAAAGATGAGCGGCGAGGCGATCTCGTGGCCCGGCGGAGGAATGAGGACGATCGAAGCGCCCGGAGGAACCCGGCGACTAACCTGCTGGAAAAAGAGGACGATGCCTTCGAGCCCGGGCTGCGTCATCGTGAGGGCGCTGCGAGGAGCCGACAGGGTCAGCGGTCCGGCGTCCACGATGCGGAAGAGGAGGCCTCCCGTGAGGGCCATGGCGCAGAGCCAGCGCACGAGGGGGCCGGCATCCCCTGCGGATCGGCGAGGGCTCAATAACGTGAGTCGCACGCGAACGGCTGGAATTTCGGCGGGCCCCGGCGCGGTTTCAAAGAATTATTCTGCACGTCGGGCACGGCCCAAGGTACCCTAGCTCTTTCGCGTAACGGAGGACTCCATCCTATGCGCCCCTCTCGGGAACTCGTAGCAGCCGTGCGTTTCGTGGCCATCGCCGGTGTGCTTTTTCTGACAGTCTCGCCCGCCGGGGCGGCCGCGAAAAAGGTCCAGGGGAAGCTCCCCGCGGCGGCCCCTCTTCTCTCCAAGGTCGCGCCGGCGTCTGCGCTGAAGGCGCTGGCCGCGGGCGATTCCGTCGACCTTCTCGTGGAGTTCGCGGACGCCTCCGTGCGCCGCATGGCCGCCGACCTCCGGACGGCCGCAGGCGCCTCGTTCGATACGGCCGAGATCGTCGAGATGAAGGCGGCGCGGTACGCGGCGCTGAAGCAGGCCGCGATGGCGCCGATCGGGTCGGGCGATCTCGAGACGCTGCGCGAGTACAGCCACCTCCCCATGACGTTTCTCCGCGTGCGGTCGCGCGCCGCCTTCGACCGGCTGCTCGCCAGCCCCGACGTCGTCGGCATCCACGAGGACGGGCGGCTGCGCAAGCAGCTCTCGGAGAGCCGCGCCCTGATCGGGCAGCCGGCGGCCTCGGCCGCTGGCTTCCGCGGCGCGGGAGCGACCGTCGCCGTGCTCGACGGGGGCGTGGAGTATGGGCGCATAGCCTTCGGCTCCTGCACGGCCCCGGGCGTGCCCGCGAGCTGTCGCGTCGTCGCCTATCAGGACTTCGCCGACCCGGATGACCGGCTCGACGACCCGGACCTTCACGGGACGAACGTGAGCGGCATCGTGCTCGGCGTCGCTCCCGAGGCCCGCATCGCCGCGCTCGACGTCTTCAACAACGACAGCACCAACTCGTCCATCGTGCTCTCCGCGATCAACTGGTCCATCAGCAACCGGGCGACCTACAACATCGTCGCCATGAATCTCTCCCTCGGGGGGGACACCTTCGAGGCGCCGTGCGCCGGCGGCCCTTACACCACGCCGATCGCGAGCGCGAAGTCGGCGGGGATCGTCACGATCGTCGCGTCGGGCAACGACGGGGAGCTCAGCCGGCTCGCGACCCCCAGCTGCGCGCCGGGCGCCGTGTCCGTCGGTGCGGTGTACGACACGAATTTCGGACCGTACCCCGGCTCCTGCGCGGGCGGAGACACGTCCACGTCCGCCGACAAGGTCGCGTGCTTTTCCAACTCGGCAACCTTCCTGACGATGCTCGCCCCGGGCGCGATCATCACGGCGGCCGGCGTCACGCAGGCGGGCACGTCCCAGGCCTCGCCGCACGTGGCCGGCGCCGTCGCGGTGCTCCGGTCCGCCTTTCCCTCCGAGTCGGTCGACCAGACCGTCGCCCGGATGACGAGCACCGGCACCGCCGTCGCGGATACGCGCAACGCGATCGTGAAGCCGCGGCTCAACCTGCAGGCCGCGACCGGCGCCTCCTCGGTCCCCAACGCCTGTCCTCCGACGGCGATCGCGTGCCCTGGCGGGGCAAACGGGACGCTCGCGTCGGGCGACTGCACGGCTGGCCTGCGCAACACCGGCCAGTACACCGACTCCCACGCGTTCACGGGAACCGTGGGGCAGAACGTGACGGTCGATCTCTCGGCAACCTTCGACACGTACGTGATCCTCGTCTCCCCTTCGGGAACCGTCGCGGCGCAGAACGACGACATCTCTTCGAGCAACCTCAACTCGCGGATCGCCAACTTCACCCTGACCGGCACGGGTACCTGGACGATCGAGGTGACGTCGTACTGGGCGCCGGGCGAGGCCGGCGGCGACGGCGGCGTGGGCAACTACACGCTTTCGCTGAGCGGCTGCGCCGTCGTCGGTCCGAGCACGTGCACCGCCGGACCGAACAATCTCTGCCTGGCGGGAGGGAGATTCCGCGTCCAGGTCAACTGGCGCGTACCCGCTCAGGGCACGAGCGGCGTGGGCACGGCGGTGCCGCTCAGCGCCGACACGGGCTACTTCTGGTTCTTCAACAGCGCCAACGTGGAGCTCGTCACGAAGGTCCTCGACGCGCGATCGGTCAACGGCCGCTTCTGGGTGTTCTACGGGGCTCTGTCGGACGTCGAGTACACGATCACGGTCACGGACACCTCGACGGGCGCCGTCAAGACCTACTCGAACCCGCAGGGGACGCTCGCGAGCGGGGCGGACACCTCCGCCTTCTAGGTCGGCTCCCCGGCCGGCGATGCGGTCGGCGGCGGGGGGCTTCCGGCCGTCCGCCGCGCGTATCTCCGGGAGCGCCAGAGGACGACGGACAGGAGCGCCGCGGTGAGCCCCGTGGCCGCGGCCCCGGCGGTGGTCCCCGGGGGCGCGTACCGGAGGCGCACCTCGTGCGTGCCCGGCGGCACGAGCATGGCGAGGAATGGCCCGTTCGCGTGCGCGACGGTCACGGAGTCTCCTCTCTCCGTCGCTGCGGACCACCCCCCGTCCTGGACGAGGCTGGCGACGATCACCGCGTCCCGATCGGAAGGGTTCACGGACACGAAGGAGGCGCGATTCGTCCACTCCCGGTAGTCCCGGACGACGATGCCGCTCGGCTGCGGCCCGTCCCGCCACCCTGCGTCGCGGGCGCCCGCCGCCACGAAGGCGATGGACCGCCAGTCGCTCAACGCCGCCAGCTCCGGCAGGACACCTTCGAAGGGAGCGAGGGCGTCCGACGGCGGAAGGATGCCGGACGAGCGGCCGGGCGGCGTGAGCCGAACCGCCGCCGGGACGAAGGCGCGCGGGAGCGCGGACGTGTTCTCGAAGACGGCCGCGTCGGGTCCGGAGTAGACGGGGTTCCAGCGATCGCCGGGAGGCGCCTGGCCGGGCAGCCCCACGAAATAGCGGACGTTCAGGAAGTCCAGGACCGGTGCGTCGCGGTCGCGGAGCTGCTTGAAGTAGTCCGCGGGCGGATATCCCGCGGTCGCGTCGAGGAAGCGCACGTAGTCCCGGCGCTCCACCGGGTCATGCGTGCGGATCTCCTCGACGCCGGCGTGGACGTTCGAGTTCGGGAAAACGGTGGCGGCCTCTCCGACGACGCGAAACGGCGGTGGCCGCGACTCCAGCCACCGCACCACAGGCGTCGGACGAAAGAGATCGTGCGGCGAGCCGAACCGGTAGAGGCGCTGGGCCTGGAGGTAGAGCTCCCCGCCGTTGATCACGGTGAGCGTCGCGGCGAGGGCGAGGGCATCGCGGCCCGCGGCCAGGACGGCGACGAGAAGGCCCGCGAGCGCGACCAGGGAGAGCGCGATCCACTCGCGCTGCCCCGCGGCGCCGCCGCTCGCCTCGTGGAGCGGGCGCAGCAGACGGAACGCGGCGAAGGCGCCGAGACCGAGCGCGGCGGCCGCGATCACCACCGCCAGCCGTGGGGCCGCGCGCCGGGCCCGGAGGTCCATCGAGAGCCGGTCCACCTCGAAGGCCGCGATGGCCGCGCCCGCGAGCGCGATCCAGGAGAAGAAGCGGATCGGGAACATCAGCTTGAGGGCGGGCACGATCGCGAGCAGCTCCGCGAAGGGCCAGAGCCCGACGCCGAAGGCCCAGCCGACGAGGAGCGGGGCGAGCAGCGTCCGCTCCGCCGCGGGACGCCGGGAGCCTCGAGGGCGCAGGATGAGCAGCGCGCAGGCCCACGCGGCGATCCCGATGTAGCCGAGACCCATCTCCGGATACGAGGCTGTCCCTCCTGGCACCTCGATCATCGGAGAGGAGATGGCGTCTCCGAAGAGTCTCGGAAACAAGAGGGTCAACGCGCCCGCGGGCCAGAGGGGCCCGTGCGGCGCGGCCGAGAGGTGCGGCCCCCAGAACACGCCCCAGTACCCGAGCCTGTTCGACGCGAGAATCGCGAGGGCGGCGGGCGCCAGCAGGAACGCCGAAAGCCCGATGCCGGCGGCCGCCGAGGCGGCGAGGCGCCGCGCGAGTCGGGCCCAGTCCGGTAAGTCCCGCAGCGCGCCCCGGGCGAGCAGCCAGACGAGAGCGAACGCCGCGCCGGACGCGGCGCTTTCGGGATGGCCGCCGAGCGCCCATATCGTGAACACGCAGGCTGCGGTCCAGAAACCCGGCCGGCCGTCCTCCCGCCGGAGCAGCTCGATGGCGAGCAACGCCCAGGGCCAGAGCGATATGACCGCCGTGTGCGGGAAGAGAAGCCAGGCCGTCATCGTCAGGGAAAGGGAGAAGGCGACGGCACCGAAAAGGGCGGCGCCGGGAGAAAGGCGCAATTCCCGGAGCCACAGCCAGGTGCCGGTCAGCGCGAGAAGAATCTTCATCGCCGCCACGAGGCTGAACGCCGCGGCGAGCGGCAGGAGGAATCCGAGGATCAGCGGGGGATAGAACGCCGCCGACTGGCTGTTCGCGGCGAGCACCATCCCCCCGCCGTTCCAGCGGTTGCGGAGCGGCAGCGCCCCCTCCTTTGCCGCCATCCGGACGGCCTTCGCCCACGGCACGAACTGCATCGCGATGTCGTTCAAGTTGTGGTTGTAGCGCACGGCGCCGGGATGGGCCGCGTTCCACGGTGGGATCGCCAGCGCGTGGTCCACCGGGACCACGGTCCGGTCAGAGGTGAACGCGGGCAGAAGTACCAGGGGCGGGATCAACGTGATGACGAGGAGCATCGCGCGGGGGATCGGCAATCGCAGCGATCGGGCAATCCATCCCAGGAAGCCGCCGCAGAGGAGATGGATCACCCACAGGGCGACGGTCGTCATCACCGTCGAGGCGGTCGCCGCGCGCGCCGGCTTCCGGTCGCCGCGGCGAGCAGGACGAGGGCCGTGGCGGTGGTCAGCGCGGCTCCCGTTCGGAATCCCGGCGGGGCATACCGGAGATCGACGGCGTGGTCTCCCGCCGACAGCTCCAGGGCAAGAAAGGGATCGCTCGCCCGCCCCCTCCGGATCGCTCCCCCCTCGGATCGCATCGTCCAGCCGCCGTCGTCGACCAGACTCGTGGCGAGGTGCGTCCCGCCGGAGGGGGCATGCACGCGGAACGACACGCGGTTGGTCGTCTCGCGGTAGTCGCGGATCGACGCCGTCTCCCGCGAGTCGGCGGACCGCCGCCCGGTGAAGACCCGGGGAACGACCCGCGTGTTCTCGAACACCGTGCCGTCTGACCCCGCATAGACCGGCCGCCACTTCGCTCCCGGGGAAGGCCGGCCCGGGCGTCCCACGAAGTAGCGCACGTTGGCGAGGTCGAGGGCCGATGCGTTCACGTCGCGCAGGTCCTTGAAGTAAGCCTCGGGAGAGTATCCCGCGGCCGCGTCGAGCCATGCGACGTAGTCGCGCCGTTCCAGGGGATCGTGCGTGCGCACCTCCTCGACGCCGGCCAGCACGTTCGTGTTCGGATAAAAGAGGTATCCGTCACCGAGGATCCGGAACGGTGCTGGCTGCGCGCGAAGGAACGCGAGGAGGGCCCCGTCCTGGCCGATCCGCTCGACGGGGGCGAATCGGTAGAGGCGCCGGCCCTGGTAGAAGAGTTCGAGGGCGCAGAGCAGCGTCAGCGCCGCGGCCGCGGAGGGCACGGCGAGCCCGGCGCGGCCTTTCCGGACGGACGGGAACAGCCCGGCGATGGCCGCGACCCCGGCGAGCGTTCCCAGGGCCGCCGCGAGCGCCCGAGTCTGTGACAGCGCGCCGCCGGCCTCCACGTGCGCCTCACGGAGGGCCGCGTGGGCGACGAGCGCGGCGACGGAGAGGGTCGCGGCGATCCCGATCGCGGCGATCCGCGCTGTCCGCGCCGCGGCGCGACGATCCGCGAGGAGGCGTTCGAGCCGTCCGACGCCGCACGCGGCGAGCGCGGCGCCCGCGAAAGCGGTCCAGGAGAGAAAGCGGAACGGGACGATCAGCCGGAGACCGGGCATCCGGTCGATCACTTCGGCGAATGGCCAGAGGAGCACGGCCCCGGCGAGGCCGAGGAGCAGTACGATCCCGAGGGCGAGCTCCTTGCGCCGAGGCGCGGACCCGGGCAGGAGGGTCAGCATCGCCGCCGCCCAGCCGGTCAGCCCGAAGTAGCCGAGGACGGTCTCCGGAAACGCCGCGGGGGCATTCGCGATCGTCGGAGCCGCGATCCCGTCGCCGAAGGATCGCGGGAAGAAGCTCGTGAGGAGGAGGCTCGGCCAGCGGGGTCCATGCGGCGCCCCGTCGAGGAGCGGGGCCCAGAACCGCCGTTCGAGGAGCGCCCGGCGGTGAGACGCCTCGATCGCCAGAGCGTGCGGAAGGAGGAAGAAGGCGGACAGCCCGAGCGCGATCGCG
>Ga0136614_10003509_pt1 | contig 10063 bp, 6 predicted proteins | sample AntDrymUQ2792106_2_FD_106643 | JGI IMG/M metagenome (GOLD analysis project Ga0136614, IMG submission 106643) | Polar desert sand microbial communities from Dry Valleys, Antarctica - metaG UQ279 (21.06) | ecosystem: Environmental > Terrestrial > Soil > Desert | place: Antarctica: Dry Valley... | reverse complement strand
GGAACGGCGCGACCGTCATCGTTTTTTCACCCGGCGCGAAATTGCAGGAAATCTTCCCGAAAGATGTCGCATCGGTTCGTAATGTTTCGGGCGAATTCGCCGATTGGACACCGGCGACCGGCACAAAGTTAGCCCGTAATCTCGAACCGATGGATTTGAAATGGTGGGCGCGAGCCGGCGATTGGCGCGTGATGGTAGCGAGCGAGGCGCATCGCTTGCATCCGACCGGAACGGGTCGCGAACTCATTCGTTTTGTTCCGTCGCACGGCTACATCGCGCTCGAACGCGTCCCCGAATTTATGGCGACGACGCTGTTTGAAATTCCCGTCGGTAAAGGGCGCGTCTGGATTTGCGACTTCGATTTGGAAGAATCAATCGCCGTTGATCCGGCAGCGCGAATTTTTGCGGAAAATTTATTAAACGCGGCGGCTGATCCGAATTCGACCCGCAATTTAATTGTAATGCCGACGCACGAAGAAATGCTTGCCGGGAAGAAAGTCTCGATCAACTAACGGCGCGGTGAAACTAGATGATTCGGCTTTTTTTTAATCTGATTTTGTTTCTCTTGATAACGTCTTCTGCCGCGTTTTCACAGGAATTTGTTCCGCTGTGGGAAAAAGGCAAAATGCCGAACTCAAAGGGAATTGAGTTGAAAGACGACATTCGCAATGAGCGAATTTATCAAGTCGGAACGCCTGGATTTTACGCGTTTTTCCCGTCCGTTCAGGAAAACAAAGGCGCGGCGGTTCTGATTTGTCCGGGAGGCGGTTACGAGCGTCTCGCCTATGTTATTTCGGGAACGCAGTTAGCGAAATGGTTTAATTCAATCGGCATCAGCGCGTTTGTTTTAAATTACCGTCTGCCAAATTCGCCTGACTTAAAACAGCGGGAAACCGCGCCGCTACAGGACGCGCAGCGCGCCGTCAGAATTATTCGCGCCAATGCCGAGAAGTGGCAGATAAAAACGGACAAAATCGGCGTTTTGGGAACATCGGCGGGCGGTCATCTCGCCGCTAATCTGGGAACAGCGACTGAAGACTTAGCGAAAGTCGGCGATGATTTCGACAAATTACCATTCGCGCCGAATTTTATGATTCTGATTTCGCCCGTCGTCACGATGGGCGAATACGCGCACGCCGGAAGCCGCAAAAATCTTTTAGGCGCCAATCCGTCAAAAGAGTTGATTGAAAAATACTCGCTCGAAAAACAGGTGACAGCGACAACTTCGGCAGGATTTATCGTTCACGCGGCTGACGACAAGGTTGTTAGCCAACGCAACAGCCTGCTGTTTTACAACGCGCTGCTGGATAAAAATATACCCGCGAGCCTGCATATTTTTCCGAAAGGCGGACATTCGATTGCATTACGAAACAATCCCGGCTCAACCGAAACGTGGACGATGCTTTGCGAAATGTGGCTCGTTGAGATGGGAATGATTCCGCAGGTTAAGAAATAGTCAAGGCAATCCTGAAAATCCAAAACCGTTTCGATTTAATCAAATGAAAACACCAATGGAAAAACCAAATTTTATTTTAATTTAAGACGCTACTTTTTTGACTTTAATTTTAGCGCGTCGAGCGGAATCCAGCCCCAACGTTTGTCGTTTTCGATGGCGACATAGCCGTAAACGAAAATCATTTGTGCGACGACTTTTTCGCCGTCGTGAACGGCATCTTTCGGATAGAAGAGATCAATCACAGCGGTGGCGTCTTTTTCCGACGAGCGGTGAAAATTGAGCGGGCGATTGGCACCGTTAATTCTAAATGTATCATTGCTGACACCGGCGACATTGAAACCCAAATTGACAACATCATCACTGCGTTTCAAATAATCAGTCGCCGCGATGCTTTGATTGCCGTCGAGCGGAATTTTCGGCAAAACTTTGTAAGCGATAAAATTACCATTTTTGTCGGCGTAACCGAATTTGTATTTGACGGCGCCGTTTTCGTCTTTGCCCGCTGTTTCCTGCGGATTCCCGCCCGTGATTTCGTATTCGGTAAATCGGTCGTTTGCCGTCGGCATCTGCATTTTTTTGACGAAATTCGTATCAAATTGCGGGTCGTTGCCCGCTTCAATCGCCGATGCTTTAATCCAACCGGACGCTCCGATAGATTCATTATTAATCTTTAATTTTGTCGAAAAAGCATAATAATAAATTTCGCCTTTGATTTTCTTTTGCAGCCCGTAATTTAACCGAACCGAATCGGCGTCAAGTTTGCCGCGCACAATACCGGTGCCATCGTAAAAATTGTGTTCGCCGGTTTTAATGGGAAAATAAAACCATCGCCCGGCTTTGATTTCGCTCGATGTTTGCATTAACACGCCGGACAATACATAACCTTTATCTTTGACGTAAACATAGATGAGCGTTTTACCATCGCCCGCTTTTGCCGTCTTGGTTTTCGTCAAATCAACATTGACATTTGATTCAGACAAAACTCCTTTGTCTCTTAAATTCTCGTCGAAATAATGCGTGTCGGCTTTGACATTCAAAGCGTAATAATAACGTCCGTTTTCTCTTTTAACATATTTCGGATTAACAGCGCGGTAACGGTCGGGGTCGCCTTTCCGGCGGTCCGTGAAAGGTATCAAATCAAAGCGGCTTAAGCCTTGATGACGCTTATCGGCGGGAATGTAAATTTCTGATTTAGAGTCAAATGCCGCCGTTTGGGCGAACTGTTTTCTAGGTTTCTCCTTTGCCGGTTTTTCTAAATAGATTCTATTTGGTTCGGTGTTTGATTCAATATCTTTTTTCTGACTGGCGAGTTTATTCCCTAAAGAAACCGAAGCTAAGTTAGCCTTATCATCCTTCATAACAGGTAAAGGTTTTACAATCGTAGGTTTGCCGGTTTGTCCAAACGCGATCAGCCCGCAAAAACCGACTAAAGCCAAATTAAGAAACTTTTTCATATATTTCCTCAAAACGTATTGCAAACTAAAGAGTGTTTGAAAAGTCTCAGGCGGTCGTTTAAGTTCGTGTCAAGGGAACTGGCTGCACCGAAATTATTATTTGTTTGACATTTCTAATCGTTCGCGACGTTTTTCAATTTGATCAAATCTTTTTTAGTATTACCTTGCCCGCATCTCCAGGATACGGCGGGCTTCAATAAAGCGTTTTTTTAAATTCTCTACCTTCGCGCCCGTATAGCCCTGATCAAGGCGTTTTTCAGCGATTTCCATCCAGCGCAGAAGGTCTTGCGCGGATGCTTTTGCCGCCGCCGTATCAAAGCTTCCCGTCCGACCGAACCAGATTGGCGCGGTGTGAGCGAACGGGTAACTGTCCGACATCGGCGGTCGGGTCGCGCCGCCGTAAATCCTGGCGGCGATCCAGCCGCCGGTCGGAGCGTTTATTTTCCCCGCAAATGTTTTGCGCCCTGCTTCGCCTAAGCCCTGACCGCTCCAGACGACTTTTCCGTTGACGAGAATTTCAACTTTTTCAACGGGTGCGGATGATACTGCTTCAAGTTTCCAATCGATTTGTTGATTGGCGGTCGCGCGGATAATGCCGCCTGCTTCCGCGCCGCCGGCGCTGAATTTAATTAGCGGTCCGTTGGTGACAAAACTGCGCCCGCGCCTGACAGCTTCGAGATAATTTGGCAGATTCATCGCTCCGTCGGGTTTGGCGTAGATGCGCGTCGCCCCGATTGCCATCGTGCGGTAAAAATTGTGCATCGTATCGCTTCCGGCAGACGGCGCGATTGGAATCCCGAGATTAAGCAGCCGATACCACGCTTCACTGGTGCCTAGTTCGTCGCTCCAGAGACAAGTTACTTCTAAGGCGTCCACGTCACCTAGAAGAGCATCCGGCACAAGTTCTAAAGGCAATCCGTTCGGAGCGGCATCTGCCGGAAACGGATCTCTTGTCGAAACCGGATGCACGTAAGAATTTATGCCGCCATGTTGCCGGGCAAATTGCAACGCGGCAGAGTTCGGCAAATCAATATCGTCGTAGACGGGATAGCCGGGACCGAAATACCAGGGATAAAAGAGCGAATCGGCTCCGACCACGCCCACGTGCCCGAGAAAATGCGAGCGAACTTCCTGAGCGAAAACAATCATCGGCAACTGGCTGCGCCGCCAGTTCCACCATTCGGTGTCCATAAATCGGGTGTGTAGATTGGCAAGCTGCGGCGTTGATAAATCAAGCGCCTCGCCTCGCATATCGAGAATGATGTCTTCCGGCGTTAAAAGATACGGTCCGCCGTAGTTGAGGTGCGAATGTAAATCCGCCGAATACCAGCCGTCGGAAGCCATATCCCAGAGCGGCGTCGGCATTTCGATTTCAATCGTTTCCGTTTTGCCCTCACGTATTTTGCGCGTTGCCGCCTGCGCGACAGTGCTGAAACCGTGTGTCGCCAGCACGCGCACATCGCCGGCAGGCATTTCTAACTCGATGACGCCCGGCGAATAAAAGAATACGGTTCCGTTTTGCCCGTCGAAACGCGCCTGTCCCGCACCCGGCAGAACCGGATGTCCTTTTCCGTCAACAACAGAAAGACGCACGGGCAGATTTGCTTCCGAACCGGCGGCTCGCGTTTTGACTAGAACGCGCGTCGTCGGTTCTCCCCAATTCCACGAAAGCGGCGAGATGTCTTCCGGCGTGCCGCCTGTCGGCGCGATCCGGTAAAGACGAAAACGCTCATTAGCGTCTGGTTCGGCAAAATAAATAAAGGAATTATCGTGACTCCACGCCGGCATCAGCGGATATTTTGCGGTTCGCGCAATCTGAATCGCCGGACTGCCTTTCGTGTCCATCAGCCACAATTGCCAGCGATCCTCAACAGGCAGATTGACAACGAAACTCCGCCCGTCGGGTTTTAGTGCGGAACGCATTTGCGAAGCAATACCTTCTGAATGCAAAATGCGTTTTGAGTTGTCGCGCAGATCAATAATCGAAACCGAATCAATCGAGCCGACTTTCGCCACATACAAAAGCTGCGCATCGTCAGGCGCGGGCTGCGGCGCCAGTTCCTGCCCGCGGTCAGAGGTTAAGCGCTTTTTCGCGCCCGTCGCAATCTCGACACGCCACAAATCCAAATCGCCGGCTTCCGCCGAACTGTAAAACACGGCGCGTCCGTCGCGCGAAAAAACCGGATCGAGATCGAGCGCGGGCGAGTCAATTAAAACTTTTTCCCTACCGCCAGCCGCATCAATTAAAACAATGCTCGTGTCTTTAGTGTCGTCTCTGACAAAAGCGATTTGCCTGCCGTCGGGCGACCAAGCCGGACGCGAATCAACCGCGCCGCTTTTTGTCAGGCGTCTCGCTTCGCGGGTCGTCGTGTCCATCAGCCAAATCCAGCCGCGCGCGGCAATCGCCAAAGTTTTTCCGTCAGGCGAGGCAGCCGGGTCGGTCGCGCCCTGATTGAGCGTCGGCAGATTGTAGCCTTCAAGATAGACGTGATGCGACACGTTCGCTATTTTCGGGTAACGGTTCGTCCACTGACCGCGGACACCGGCAGCAGAATACAAAAGTAAAGACAAAAACAGGAAGCGGCAGAAAATTTTCGACATGATATGACCTCTACGGTGAAAGCCGTTTGTTTTAATAGTGAGCAGTGCTAAAAAATTACTCATTGAAAATGATGTTAAAACATTTTCTGCCCAAACATCAAAAAAAACAAAATTTCGGTCGGAAATCCAAATTCACTATGAATTGTACGAATCGCTCGACGAGTTGCCATAGCATGGGTGGACGGCAATTTTCCGTTCATTTTTTCGGGCAACAGCGGTAGCTGCCTGGGCGATTGCTGGGGTGAAAACCAACCGCCTGGGCGTAATTTAGTTTTACATTCAGCTCTCTGCGGCGAGATGGCGTAGGCGAAAAGCCCGTCAATTTCGCAATGAAACACGCCAGGCAAACCGGCAGACGACCAATTATTTTATGGAATGATACGCATATAATGTTTTATAAGGTAAAATAACAGCGTATGAAAATCTTTACCTCTCTACTTTTCGTTTTCTTGTTCTTACCTTCGGGTTGGGCACAAAAACCCAAGGATTTAACCACTGCCACCGCACGGGCTCAAAAGTCTGCTGAAATTATCAGACAGTTTGCCGCCCTCGGCGCTGACTCGGTTCCGTTCGAGTATCTTCAAAAAGCCAAAGCCGTTGCCGTTTTCCCCGGACTAACGAAAGTCAACATTCTGCTTAGTGAATTGATCATCGGCAACGGAATAATTTCAATGCGTTCCGGCAACAATTGGAGCGTACCGGCTTTCCTGGCTTTCAAGGGAACAGACATGAACCTGAAAATCGCCGGTAAGAAATCATTTGATACGGTGTTTTTGTTTATGGACGATGAATCAATTGAATGGCTGAAGAAAGGCGACATCGGGTTTAGTTCCGACAGTAAAAGGAAAGCAATGCTCGGTCCTGTAATCGGCGGCGCGGGAGCGGACATAACGCTGTATCAAGCCAGTCTAATATATTACACATTCGACAAAGGGCAACTGGTTGATACCAATCTGAGCAATGATTCTTTCTTTAAGGCTTTTGGGATTCTCCACGACAGCAATTTGAATAAAGCTATTTTTGGAATGAAAACCAAAGCGCTTTTTGCCGCGCCGGAAGAGGACGTAAAAGTGCCGACGGAAATTGAAAAATTTCGGACGGCATTAATTGAAGTTTTATCAAAGTCCGCATCACCAACAACTACTAATGAAATAATAAAAAATAAATAGAATCAAAAGAACTATTTAAATAGAAAGAACAAATCAAATACAACGAATTTAACAAAACGAATCTAATAAAATTAGGAAAAGGATTTAATGAAAGTAATCAATTTGTTTTTAATCGCGTGTCTTTTTCTCGCGTCTCAATCATTTGTATTGACACAAACCAAAACCGTCTATAAAGCCGACTTGCTTGTCGCAGGCGGGAAAAACATCAATGCTGAACCGGTCGAAATTTCTCTTGAAGGCGAGGCGATAAAAATTCGGGGCAAAAAGAAATCTTTCGAAACAAAATTGATTCCTTTCAATACTATCGAAAGCGTTGATTACACCTATTCTGACAGACCGCGCTATACTGCCGCCACACTTTCGACCCTTGCTTTGGGAATTGTCGCCCTTCCCCTGTTTGCCAGCAAAACGAAAAAAAACTGGCTGGCGATTAATGCCGAAAATAATTCCGTTATTCTGCAACTGCAAAGCAGTAATTACCGCATGTTATTGCTGGAGATACATAACAAAGGAATGAAAATTGCCGATTCAGGCGACCGGGACGAAAAGGAAAAAAATCAGAAAAAGGTTAAGGAAAACAAAGATAAGAATAAAAGCCCTTGAAAAACTGGAATCTTCTTATCAAGTTGAGACGATAACTTATTCTTAACTCAGGTATTATTTACGAAGTGGCGACTCACGAAATCACGGTTAATAACCTTTTGCCGGGTCGTACGCATAATAAACGGGTGCAAGAGTTAGCGCGGGCAGCATCTGAAAAAGAAGGATTCAGCGCGGCAGAATGTCAAATGGGAAACGGAAATTCTGATAAGGCGCTTGGGCTAATCGCGCGAGTTTGCAGCACTCGCCGCTTTCTCGTATCTGAACGGGCAAGTTATATCACCGGCACATCAATTACGGTTTATGGCGAATGGATTCGATCACAGATTTAAGCGGTGATTAAAATTAGATCATCCTTGTGCTTCACGTTTGAGTGTTCGCTCGTTTATTTTGTTTATAGTTTTATATTAAAGGATAAATATTATGTTTTGCACGCTAACACGTCAATTGTCCGGTCTTTTGCTTTTAAGCATATTGCTTGTTTCAAGTGTCTTTTCCCAAGAAGGCATTAAAACCAACTCCATACAACTTACCAAGTACCAACAGCTTTTGCGCGGTATTTACCAGGAATTGATCGAAATAAATACGACCGATTCGGTTGGCGACACGACAAAGGCTGCTGAAGCAATGGCTGTCAGGCTGCGGGCGGCGGGCTTTCCCGAAACGGACGTGCGAGTTTTGATTCATCCCGGAAACAACCGCAAAGGAAATCTCGTCGTTCGGTATCGTTCGTCAAATGCAAGCCGCAAACCGCTTTTGCTGCTTGCTCATATTGATGTCGTCGAAGCCCGCAAAGAAGATTGGTCGGACGGTCTCGATCCGTTCAAACTCACCGAGCGTGAGGGTTATTTTTACGGTCGCGGGACAACCGACGACAAGGCGATGGCGGCAATTTTTGTTGCCAATCTCATTCGCTACAAACAGGAAAACGCGCAGTTTGACCGTGATATTATTCTGGCTCTAACGGCGGACGAAGAAGGCGGCGATTTTAACGGCGCGAAATGGCTCATTGATAATCACCGCGATTTGATTTCATCTGATTTCGGCATCAACGAAGGCGGCGGCGGCAGACATCGCAAAAGCGTTAAACTTTTCAACGGTGTGCAGGCGAGCGAAAAGGTTTATCAAAGTTTTCTGCTCGAAGTCAAAAATAAAGGCGGGCATAGTTCGCTGCCGTCAAAAGACAACGCTATTTACCAACTCGCAGCGGGGATTGACCGCCTCGCCAAGTTTGATTTTCCCGTTAACCTCAATGAAGTTACGCGCGGCTATTTTCAAAAAATGTCGGCAATTGAAACCGGACAAACTGCGGCGGACATGAAAGTTATCTCCGCAACAAATGTAATTGATGTGGAAGCCGTTAAACGTCTTTCAGTATCCTCGCCTTATTACAATGCGCTGATGCGGACGACCTGCGTCGCAACGCGGCTTGAAGCCGGACATGCCGAAAATGCTTTGCCGCAAACTGCTCGCGCGACCGTTAATTGCCGCGTTCTGCCGCAGGAAAATGCTAATGATATACATCGAAAATTAATTGAAGTTCTCGCTGACGACCGAATTTCCGTAACATTTATCAAAGAACCAAAGCCCAGCCAGCCCTCACCGCTGAAGCCGGAAATTATGCGCCCGATAGAAGACGCGACGCGCCTGATGTGGAAGGACATTCCGGTCGTTCCGATTATGGGAACCGGCGCGACCGACAGCCTTTATTTTCGGCAGGTTAATATACCGATGTACGGCGTTTCCGGGATTTTCAGCGATATTGACGACAACCGGGCGCACGGCAGAGACGAACGGCTGGGAGTCCGGGAGTTTTACGAAGGTCAGGAGTTTTTAGACAAACTTGTTAAATCTCTCGCCGGTGAGAAAACGGCTGCAATAAAAAAGTAAATTTTAACAGTAAGAAAAATCTTCTTGTTTGTAAGCAGTTAATAAAACAAAAATGGGCAATATATAAAAAGCAGGAAATGAAAAGAGGGTTGGCAAGCGACAACTACGCCGGTGTTTTACCTGAAATGCTAGAGGCTATTGCCGAAGCAAACCGGTTTCATGCCAAATCATACGGTTATGATGATTTCACTGAAAAGGCAAAGCAGGAATTCGTAAAACATTTTGGAAGCGATGTCGAAGTAACTTTTGTGTTTAATGGGACGGGAGCAAATTTGTTAGGTATCGGTTGCGCGACGGAATCTTTTAATTCAATTTTATGTGCCGACACATCACACCTTTATGTTGATGAATCCACCGCTCCCGAAACTTTTACCGGTTGCCGACTCACTCCTTTAGCAACCAACGGCGAGGGCAAGGTAGAAATTGAAACGATAAAGAACAGCATCATACGGAAAGATGATGAGCACTATCCGCAGGCAAAAATCTTTTCAATAGCACAACCTACTGAATACGGCACTGTCTATACAAGGGAAGAACTGTTGGCAATAGGTCAACTGCTTAAAGAATCCGACCTCGTTTTTCATATGGATGGCGCCAGACTTTTCAACGCCGCAGTTAGCCTGAATTGTTCTCTTAAAGAAATTACGCGAGACGTAGGTGTTGACATATTAAGCGTCGGTGGAACAAAAATCGGCTTGCTTTTTGGGGAGGCGGTGGTCTTTTTCGATAAGAAGCACTCGCAAAATTTACGCTACCGCCAAAAGCAAAGTATGCAGTTACCCTCAAAAATGCGATTTATATCGGCTCAATTTTATAGATTACTACGGGACGAAATTTGGCTTAAATCAGCAACACACGCCAATAAAATGGCTAACAGAGTCTTTGAAGGGGTC
>Ga0136614_10003508_pt1 | contig 10063 bp, 8 predicted proteins | sample AntDrymUQ2792106_2_FD_106643 | JGI IMG/M metagenome (GOLD analysis project Ga0136614, IMG submission 106643) | Polar desert sand microbial communities from Dry Valleys, Antarctica - metaG UQ279 (21.06) | ecosystem: Environmental > Terrestrial > Soil > Desert | place: Antarctica: Dry Valley... | reverse complement strand
TCGAGCAGCCAGCTCTGCAGCGGAACCTGCGCCGACTTGCCGCAGGCACCGAGCAGCATCAGCAGACCCAGCGCGGTCAACGTCCCGGCCGAGGCGGACGCGGCGGCCTCGGAGACGCCGACGAAGGACGTCGTACCGAAGGTGGTGAACATCAACATGATCGCCAGCGCCAGGCCCAGGTCACCGACCCGGTTCACCACAAAGGCCTTCTTGGCCGCGACGGCCGCGCTCGGCTTGTACTGCCAGAAACCGATCAACAGGTACGACGCCAGGCCGACGCCCTCCCAGCCGAGGAACAGCGCCAGGTAGTTGTCGGCGAGCACCAGCAACAACATGGCGGCGACGAACAGGTTGAGGTAGCCGAAGAAGCGGCGGCGTTGGTCGTCGTGGGCCATGTAGCCGATGGAGTAGATGTGGATCAGCGACCCGACACCGGTGATCAGCAGGACGAAGAGCGCCGACAGCTGGTCGTAGAGCAGCCCCATATCGGCCGAGAAGCCGCCGACGTCGACCCAGGTGTAGAGCGTCTGGCCGATCGACCGCTCCTCCTGGCCGCGGCCCAGCAGCTGCACGAACATCACCACACCGAGCCCGAACGACGTGACCGGCGCCAGCGTCCCCAGCAGGTGACCCCAGCGGTCGGTCCGCCGGCCACCTACCAGCAGCACGGTGGCGCTGGCCAGCGGAATCGCGACCAGCAGCCAGAGCAGCGCGAAGACGCCGTCCGCCGGTGCGAGTGAGGTCACGACGCTGGCCCCTTCAGTACTTCAACAGACTGGCGTCGTCTACCGAGGCCGAGCGGCGGGTCCGGAAGATCGACGTGATGATTGCCAGGCCGACCACCACCTCGGCAGCCGCTACCACCATCACGAAGAACGCCGCGATCTGGCCGTCGAGGTTGCCGTTCACCCGAGAGAAGGTCACGAACGCGAGGTTGGTGGCGTTGAGCATGAGCTCGACGCACATGAACACCACGATCGCGTTGCGCCGCACGAGCACGCCGAACGCGCCGATCGTGAACAACAACGCGGACAGCGTCAGAAAGGGGGTCGCACTCATGCGGGGCCCCCCTGGTCGGTGCCGTGGCGGCGCTCCGGAGCCGCGTTGCCGGTGGTCGTCCGGCGTTCCTGCTCGGAGGTCAGCTGCTCGAGCGTCTCGTCGACCTCTCCGCTCATGGCCTGGCGCACGTTGCCCCGGGCCTGCAGCGACTGTGAGATCGAGAGGCTCGACGTCTGCCCGTCCGGCAGCAGGGCCGGGGTGTCGACCGCGTTGTGCCGGGCGTACACACCTGGTGTGGGCAGCGGCCCGAGCGGTCGGCCGGTGGCCACGTACTCGCGCATCCGCCGCTGCGACATCGAGCGCTGAGTCTCTTTGGGACCGAGCCGCTCGCGGTGGGCGAGCACCATGGCTCCCAGCGCAGCGGTGATGAGCAGCGCGCTGGTCACCTCGAAGGCGAACACGTACCGGGAGAACAGCAGCACCGCGATCCCCGGCACGTTGCCGTCGGCGTTGGCCTCGTCCAGGCCGGTGACGACACCGAGCGTGGTCTGCGCGACGCCGATCCCGACCGTGGCGGCGAACAGCACGCCGAGCACGATCGCGGCGAGCCGCTGGCCGCGGAGCGTCTCTACGACGGAGTCGGAGGCGTCGACCCCGACGAGCATGAGCACGAACAAGAAGAGCATCAGGATCGCACCGGTGTAGACAATGATCTGTACCACGAACAGGAACGGCGCGTCCTGTACCGCATAGAGGATCGCCAGCGAGACCATCACGACGGCGAGCAGCAGGGCAGCATGGACCGCCTTGCGCGACAAGACCATGCCCAGAGCGGCGAGCACCAGGACCGGGGCCAGCACCCAGAAGGCGATCACTCCGCACCGCCGCCGTCGGTGGAGCGTGCTCCGCGGTAGTAGTCTCCCTCGGTCTCGCCGAGCAGCATGGGGTGCGGCGGCTCGGTCATGCCGGGCAGCAGCGGGGCCAGCAGGTCCTGCTTCTCGTAGATGAGCTTGCCGCGCGTGTTGTCGGCTAGCTCGTACTCGTTGGTCATCGTCAGCGCCCGGGTCGGGCAGGCCTCGATGCACAGCCCGCACAGGATGCAACGCAGGTAGTTGATCTGGTAGACGCGGCCGTAGCGTTCGCCAGGGCTGTATCGCTCCGCCTCGTTGTTGTGTGCGCCTTCGATGTAGATCGCGTCGGCTGGGCACGCCCAGGCGCACAGCTCGCAGCCGATGCACTTCTCGAGGCCGTCGGGCCAGCGGTTGAGCTGGTGACGTCCGTGGAAACGGGGTGCGGTCGGCTTCTTCTGGTACGGGTACTGCTCGGTGACGACCCGGCGGAACATCGTCCGGAAGGTAACCCCGAAGCCCGCCACCGGGTCCCAGAACTGCTCCTTGAGGCTAGCCACGGGAGTCCTCCGTACGGACCGGGGGCACGGTGATGACGGCACGCTCGTCGGCGAGCCGCTGTCCTGGCATCGGCGGCACCGGGTAGCCGCCGCCGAACGCGTCGAAGTCGGTGTCGTCGTCGGAGGGCTGCTCGACGCCGCGGCGCTCGGGCAGCAGGGCCAGCACCAGCAGGATCGCGACGAGCGCACCGGCTCCGATCATGACCGCGCGGGTGTCGATGCCGCCTTGCAGGCGCACCTGGCGCACGACCGCGACCGCGATGATCCAGATCAGCGCACCCGGGATGAGCTTTTTCCAGCCGAAAGCCATGAACTGGTCGTATCGCAGTCGCGGCAGCGTGCCGCGCAGCCAGATGAACACGAAGATGAAGCCCATCACCTTGCCGAGGAACCACAGCACCGGCCAGAAGCCCTCGTTGGCCCCGTCCCAGAGCGACAACGGCCAGGGTGCACGCCAGCCGCCGAGGAACATCGTGGTCGCGAGCGCGGAGACCGTCACCATGTTGACGTACTCGGCGAGGAAGAACAGCGCGAACTTCAGCGACGAGTACTCGGTGTGGAAGCCTCCAACGAGCTCACCCTCGGCCTCGGGGAGGTCGAACGGGGCGCGGTTGGTCTCGCCCACCATCGCGACCATGTAGATGAGGAACGACGGCAGGAGCGGCAGCGCGAACCACATGTCGACGGCCTGGGCGTTGACGATCTGCGACATCGACATGGAGCCGGCGTACATGAACACCGCGACCAGCGACAGCCCCATCGCCACCTCGTAGGAGATCACCTGGGCACTGGAGCGCAGTCCGCCGAGCAGCGCGTACGTGGAACCCGACGACCACCCGCCGAGCACGATCCCGTAGATACCGATCGACGCCGAGGCGAGGATGAACAGGACACCCACCGGCAGGTCGGTCAGCTGCAGCGGTGTCGAGACGTCGGTGAACGGGATGTGCACGACCGGGCCGAGAGGCACCACTGCCCAGGCGATGAAGGCAGGGATGGTCGCGATGATCGGGGCGACGACGTAGACGACCTTGTCGGCGGCCTTGGGGACGATGTCCTCTTTCAGCGCCAGCTTGATGCCGTCGGCGAGGCTCTGCAGCAGGCCGAACGGCCCGTGCACGTTGGGCCCGATGCGGTGCTGCATGCGTGCGACGACGCGGCGCTCGAACCAGATGTTGAACAACGTCAGCACCACGAGCACGCCGAAGACGAGCACCGCCTTGAGGACGATGACCCACCACGGGTCGATGCCGAAGGCCGACAGGTCCTCGCTCATGCGTCGCCCCTCTCCAACCGGACGACGTCGCCCGATCCGGCGCCCAGCAACAGCCGCAACGACAGCCGGCCCGAGTTGGCCGGCGCCCACACGACACCGTCCGGCAGGTCGGCGACCTGAACCGGCAGCGCCACCGCACCGCGAGCCGTGCGAAGCACGACCTCGTCGCCGGCGGTGATGCCGAGCCCCGAGAGCGTGCCGGCCGACACCGCGGCGGAGACTCGGCGGGCGGTGGCAGCCAGGTACGGCTCTCCGGCCTGCATCGTGCCGTCGTCGAGCAGCAGCCGCCAGGTGTCCAGGACCGCCTCGCCGCGACCCGGCCGGACCGCGGCACCGGGGGACACTCGAGGACGTGGGGCCCGCGGGCCGTCCCAGGCTCCCAGCTCGGCCATGTCCGCCCGGGCGTCCTCGACGGTCCGGAAACCCAACGGCGTACCCATCTCCGCTGCGACTCCGGCGAGGACCCGCAGATCCGGCAGTGTCCCCGACTCGGGCAGTACGGTGCCGAACGGTCGAGGCCGGCCCTCCCAGTCGACGAACATGCCTGACCGCTCGGCAACCGCCGCGACGGGGAACACGACGTTGGCCCGCTCGGTGATGGCGGTGACGCGTTGCTCGAGGCTCACGACGAACTCGGCGGCGTCGATCCCTGCGAGGGCGCCCTGGGGGTCCGGCAGATCGGCATGGTCGACGCCGGCCACGACCAGCGCACCCAGCTCACCGTGGACAGCGGCAGCAAGGATCTGTGCCGTGCTGCGGCCAGGTCGCGCTGGCATGCTCGCGCAGCCCCACGCCGCCGCCAGGTCGGCACGGGCGCTGGCGTTGCCGACCGGGCGACCGCCCGGCAGCAGGCCGGGCAGGCACCCGGCCTCCACGGCCCCACGTTCACCCGCCCGGCGCGGCACCCAGGCCAGCTTGGCACCGGTCCGTGACGCCACCTCGGCGGCGGCACTGAACGCACCCGGCACGCCGGCGAGCCGCTCCCCCACGAGGATGACGCTGTCGGGGCCGAGGCTGACCCGGCCGGTGAGGTCGGCCAGGGCCGCCGCCTCGTCACCGGGAACGGTCGTGACGACCAGCGCGGCGAGCTTGTCCGAGCCGCGGGTGGCGTGGCTGCTGAGCGACACGATCCGGGTGTCGTGTTTGCGCATCGCCTTGCGCAGCCGCAGGAAGATGATCGGTGACTCGTCCTCGGGCTCGAAGCCGGCCAGCACGACGGTGGCAGCGCGCTCGAGGTCGGCGTAGCTGACGGCCAGCGGAGTCGCCGCGACGTGGGAGGCGAGGAACTCGGCCTCCTCCTGCGAGTGCACCCGGGCACGGAAATCGATGTCGTTGGTGCCGAGCACGACGCGGGCGAACTTCGCATAGCCGTACGCGTCCTCAGCCGTGAGCCGCCCGCCGGGCAGCACACCGACTCTGCCTTCGGCAGCTAGCAGGCCGCGACCAGCGATCGCGAACGCCGCCAGCCACGAAGCCGGGTGGAGCTGTCCCGTCTCGCCGTCACGGACCAGGGGCGTAGTGAGCCGGTCCGGCTGCCGGGAGTACGTGAACGCGAAGCGGCCCTTGTCGCAGTTCCACTCCTCGTTGACCTCGGCGTCGTCACCGGCAAGGCGGCGCATGACCTTGCCGCGCCGATGGTCGGTGCGTAGGGCGCAGCCGGACGCGCAGTGCTCACAGACGGAGGGCGTCGACATCAGGTCGAATGGTCGGGAGCGGAACCGGTACGCGGCGCTCGTGAGTGCCCCGACGGGGCAGATCTGGATCGTGTTGCCCGAGAAGTAGGACTCGAACGGTTCCTTCTGATAGATGCCGACCTGCTGCAGCACGCCTCGCTCGATCAGCGCGATGAAGGGGTCGCCGGCGATCTGCTCGGAGAACCGGGTGCACCGGGCGCACAACACACACCGTTCGCGGTCGAGCAGCACTTGGGCGGAGATGTTGACCGGCTTGGCGAACGTGCGCTTGACCTCGGTGAACCGCGACTCACCGCGCCCGTGACTGAGCGCCTGGTTCTGGAGCGGGCACTCCCCCCCCTTGTCGCAGACCGGACAGTCGAGGGGGTGGTTGATGAGCAGGAACTCCATGTTGCCCTGCTGTGCCTTGTCTGCGACCGGTGAGGTGACCTGAGTGCGCACCACCATGCCGTCGGCCACCTGAAGCGTGCAGGATGCCTGCGGCTTGGGGATCGGCCGACCGTTACCGGCATCGGGCACCTCGACCAGGCACTGGCGGCAGGCTCCGATCGGCTCCAGCAGCGGATGGTCGCAGAAGCGGGGCACCTCGACGCCGATCTGCTCTGCGGCGCGGATCACCAAGCTGTCCTTGGCCACCATCACCTCGACGTCGTCGATGGTGACGCGGACCAGGTCGTCGCGCGGGGGCTCGGCGGGGACGACCTCACCGGGCCGGTTCGTCGTGACGGTCATGCGCGGGCTCCGGCGTGCTGGCTGGCGGCGAACAGGGTCGCAGCCTGCGGGTCGAACGGGCAGCCGCGTTCGTTGATGTGGGTGAGGTACTCGTCGCGGAAGTACTCGATCGAGGAGGTGATGGGGCTCGTGGCCCCGTCACCGAGCGCGCAGAAGGACCGACCGAGGATGTTGTCGCAGAGGTCGACCAGCACGTCGAGGTCGGTCTCGGTCCCCGAACCGTCCTCGAGCCGCTGCAACGTCTGCACCAGCCACCAGGTGCCCTCACGGCACGGCGTGCACTTGCCGCAGGACTCGTGCTTGTAGAACTCGGTCCACCGCAGCACCGCCCGCACCACGCAGGTCGTCTCGTCGAAGATCTGCAGCGCCTTGGTACCGAGCATCGAGCCAGCCCCCGCGACCGCCTCGTAGTCGAGCGGAACGTCGAGGTGCTCGGCGGTCAGCAGCGGGGTCGACGACCCGCCCGGGGTCCAGAACTTCAGCTCGTGCCCGGCGCGCACGCCGCCCGCGAGGTCGAGCAGCTGGCGCAGCGTGATGCCAAGCGGCGCCTCGTACTGGCCCGGTCCCTCGACGTGGCCGGAGAGCGAGTACAGCGTCATGCCCTTGGACTTCTCGGTGCCCATCGACCCGAACCAGTCGCTGCCGTTGGCGACGATGCTGGGCACCGAGGCGATGGACTCGACGTTGTTGATCACCGTCGGGCAGGCGTACAGGCCGGCGACTGCGGGGAAGGGTGGCCGCAGCCGTGGTTGCCCGCGGCGACCCTCGAGGGAGTCCAGCAGCGCCGTCTCCTCACCGCAGATGTAGGCGCCGGCGCCGGCGTGGACGACGAGGTCGAGGGCATACCCGGAGCCGCCGATGTCAGCACCGAGGTGACCGGCCCGGTACGCCTCGGAGACCGCCTGCTGCAACCGGCGGACGACGTGCAGCACCTCACCGCGGATGTAGATGAACGCGACGCTGGCCCGGATAGCGTAGGAGGAGATGATGACGCCCTCGATCAGCGTGTGCGGTGAGGCCAGCATCAGCGGGATGTCCTTGCAGGTGCCGGGCTCGGCCTCGTCGGCGTTGACGACCAGATAGTGCGGCTTGTCATCGCCTTGGGGGATGAAGCCCCACTTCATGCCGGTCGGGAAGCCGGCGCCGCCCCGGCCGCGGAGCCCGGAGTCCTTGACCACCGTGATGACGTCGTCCGGCGCCATGGTCAGCGCCTTGCGCAACGCCGAGTAGCCGCCCCGGCTCTCGTACGTCCGCAGCGTCCAGGAGCGATCGGCGTCCCAGTTGTCGGACATCACCGGGGTCAGCGTCACGTCATGCGTCATCGGGCGTCGCTCCCCTCACCGGTGCGGGTGTCGGCGCCCGACTTCGCGACCTCGACGTCGTCGCCGCCAGGGTATGCCGACTGATCCGACACCTGGCGCGGGTCGCTGTGCGTTCGGTGCGAACCGTTACCGTCGGGCGAGGGCGCCGTCCAGCCGTGCTGCCGCGCCAGTCGCAGACCGGCCAGGGTGGCCGGACCAGCGGCCGGCCCCTCGTCAGCGCGGCCGTCGGGGAAACCGGCCAGCACCCGCTCGGCATTCCGCCACGTCACGACACGAGCCCCACGCGTCGGGTGCACCTCGCCCCCGTCCCGCAGGTCGTCGACCAGCTGGACCGCCGACTCCGGCGTCTGGTTGTCGAAGAACTCCCAGTTGACCATCACGACCGGCGCGTAGTCACAGGCGGCGTTGCACTCGACGTGCTCGAGCGTGATCGCGCCGTCCTCCGTCGTCTCGTCGTTGCCCACGTCGAGGTGGTCCTTGAGACGGTCGAAGATGGCGTCGCCGCCCATCACCGCGCACAGCGTGTTCGTGCAGACGCCGACGTGGTAGTCGCCGACCGGACGCCGCTTGTACATCGTGTAGAACGTGGCCACCGCGGACACCTCGGCCGCGGTGATCTCGAGCAGCCGGGCGCAGGTCTCGATCCCGCCGGGTGTCACATGCCCGGCGACCGACTGCACGAGGTGCAGCATCGGCAGCAGCGCCGAGCGGGGGTGCGGGTAACGGGCGATGATCGCGTGCAGCTCAGGAAGCGCCTCGGCAGGGAACGCGGGGTCACCGATCAGACGGCTGGTGGTGGCTGCGATCGAGGTGTCGCCGCCCTCGTTGTCACTCGTGGACACGTTGCTCACCGGGGTGAGCGGATCCTTTTGCCCCATCAGCGGTCGACACCGCCCATCACCGGGTCGAGGCTCGCGATCGCGACGATGACGTCGGCCACCTGGCCACCCTCGCTCATGACCGAGGTGCACTGCAGGTTGACGAACGACGGGTCGCGGAAGTGTGCCCGGTACGGGCGGGTGCCGCCGTCGGAGACCAGATGGCAGGCCAGCTCACCACGAGGCGACTCGACACTGGTGTAGACCTGCCCGACGGGGACACGGAAACCCTCGGTCACCAGCTTGAAGTGGTGGATCAGCGCCTCCATCGACTCACCCATGATGTGACGGATGTGGTCGTGAGAGTTGCCCATGCCGTCGGACCCGACGGCCAGCTGCGCGGGCCAGGCGATCTTCTTGTCGCCCACCATCACCGGTGCACCCTCGAGATCGGCGAGCCGGTCGGCGCACTGCTCGACGATGCGCAGCGACTCCCACATCTCCTGCAACCGGATCCGGAAGCGCCCGTACGCGTCGCAGGTGTCCCATGTCACGACGTCGAAGTCGTAGCCGTCGTAGCCCCAGTATGGTTGCGTGCGGCGCAGGTCCCACGGGTACCCGGTGGCCCGCAGCACCGGGCCGGTCGCGCCGAGCGCCAGGCATCCGGCGAGGTCGAGATAGCCGACATCGACCAGCCGGCCTCGAAAGATCGGGTTGGCGTTGCAGAACGCCGCGTACTCCGGCAGCCGCTTGCGCATCAGCTTGACGAACTCCCGGATGTGCTCAAGCGCACCGGGTGGCATGTCCTGCGACACCCCGCCCGGCCGGATGAACGCGTGGTTCATCCGGAGCCCGGTGATGAGCTCGAACAGGTCGAGCACGGACTCCCGCTCACGGAAGCCGATCGTCATGACCGTGAGGGCACCGATCTCCAGGCCTCCGGTCGCGATGGCGACCAGATGGGAGGAGATGCGGTTCAGCTCCATCAGCAGGATCCGCATCACCAGCGCCTTCTCGGGCACGTCGGCGGCGATGCCGAGCAGCTTCTCCACACCCATGACGTACGCCGCCTCGTAGTGGAACGGCGCGAGGTAGTCCATCCGGGTGCAGAACGTGACGCCCTGCGTCCAGTTGCGGTACTCCATGTTCTTCTCGATGCCGGTGTGCAGGTAGCCGACGCCGCAGCGCGCCTCGGTCACCGTCTCGCCCTCGAGCTCGAGGATCAGGCGGAGCACGCCGTGCGTCGACGGGTGCTGCGGGCCCATGTTGACGACGACCCGCTCCTCGTGGCTCTCGGCCAGCCCGACGACGACGGAGTCCCAGTCCTGCCCGGTCACGGTGAAGACCGGGCCGGCGTTGGTGGTCTGCTCGGCCGCGTAGGGGTCGGAGGTCTGCTGCTGCGTCATCAGGTGTAGGACCTCCGAAGGTCCGGCGGCTGGATGGTGGCGCCCTTGTACTCGACGGGGATGCCGCCGAGCGGGTAGTCCTTGCGCTGGGGGTGGCCGGGCCAGTCATCAGGCATCTCGATGCGGGTCAGCGACGGGTGGCCGTCGAAGATCATCCCGAAGAAGTCGTACGTCTCGCGCTCGTGCCAGTCGGCGGTCGGGTAGACGGCGACGACCGAGGGCAGGTGCGGGTCTGCGTCCGGGACGGCCACCTCGAGGCGGATCCTGCGGTTGTGCGTCATCGACACCAGGTGGTAGACGGCATGCAGCTCGCGGCCGGTCTCAGCCGGGTAGTGCACGCCCGAGACGCCGCTGCACAGCTCGAAGCGCAGCGCGGCGTCGTCGCGGAGCACCTGGGCGACCTCGAGC
>Ga0136614_10003507_pt1 | contig 10063 bp, 5 predicted proteins | sample AntDrymUQ2792106_2_FD_106643 | JGI IMG/M metagenome (GOLD analysis project Ga0136614, IMG submission 106643) | Polar desert sand microbial communities from Dry Valleys, Antarctica - metaG UQ279 (21.06) | ecosystem: Environmental > Terrestrial > Soil > Desert | place: Antarctica: Dry Valley... | reverse complement strand
CGCAAAAAATAAATCGCTGTCGGGCTCACCTGCCTGCCAGGCAAAGTTCCACATCATCAAAGTTCCGGCCAACGATTGTTTGAGCAACTCGGGCCATTGTGCAACCCGAAATTCCATCTTGAGCCCGATGGCTGTCATGTAGCGGCGCCACTGTTCGCTCTGGCGGCGCTCGATTTCGGATGTCGATGAAGCCTTTTCAAGCACCAGCGGCGAACCATCGGGTTGCTCGCGCCAGCTGTCACCATTGCGATCCACGTAACCGAACGTGTCGAGCAGCCCCTTCGCCTTTGCCGGGTTGTACTCGGACATCCCTGCGGGCCATCGAGCGTCGTATCCAAAGGTTCCAGGCACGATCGGTGACTGTGCAGGCACTGCGTTGCCTTTAAAAATTTGTTTGATGTAGTCATCGCCATCGAAGCCGAGGCTGATCGCCCGCCTTAGCGCAACTTTTTCGGGCGTGTAGCCGCCGACGAGCGGATGCTCCATGTTGAAGTAGCTCATCGCGAGGTCGGCCATGGGCGTGACGTCCAGCTGGACGCCGCGCCGGGCGAGGTTCGGCGCCAGCTTCCCATTCGGTGCGACTAACGTTCCATACTCGATCGGCACCAGCAGATGATCGAGTGCGCCCTGCTCGAACGAAAGCCAGCGTGGCTGCGCTTCCTGGATGATCGTGACCTCGACGCGATCGACCAGCGGGATGCGGCGGCCGCGCAGACGCTCCGCACCGCGCGCGAGCACCGGCGACTCCGGTGGGGCAAAGTCGTAAATCTCTTCTCGATAGGTCGGATTGCGCTCGAGCACGATGCGCGACGTGCGCGTCCACTGCGCCAGGCGAAACGGGCCCGTGCCCACCGGGTGCGCCATGATCTGATCGCCGTACATCTCGACGACCTCGCGCGCCACTGCCCCCAGCGGCAGCGCCAGTGCCAGCGTGTTCACAAAGCGAGGGTTTGGCTGTTCGAGGCGAATTTGAAAGGTATAGCGATCGAGTGCGCGCACACCTTCGACCTCGGTGTCGTAATCGAAGGGCCGCTTGGCTTTGAGCATGCGCTGCCGCAGCGATTCCAGACCCAGCAGCTTCGCCGCTTCGAGGACGAACAGCATCTGACTCTTCCAGCGCGGGTCAAAAACGCGCTTGATCGAGTACACGTAATCGGCCGCGACGAGCTCGCGAGCCGTCCCTTTAAACGCCGGATCGTCCTGAAACACGATATTCGGCTGCAGCCGGACCGTGAAGACACGAAAGTCTGCTGAGACTTCTGGTAACGATGTGGCGGTATTCGGCACCAACTTCACGGGCCGCGCCATGTAGTCGTAGCGCAGCGGTGCGTCGAAGATGTGATTGATGATCGTGTTCGAGTAGTAGTCCTGTACCTGCGCGGGATCAAACCCGGTTTCGGCCGTTGCGAAGCAAACGCGGAGAGTCTTAGATACGGCGTTCTGCGCGGGGGCAGGTGTTGTTCCGGCCAGCATCCCGGCAGCGCCGGTGCCTAGAAAACGGCGGCGGTCCACTTCTAAATGGGCGGACGCGCCGCCATGTCCACGTCGATATGCTTGAAAAAGTCGCGCGCAAACGGGTGACGTCGATATCCGATCAGCCACGGGTGCATTACATCATTGACGAAGCGGTGTCCGTGGATTTTGTAGGGCATGTAGGTGAGGAACAACCGCTTCATTTCATGAATGACGGAGTTACGCTCCGGGCCATCGGGCATTTGCCGCTGCTGGTCGTAAAGGCGGTCGTACCCCTCAAGCTTGAATCGAGCGATGTTGCTTGCGCCGATGTCGCGGCTGTTTCCCAATGCGAGAAACGAGTCCGAATCGCTGCCTGTTGCACTCCACCCCAGCAGCCAGATCATCAGCTTGCCAGCGCGCGCGCTCTTCATATTTTCCGGCCACTGGTTCACTTTGAACGCTACCCGAATGCCGATGGCATCGAGTTGCCGTTTCCACACCTCGTTGAAGGCTCTGTCAAGCTGGCTCGATTCAGTCGCAAATTCCAGGGTTAGCGGCGCGCCGTCGGGCTGCTCGCGCCAGCCGTCTCCATCGCGATCGACATATCCGTAGGTGTCGAGTAGTGCGCGCGCTCGCGGACGGTCGAACGTACTCATTTCACTGACCAAAGACGGGTCGTAGCCCGACGTCAGCGGCGGCACCTGCGACTGCGCCGGCATCAGTGAGCCGCGGCGCACCAGCCTGATTTCCTCGTCAATGTTGTAACCCAGGCTGATGGCGCGCCGTAACGCCACGCGCTGGGGTTGGTAACCGCCAATGATCGGGTCGTCCATGTTGAAGAAGGTGACGACCACGTCGGGATTGACGATCCGCTCGAGAAGGATGTCGCGCTTTTCCAACGCTGGTGCGATCTTTCCATTCGGCGCGGCCACGTTGATGAAGTCGAGTGGCACGTTAACTGCGTCTTGCTCCGCACTCAGGAACGCGAGCCACCGCGGCTGGCTCTCCTCGATGATCGACAACTCGACGCGATCGACCATTGGCAGCTTGCGGCCCTTTAGTTTCGCGAGAATTTGTTGGCCGCGAATGTCATCGGCCGGGGGCTGCGCGTCGTAGAACTCGTCGCGAAAGCCTGGGTTTCGCTCGAGGACAATGCGAGACGAGCGCTTCCATTGAGCGAGCCGGAACGGCCCGGTTCCGACCGGATGCCCCATGATGTCGTTGGAATACGCTTCCACGACTTCGCGTGCTACCGCGCCGAATACTCGGGCGTCGGAAAGGTTCTCGTAGAAGCGAGGGCTTGGCTCCGCGAGCCTGATTTGGAACGTGTACCGATCGACGACTCGAGCGCCCTCTATTTCGCGGTCGTAGTTAAAGCTTCGGCCCGGTTGCACTTCCTTGCGCAGTTCTGCGAGACCTACAACTTTTGCGCCCTCGACCGTCGGCCATAAGGGACTTTTCCAGCGCGGGTCAGCAACACGCTTTAGCTGATACACATAGTCAGCCGCGACAAGCTCGCGTCGTTTACCGTTAAACGCTGCGTCTTCCTGAAAGAAAATGCCTGGGCGAATCCGCACTGTCATTGTGCGGAAGTCTGAGGAAATCTCGGGCATTGCCGCCGCGGTTCTGGGTTTCAACATGGCTGGGCGCGCGAGAAAGTCGTACTGCAGCGGCGCTTCGAATATGTTCGCGACAACATAGTTCGAATACAAGTCCGAGATTTGCGCCGGATCAAATCCGGTTTCAGCGGCGTTAAAGGCCCAGCGGAAAATCTTCTGTGTGTATGGCTGTTTTGAGAACGCTGTTCGCGGAATTGTGGACGCGGTAGCAATCACACCGCCCGTTCGCAGGAAATCGCGCCGACTCAATTGATTGCCTTCGCCTGCTCATCTGCGTCAATATCGACGTACTGCCACCACTCGCTCCAATACGGCCCACGCCGGTAACCGTAAAGCCATGGATGCGCTATATCAGTATGGATACGGTGGACTCCCCACTTATAAGGCGCATAGACGATGAGCAAACGCTTCGCTTCGTCGAACAGTTGAAGACGTTCCGGCCCATCTGGCAGCAACCGCAGCTTGTCGTAGATCGCATCGAATTCAACGCTCTTGAAGCGCGCGAGGTTCTGCCCGCCGACGTGCTTGCTGAAGCCGCGATTCAGAATCGGCTGGCCGTCCGGCGTGTCAGCGGATAGGCCTACACGCCAGATCATAAATTTGCCTGCACGTGCGCTCTTCAGGTTCTCAGGCCACTTGGCAATCCTGAAGTCAGTGCGCAAACCCAGGGCGCTCATATCTTTACGCACTAGCTCTGCATACTGCCGATTGATCTGGGCGGGCTCGCTTGATAGTTCAAGTGTCAGTGGCTGACCGTCGGGCCGATCGCGCCATCCATCGCCGTCGCGATCGACATAGCCATACAAATCCAGCAACGCCTTCGCCCGGGGTAGATCGTATTCGCCGTTTTCGCTGCGGAAGTCAGGATCGAACCCGACCGTGTTCGGCATTACCGGAGCCTGGGCAGGGATCGCCTGGTCTTTTCTTGCGAGACGAATCTCCTGCCGTGTGTTGGTCGCCAGATTGATCGCGCGTCGCAGCGCGACCTTGTCAGGCGTGTAACCGCCAAGAACGGGATCATCCATGTTGTATACGTTCATGGTCAGATCCGACCCAAGCACGCGATAAACCCGCACACCTTGCCGCTGCAGATTGGGCGCCAGTTTGCCGTTCGGGACAGCGATGTTGATGAACTCGTTTGGAATCCGTTCCAAGAAATCCTGCTGCTTGTTGAGAAACGATAACCAGCGCGGTTGCTGCTCCTCGATGATGGAGACTTCAACGCGGTCGACCATCGGAAGTTTGCGACCGCGAAAGCGAGACAGCATCGCTTGGCCTTCGGCGTCGTCGGCGTTAGGCTCGGCATCGTAGAAATGCTCGCGATACGTTGGGCTCCGCTCAAGCACGATCTTGGAGGAGCGGCGCCACTCACCCAGGCGAAATGGGCCCGTTCCCACTGGCTTGCTGACTATCTGGTCGCCGTACGCTTCCACCACCTCACGCGCTACAGCGCCATACAAATCGCCTGTCGCGAGCGTATGCAACAGGCGCGGGCGCGGCTCCTCCAAGGTGAACTGAATCGTGTATCGGTCCAACGCGCGCAAGCCGCTGACCTCGCGGTCGTAGTCGAACGGCTTTTTCGAATTGATCGACTCATCTCGCACAGCGGCCATGCCGACAAACCGCTGCTCAGAAAGCGTCGGGTAGTTCGGTGATTTCCAGCGCGGGTCGTAGTAGCGCTTGAACGAATACACATAGTCTTGCGCAGTCAGTTCGCGCCGCTGGCCTTTAAACGCCGGGTCGTCCTGAAAGTAGATTCCGGGACGCAACTTGACAGTCCAAACACGAAAGTCCTCGGACACCTCCGGCATTGCGGCGGCGGTGTTCGGTTTTATCTTGAATGGACGCGCGAGATGGTCATATTTATACAGACCATCGAAAATGTGAGACGTAACAATGCGCGAATAGAGGTCGGTGATTTGTGCGGGGTCGAAACCGGTTTCCGCGATCGGAAAGGCGTAGCGAAAAACCTTGGGTAGGTGCGCGTGACTGGGCGCGCCGAGCGCCGCAAGTGCCACGCAGAAAACAACAACAGCCGGATGCTTCATTAGGCGAGCGCCATGGCTTGCGCTTCCGAGTCTATATCGACGTAGACCCACCAGTCGCGCCAGAATGGTGGACGCCGGAATCCGATGACCCACGGCCACGCCAGGTCGGTCAGGATGCGGTGCACGTGGTACTTGTACGGAACGTAGGCACTGACAATGCGTTTGGCTTCGAAGAACAGCCGCTCGCGCTCGGGGCTGTTCGGCAACGTACGTATCAGGTTGTAAATGCGATCGAATTCCTTGTTCTCGAAGCGCGCGAGGTTCTGCCCGCCCTTGTGCGTGGTCGCCATGATGTCGAGTGACAGACGGCCGTCAGGCGACGCGGCGCTGTAGCCAAGGTTCCACGCCATCAACTTGCCGGCGCGCGCCGATTTAAGATTCTCGGGCCACTTGGCAGTAACGAAGTCAATCCGAATTCCGATGCTGTTTAGATCCTTGCGGCGCAGCTCATCCCGCTGACGCGCGCGCTGGTCAGGTGTTGTGGCCCACCGCAGCACCAACGGGCTGCCGTCGGGCTGTTCTCGCCAACCATCGCCGTCGCGGTCAATGTAGCCATACGTGTCGAGCAGCGCGCGCGCGTGCGCCAGATCGTGGCTCGGCACGACATAGTCTTTGTCGTACCCGACAATATTCGGCATCAATCCGGAATGCGCCGGGACGGCCTGACCGCGCCAGTACAAACGGATCTCTTGATCGATATCGGTCGACAGCCCGATCGCGCGTCGCAACGCCACTTTCTCGGGCGCATAGCCGCCCACCACCGGGTCCTCCATGTTGAAGTAAGACAGCGCGATGTCGGAGGCCAAGGTCCGGTACATCTTTACGTCTTGCTTGGCGAGAAATGGCGCCAGCTTGCCATTGGGAGCGGCAGTGTTGACGAAATCGAATGGCACCTGCCATGCAACGTCGGACTGTTTGTTCAGGAACGACAGCCAACGCGGTTGCACTTCCTCGATGATCGATACCTCGACCCGGTCGACCATCGGCAGCTTGCGCCCCTTCAGCTTTGCCAGCAGCGCCTGGCCCTCGGCGTCATCGGCGTTCGGATGAGCGTCGTAGATCACGTCGCGATAGGTTGGACTGCGTTCAAGGACGATGCGCGAGGAGCGTCGCCACTCGGCTAACCGGAACGGACCCGTTCCGATCGGATGCGCCGGCATCAGGTCACCGTACGTTTCAACGACTTCGCGCGCGACGGCGCCGTACAAGCTGGCATCGGCCAGCGCTTCAACGAACCGAGGGTTGGGGTCTTCGAACTCGAATTGGATCGTGTAACGGTCGAGTGCGCGCATTCCTTCAACCGGTGTGTCGTAATCGAACGCCTGTTTGCCTTTCAACGCGCGCTCGCGCAGCGCGGCCATGCCGACAATCTTTAGATCCGCGAGACTTGCGACCAACGGCGACTTCCAGCGTGGATCGAAGAAGCGTTTATAGGAATACACATAATCGGCCGCAACCAACTCGCGCCGCTCGCCTTTGAAAGCAGAGTCGTTCTGAAAATAAATGCCGCGCTTGAGCCGAACGATCCACGTACGAAAGTCGGCAGACACCTCGGGCATGCCATCCGCCGTCGCCGGGCGTATTTCATAAGGGCGTGCGAGGTAGTCGTATCCATACGGTGACTCGAAGATGTGCGACGTGATGATCCTTGAGTACAGGTCATTGATAGCGGCAGGATCAAAGCCCGTCTCGGCGACCTCAAACGCGTAGCGCAACACTTTTTTGCCGCTGTTCGCCGGCGCTTGCGCTGAGGTGGAGGCGGCGATGGGTAACGCACCCAGCGCCTTGAGCGTGTCACGCCTGCTAATGCGGCTCATGCGCTGCGCTCGCCCTTCAGATGGTTGTCTATATCGACGTACTTCCACATCGCGCGCATGAATGAGTGACGCCGGTAGCCGATTACCCAAGGATGGAACACCGCCGTCTCTATGCGGTGGCCGACGAACTTGTAGGGCATGTAGGCTGCGAAGAGCTTCTTCGCTTCGGTAAACAACGCCTCACGTTCCGGCCCGTCCGGTAGCACCTTTTGCAATGCGTACAGTTTGTTGAATGCCGGAAGGTTAAAGCGCGAGTGATTGGCCTGTCCTATGTTCGCGCTGTTGCCGAGGGACAGGAATGTTTCGCCGTCCGGTTGTGCCGCGACCCAGCCAACGCGCCACATCATCAGCTTGCCGGCCCTGGAATTCTTCAGGTTCTCCGGCCACTTCGCCGGCTTGAATGCGATTTGAATATTTACGGCGGTCATGCTCTTGCGCCAGATCTCGTCGCGTTGTCGCGCGAGCTGATCCGGCTCAGTTGCCATCTCGAGCAAGAGCGGCTTGCCATCCGGGGTTTCGCGCCACCCATCGCCGTTCGATTCGACGTACCCGAACGAATCGAGCAAAGCCTTGGCGCGCGCCGGACTGTAATCGCCCATCTCGCTCCTGAAGGCCGGGTCGTAGCCATAGGTGAGCGGTGCGACCGGAGACTGACTGGGAATCGACTGTCCCTTGCGCACGAGGCGGATTTCGTTCGGCATCTCGTACGCAAGGCCGATCGCGCGCCGCAGCGCCACCTTCTCCGGCGTGTAGCCGCCGACCAGCGGATGCTCCATGTTGAACAACGCCATGTCGACGCTGGCTCGATAGTCGCGATCCATCTGGATGCCGCGCTTGACGAGGTTGGGAGCAAGCTTGCCGTTCGGCACGATCAGGTTGGCCATGTCGTACGGGATCTCGTCGACCAGATCGTGCTCGGCATTCAGGAAGGCCAGCCAACGCGGCTGATTCTCCTCGACGATGTAGACCTCGACGCGGTCGATCAGCGGCAGCTTGCGGCCCTTCATTCGTGCCGCGGCTTGCTCACCGTGTTCATCAGTCGGCTGTTCGTTGTAGAAGTCGTCGCGGTAACCGGGATTCTTTTCGAGAACCATGCGCGAGGAGCGGCGCCAGTCGACCAGTCGATAGGGCCCGGTGCCGACCGGGTTTGCCATCATGCCCTTCTCATCGAACATCTCGTCGACCTCGCGCGCGACCGCGCCGAGGAACGAACCGTTGGCCAGGTACTGATGGAAGCGCGGTGCCGGTTCGCCCAACTTGATGCGAAGCGTATAGCGGTCCAGCGCGCGCACGCCTTCGACTTCACGGTCGTACTCGAACTTCGCGCCCTTCAGCGTGGCGGCGCGAATCTCGGACATCCCGAGCAGCTTCGAGTTTTCGAGCAGCGTGACGTTCTGGCTCTTGAACTTGGGATTGTAGAAGCGCTTGATCGAATAGACGTAGTCCTGTGCGACCAGTTCGCGCTTCTTGCCGTCGAACGCCGGATGTTCCTGAAAGTAGATGCCGGGACGGATACGGACCGTGATCGTCGTGAAATCGTTCGAGACTTCCGGAAGTGACTCGGCGGTGTTCGGCACGATCTTCGCGGGCCGTGCGAGAAAGTCGTAGGCCAGAGGCGCATCGAAGATGTTGCCGATGATGCTGGCCGAGTAGAAGTCGTTGACCTGTGCCGGGTCGAAGCCCGTTTCGGCCACGCGAAACGCGTAGCGCAGCACCTTCAATCCGCCGCCGCCGTTCACCGCCCGCGCCGCAGCACCGATTGCCGACGCGGCCGGCGCCGCGGCGAGTGCCTTGGTGAAGTCGCGTCTGGTGGTCATTCGAACACCCTCGGTTCACGCCTGCTTGTGCTGAAAGCCGGCAGCGGCATAATCCGCGCTTCCGCGCTTCCGAAAGCATGTCGGTTGGCCGCATACATCTTACGCAGACTATGGCAGATGGTCCCGACGCTGGCCGGGGTCATTCTGTTCGTATTCTTTCTGTTCAAGTTCTTCGGCGGCGACCCGGCGGAAATCCTGGGCGGGTTGCTCGCCACCCCCGAGCAGATCGACGCGATTCGCCAGCAGCTCGGACTGAACGATCCCTGGTACGTGCAGCTGTGGATCTTCGTCCAGTCGATTTTCACTTTCAATTGGGGCAACAGCTGGGCCACCGGCGAAGCGATCAGTAACATCTTTCGCACGCGACTGCCGGCGACGTTGACGGTGATGATTCCGATCCTGATCCTCGACACCGTCCTCGGCATCATCGCGGCGATGGCGGTGGCGTATGTGCGCGGCTCGATAACGGATCGGGCGATCATGGTGATTACGACCGTGATGCTGTCGATCTCGTTCCTCGTTTACATCATCGTCGGTCAGTGGCTGTTCGGGTTTTACCTTGGCTGGTTCCCGGTGCAGGGCTGGAGCGACAGCTTCTTCACCAATCTCACCTACTACGCAGTGCTGCCGGTGAGCCTGGCGGTGTTCGTTTCGCTGGCGCCGCAAACGCGGCTGTACCGCACCTTCTTCCTCGACGAGATCAATCAGGATTACGTACGCACCGCGCGCGCGAAGGGCGTTAGCGAGAATCGCGTGTTGTTCACGCACGTGCTGCGCAACGCGATGATTCCGGTGCTGACCAACGTGGCGCTTCAGTTGCCCGGTGTGTTCATTGGGTCGTTCCTGATCGAAGTGTTCTTCTCGATCCCGGGATTGGGGCGCGAAATTCTGTTGGCGGTCAACCGGAGCGACTACCCGGTGATTCAGGCGGTGACGATTTACCTGGCGGTGTTGACGATGCTGATCAATCTGGCCGCGGACATTCTGTACAAAGTGGTCGACCCGAGAGTCGTACTCAAATGATTCCCGCCGCATGAACTCGATAACATCAGTCGAATCGATTCGGGTTCCGCCGGAGCCAACGCGCTCGCGCGGTGTCTGGGTGACGGCGTGGCGGAGGCTGAAAAACGATCGGGTCGGCGTCGTGTCGCTGGTCATCGTCGTCGCGTTCGCGTTGCTTGTGCTGCTGTCTTTCGTTGGGCTCGTCGCCGGCGATTGGCAGAAGGAAGTGGCCGTGCCCGATGCGCCGCCGACCTTCATGGGCCCGCAGGCGGTGCAGACGGGTACCGATCCGCTGGCGAACGTGG
>Ga0136614_10003506_pt1 | contig 10064 bp, 7 predicted proteins | sample AntDrymUQ2792106_2_FD_106643 | JGI IMG/M metagenome (GOLD analysis project Ga0136614, IMG submission 106643) | Polar desert sand microbial communities from Dry Valleys, Antarctica - metaG UQ279 (21.06) | ecosystem: Environmental > Terrestrial > Soil > Desert | place: Antarctica: Dry Valley... | reverse complement strand
TTCACGGCCTGACCGTTCAAATCCGAGCCACTCGAAGCTGCAGTTGCGGAAGTGTTCGGCACTTTGTCCGTCGTGGTCGGCGTCATGCGAAAACGCTCAATGGAAACTCCGAGCGTCGTTGCCGCGACTTGCAACATTTTCGTGTGAAGCCCCTGCCCCATTTCCGTGCCGCCGTGATTGAGCAGAATGCTGCCGTCGGTGTAAACGAGAAGCAACGCGCCCGCTTGGTTATAGACGGTTTTATTAAACGAGATGCCGAACTTCACAGGCGTGATTGCTAATCCGCGTTTCTTGTAATCGTTCGCTTGATTGAATTGATTAACTTCCCGTTGGCGTTCGTCAAAATTCGCATTTGCTTTAACCTGACTCCACACGCGCTCAATCCGATTATCGAAAATCTCCTGTCCGTAGGGCGTGGTGTTTGTTTCGCCCGCGCCGTGATAGAAATTGCGCTCACGCACCGCGTCTGGCGGCAACCGAAGCGTTCTTGCGATGCGGTCGAGGATGTCTTCAATAACGATCATGCCTTGCGGCCCGCCGAAGCCGCGAAAAGCAGTGTTCGATGTCTTATTGGTTTTAGCGATGCGCCCGCGCACTTCGATGTGCGGAATGTAGTAAGCGTTATCAACGTGAACCATCGCGCGCGACAAAACCGGCGGCGACAAATCCAGACTCCAACCGCCGTCAGCATAAAGCTCCGCATCGAGCGCAATGAGTTTTCCGTCCGAGTTAAAGCCGATTCTGTATCGTCCAAGAAAGCCGTGCCGCTTTCCGGTCAGAATCATATCTTCATGGCGGCGCAGACGAACGCGCGCGGGACGTTTTGTTTTGTATGCCGCTAACGCAGCAGCAGCAGCATAAGGATTCGCCTGCGATTCTTTGCCGCCGAAAGCGCCGCCCATCCTTAGACAAGTGACCGTCACTCGATTGCCCGGAACGCCTAACACGCGCCCGACGATGATTTGCGTTTCGGTCGGATGTTGCGTCGAAGAATAAACTTGATAGCTGCCTTCTGTGTCGGGAATCACCCAACTCGTTTGCGTTTCGAGGTAGAAATGATCTTGCCCGTTCATTTCCACTTCGCCCTCAAGCCAATGTTCCGCCGTCGCGTTTTCCGGTTCGCCGCGCCGCATCAAAGTCGTAATCGTCAGAAAACTGTCAGCCGCAATCGCTTCTTTGATCGTCAAAACGGGCGCGAGCGGTTCGTATTCAACAACGATTCTCTTCGCTCCTTCACGTGCTGCGTCTTCAGTTTCGCCGACGACCCAAACGACGGTTTGCCCCCAATAACTGATCTCTTCGACGGGCAAAAGCGGTTCGTCGTGGATGATTGTTCCCGTGTCGTTCTCACCCGGAATCTCATCTGCGGTCAAAACGGTTACGACGCCGTTAATTTCAAACGCGCTGGTCGTGTCTATCTTCAAGATTCTTGCGCGAGCGTGCGGAGACAGCACCGGATAAAGCGACAACATTCCTTCGGGCTGCCGTTGATCGTCCGTGTAAACGGCTCTGCCGCTCACGTGCCACGCCGCGCTTTCGTGACTCTGAGGCTCGCCGACTTTGCTCATGGCTTAACGTCTCCGTCTCGCCCCGTCATCTCGACAAAGAACTTCTCAAACAAGTTTGCGACTAACAGCTTGCGATATTCGGCGCTGCCGCGAAGATCAGTCAACGGAGCGAACGCATCTTTCAGCGCAGACTTCGCTCGTTGCACTGTTTCGATGTTCCAAAGCTGTCCTTCCAACAACTGTTCCACCGCGACAGCCCGCGCCGGAATTGCCGCAACGCCGCCGTAAGCGAGCCGCGCGCGGACAATTCTGTTTTCTTCGTCGAGGTCAACTGCAAACGCCGCCGCCACAATGCTGATGTCGTCCGTTCCGCGCTTGCCGACTTTGTAAGATTGCTGAACGCGACGCGACGCGCCCGCCGCGAGCGTTTTGGGAATCACGATTGAGACGATCACTTCTCCCGTTCGCAGATCAATTTGACGATAGCCTTTGAAAAAATCTGCGAGAGAAATTATTCGTTCGTCGTCTGCGCTCGCAAGGCGCAACTCCGCGTCCAAAGATAAAAGCACCGGCGGCAGATCGCCAATCGGTGAAGCCGTGCCGATGTTGCCGCCAAACGTCGCGCGATTCCGCACTTGACGCGCCGCAAACCAGTGCAGCATTTCATCGAGACTCGGAAACACGCCGCGCAATGTTTCTTCGACATGACTCAACGGCACAGCCGCGCCGATCTCGACGTACTCTGTTGTCTGGTTCAGCGTTTTCAGTTCCGCCACTGCTTCAAGCGAGATCAAAACCGGAAACGTTCGAGTGTGCCAGCTAAACTCCAACCCTAAGTCGGTCGCTCCGGCAACGAGCGTCGCTTCCGTGTGTTGTTGCAGCAAATCTAACACTTCCCGTAGGCGCGTCGGACGATAAAACTGCTGCTCATCGCCCTCGTATCTTAGCGAAGGAATTTCCGTAGTCGCTTGCTTTAATTTCTCGCTGAAAGAATCAACGGCTCGCGCCTTAGTCACTTGTTGCGCCGCACGCCGAATCGGAAGATAGCCTGTGCAACGGCAAAGATTGCCTTCCACCGACATATCATCCACCGTGCCATCGTAATAAGCGGCAAACATGCTCATGATAAAGCCCGGCGTACAATACCCGCATTGTGAACCGCCTGTCTCAACCATCGCCCTCTGAACCGCGTGCAGTTGTCCGTTGCTGATCCCTTCGACCGTGATCACTTCCTGCCCAATCATCGCGCCGAGCGGAATCAAACAACTGTTCACGGCCTTGTAGTGAGCTTTGCCGTCCGCACCCCGCCCCATAATCGCCACTGTGCAAGCTCCACAGTCGCCGTCACCGCAACCTTCTTTCGTGCCGACGCGCCCGCTCTGTCGCAAGAATTCAAGCAGAGTCATTGTCGGCGACGCATTTTTCAGACGCTGTGTCTCGCCATTTATCGTCAAGGTCGAATGGTTATCCGATGATTGATTCATTGTCACATCAGTTGGAGGATGCACTTCTCATCCACAATTTACGCTCAAATACATTTTGTCGCAATCAGGTAAAATGCGAGCCGTTTCCTGATTTATGTTGTCTAAAAATTAACAAATGCGTGTAGGCGCAAAGCGGAGTTATCTGGAAGCGTTCCACATAACACTCTTTATTTAGCGTATTATGCAGAATGCTTCCAGATAATACGTAGTTAAGTCGCTAGAGGCATCAGGCTGGAGCACAAATAGGCAATGAGTCAATCAAGACAAACGCTAGAATCAATCCAATCTGATTTTGATCGGATTGCCCTGCTCTCCAACGAAAATTGGAATCATAACGCGCATTATCACAGATATTTGATAAGTCATATTCCCGAACAATGCCGACACATTCTTGAAATTGGTTGCGGCATAGGGAAATTCTCTCGCTTGCTTGCTCAACGTGCCGAAAGGGTTCTCGCCATAGATTTATCTCCGCAGATGATTCGCCTTGCGAAGGCGCGCTCAGGACTTTATCCGAACATTGATTTCGTCAAGGGTGATGTGATGACATATCAGTTGCCGGATAATCAGTTTGACTGCATTGTGACACTTACGACACTCCATCATTTACCAATCGAAATCATCCTGAGAAAAACAAGAAAGGCTTTGAAGCCCGGAGGTATATTAGTTTGCCTTGACCTCTATCAACGCTCTAATTTGAACGATTTGCTTTTTGATGGTGTTGCTTATCCTGCAAATTTATTTCTCACGTTGATAAAAACTGGAAAGCTAAGACCATCTAGGGAAGTGCGTGAGGCATATGCTGAACATGGAAAAACAGATACATATCTTACGCTGCCACAGATTGAGCAGATTTACGCGGACATCTTGCCGGGTGCGCTAGTGAGAAGACACTTGTTTTGGCGATATTCTATCATTTGGAAAAAAGGAATCACGGGGCAAGTGTCAACGGCGCGACCTAATAATTCATTCAACCGGACGCGCCGATAGCGTGCTTTTCATCATTCTTCCTTCGGCGTATATTGAATGCTGTTCGCGGCGCGCCGGTTAATTCAGGCGTTAGGCTTCGCTACACTTCAGGTTCTACTCTGCGTTAAAGTAATTGCATGATACAGATACTGCTGTTCGCACTTGCGCTATTAGCGGGCGCGGCGACTGCTCTGCAAATCGGAGTCAATTCGCAACTGCGCGTTGGACTCGGCAATCCGTTTCAGGCGGGGCTTGTTTCGTTTGCCGTTGGGACAATCGCTTTAGCCATCATCGCTTTGCCGCAAGGACTGCAATGGAATTTTGCCCAGACGATGAGCTTGCCGTGGTGGGTTTGGACGGGTGGATTGCTGGGGGCATATTTTGTCACTGCGTTGATTATTCTCGCGCCGCGTCTTGGAGCTTCCACATTGATCGGTCTGGCTCTGACCGGACAGTTGCTCGTATCACTCGTTCTCGATCACTACGGGCTGCTTGGTTTTCCCGTCCAAAGACTCAGTTTGCCGAGGATGCTAGGAGCGGCGTTGTTGATCGCTGGAGTAGTGTTAATACGCAGGTTTTAGTGAGCAGAGTCTATACAAAAAACGGCGAGTTGTTGGTCATAAAACTATGAGCGCATCGCGGCGACGATTTCATCCGTGACCTTGTGCGCATCACCGAAAAGCATGAGCGTGTTCTCGCGGTGGAAGAGCGGATTATTCACTCCCGTTGAGAGCTTTGCGTAAGAAACTCTTCGCGTTCGATTCGCTCGTTGCAAGTCTTCTGCTGTTGCGGCGCTTGCCGAAGCCGTCAGTGTATTGATAGCGGTAGTACCACCTGCCGTCGTCATCTTGTCCTATCCACGCCAAGTATTTTTCAAAATTCCCTATTACTCTTAACCAATCAGAGGCTCGCGGACGCCTTCTGGACAGCCGAAGATAATAGGAATATGCTTTCTCGCCAAGCACCTCGCCGCAGCAACTTAAGCAAACTTATCTGTCTCTATCGAGAGCACGCCCGAAGTTTAGACTCCGCAGATGCCCTACGATCTTTCTGCATTCTGATTCAATTTGTTTGAGGTAATTGATATGACAATTTTACTCGTCCGCTACGCGCCAATCGCAACGCTCTTGTTTACCTTCGCCCTCGCAATTTTCCCCGCGCCCTGCATGGCTCAAAGAGACGGTCGCGGCTTGGGTCTTGGATCAGGCACTGCACTTCGAGAGCTTCCTGCCAAAGCGAAACGCTACGCGCTTGTGATCGGCGTTGACAAGTATGCTGACACACAGATCACGACGCTTGGCGGAGCTTCCAACGACGCCAAACTTCTTGTCGAAGCCCTCGTCAAGTATGCCGGTTTCCCGCGCGAGCAAGTCGTCTTGCTCGCCTCCGATCAACCCGCCGAGCGGCAGCCGACGCGCGGCAACATCCTGCGCCGTCTGTCGAATCTCTCCACCATTGTACCGCCGGACGGTTTGTTGTTATTCGCCTTCGCTGGGCATGGCATGGAGCGCGGCGGTCAAGCCTTTCTGCTGCCGGGCGACGCGCAGGTGAGCGACGACGTTAGCCTGCTCGAACAGACGGCCGTCAACGTCACGCAGATCAGAAATTGGGTTCAGAGATCGAAGGTCAAACAGGTGCTTTTGATTCTTGACGCGTGCCGCAACGATCCTTCGGGTCGCGCCAACGCCGACAACCCTCTGACTGCGACCTACACACGCAGCTTTAATTTCGACACGCGCAACCGCGAGGTGACGGCCTTCGCCACGCTCTACGCAACGGCCGTCGGCAAACGCGCTTACGAATTCAAGGAGAAGCGTCACGGCTATTTCACGTGGGCGCTCGTCGAAGGTTTGCGCGGCGGCGCGGCGAATGAGAAAGGCGAAGTGACGCTCGGCAGTCTCGTCCGCTACCTCCAGAATTGGGTACCGCGCCAAGTTCTCATTGACTTAGGACAAGGTAAAGAGCAGAGACCTTTCGCCGTCATCGAAGGCTACAAGGCGGACGAGTTGGTGATTGCCGCGACAAGGAACGGGCGAGCCACGACCGACAATACGACGACATCGCAGATTTCTGCTGAAACGGCGAGTGTTACCACAGATTCAAACGATGGAACAAGAAACACGACTGACTCTCTCGAAAGCACGACGTGGACGGGGATGAACGAATTCGGCGAGTTCATCATCGAATTTTTGCCGCAAGGAAAACTTCGCTACACGCTTCTCTCCAACAAAAGGCCGGTGGGCGGCACGTGGAAAAAGATCGGTAACGTCGTTCAGGTCGTGATCGGCGGCTACTCGGTGGCGGAAGGGACGATGGAGAACAACATCATCAGACTTGAGGGGTCGAACAGCGAAGGCGGTAAGTTTCGTATGCTGTTGACGCCGAAAGCACCATAGGCGACGATGTGTTGATAAACGAACCTTTAAGGGCTTACGAAGCTCAGTTAACGCACCACTGACAACACATCCTCACAGCCTTAGATCGCGTTGCCGTTCCAAACCGAAGGGATTTCCTTCTCGTCCAACTCAAGCGTTTCGCCATCGGGAAGAATGTGAATGATGTGCGCTCCTCTTCGTTTCAGCGGAGGCGCGAGCAGCCCGACGCGGTGACAGTTCGCCTGCGGACGCGCGTGCCGCGTGAGCGGTTGCGATTCACTGCACATCAAGGCGATACGCGCGTCGCCCGCCAGTTCGATGATGCGGTCGAGTCCGCGTGCGAGTTCCTCCTGCGGTACGACGACTTTCCCGCCGCACTCAGGCAAGTGTTCATACCCAATTCCGTTTTTCAGGAGAGCGGCGGAGAGGACTTTCTCGTTGAACTGCGGCCACCGCGAACGGGCGACGCTCCGCACGTCGCAGACGAGTTCGACGCCGTGCTGATTGAGCAAACTCAAAAACACTTCAAACGGGTGGCGCCCGTGCCCGATGGTGTAGATGGTCAGGGTCATTGAGAAAACGCTCGCCGTAAAACCACCTTCATTCTAAGAAACCGCCGGGAGGTCGTAGACAGAAGCGCATCTACACCTCCAGCAAAAATCAACTTGAAATTGCTCCTCCGTCCGTGCGAGTGTATGACGAATCTCAGCGAACATCCCAACGCCCGAAGTCTTCGGAAAAGATTACCTGTGGAGCTAATTCAATGACATCTAAATTTAACTTCTGCTTCGTGTGTCTTCTCGCATTGCACCTGCTCGCGGGCGGAGCACAGAGTCAATGGACGAACCGCTATCCGAAGGTGGCAAACTTCAGCCACCACGTTTATCTCGAAGGCTACAACCTGCCGACGCTCAACGTTGGGGCGACCGACCCGGCTCCCTCACCCGACGGACGTTCGCTCGCCGTCGCCGCACGCGGCTGGCTCTGGAGCATCGATCTCACGACGCGGGAAGCACGGCGATTGACGCGCGGCGGCGCAGTTGATTCGCGCCCCGCGTGGTCACCGGACGGCAAACAACTCGCCTTCGTCAGGGACGACGGCAAAGATACAAGCATCGTTCTACTGGACATGACGGGCGGCGCAAGCGGCAGAGAAAGAGTCATTGTTGACACTCCCGCACTCGATCTCGATCCCGCCTTCTCGCGCGACGGGCGGGCTATCTTTTATAGTTCCGCCGAAAGCGGCGACCTCGATCTCTGGCGCATCGAGATTAGCACAGGCGCGAAGAAGCGTTTGACCACCGACCGCGGCCTTGAGCTTCAGCCGCAACCGCTTCCGGGCGATGCGCAACTTCTCTACGTGGCGAAGGTCGGCGCGATTGACTCCATCACGATCATTGATTTGCGCGACAACTCGCGCCGCGTGCTGCGCGAAGAAGGTATCGCGTCGCAACTTCGCCCCGCGCTCAAGCCCGATGGTCGCAGCCTTGTGGCGAATCTGCCTGCGCAAGATCGTTGGCAGTTGTGGCTGATGGACACGAAGGGCGGCGTTCCCGTTCAAGTTGCGCACAGCGCGCTCTATCCGCTCACGCCTGCGTGGAGTCCTGACGACGCTTACATCTACTACGTCGAACCCGACGATGCGGAACGCTTTCACGTTCTTCGCATTCCGGCGACGGGCGGCGAACCGGAAGACGTTTCGCCTCTGACATGGAACTGGGGCGAGCCGACGACGCGCGTGCTCATCAAGACGCGACGGGCGGGCGAAGCGACAAACCTTCCCGCACGTCTTTCAATCGTTGATCGCAACGGTCATCCCCTTCTTCCAGATGCAGGACAGCCGCGCTTCGACGGGCAGAACGGCGTCGTCTTCTTTTACTCGCCCGGCGCGACGACTATAGAAGTTCCGGTAGGCGAAGTGCGCGTAGTGGCGACACACGGGTTCGGTAGCACTCAGGCTTCCGCAACGCGCAGGATTCGCACGAACGAGACGACGATTGATCTCGAAATACCTGCTTCCCTGTGGAATCCCGCTTCCGAAGGTTGGCGTTCGGCAGACCTTCATTCTCATCTCAACTACGGCGGCCCCTACCTGTTGAATCCCGACGACATCGTGCTCGACATGCGGGCGGAGGCGCTTGATCTCTCGACGCCGCAACTCGCCAACCTTCACACGCGCTTTATTGATGCGGAGTGGTGGAACTGGCGGCGCACGAATGAACCGCCGATGATCCATTTCGCGCAGGAAGTTCGTTCACACTTTCTTGGTCATGTCGCCGCAATCGGGGCGGACTCTTTGTACTGGCCTTGGTATTACGGCCCCGGCTATCCCGTCTACGACCGCAGCGATCTGCCGAACGCCGCCGCGCTTCAATTCGCGCGCAATCACGGCGGCATCAATTCCTACGTGCATCCCGTCTCCAATCGAAACCCGTTTCCGCCGAACGGCACGCCCACAGGTCTTCCGCTTGAGTTAGTGCCCGACGCGCTGCTCGGAGACGTAGACACTTTAGAGGTGGCGTGTCTCTGGAGCGATGAACTCGGCACAAGCGAAGCGTGGTATCGCCTGCTCAACCTCGGTCTGCCCATCGCGCCTTCGGCGGGAAGCGACACAATGCACAACTTCTATCGCACGATGGCCATCGGCTCGACGCGCGTGTATGCGAAGCCGGAAGGGGCGATGAACTTGACGGGCTTTCTCGCGGCCGTGCGGCGCGGGCGAAGTTTTGTGACCAACGGCCCCATGATTAAGTTTACGGTCAACGATGTGGAGGCGGGTGGGGTCGTTAATGCGTCACAAAATCAGGCGGTAGGATGGAAGCTTGATGCGTGGTCATCCGTGCCCGTTGAGAAAGTTGAGATTCTCGTTAACGGGCAAGTTGTCTGGAGCGGCAACGGGCTTGAGACGTCCGGACACAAAACATTTAACGGGCGGCTCGACGCGCCGCGCGGCGGATGGATCGCCGCGCGCATCTACGGCGGCGCGACGAAGTGGCCGGTGATGGACAGCTACCCGTTCGCTCACACCGCGCCCGTCTGGTTCGGTCACGTCGGCAGTTCAGACGCGGACGCCGCGCGGCGTGCAGCGCAAGATTTATTGCGCTGGATGGATGTCGCTGAGAAGCGATTGAACGAAGGTTATGCGGGCGCGCCCGCCGAGAAATTGCAAAGACGCTTTGCCGATGCGCGTCGCATTCTGGAAACGCGCGTCAGATGAAAAACCCGTCCTTATGAGGTGATAAAATGAACAGATGGTTTGCGATCACTGTCACGCTGCTTCTACTCAACTCCCCTGCACCGATGCTTGTCAAAACGCAAACGGCGCGCGGCGCGCAAAGAGATTTTGTTTCAACGCGCGAGATGGAGCGCATCAATTGGATGGAGTTTCGTGAAGTCGTACCTTCCCGCATCAAAACTGTGCTGCTGCCGACGGGAACGCTCGAACCTCACGGTGTAATTAACAACGGCGCGGACAACACCGCCCCCTTTGCCATCGCGCGTCGCATCGCTGAGCGCACCAACGCGCTGATCGCGCCCACGCTGCCCTACGGAATGACCGGCAGCCTCGAAGCTTATCTCGGCGCTTTTCAGATCACGGAATCCGCTTACCGCCCGTTCGTCAAAGGGATCATGGAAGGCTTGGCGAAGAATGGCTTTCGCAACATCATCATTATCAATGGGCACGGCGGAGGGCAAACGGCCGTGCTCAACGCGGTCGCGGCGGAGGT
>Ga0136614_10003505_pt1 | contig 10065 bp, 12 predicted proteins | sample AntDrymUQ2792106_2_FD_106643 | JGI IMG/M metagenome (GOLD analysis project Ga0136614, IMG submission 106643) | Polar desert sand microbial communities from Dry Valleys, Antarctica - metaG UQ279 (21.06) | ecosystem: Environmental > Terrestrial > Soil > Desert | place: Antarctica: Dry Valley... | reverse complement strand
TTGATGGTGGTTGCCATGGCGATGAGTCTCCTGCGCTGGGGGGTTGGGTTTGTTGCGGCCGGGCGGGGATTCCCGCCCGGCCCAGCGGCAGCCGCCGGGCCGGGGGAGGGCCGCGGTGGGCCACCGCGCTGGCTGCGGGGTCAGGCGGCGGCGTACTCGTCCGGGTCGGCGTCCCACATGGGCGCGCAGGCGGTGCAGCAGAACCAGTACCTCTGTCCGTTGTGGTCGCGGTAGAGGCCGGCGGCTTCGGCATGAGCTTTGTTGACCAGGGTGCCCGGCATGACCGGACACTCCGCGTCGTCGGCTTGGACCGGCATGGCCGGTGCCGCGAGAGCCTCCCCACCGCAACACGTGGGCGTGGCGATCTCGGGAGCGGCTGTCTGCGGTGCGGGGGTCTCGACTTCGGTGCTGGTGTCCTGTTGATGCTTCTCGTACATGTGAAACGGTTTCCTTCCGGGTGGGCGGATCAGGCGTTGACCGGCTGGGCGGCGCGAGCCTGTGTGGAGGCCGGGGTGGCCGGGGAGTGCGTGGCTCGGCTCTTGAAGGAGCGGAGTCGAAGGCTGTTGCCGACGACGAAGACGCTGGAGAACGCCATCGCCGCTCCGGCGAGCATGGGGTTGAGCAAGCCGAGAGCGGCCAGTGGGATCGCTGCGATGTTGTACCCGAAGGCCCAGAACAGGTTGGTCTTGATCGTCCCGAGGGTCTTGCGAGAGAGGCGGATTGCGTCGGCGGCGCTGCGCAGGTCCCCACGCACCAGGGTGATGTCGGCGGCCTCGATGGCCACGTCGGTGCCGGTGCCCATGGCCAGGCCGAGGTCGGCCTTGGCCAGGGCGGCGGCGTCGTTGACACCGTCGCCGACCATGGCGACGACCTTGCCCTCTGCCTGGAGCTTGGCGACGACGTCGACCTTGTCCTGAGGCATGACCTCGGCGATCACGTCCGTGATGCCGACTTCGGCGGCGATCTGTTCGGCGACGGCGCGGTTGTCACCGGTGAGCAGGATCGGGGTGAGACCCAGGGAGCGCAGCTGTGCGATGGCCTCGTAGCTGGTCGGCTTGACCTGGTCGGCCACGACGAGGATTCCCCGTGCCTGCCCGTCCCAGCCGACGGCGACCGCGGTCTTGCCCTGTGCCTCGGCGTTCGCCTTGGCACGTGCGAGTTCGACATCGAGGTGCTGTGACCAGTCGGCCAGCAGCGTCTCGCGTCCGACCAGGACCGCGTGTCCGTCCACGATGCCCTGGACGCCCTTGCCCTCGACGTTGGCGAAGTCCTCAGGCGTCGGCAGGGCTCCGACCTCCTGGACCGCACCCTTGGCGATCGCCTGGGCAATCGGGTGTTCGGATGCGTCCTCGAGAGCACCGGCCAGTCGCAGCAGTTCCTCGCGCGAGACCCCGTCGGCGACGATCACGTCGATCAGGGTCATCTTGCCGGTGGTGACGGTGCCGGTTTTGTCCAGCACGATCGTGTCGACCTTGCGGGTCGACTCCAGTACCTCGGGGCCTTTGATGAGCACACCCATCTGCGCGCCGCGGCCGGTGCCGACCAAGAGCGCGGTCGGCGTGGCCAGGCCCAGTGCGCACGGGCAGGCGATGATCAGGACGGCGACCGCTGCCGTGAAGGCGGCGCTGACCGGGAACCCCGCACCGAGCCAGCCCGCCAGAGTGGCCACCGCGATGGCGATGACGATTGGGACGAAGATTCCCGAGACCTGGTCGGCGAGACGCTGGACCTGCGCCTTCCCTGACTGGGCGTCCTCGACCAGCTTGGCCATCTGGGACAACTGGGTGTCGGAGCCGACCCGGGTCGCGCGAACCACGATCCGTCCACCGGCGTTCACGGTGGCGCCGGTGACGGAGTCACCTTCGCCGACCTCGACAGGCACGGACTCGCCGGTGAGCATGGAGGCGTCGACCGCGGAGCTGCCGGAGACGACGACACCGTCGGTGGCGATCTTCTCGCCGGGACGGACCACGAACTCGTCGCCCTCGGTGAGCTCGGAGGTAGGGATGCGGACCTCGACGCCGTTACGCATCACGGCGACGTCCTTGGCGCCGAGCTCGAGCAGCGCCCGTAGCGCGGCTCCGGCCTGCCGCTTGGACCGCTTCTCGAAGTAGCGACCGGCGAGCAGGAACATGGTGACGCCGGCAGCGACCTCGAGGTAGATGTTCGCGGCGCCGTCGGTGGGTTCGACGGTGAGTTCGAATGGGTGGGTCATTCCGGGGGTGCCGGCGGTGCCGAGGAACAGCGCGTACAGCGACCACAGCAGTGCCGAAAGGGTGCCGAGCGAAACGAGCGTGTCCATGGTCGCGGCGCCGTGACGCAGGTTGGTCCACGCGGCTCTGTGGAAGGGCCAGGCCGCCCAGAGCACCACCGGTGCTGCGAGCGTCAGGGACGCCCACTGCCAGTAGTCGAACTGGAAAGCGGGGATCATCGACAAGGCGATGACCGGCACCGCGAGGGCGACTGAACCGATGACTCGCTGTCGCAGGACGGTGAGCTCGGTGTCGGGCTGGTCCTCCTCGGACGCGGCGCCGGTGGCGGTGCTGTCCTTACTGCGAGGCAGCGAGGCGGTATAGCCCGCCTTGGCCACCTCGGCGATGAGCGCCTCGGTGTCCACCCCCTCGAGGGCCCGGACCTGTGCCTTCTCGGTGGCGTAGTTGACGGTGGCGGTGACGCCGTCGATCTTGTTGAGTTTCTTCTCGATCCGCATCGCACACGAGGCGCAGGTCATCCCGCCGATCTCGAGCTCGATGCTGGGGCCCAGGGTGGGGGCCGGGGATGTAGTCATGGGTTCCTCCTTCGGTGTGCGATGTGGATTAGTGGTCGTGGCCGTCGCCGGACTCGGTGCTTGAGTCGGGCTCGGGGTCGGGCTCGGCTTCGGCCGGGGCTTCGGTGTCCGCGTGCGTGGAGTCGGAATGGCTGCCCTCGGCGGGTCCTGTGCCGGTGGTGTCGACGACGAACGGGGCGCTGTGGACCTTGCCGTCGACCTGGAAGTCCAGGTACAGCAGGTAGCCGCCAGGGGTGGGCAACTCGGCGGCGAATCCGATCTCGGGCCCGGACACCTCGCCCGCGGCCGGCTCGTCACCTTCGGGGTGGACGTGGAGGAAGGCCAGGTCGCCTTCGCGCAGCGCGACGAGGTGGCCGAACGCCCCCAGATAGGGCTGCAGGTTGGTGACCGGCTTCCCGTCCTTGGACACGGCCAAGGTCAGCTCGGAGCTGGACCCGGCGGTCACCTCACCGGTGAGGTCCACGGTGTACCCGTCCACGTTCGCGGTGTTCGTCAGTTGCGGGGCCGTGGGGGTGAACTGACCGGCTACCTCGACCGTGCGGGTCAGCGTGGTGGGCTCGGCTGCTCCATCGGTTTCGGGGACGAAGTCGGTGTAGACGCGGTAGGTGCCGGCGGCGACCCAGCTCCAAGGCAGTGACCACATGCCGTCGGCGTCCATCGTGGGGTGCACATGGCGGAACTGGGTGCCGTCGGTGCGGACAACGATCAGGTGAAGCTGCTTTTCGTGCGAGGTGGCAAAGCGCGTCACGGCCTCGCCGTCCGCGGCGAGGATCCGGAACGACAGGGTCCCGGTCCGGTCGACCGCGCCAGGAACAGCGACGCGGGAGAGCCGATAGCCGCCCTGTGCGCTAGTGACTCCAGGGACGGCGGCGCTGGCCTGGGACGATCCGCTCGGACCGTGCCCGCTGTGACTTCCGGTGGAGCTGTTCATGTTGTGTCCTTTGGCTTCATTGGTCCAGTTGCTGACGGTGCTCGCGGGGACGACGGCGCCCGCAGCGACGAACGCGCCACCGAAGACGACGGCCAGTCCTGCGCCGTACGCCCCGAGGCGGGTTGCGGTGTTCACGACGCACGCACCGCCGCATAACCCGCCTCGTCGACGGCGGTGATGACTGCGGCGTCGTCGACCACTTCGGTGGAGGTAATGACCAACTTCCCGGTCCGGGCACTGACTTGGATCTCCTGCACGCCGGGCACGGTGCTGACCTCCTCGCGGATCGACATCTCGCAGTGGCCGCACGTCATGTCGGTGACCCGGTACTCGTTGGTGTTCATCGCTGGCTCCTGACTAGTAGGGTGGTGGATACCCCTATGGGGTATCGAGATTGGCAATCGCATGCCCCCCCGGGGTATTCCGCAAGCCGTCGACACCATCCGTCAAGTGCGGATCTGCGGTGTCTCCGGTTGCTGCCCGTCTCGAACTCGATGAGCCGTGATGTAGCCATGGTGTCCACTGCTTCCTCTGTCGGTGCCGAGCTTGGAGATCGTCAATTCGGGTATGGCCTCGACTCTCGGCCGCTGGGGTTGCCGGTCACTGTCCAGCCGCTGTCCATGTGGGCTTGGGGCCTGCTCATGGCTGTAGTGCCTTCAAATTTGGAGCCGTGCCTGTCCAAGCGCGGTCCGGCGCAGTGGGGCGCGCTTGAGGTGGGCGGTCCGGTTCAGAGTGAGTCCGTCGCGGACGAGATCAACGCTGCCAGGCCAGTGGTGCCATCCGCTGTGGGAATCGCGGTGGAGCAGCGCTGGGCAAGCCGGCGGCGGTGCGCCGGGCTGTCCTGGGAGTGGAGAAGTCGCCTGCGTAGTAGCCGTTGTGGGGGTGCATCCGGTGCGTATCGGTGCCGGACTCCTGCTCGATGATGATTGAAGCGGCCATCTCTTGTTGACGTCCTCAGGTCGGTCCGGGTCGGCGGACCCGGTGCCGTTGGTCGGTGTCACGACGACTCTGGGCCCCCGAGGTTGCCGTCCCCTGTCGGGACGCTGTCCGGGCGGCGCTGACGTCGACAGTGGTCAGGCCGGCCGTGGCGCTCGTGGCGCGTGGTGGGGGAGCAGCGTCGTTGTCTGGCCAACCGCCTTCTCACCACCCGCAGACAGCCGTCGGACAGGGCACATGCGCACGCTTTCCGAAGCAACCCAATGCGAAGGAGAGCCCAGATGCGGACGATAGGCCTCGTGGTCGTTGGCATGGCCTGCCGACGATGCGTCCGGGAGGTCACCGCGCGCCTACGCGACCTCCCTGGCGTCGACACCGTGATGGCCGATGCCGGGAGTTCCGTGGTCCGCTTGGCGGGCACGATGACCGTGGACGACGTTCTCGAGGCGTTGCGAGGACTCAACTATCCGGTGGAGCTTCTTGATGAGTCAGGCGACGGCGCCGACACCTGATCGCACACGCCGACAGACACGAGACAGCGAGAAGACAGCAGCCCTCATCAGGCTTCTGACGTCAGCCGATGTCGGCTGATCCGTCAGGAGCGGAGGGCACACCGTGTCCTCCACCTTCTCGCCCGCCGAGGCCGGCGAAGCGCCGCGTGCGGCTGACGCGAACGACAACAGCAACCCACTCACCAGCCAATACAGGAGAACGACATGTCGAGCGAAAACCTCCCCACCGGAACCCCGATCCTGATCGCATACGACGGATCGGACGATGCACGGGCCGCCATCGTCCACGTCGCCGGGCTGCTGCCCGGCGCCGCTGCCGTAGTCCTCTACGCACGCCATCCGCTCGAGAGTGTCGCCGCACACCTGGAGGGCCACCCGGCCTTGGAGGAGCTCAAGAATCTCGATGCTGCGACGTACGACGCGTCCGCACAGGTCGCGGCCGACGGCGCCAAGTACGCCGCCGACGCCGGTCTCGCCGCCGAGCCGCGAGTGTCCTCAACCATGGCCACAGCGTCTGAGGCCATCGTTGCGGCAGCCGAAGAGCTCGATGCGTCCCTGATCGTCATCGGCTCCCGAGGACGACGGGGGCTGCGGGCCACCCTGCTGGGCAGCACCTCGACCAACGTGCTTCACCACACGAGCCGTCCGACCCTGGTCATCCCGTCGATCGAGGTCGCCCGCGCCCGCCGCCAGCACCCCGCGGCCCGGTAACCCGGGCAATCAGACAACAGAACCAGAAAGGATCCCTCGACATGAACCGACTCGGACCGCTCACCCCCGAGACCGCCAAGGGCACCGCCCGCGACCTCTTGGCCGATCTCATCGAACGACACGGCTCCGTTGGGCTCATGGTCCGCACCATGGCTCACTCGCCGGCCGTCCTCGGTGGATACCTCCAGCTCAGCCGAGCTATGAAGCGCGCCAAACTGCCTCGCGAGGTTGCCGAACGCATCTCCCTGGCGGTTCAAGACCACCAAGACTGCGCACTCTGCCTGGCCTCCCACACCGACGCGGCGCGTGGCCTGGGCATCAACGACGACGAGATCGCGATGGCCCGCCAGGGAACCTCGGCAGATCCCAAAATCGCCGCCATGGTCAGTTACGGGCTACGAGTTCACACCGCACCGGCCACCATCACCGACGACCAGATCGCCGAACTCACCAGGTACGGCTACAGCGACCGAGAGATCGCCGACGTTGTCGGCATAGTGGCCCTCAACGTTCTCACCGGCGCCTTCAACCTCGTCGCCGGACTGCATCCAGAGCCAACCGTGGCCAGGTAGGCCGGCCCGACGCGTCCCCAACAGTGCCAGCGTCCCATGGTCGCAAACGTCCGTGCTGGGGCATCTCGACGGACACCCTGCTGGCGCAACGATCCACACCGGAGAAGCCATCGGCACAGTTGTCCACGAACAAGCACTCGCTGATGAATTGCGGTCGACCTCGTCCTCACGCCAGATCACGTCCCGCCACCACGGGTCGCAATGGTCATCGTGACCGCCACACGGGCCAGGTCCCCGTCCGGGGTCTACGCAGTGAACGGAACCTCAACGACAGCGCGGAGCGCCTTCATCCATCACTTCTCAAAGGTCGAAAGGCAACACATGTCCAGCAACACGAAGACGGCGTCCACCAGCCAGCGGCCCGTCCGTCGCGATGTGGCAATCGCCTTGGCGGCCGGGTTGTTGATCGTGGTGGCCTTCCAGGCCGCCCTGACCCTGGGGGCACCGTTCGGTGCCGCTGCCCAAGGGGGAACGAACCCCGGCCGGCTTCCCGACGAGTTGCGAGTCGCCAGCGGGATCGGTGGGATGGTGTTCTTTTTCGCCGCGCTGGTTGTGCTGGCCAGGGGCGGGCGCAACCTGATCCATCTGCCCGCCGCGGTGGTCCGTGTGGGCACGTGGGTGATCGTCGCCATGCTGGGCGTGGGCGTGCTGATGAACTTCGCATCCTCCAGCCCGTGGGAGCGGTACGGGTGGGGGCCGTTCACTCTCGTCCTGTTCGTCATGTGCATCGTCCTCGCCCGAAGCGGCGCGCCCGGCCGACAGGCCTGACAACCCGCCGGGACGCCGGCCGGCCGACACGGCCACGCGCCACATCCCAAAACCGCGACATCCGCGACCAACCAACGTCTCTGCTGGGCACAGCTACTGACCCCGCTTTCGTAGTCCGTGGCGCTACTGCCGCAGATGGTCAGTCGCGGGAGCGCGGCATAGTTGCCGTCTCGAGCACACTGCACGGGGCGTAAATCAGAGAGGTGGAATGCACCGTGAGCGCGGCTGACAACTTGCAGGTTTTATGCCCCGACGGCGCTTGGCTGCAGGTCCAGGCTTCGGGTCCGAGCGACGGCTCGGTGCTCGTACTACTTCAAGGTCAAGCCAGCTCGCACGACTGGTGGACCGGCCTGCGGCGACGGTACGAGGACCGGTTTCGGACCGTCACGATGGACTACCGAGGAACGGGGACCACGAGTTCACCAGCTGGAGACCTGACTACGGGACTTATCGCCGAGGATGTTGTCTCCGTACTTGACGCCCTCGACGTCGATCAGGCACACGTGTACGGCACATCCATGGGCGGACGAGTCGCCCAAATTCTCGCTGGACGCCACCCGACCCGGGTGCTTAGCCTCGCCCTTGCATGCACTTCACCCGGGGGCAAGCATGCAGTCGAACGCAACAACGACGTCCGCCAAGCGCTTGCGCACCCCGACCCCAGCGCCCGCTCAGCAGCCATGGTCGATCTCTTCTACACGCCAGACTGGGGCACCGACCCGACGCAGTCGCACCTCTTGGGCGATCCGACCATGACGGCCGCCGACCGCCAACGGCACCTCAAGATGAGCGCCCACCACGACGCCTGGGACTTGCTCCCAAAGATCCCGTGCCCGACCCTGGTTCTCCACGGCAAGCAAGACCGGATCACCCCAAGCGCCAACGCCGAGGTCATAGCCGACGCCATTCCTGGCGCGCAGTTGCACATCCACTACACCGGACGCCACGGATTCTTCGACGAGTTCGCGGCCGACTTGGACGCCACGCTCGATCAGTTCTGGTTGCAGGCGGGGAGGTAGCCCGGCTGAATAGGAACACACCCAGTGAGACACCGGCGTCGGTGCCCGACGCCCCGGTGGCGGCGTCTTCCCCCGTGGTCTTCTCCATCAACCAGGCGTGCTCCCCGAGCCGCATCCACGCGTCCTCGCTGTTGGGCGCACGCTAGTCGACACCGCCGCGGCACGATCCACGCTCGGGGTCTGGGCAGCGCTTCGACCGCGAGAGTGAACGCTTGTCAATGTCAGGCCTCTGGTCAGGATGTCGATCACGGCGCCAGCCACGCGCGCCGGGACCGCTGCAGGCGCCGGCGACTGGAGTGCTCTCGGGGCGCACGGAGTGCGTCTGGCTCACCCGCTCTCCTCCACCAGCCCGTTGACCAGGTCGGTCAGCTCTTGTCGCCTCAGCGGCTTGGGCAGGACCAAGCTGACACCCAGTTCGCCCAGTACGGGACGTTCGTCATACGCCGACGCGCTGACGATCGCGACCGTCAGGCCGCGCCGGTGCTCAGGGTGCTCATTGAGCCACCGAACCACGTCGATGCCCGACATCCTCGGCCTCGCCGGGACGTGCTCCCACGTCCGGGCGCAAGGCGTGATCGAGGTCTGCGGTGTCCGGAGTCAGGCGCGTGTTCACGGCGCCCGTTGAGGCAAGGAGTCCGGCGAAGCTCCGTCTTCGGGGCGAATAGCCGGAAAGTTTGAGAACCAGTCCCGACGCTACGGGCGGCACGACGGGGGGCGCGCCTGGGGGCCGCACCGTCGGGACTGGTCGATCGGGGTATGCCGGAAGTGGCCGCTACGAGGTGCGCGCGTCAGGAGGTGCACTCGAAGCCGAGGCAGCTGCGGCATCAGGCCGTAGATGACGATGGGGATGGCCACCGTGGCGAGCACGAAAGTGCGCAAGACCGGGTTGAGGCTGTCGAGCCGGTCGCCGATCGCGAGGTTCAGGACGGTCAGTGTTGGGAAGACGGCGACCCAGATCATCACCGCGAGTTGGTGTTGCGTCACTACCTAGAGCCCGAGTCCTGACTCGCATCAAGCACATGGTGCTGGCTGAGCTGGGGCGGCAGTGTGAGGTCGACTCTCGGCCTTAGCGCTTGGATCGCTAGCGCGGCGGCCGGGAGCAGCAGCGAGACGCTGATCAGGATGGCGGCCGTTGCTCCTAGGTGTACTTGGAGGGCGCCAAAGGCGAGGTAGAGGAGTCCCGCGAGGCCACTGCCTCCGCCGAAGACCAGCCCTGCGGCGGCCGTGGGGGCGGCAGGCGACGCCTCCTGGGCAGCGACAATCAGGAGTGGTTGAGACATGTACAGGAGCAGCCCGGTGAGCGCCGCAGCGACCAGGAACGGCCAGCCAACCGGGAGAGTCAGCATGATGATGAACATGGCACCCGCTCCCAGCAGGGAGACGCTGGCGGTAGTGCTGTACCCGAAGCGAGGTCCCGCGACCCCGCCGACAACAGCGCCGAGTCCTGCGGCGAGGGAGAACGCCGCGAGCACCCAACCCAGCATCGGGGCATTGGCGGCGAGGTGGCGTTCACCGACCAGCCACAAGGGCACGGCGCTGGTGAAGGTCAGGAAGACAAGGCCGGCGAGTGCCATGACACCGGTAAGCGCAAGGGTGCGTCGGTTGACCGATGACCGGTCGAAGACGGACACGCGGGTCCCCCGGATGGAGTGGGGTTCGTAGTCCGGGAGCAGCCAGATGAGCAGTCCAGCCAGCAGTAGGCCGGGAATCATCAACCATACGGTTGCCTCCAGACCCCGGTTCGCGACGAGCATGAGCACCACGATTGGACCGGCTGCGAACCCTGCCATGCCGCCCGCAGTGAAAAGGCCGACCGCCAGTCCGGGTT
>Ga0136614_10003504_pt1 | contig 10066 bp, 10 predicted proteins | sample AntDrymUQ2792106_2_FD_106643 | JGI IMG/M metagenome (GOLD analysis project Ga0136614, IMG submission 106643) | Polar desert sand microbial communities from Dry Valleys, Antarctica - metaG UQ279 (21.06) | ecosystem: Environmental > Terrestrial > Soil > Desert | place: Antarctica: Dry Valley... | reverse complement strand
TTTCCGGTCAACGCCAACGAGGCCGAGGCGCGTCGCATTGCGCGTTTCTGGCCGTACGGGCATACGCCGGGACCGGTGACCGTGCATCCGGAGCCGGTCAATCCCGCCACACCGACCACGCTCGATTTGCGCTGGCAGCCGCCGCGCACCTGACAGCGCAAAATTCCAAAAAAGCATCATGACCGCCGTGCGCACCCGGTTCGCCCCAAGCCCGACCGGATTCCTGCATCTGGGCAGCGCCCGCACCGCGCTGTTCGCGTGGGCTTATGCGCGCCATCGCGATGGCGTATTCATTTTGCGCATCGAGGACACCGACGTCGAGCGTTCGACGCCCGCAGCCATCCAGGCCATTCTCGATGCCATGCAATGGCTCGCTCTCGATTACGACGAAGGCCCGTTCTACCAGATGCAGCGGTTGGATCGCTATCGTGCCGTCGCCGCCGATCTGCTCGAGCGGGGGCTCGCGTATCGCTGCTACATGACGCCGGCGGAGCTCGATGTGCTGCGTACCGAACAGGTGTCGCGTGGCGAGAAGCCGCGCTACGACGGCCGCTGGCGCCCCGAAAACGTGCGCGGCGGCGTGCCGCCCGATGGGGTGACGCCGGTCGTGCGTTTTCGCAATCCCGACGACGGCAGCGTTGTCTGGGAAGACGGCGTGAAAGGCCGCATCGAGATCGCCAATGCGGAGCTGGACGACTTGGTCATCGCGCGCTCGGATGGCACGCCAACGTATAACTTCTGCGTTGTCGTCGATGATCTCGACATGCGCATTACCCATGTGATTCGCGGCGACGATCATGTGAACAATACACCACGCCAGATCAATATTTTCCGCGCGCTGGGCGTCGCTCCGCCCCATTACGCGCATGTGCCGACGGTTTTGGGCGAGGATGGCGCGAAACTATCCAAGCGCCACGGCGCCGTCGGCGTGATGGAATATGCGGCCTCCGGCTACCTGCCCGAGGCGATGGTGAACTTTCTTGCGCGCATCGGCTGGGCGCACGGTGACGACGAGATTTTCTCCCGCGGCGACCTCGTGCGCTGGTTCGACCTTTCCGCGATAAGCCCAGCGCCAGCGCGGTTTGATACCGCAAAGTTGAAGTGGGTCAATCAGGAGCACCTGCGCCGGATGTCGGAGTCCGAACTGGGCGCTGCGCTCGTTCCGTTCCTCGAGCGCGCTGGTGTCGACCCGACCGGCGGGCCCGATGCAGGGGCGGTCGCTGTCCTGCTGCGCGACCGCTCCGACACGTTGGTCGCGATGGCCGAAGCCGCGCGTTACTTTTACGCGACACCTGTCGTCTCGCCAGAGGCGTTGAGCGAACACGTCACGACCGGGAACCGGGATGTGCTTGCGGAGGTGCATGCCGAGTTGGCGACCTTGCCGTGGACGCGCGAAGCGATTGCCTCGGCGTTGAAGGCCGCGGCGGCGCGGCATAAGCTTCAACCGGCGCAAGTCATGATGCCGATGCGCGTGCTGGTCGCCGGCACGACGGCGACGCCGGCGATTGACGCAGTGCTCGCGCTGTTGGGGCGCGCCGTGACGGGCGCCAGGATTGCAAGCGGGCTGGAACGATCAACTTCTTCAAAAGGAGCTTAGATATGCAGCGTTGATACTGGTTGGTCGTGCTATCCGCATTTGTCGCGATGATGGCGGCGGCGCAGACGACGACGGTCGAGCCTCCGGCGGTGCGACTCGACGTGCCTTTCGTGCCGACGCCCGAAGAGGTTGTCGCGGAAATGATCAAGCTCGCCAAAGTGACCAAGAACGACGTGATCTACGATCTTGGGTCGGGCGATGGCAGGATCGTGATCGCCGCGGTCAAGCAATCCGGTGCGCGGGGCGTAGGTGTCGACATCGACCCGAAGCGAATCCAGGAGGCCAACGAGAATGCAACCAAGGCGGGGGTTGCCAATCGAGTCAAGTTCATCGAGCAGGACTTGTTCAAAGCCGACATCCGACCCGCTACCGTCGTGACGCTTTATCTGTTGCCGGACATCAATCTGCGCCTGCGCCCTAAGCTCCTGAGCGAGCTGCGGCCGGGCACGCGCATCGTCTCCCATAACTTCCATATGGGCGATTGGAAACCGCAGCAAACGGTGCAGGTCGGCAACCATACGGTCTTCTACTGGGAAGTGCCGATGGCTGGCAAAGGGCCGAAATAGGCGGTACCGCGTTGGTGTCCTGTCCCGTAGATGGTATTCGGGACAGGGCACCAGTGCTGTTCCGGGACAGGACCCAGGCTTGGGCGGAAAATGCGCAATTTCCGGGACCTAGAGCGACATGACCAAGTTCGTCTTCGTGACCGGTGGCGTCGTTTCCTCGCTGGGAAAGGGGATCGCCGCCGCGTCACTCGCCGCGATCCTGGCCTCGCGCGGCGTCCGCGTCACCAACTTAAAGCTTGACCCGTATATCAACGTCGATCCTGGAACGATGTCCCCGTTCCAGCACGGCGAGGTATTCGTCACCGACGACGGCGCCGAAACCGATCTCGACCTTGGTCATTACGAGCGCTTCACCGATGTCAGAATGGGGAAGCGCAACAATTTCACAACGGGACAGATCTACGAATCGGTGATCCGCAAGGAGCGGCGCGGCGATTACCTGGGCGGCACCGTGCAGGTCATCCCGCACATCACCGACGAAATCAAGAGCTGGATCATGGCAGGCACCATGATCGATCACACGGCGGCGGAAGTGGCCATCGTGGAAGTGGGCGGTACGGTCGGCGATATCGAGTCGCTGCCTTATCTCGAAGCCATTCGGCAAATGGGGATCACCCTCGGCCGCGATAACGTCTGTTATGTGCATCTGACCCTGGTGCCGTTCATCCCCACTGCCGGCGAGATGAAAACCAAACCGACGCAGCATTCGGTGAAGGAGTTGCGCGAAATCGGCATCCAGCCCGATATCGTGCTCTGCCGCGCCGATCGTCCGATCCCCGATAGCGATCGGCGCAAGATCGCACTCTTTACCAATGTCGCACCCGAGGCGGTCATCCCCGCCATCGACACCGATTCGATCTACAAGATCCCGGGCATGTTGCACGCGGAAGGACTCGACGTCATCGTCTGCAGGAAGCTCGGATTGGATCCGCCGGCGGCTGATCTCGCAACGTGGCACCGGCTCGTGCACGCACTCGAGCATCCGCTGCACGACGTGCACATCGGGATGGTCGGCAAGTACGTCGACTTGACGGAGTCGTACAAGTCCCTGTCGGAGGCGCTGGTTCACGCCGGCATTCATAACCGATCCCGCATCCACATTCACTACGTCGATTCCGAAACGCTGGAAAGCGACGGTGTTGCAGCGCTCAACAACATGGATGCCATCCTGGTTCCGGGCGGATTCGGCAAGCGGGGTGTCGAAGGCAAGATGAGCGCAGTGCGCTTCGCCCGCGAAAAGGGTATTCCGTATCTTGGGATTTGCTTAGGGATGCAACTCGCCGTCATCGAGTACGCGCGCAACGTCGCGGGTCTCGCCGGCGCGAACAGCACCGAGTTCGACCCCGCAACCCGGCATCCGGTCGTCGCGCTGATCACCGAGTGGCAGAATCGCGACGGCTCGATCGAGAAGCGCAGCGAACATTCGGATCTGGGCGGCACGATGCGCTTGGGCGCGCAGCCGTGCGCCGTCGTCGCGGGGTCGCTCGCGCATCGCATCTATGGCGCAACGACCGTCGCCGAACGCCATCGCCATCGCTTCGAGGTCAACAATCACTATCTGCCGCGCATCGAAGCCGCCGGATTGGCTGTCGGCGCGCGGGCGAAGAGTCCTGTGGCCGGCGAACTGGTGGAAATGATCGAACTACCCGGTCATCCGTGGTTTTTTGGCTGCCAGTTCCATCCCGAATTCACATCGAATCCGCGCCGCGCCCATCCGCTATTTTTGAGCTTCGTGCAGGCGGCTCTCGCGCATCAGCAGGGAAAGGGTGGCACTGCGGGTGGCGCTGCCGCGGCGGCGGTCGCCGAACTGGTCGCGTCGTAGAATCGACTGCATGAAACTCTGTGGCTTCGACGTTGGTCTGAACCACCCATTATTTCTGATCGCCGGCCCCTGTGTAGTCGAATCATTGCAGTTGCAAATCGATGTCGCCGGAGAATTGAAGGCGGTTTGCAGCGCACTCTCGGTGCCGTTCATTTTCAAGTCGTCGTACGACAAGGCCAACCGCAGCTCGCACGCGACGTTCCGCGGACCCGGCATGGACGAAGGATTGCGCATTCTGGATGAGGTGCGCCGGCAGTTGAACGTGCCCGTGTTGACTGATGTGCACACCGTCGATGAAGTGGTGGCCGCCGCGTCGGTTGTCGACGTGCTGCAGACTCCCGCGTTTCTGTGCCGGCAGACCGACTTTATCCAGAGAGTGGCGGCGGCGGGCAAGCCGGTCAACATCAAGAAAGGGCAGTTCCTGGCACCCGAGGACATGAAACACGTCGTCGCAAAGGCGAAAGCAGCGAGCGGCGCCGACAACATCCTGGTGTGTGAACGCGGCGCGTCGTTCGGTTATCACAATTTGGTTTCGGATATGCGCGCGCTGGCGATCATGCGCGACACCGGTTGTCCGGTTGTGTTCGACGCGACGCATTCCGTTCAGTTGCCCGGCGGACAAGGGACCGCATCCGGCGGCCAGCGGGAATTCGTGCCGGTGCTGGCGCGCGCGGCAGTCGCGGCAGGTGTTGCCGGTGTCTTCATGGAAACGCATCCGCGGCCGGAAGAAGCCCTTTCCGACGGCCCCAACGCGTGGCCCTTGCCGCGGATGCGCGCGTTGCTCGAAACGCTGGTCGAACTCGATGCTTCGGTGAAGCGCGCCGGCTTTCCGGAAGCCGAATTGATGGCTGCACCGTGAGCGCCATCGTCGACGTCAGGGCGCGAGAAATCCTCGACTCCCGGGGAAATCCGACGATCGAAGCGGACGTCGTCTTGGAATCGGGCATCTCGGGTCGCGCCGCCGTGCCTTCGGGGGCGTCTACCGGCTCGAAGGAAGCCGTCGAGTTACGCGACGGCGATGCCGCGCGCTACATGGGCAAGGGCGTTTTGCAAGCCGTCGATAACGTCAATACCGAGATCTGCGAAGCGATTCTCGGCCTCGATGGTTTTGCGCAGGGCCTGATCGACCAAACGCTGATCGACCTGGACGGCACGCAGAACAAAGCGCGTCTGGGCGCCAATGCGATTCTTGCCGTTTCGTGCGCGGTTGCCAAAGCCGCCGCCGACGATTCCGCGCTGCCCCTCTATCGCTACCTGGGCGGCGCAGGAGAAATGCAGCTACCCGTACCGCTCATGAACGTCATCAACGGCGGCGCGCACGCGAACAACGCAATCGACATGCAGGAGTTCATGCTCGTCCCGCTGGGTGCGCCCAACTTTCGAGAAGCGCTGCGCTACGGCGTCGAAGTGTTCCACACGCTGAAGAAATTGCTGGATGGCAAGGGGATGCCGACCACCGTCGGCGACGAAGGCGGTTTCGCGCCGAATCTACCATCGAATGAAGCCGCGCTGCAGTTGCTGATCGAGGCCATCGAAGGGGCCGGCTACACGCCTGGAACCGATATCGCGCTCGCCATCGACTGCGCGGCCAGCGAATTCTTTCGCGACGGCAAGTATCGGTTGGCGGCGGAAAATCGCGCGCTCACGCCGGAAGGGTTCGCCGATGTTCTCGTCGAGTGGTGCGCCAAGTACCCAGTCATCAGCGTCGAGGACGGCATGTCGGAGCACGATTCGGCCGGCTGGAAACATCTGACCGATCGTCTGGGCAAGAAAGTGCAACTGGTCGGCGACGATCTGTTCGTCACCAATACGCGGATTTTAAAGGAGGGGATCGCACAGGGCCTCGCCAATTCGATTCTGATCAAGATCAACCAGATCGGCACGCTGTCCGAAACCTTTGCGGCAATCTCGATGGCGCATCGCGCCGGGTACACGGCGATCGTGTCGCATCGCTCGGGTGAAACCGAGGACAGTATGATCGCCGATATCGCGGTCGGCACGAACGCCGGACAGATCAAGACCGGCTCGCTGTCGCGTTCCGATCGCATCGCCAAATACAACCAGTTGCTGCGCATCGAGGAACAACTGGGCGACGCTGCCCGCTACCCGGGCCGCGCGGCATTTTTCAACCTGGAGTAGCGCCAATGCGCGTCATGGCCTTTGTGCTCGCTGGGTTGATCCTCGCGCTGCAGTATCCGCTGTGGCTGGGCAAAGGGGGATGGTTGCAGCTCCGCGAGACCGACCGCCAGTTAGCACTCCAGCGCCAAGCGAACGAGGAGCTCAAGGCGCGCAACGCCGCGCTGGACGCCGAGGTGCGCGATCTCAAGACCGGATACGGCGCGATCGAAGAGCGGGCGCGCGCCGAGCTTGGCATGATGCGCTCCGACGAAGTCTTTTTTCAATTGCAACCGGCCGGCGACCCCAGCGTCACGCTCGCACCGGCGGTTGTCGCTCCCGGTACCGTCTCCCCGCCAAAGAGGTAGGCGTCGGGGTTTTGCGTGGTGACACGATGCCGCGCGTAAGCTCCACGCACAACCCGCGCTTGCAACAGGCGATGCGCCTCGTGGCCTCGTCCCGAGATCGCCGCAAAGCGGGCCGATGCGTGCTTGAAGGCGAGCACCTGGTCAGCGTCTATCTTGCGCGCGTCGGTTCGCCGGAACTGTTAATCGTCGTCGCCGAGAGGATGGATGATCCTGCGTTGCAGGCGATCGTGGCGCAGATGCCGCCCGCCGATGTGCTGATCGTGCCAATGCTGATCTTTGCGCAGCTTGCCGTGCTTCCCGCGGCGATCGGCGTCCTTGCGGTCGTCGCGACGCCACGTGGTGCAGTGCCGGCTCCGCGCCGGTTTCATGTTCTGCTCGAGGATGTGCAGGATCCCGGCAACGTCGGAACCATTCTGCGCACGGCCGCGGCGGCGGGTGTCGAACAGGTGTTGCTGTCGAAACATTGCGCGTTCGCGTGGGCGCCAAAAGTATTGCGCGCTGCACAGGGCGCGCACTTTTTCACCGCGATCGTCGAAAACGTGGAACTCGCATCGTGGGCACGGCAGTTTCGCGCGCGCGGCGGGCAGGTCGCCGCCACGGTGGCGAATTGCGGGCAGAATCTCTATACGTCAATCCTGCGCGCACCGCTCGCAATCGCCATCGGCAACGAAGGCAACGGATTGACGCAGTCCTTACTGGATGCAGTCGACGCGAAGGTCACGATTCCGATGCCCGGAGGGATGGAATCGTTGAATGCGAGCGCCGCGGCCGCGATTACCGTGTTCGAGGCGGTGCGCCAAGGGGTTGCCGCAAGCCCCAAGTAATCGCGCGAGCCGCTATTGGGTAGGCGGCTCGCTGCCGCAACCCACCGCGTCCTTCGCGGCTACTTCAAGGTCCCGGTAAAACTGCCGGATTCGGTGCATCCGCCACCGACCGGTGCGATCCAGCGACCCTCGATTCCCTGCGCCGTCTGCTTCACTTCGTACAACGTCGCGGTTGTGTTGAGACCGCCGCCGCCGACGCACGCATAATTCGCCGGTTGCACGCGATACAATTGACCGAGCTGCGTGTAGTTCCCGGTCATCCGGCAAGTCGTACCATTCTGATTCGCAAAATCGACCGTCAGCGTACCGGGGGCCGGGGTTTGCGCGACCGCAAGCTGGGTAAAGATGTTATCCGTGCGGTTCGCCAACGGGTTGCTGCAATTGAAAACGTCGACGACGAGCGCCCCGAGGTAATCTCCTCCAAGAGGAATGGTTTTCAACGTCTGCCGGGAAATGCTTTTGTTAACCACGACGCCGTCCACGTCGTAGGTCAGCGCGCCGACCGAATCGGAGGAGGGCGTAAACGTTACCGTCCCAACCTGCCGTATACCGTTGTTCGCCGGATGCCACGGGATTCCGAAATACGTACCCCTCGTGACATACAGCTGTCCGCTCCAGATGCCACTCGCGTCGCGCGACATCTGGCCCGTATACCAGGCCGGCGATCCCGACGTTCCATAGATAAAAAACGTGGCGAAGATGAAGTCGTCGGACTGGATGAAATTAACGCCCCAACCACTCTCGAACGGCACCCACCAGATATCGGTGTAATCGGTCGCAGCCGACACCGGCTGAGCAGATAGACAAGCAACAAAAGCGAGCGCACCAAGTATTTTGCGGGCTCGGGCGGCACAGCGGATTTGCAGGGTCATCGCAGGCTCCAGAAAGGGACGATCCATAATCCAAGTTAACGGGAGACGCGCAGCGGCGCTGTCGGCCGCTCGTAGCGCGCGCTGTAGGACAATGCGCCAACCTGTTGGACTCCAGTAGACCACAGGCGCGGGCGTGCTTAGGCGCGGCGAAAACTCTGGGACGACGGCAATAGAATGGCGCCGCGCTGGCGGTTGCGCCATTCTACGTCTAGCGAACCTGCCGCGGCAGCTTGGCGCGAAGGTCGCGCAGTTGTCCTTCAAGGTCTCGCACGCGATCGATCAACGTCAGCGCCACTGCCAGACCGTGCGCGTCGAGCTCGAAATCATCGCGCAAACGGCACGCGGTCATCGCCGTCACGATGCATTCCGCGCGAAAATGGCGCGGTGCGCGATCCGGATCCACCGGAGCAATGACGCCGGAATCCACGAGTTCGCGGAGTTCCGCCTCCGACAGGCCTGAGCGCTCGGCGAGTTCATGCAGCGACAGCTCGTGCCGTTCATCGAACCAAAGCACTTCGGTGAGCTCGACTCTCATTGCTTTCAAGCCTCTTGAATGAAATGCGCGCGTGGATTGAACGTCGAGCGCTCGGCGAGTTGCTGGTAGATCGCGCGTTCCTGCTCGGAGGTCACGCGGGGGACGGCGATTTGGACGATCGCGAACAGGTCGCCTTCCCCGGCATGCGGCCGCGGCAGCCCGCGTCGAGCCAGACGCAGCTGTTGGCCCGCCAGCGTTCCCGCGGGTACCTTGAGCATGACCGGACCGCCGAGCGTTGGCACTTCCACCGCCGTGCCAAGTACAGCCTCTGCCGGGGTCAGCGGAAGATCGAGGTACAGGTCGTGACCGCTGACACGAAACAGCGGATGCGGTTGCACCTCGATATTGAGGAAGAGGTCGCCCGCGCGTCCGCCGTTGAATCCTTTGCCGCCCTTACCGGGCACGCGCAGCCGCTGCCCGTCGGTCGCGCCCTTGGGGATTCGGGCGGTGAAAGCGTGCGGCACGCGATGCACGAAACCCTGCTCGTCGTATTCGGGCATCGCGAGGTCCAGGTTCACTTCGGTGCCGCGATACGCGTCGACGAGCGGAATGCGGACGACCACTTCGTAGTCCTGTCCAGGCAACGCAACACCCCCTGCTGCGCCCCGCGCGCGACGCGGGCCGCCGCGAACGCTGGCAAACAAATCCGCCAAATCGATATCGTCGAACGAGAACTGGCCATCGCCGAATTTCTGCCGCCAATCCGGAGGCGGTTGAAAGTCCTGACCGGGCTGAAAGCGGCCAAGCTGATCGTAGGCTGCACGCGTTTTGGGATCCTTGAGCGTCTTGTACGCCTCCGCGATTTCCTTGAAGCGTGCCTCGGCGTTGGTTTCCTTGGAAACGTCCGGATGGTATTTACGCGCGAGCTTGCGGTACGCGCTCTTGATCGCCGCCGCGTCGGCGCCGCGATCGACACCGAGAGTCTGGTAATAGTCCTGGTATTTCATGGTCAGTAAATATGGCGCTCAAGGCGCGCCTTGTGCAGGATCGTCGTCGCGATCTCTTCAATCGACTTCGACGATGTGTCGAGCACCGGAAGATTATGCCGCTGCATCAGCGATTCGGCCTCGCTGACTTCGTATCGGCAGTTTGAAAGCGACGCGTATTTGCTGCCGGGACGGCGTTCTTCGCGAATTTCCCGAAGCCGTTCCGGCTGGATAGTGAGCCCGAAGAGCTTGTCGCGCAGCGGCATCACCGATGCCGGCAGGCGCTGGTCGGCGAAATCGTCGGGTGTCAGCGGAAAATTCGCCGCACGCACGCCGAACTGCAGCGCGAGATAGAGCGACGTCGGCGTCTTGCCGCAGCGCGATACGCCGACGAGAATCACTTGCGCCTTGGGCAGCTCGCGCGTCGCGACACCGTCGTCG
>Ga0136614_10003503_pt1 | contig 10066 bp, 10 predicted proteins | sample AntDrymUQ2792106_2_FD_106643 | JGI IMG/M metagenome (GOLD analysis project Ga0136614, IMG submission 106643) | Polar desert sand microbial communities from Dry Valleys, Antarctica - metaG UQ279 (21.06) | ecosystem: Environmental > Terrestrial > Soil > Desert | place: Antarctica: Dry Valley... | reverse complement strand
GGCTCGGCGTCCCCGAACTCCCACGCCCGCGTCGCCCCCGTCGGCTCGCCCGCGGCACCGGCCCGGTGCACGTCGCGCTCGCCGCGCCGCCCGCGCATGGCCTCCACCACGTCGGACAGCGCCTGCGACCCGAGCCGGCGCAGCGCCTTCGGCGACAGCCGCAGCGCCCCGTCCGGCCCGCGCTCGAAGAATCCCTGCCGCTCCAGCTCCCGCTCCAGCTCCGCGAGGCGACGGGCGTCGACCCGCGCCTCGTTCCCCAGCTGGCGGGTCAGCGCGTCGAGGTCGACGTCCTCCGCGCGCGCCCCGGCGTAGGACTGCGCGAGCTGCTCGGCGAGCGCGTCGAGCTCGGCGAGGTCGGCCATCGCCGCCGCGCCCTCGCCGAGGCCGAGCGGGTCCTGGCCGCGGAACCGCTCCGACCCCTGCCAGTCCTCCCCCGGCCGCAACCCCTGTAGCTGCGCGTCGAGCTGCGCGAGCCGCTGCGCGAGCCGCGGGTCGCCGAACGCCTGCTGCGCGAGCCGGCCGAGCTCGGCGCGCTGCTCGGGGGTCATCGAGTTCAGCATCCGCTGCGCCGCGGCTGACCTGGCGGCGAGCGCGTCGATCAGCTCGTCGACGGTCTGCGGGTTCTCCGGGAAGAACTCCCCGTGCTGCGCCATGAACTCCGAGAACCGCTGTGGCACGTCGGAGTCCCCGCGGGCGTGCGCAGCGAGCAGCTCGTTCAAATCGGACAGCATCCGTTGCACGCGCTCGACGTCCTCCGGCGACGTGGCCGCCAGCGCCTGCTTCATCCCCTCGAACCGCTGCTCCAGCAGCTGCTGCCCGAGCAGGTCGCGGATCTGCTGGTATGCCTCGCGCGCCTCGGCCGAGCGCCAGTCGTACTGCGACAGCTCGGTGACGGCCCGCGCGGTGTCCGGCGGCAGCGCGTCGAGCTGGGCCTCGGCGAACCGCGCGTCGTCGGACGGGTCTGCGAACAGCTCGCGCCGCTCGGCGGACAGCGCGCGCTCCAGCAGCTCGCGGACCTGCTGCAGGGTGCCGTCGAGGCGGTGCCGTCGGGTGATCTCCGACCGCCGCTGCCACACCCGGCGGGCGAGGTCGTCGAGGCCACGGGTGCCGGGCATCCCGCGGCGCAGCAGCTCCCGCACCGCCGCCCGCGGCGACGCCCCGTCCATCACGTCACGGCCGATCTCGGCGAGGGCGTCCCGCAGGTCCGGGGGCGGCGCGAGCGGGTCGGGGCCGCCGTGCCAGGGCCCGTACGCGTAGCGACCGGCGGGGCTCATCCGTACACCGTCTGCCCGTTTTCGGTGTCCTTGGCCAGCTTCCGGGTGAGGTACAGCGACTCGAGCGCCAGCTCGACGGCTGCGGCGATCGGCCCGGGCGGGCCTGCCGGGTCCGCGCCGAACCGGGTCGCGACGGTGTGGAGCACCGGCAGCTCCGGCAGCGCGGCGAGGACCTCCGTCGCGGGGACGCGCTCGCCGGTGACCACGCGGTGGCCGCCGGCCACCGCGTCGACGAGCGGGGCGAGGTCGAGGGCGGCGAGCCGGGACCGCGCGGTGTCGGCCACGGCCCGACGCAGCAGGTGGACGAGTACCTCGCCCTGCTCGTCGCGGTCGCCGGAGTCACCGAAGCCGGACTCGAACTCCAGCTTGCCGCGCAGCACCGCGGGCACCGACTCGAGGTCGACGGGACGCGCGACGGCGTGGTCCTCCCCCACCAGCGCGGCGCGGCGGACGGCGGCCCCGGCGATGGTCTCCGCGGCCGCGACGGCGAACCGGGCCGACACCCCCGAGCGCTGGTCGACGGCCGCGGACGCGCGCAGGTGCCGCGCGAACCGGGCGAGCACCTCGACGAGCGGCTCCCCCACCTCGGCGCCGATCGTGTCCAGCGCGGCCTCCTGGGTGACCAGCGCGACCTCGTCGGCGACCTCGAGCGGGTAGTGCGTGCGGATCTCCGCCCCGAACCGGTCCTTGAGCGGCGTGATGATGCGGCCGCGGTTGGTGTAGTCCTCCGGGTTGGCGCTCGCGACGAGCAGCACGTCGAGCGGCAGCCGCAGCGTGTAGCCGCGGACCTGGATGTCGCGCTCCTCCATGACGTTGAGCAGCGCCACCTGGATGCGCTCGGCGAGGTCGGGCAGCTCGTTGATCGCGACGATGCCACGGTGCGCCCGCGGCACCAGCCCGAAATGGATGGTCTCGGGGTCCCCGAGGCTGCGGCCCTCCGCCACCTTCACCGGGTCGACGTCGCCGACGAGGTCACCGACGCTGGTGTCGGGGGTGGCGAGCTTCTCGGTGTAGCGCAGCGACCGGTGCAGCCACCCGACGGGCAGGTCATCGCCGAGCTCGGCGGCCCGGCGCCGCGACGCGGGGGTGATCGGCTCGTAGGGGTGCTCGGCCAGCTCCGCGCCGTCGATGACGGGGGTCCACTCGTCGAGCAGGCCGGCGAGGGTGCGCAGCAGGCGGGTTTTGCCCTGGCCGCGCTCACCGAGGAGCACGAGGTCGTGACCCGCGATTAGCGCCCGCTCGAGCTGTGGGACGACCGTGTCGGAGAAGCCGACGATGCCGGGCCAGGGGTCGCGACCGGTGCGCAGGGCATCGAGCAGGTTCGCCCGGAGTTCGCTCTTCACTCCGCGCTGGACGTGCCCGGACGCGCGGAGTGTGCCGAGCGTGCGGGGAAGGTGGGTGGGGACGTCGACAGGAGCGGCAGCCACGAACTCCACGCTACGCACGACGACCCGGCGCGGCATCGTGAACCGAACCCGGTCCGCGCGGCTCCACAGTGTCACCGGCGAGATCGTGGTAGCCCGTCACACGGAATCAGTACTACTGCCACTGTCTACCGCGCGGTATGCACGTGAAGTACCGTAGCGGGTATGAGTACGACGCGAGTGACGATCACGATGGATGACGGCGTGTACCAGGACGCGGTCGCCGCGGCCGCCGAGCACGGAGTGAGCGTGTCGGCGTGGATCTCCCGGTGTACCCGGCTGGAAACGATGCGGGACGCGTTGACTCGCCACCAGGAGTGGTGCGCGGCCGAGGGGCTGAGCGGGCCCGCCTACGAGGAGCAGCGTGCGCAGCAGGCGACCGACGCGGCCGCCGAGCTGGACCGGCTGGGCTCGGCCCGCTCCCGGGGCGCCGACGATGCCGCGTAGGCGGCCGAAATTCGGTGACGTCTGGAGTATCAAGGGCGGGGTGATGGGGCCCGAGCCGTGGCTGATCGTCTCGAACGACCTGTACCTGGAGTTGGGCGAGGACAACATGCTCGCAGTACCGATTCGGGACACCAGCCGGCCCGGGTCACGAGTGGTGACCGAACCGATCCCCGACGTGGGTCAGGCGGTGTTGGACCGGATCACCGCGTTACCCCGAACGTGGCTGCTTGGAGAAGATCCGCTCGCCGAGCTACACCCTGACCGGCACAGCGAAGTTGGCCGCCGGATCCGCAACCTGATCGGCCCCTGACGCCGGCGTACGACCTCGGGTTGCAGCGAGCCCGCCCAGCTGGCATAGGCCGACGCCAGCGCCAGCCAGCTGCGCTGTGCCGCACCGTCTGCCGGCCGCGCCTGCCGGCACCTGGGATTCGTAGTCGAACTCGCCGTCACGAGCGCCGCCGAGGAACGCGGCCCACTCGCCGGGGGTGTAGCGCAGCGTCCTGCCGGTGGCCAGCGACCGGACCTCGGTCACCGTCCCGCGGTGGGACACGGTGACCGCACCGTTGGCGCTCGGCAGCCCGTCGAGGGCCTCGTGGACGAACCTCGCCCACTCGTCGGCGGTGAAGTCGATCACCGGGCCGCTGCCGCGGTCCTTGGTGTCCCGCATCAGCACTCCGGCCGCGGTGACGTCGACCTCGACGCAGTTGGCACCGTTGTTGCTCCGGGTCGACGTCCGCCATCCGGCCCGCCACCCTGGGGTCTGCATGTCGTCCTCCGAGATCAGGTCAGTGACGCGAGCCGTGCGTTGATCGCGTCGACGGACTCGCGCTGGGATAGTGCGGCAGAGCGCAGGGACTCCGCGGTCCGAGTATACGCCGCGACCTGATCTTGGTCCTGGACGTAGATGGCCCCGTCCGGGTATTCGATGTAGCCGATGGACTGCGCCTGCGCGAACTGCAGGACGGTGAACATCCCTTCGAGGCTGTCGTGCCTGCCGACCGCGGTCGGCAGCACCAGGATCTCGACGGTGTCCCGCTCAACGAGCTCCACGAGGTGCCGGAGCTGCCTACGCATGGTGTCGACATTCCCGATCGGCCGGTCGAGCACCGACTCCTCGATGATCGCGGTGAGCCGTAGCGGCGGGGTGTCGTTGAACAGCCGTCGCTGGCGCTCCATCCGCAGGCTGACGGCTCGCTCCACCTGGTCGGGCCGGACTCGCGCACTGCCTGCGGTGGCGCCGATCGAGTACCCCTCGGTCTGCACCAGGGCAGGTAGCACCAGTGGGGCGTAGATGACCTCGTGCGAGGCCAGCCCTTCCAGCCCGACGAAGGTCTTCAGCCAGTCCGGGATGATGTCGTTCCACGGCGCCAGCCAGGTGCGCTGCTCCGCCCGGCCGGACAGCGACGAGAGCCGCTCGACGTCCCACGTCGGCGCGCCGTAGAAGCTCAGCAGCCCGGCGATCTGTTCCGGCTGCGGGAAGTACAGCCCCTTCTCGAAGTGGCTGACCAGGCCTGCTGAGCATCCCAGCGCCCGTGCGGCGGCGGCCAGCGTATGCCCGGCCCGCTTGCGGTAGTTGTGCAGCTCGACGCCGATGAGCCAGCGCAGCGCCGAGGGGTCGCCCCGTTCCGCCATCCGCCACATCCTCCGTCCGGTCGCAGGGAGCGTAGTAGCAGTCCCGCCTCCGACGACCGGTGGACACGTCGGCGTTACGCGACTTGACCGCTAGCTATAGATATAGATATGTTCTGCTACGCGATCCAAAGGGGATCGCATGCCGGCCGGGTGGTCCGCGGCACTTCCCCCATAGCGCCGCCGAGGCTCTACCCCGTTGCCTCCTGCCCGGTCGGCGACACGTGGTGGGGCCGGACCGTTCCCGACCGGTCCGGCCCCACCACATCCACGGCACGACAGCGGAGGGTGCGCCATGGAGTGGATCGTCGGAGTCCTGGTGTTCGGCTCCGGTGCCGTAGCGGCGTTGCTCGTCGCACGTCCGCTGGCTCGCAGGCCCTGGCTGCGCGTTCGGGCTGGGTTCGCGGCACCGCGCTGGCGGATACCGTGCCGGGACGGTGACGGCCGCAGTGACGAGGTCCTCGTCACCGTCCAGCACCGCCGGATCGTGCTGCGTGCCACGGACGGCCCGCTCGTTACCTTCGCGCCACTGCAGGTGGGGACGTTGCGTGCAGCCCTGCGGGAGGCCGCGACCTCGCCTGCTGCCACCAGCGGGGCCGGCGGCAGCCACCGGCTCACCACGACCCGGAGGTAGGCATTACGGCCAACGCCACCACGCCGCTCATCAGCGCCGCGCACCTGTTCCCGCTCGGTCTCGGTCTGGCTCCCGGCAGGGGACCCGCTGACCCTCCGCCGAACCACCAGCCATACGGGCTACGCAAGGGCGATCCAAAAGCGTCTGACAGCAGCTGGACCGGGTCCCGGTGCCTCGAAGCAGCAGGTTGGCTGCAGACGTTGTCAGCGGCCGAGTTCCCCTGCCTCTAGAGGCGGCAGCGCGCGTTCCAGGTCGTTCAGCACAGCGAGTGCCGGTCCCCAACACATCATCACCGTGTCGCTGTCGGGCACCATGCCGCTGTCCAGCTGCCGCCGCGGATGCACGAAGTTGCGGTAGTCGCGGACCGTGTGTAAGAAATCTTTGGCGTCGAGCTGGACCCATCCCTTGCCGTGCGAGATATCGATGAGGTCGCTGAGACCGAGGCGTTCGAACGGCACACGCTGCCCACCTCGCGGTCGCCGGTAGCCGTCTGCGCGCAGGTCGCTGTCGCGCTCGTTCAGCAGGGCGAACAGCAGGCCCTCGACGAAGCTGCCGATGCCGATCACCGCGAAGACGTACGCTCCGTGGGACTCGCAGATCACTGTCTCTCCCGCTCGTGCGATGAGCAGGTCGACGGCATCACGGTCGGAGATCAGCTGCGACAAGCGTTCCTCCAGGCGCTCCGGCGCCGAATACCGCGGTGTGCTGTTGTCGTCCGCGAATTCACCGATCACCGGGCGCCCGCTGACCAGCGAGACCATAAGCCCTTCCGGGTGCAGGATCCGGTTCAACTCGAGGCGAACCACGTCCGCCGCGTCCACCCCGTCGTCGTACTCAAGCGGGTCGCTGAGTCGCCGCAGCACCTGCTCCAACCGGAGTGGGTCGTCGGCATGATCGGAGAGGACGTCGTTCATCCAGCGGACGCGGCTGGAGCCGTCGTAGGGCGGAGAGTCGTTCCAGCCTGCTCCCCGAAGGAACTCCTCCAGTTGCCAGCCATGCCGCTCGAACGGTCCGTCGACATCGCAGAGGAGAGTCGCCACCCGCTGCAGCGATCGGTTGTCGAGGCGATGCATCGGCACGGCTCAGCCCTCCCGCTTGCGGGCGACGCGAATGGCGCGGCCCAACGCTTCGATGATCCGGCTACCGCGTCGCCGGAAGCCGAGCTCCGCTCTCGCCTCCTCCAAGATCTGGTCGTCGGTCCGGAGCAGGCCGTCGCTCATGATCCACTGAACGAGTTCGACTAACTCGTAGGCGCTGTACTCTGTGATCGGCAGCCCCGGTACGAGTCGTGGCTTGCTGGCAGTGCGGACCGGTAACACCGGCTCGTGACGGGGGACGTTCTCCTCACGAAGCGGATCCACTGGCTCGTCGCTGTCGGCCGCGGTGACAGCTGCCCGCCACGCGGTGACGATCTCCTCGAGCTGCTGGGCTGGGTTTCGAAACCAGTCGGTGGACCAGAACCGGTGGAAGCACCAGCCGAGCCGTTCGAGGTGCTCCTGACGAAGCCGATCCCGGTCACGCGCGGACTGTGAGGAATGGTAGCTGCGCCCGTCCGCCTCCACTGCGAGCACCATCCGGCCAGGCTGATCCGGGTGGGCGAGCGCGAAGTCGATCCGTTGACCGGAAACGCCGTACTGCGCCACGACGGGCAGACCGGCCGCGCGGAACGCGTGGAGGACGTGGGTCTCGAACGGATTGAGCTCCACGTCGGCGACCGGACCCGAATCGATGATCGTGCCGCCGCTGGCGGCGTACTCCAGGTAGGCGCGCAATAGTTGCGCACCGCGGGCGGAGGTGCGTTGCGTATCGATGTCGAGGTGGGAGAACGCGCTGACCACGGTCATCCGCCGACGCGCCCTGGTGATGGCGACGTTCAACCTGTGTTCCCCGCCCTCCCAGTTGAGGGGACCGAAGTTATGGGAGAGCCGCCCGGTTGCCGCCTTCGCGTACCCGACGCTGAGGATGATCGAATCCCGCTCGTCGCCCTGGACGCGCTCGATGTTCTTGACGAAGAACCGGCGGCCGGGTTCGTCGGTGTCGGCGAAGAACTCGTCGAGGTCCCTGCGATGCGCTATGCGTGCTTGTCGCTCATCGCGATGACGCCGAGGCTTTCGTGAGGTCGCTCTACGGCATACTCGAGGACGAGGCGCACGACCTCGTGAACCTCCGTCGGCGTCGAGCCCCCCTGACCCGGCGTCGCGACGCCATCCACCAACACGTGGCCGATCGGTGGCTCCACGAGGGCGCCGGGAAAGGTGACCAGCTTGGACTCGTATATCTGGGCGTTGGAGAAGGCAATGAGCCGTTCGTCGGTGCTGCGGTAGTGCCAGCTCAACGTCTTCTCGGGGAGGATGTCGGCCAGGCGGTCCAGGATCGAATCGAACGTGGTGATGTCCTCTTCGGGTGCGTCCTCCTCATCCGCCATGAGCGCCGTTCGGAAGAAGTCGTCGGGGGCAGCTGCCGGTTGTCGCCTGCGACGACGAGCTGGTCTCCGCGCATGATCGACGTTATCGCGTCGGCGGGTTCCACCTGGCTCGCCTCATCGAACACCACAACGTCGAACAGTCTGTGGCTCGGCAGAACCCTGCTCACCACCAGAGGTGACATTGCCCAGCAAGGTCGCGCAGCGAGCAGTACGTCGGGTGCCCGCTCGACGAGCTTGCGGAGCGGTAGGTGCCGACGTTTGAGGCTGGCCTGTCTGCGGACGAGCTGGTCCTGGTCGGGGTGATCGCGCAGGGATCGGGTGAGGTGCTCCGCGGCGAGCCGGCGCACTCGCCGTGCTGTGGTCTGGACATGCTCGCGGTCGGCGGCGCGGAACTCGGTCACGGCACGGGTGTGCTCGACCCCGACGAACCGTCCGTAGTGCGTGCTGGAGAGCCGGAGCTCGTCGAGCACCGAAGACAGCCAGGCCCAGCGGAAGACCTCGACTGCGGTATCGGTATCGGCGTCCCGCGCGGCAAGCTCGTCGAGCAGGGGATCGAGCCCGAGCGCGCTGAACCTCCGGGTGAGTTCGTTCAGCCGGGGCATGCGGTAGAGCACATCCTGTTCCGCGGCGAGCTGCTGCAAGGTTTCGTCGACCGCATGGACGGGACGGTGCTCCTGCGGGCCCAGGGCGGCAGAGGCAGCTATTGCGGCGAGCTCGGTGCGCAGTCGATCGAACTCCATGGCGGTATCCGCGAGTTCTGGCAGGGCGGCTGGCACGCTCTCTGGTGTCGACAGCTCCCGCCATTGCCGCCACTGGTCGACCGCCGCGGCCAGCGTGCCGTGCAGCAGGGTCGTATCCCGTACGCCGTCGATGCGCAGTGCCCGCGCCTGCTTGACGAGAGTGCGCCGACGCCACCACCCGAGCCGCACGCCCTGCGCCTTCCGCCAGCGACGGTCGGCGGTGGCGGCGGCGAGCGACTCGAGGTCGGCGCCGAAGATGTCGGCACCGTAGCCCGCGACTGTGGCCGCGACCGCGCTACAGAGCTCGAGAAGGTCCCGCCAGCCGTCCAGATCGGCAGGGCGGCGGAGTCCACTGCTTCGCAATAGCCCGTCAAGGCGAGCTCGCGTGGTGCGCATCGTCGTGGTGGTGAGCTGGTGGAGCGTGGTAACCGCCGCGCGGACCTCGTCCTCGGTACGGACCGGCGACCGAGACCACGCCGACTCGCCGCGACGCACCTGGAGTCCGCCGATCGTCACGAACTCCGCAATGTCGTCAGCGACCTCCCGCTCGACTTCGTGGGTCAGCGCGCCGAGGACCGAGCCCGTGAAACGCACATCGGTGCGGCTCCGGTCGGGCAAGGCAAGGAGGTCACCTTGGGCAGCATAGATGCTGGACACCCAGGGATCCCGGCGCTGCCACAACTCATCGTGGTGGCGGACCGCGCGCGACCGACGATCGGTGAGCCGGTGGTGCAGATCGGCAAGATCAGGACGGGTTTCGCGAGTGACGTCCTGCAGCGTTGCGGCGAGCTGCTCTGCGACGTGCTTGCGTTTGGTGCCAGCGTCGTGCAGATCGAGCACGAGCCCACCGAGATCGACTTGGGCGAGCCGCTGGGTGACCGCTTCGATGGCGGCGCGCTTCTCGGCGACGAAGAGAACGGTCCTCCCCGTGGCCGCCATGCCGGCGATCAGGTTGGCGATCGTCTGGCTCTTCCCGGTCCCTGGTGGGCCCTTGACAACGAGGCTTCGGCCTGCGAGTGCGGAGTCGATCACCCGCTGTTGCGAGGAGTCAGCGGGGTGAATCAGGAACTCGTCGACCACCGCGACGGTGTCCGGATCGGCACCGGTCGGGGTGGAATCCGCTTCGACGCGGAGCCGGGATCGCGCCGAGGAGTCGCCCGCGATGGCCGCGACAATGTCGTGTCCGGCGAGCAACTCCGGTGAGTTTCGCAGGTCCTGAACCATCGGCAGTTTGTCGTAGCTGAAGATCCCCATCACCGTTGCCGGACGGAGGGCAAGTTCTACGCCCGCAGCAGCTGCGATCCCGGCGAGGCGCTCGTACGCGCTATGCATCCGCATCGTCGGATCGTCCGTGTCTGACAGCCTGTCGAGCACTGGCTGGGCAACGCTGGGGTCGACGCCGTGGTAGCGGTGCAGCGCGTGCAGCAGCACCTGATTGAGGTCGACGTCACCGATAAGCTCGAGGTCGTAATCCGACTCGGCGGCGGTCCGGG
>Ga0136614_10003500_pt1 | contig 10072 bp, 5 predicted proteins | sample AntDrymUQ2792106_2_FD_106643 | JGI IMG/M metagenome (GOLD analysis project Ga0136614, IMG submission 106643) | Polar desert sand microbial communities from Dry Valleys, Antarctica - metaG UQ279 (21.06) | ecosystem: Environmental > Terrestrial > Soil > Desert | place: Antarctica: Dry Valley... | reverse complement strand
TTGATATTTTTTGCCCGTCCCTTTCATCGCGTCTTCGACTTTGAGAAATTCCCATCCGACCGGCTCGCCTTTATCAGAAAAACCTTCGACGCATTTTCCATTGACAAAGGCATCTTCGGTCATACGGTAAGCACTCATCATCAAAGTATATGCCTCGACATCGGAGAAAGAATCGAGGTCGGTGCGAACAGCGGCAAGGCGCGTTTGAATTTCTTTGGCGATTCCGTAGCGCGTTAAAATTCCCTGACGGGCAGGCGGACGCGCGTCAATGCTGCCTGCGAACGGGTCAAGACAATCAACCCAATCAACCGGGTCGGTGTCTAAATCTTCCTTCAAATGAATAAACATCAATCCGCGCAGCAGGGAAGAACGCTTGCGCCGTTCGAGGTCGTGATACTGCGCGTCACGAACCCGCGCCTGCAAAATCGAACTCGAGCGCAGAAGCACGCCCAACAATCCGTTGCTCGGCGTGTTTTCCGATTCCATCTGCCCGCTGCCGTCGCTGATGAGAACGACCGTACAGTCTTGCTCTAATAAACCACTGAGTCCCTGATTGTCCGTGCCGCCGCCGTCAGCCAGACGAACGATGCGGTCGGGATAAAGATTTTCAAAAGACAGCGGCTCAAAAATTCCGGGAACGCAAGCCGAAGCGGAAACAGCATGACCTAGTCTAATATTCCGGTGTTCTTCCGGCGCTTCCGTGTAATACATCCGGCGCAATTGGTCGTTGGTGTCAACTTCCGTGTCAATGCCCGACGGCGGCTCGCCCATCCATGATGTCGTAAATTGCCAGTTGTGTCCGGTGTTAAGCGTCGTCGCGTTGAGAATCAAAATCGGTGCCTTCGCCGTCCGCCGCCAGTTATGTAGTTTTGGTGCGAAATCCTGTCCTTCGCCTTTCGGGTAAATGTTCAATTCATTCAAGTAACGCGCTTCTTGACCTTTGCCGTCTTGAACTCTCGAAAAAATTTCCTCTTCGTATAGTTCTCCGGCGCGCATCGAGCGCGAATAGGCGGAGGAAAAAATCATCTTGATATTGGTAATCGGGTCGGCGGCAATCCGCATCCGCACGTTGCGCTGAACGCCCGTCAGAAAATCTTTCTCTATGCGGCGAACGATATTTATATAATCCTGTTTGGTAATTTCCCCGTCGGGCTTCGACTGCAAAAGATGACGAACTTCCAGATAATAATGCGCGCCGATAATCGAACCGCCGGAGACGCACGATAAAACTTCGACCTGCCGCAAAACATCTAATTCCGCGAGTTTGGCGAGCGTTCCGATATGAAACAAGGACGCGCGAAAACCGCCACCTGACAACGCCAAACCGATTTTACCGATAAAAGCTGTGCGAACCGCCGCCGTGTTATTTCCGAAAAAAACTTCCAGCGCTTTCCACGCCGGCGTCGTCTGAAAATCATCGCCCGAAAGACTCGCATCGTTTTGCAGAATAGCGAGCCGCGCCAATTGATTAATCGTGCTTTCAATCTCCCATTCGGGAATTGTCCCGATTTCTTCTCTACCGCGCTTAAGCCACTCAATGGCTTTGTCATATTCTTTAAGCCCGAAGTGCGCCTCAGCGACGGTGCTGTAAAACCACCACATTTCCGCCAGCCAACCGGTTTCCGGTTGCCCGACAAGCGGCGGAAGCGTCTGAATTATATTTTCACGAATTAAGCGGGCTTGGATTTGTCGTTCTCTGGCAATTGCGGAAGTCGAATTAACTTTTTTAGCCGCTTCTTCCTCTTGATAGGCAAGCAAATTGAGAATGAAAGCGGCATTAATTCCCGTGTAACCCTGGTCGTTCGCCGCGCCTTCCCGATAACCTCGCTCGTAATACAAAAGTGAGCGTTCGAGCTGCAATTTCTGATTGTCAACTTCCCATTTGCGCTTATAAATCGCCCCGACCAAACCGAGAGTTTCCTGGTTTTTGGTAGTCGCCAAATCTTCCACGCGGCAAAGAATATCCAGCGCTTTATCGAGCCGCGCGTCGGCTGGCAAATCGGAATCTTTGTAAGTGCAAAGCGACCACTCTTGATGAATTTTCAGTTTTAGCCGGTTATCTTGATTAAGCGCTAGGTCAGCCGCGGCGCGGGCTAAAATTCGCCGGGCGTAGTTAAAGGCTTTAACGATTTTTAAGCGTTTGGCGAGGTCAAACATTTCATTGGCAGTCAAAACTTTTCCGCGGAGAACTTCTTTGGCTTCAGATATGTAGAAATTCTGAACTTTCACCTGTTCGGCAGAGTTTTTACCCGATTTAGGGTTGTATATTTTCGTCAATTCGGATTCTTCATTTCTGATTGAAGACAGAAGATTTTCCAATCTATTAATTTCGTTTTGAATCTTGGATTCTTCCATTTCGAGTCGTTCACGATTAAGTTCAATTTCCGTTATGCGTTCCTCGCTTAAAGATGATTCTTTTTCCCGGTCGTTGATTTCGTTTTGAAGCTCGATTTCCGATTGTCTCTGGAGTTCATTCTCCTTTTCTGAGTTCGCTACTTTTCCGGCTAAATTTTCCAGCTCGCCTTCTTTCTTTTTGCGTTCGATTTCTTCGGGTATTTCCATCTCTCGAGATTTTTCGCTTTCTTCCAGAGCGCCGGATAATTCCGGGTCTATCAACAATGCCTTTTTGCCTTTTTCGCGGCGGTAAGCGCCTTCGGCAAGAGGACGATAAGTTTGCGCCGTAGGTTCTTAATTACTTCCAGAAAGATTTCTAATAATTCATGCGTTTTGGTAATTAAGATCAGCGTTAAAAAGTTAAATTCAGACGGATAAACTTTTAAATTCCAAAGTTTAAAATCGGTTTTTTACCTCTGGCAGAAGTCAGAGGATAGTCTTGATTTATCCTTTACAAAAAAATTCCTTCTCCCCGTTAGAATATTTTTGCCAAGTCGTTTATGTAGTCGGTTTGGTAAAACTAGCACAATTGAGAATTTTCTGTCAACAGGTTTTTAAATTTTCGACGGAGATTTTTAGAGTGGCGGAAAATTAAAATTTTTACGGTCGTTACACTGGTTATTGCGGACGCTCAAGAGCGAATCAACGATTTACTTTCAAAGCCGCCCGCGCCGCGTAATAACCGCACATTCCGTGAACGCCGCCGCCCGGCGGCGTTGATGATGAGCAAATGTAAAGTCCGCGCGCCGGCGTCGAATAAAGATGCCGGGTAGGACGCAAAAAAAGCTGTCTGATGTCTGCTGAACCGCCGCTGATATTGCCGCCGACAAGGTTGGCGTTGTGTTGTTCGAGCTTAAGCGGCGGCATTACGCTGCGCGCCAGTATGCAGTCACGAAATCCGGGCGCGAATCGTTCAATCTGGTTTTCGATTCTCTCGGTCATATCGAAAGTCGAATTGTTCGGAACGTGGCAGTATGCCCAGCCGGTATGTTTGCCTTCGGGCGCGCGCGTCGAATCGAATAAACTTTGTTGCGCGACGAGCACATACGGTTTTTCGGGATGCGTTCCAAGGGCGGGCGCGCTTTCGGAAACAGCTATTTCTTCAAGAGTACAGCCGAGATGGACGGTTCCGGCACGCAAACATTCTTTGGCTGTCCACGGAATCGGTTTATCCAGCGCCCAATCAATTTTGAACGCCGCCGCGCCGTATCGAAAACGCTCTAGCTTGCGCCGGTAATTATCCGGTAGAAGATGTCCGGCGATTTTCAGCAAGCCGCGCGGCGCCAGATCGCACAAAACGACATTATCCGGCGTCAGCACTTCGTCAATTGATTCGACGGGCGCTCCGACGATTATCTCGCCGTCGAGGACGCGCAGGTAAGAAGCGAGCGCGTCGGCGATTTTCTGTGAACCGCCGCGCGGAATCGCCCAGCCGACCGCGTGTCCGGTGATGCCGAGAACCAGCCCGAATGAAGCCGTAAAAACTTCATCGAGCGAAAGCATCGAATGCGCGGCGAGTCCGGCGAAAAACCCGCGGGCGCGGGCGCCTTCAAAATGACTTTTCGCCAACCCTTGCGCCGAACGCATTGCCCGCAGCCCGAATCGAGCAAAGAGAATCGGATGGCGCGGAAATCCCAGGGGAGCGAGCAAATCCGGCATCAGGCGCTCCCAATCGTCAACCAGCGGTTTCATCAGTCGGCGGTAAGCGGCGGCATCGCGGGCATTTTTAAAAGTTTCGCCGGTCTCTTCGATTGATTTTCCGAATAAAACAGCCGTTCCGTCGTCAAAAGGATGCGCGAGCGAAACCGGCGGTTGAATCAACTCCAAACCGTGCGCGTCAAGAGGCAGCGAGCGAAAAAACGGCGACGCCAGCGCGAGCGGATGAATCGCCGAGCATACGTCGTGCAAAAAACCGGGCAGCGTCAATTCCTCGGTGCGCGTGCCGCCGCCGATAACTTCTGCCGCTTCGCGCACCGTGACCGCGCAGCCGGCGCGCGCCAGTTCGATTGCGGCGGCGAGCCCGTTCGGACCCGAACCGATGATAGTTGCCTGGTTAAAATGCGGCTGCTTCATTTGAGCGCTTCTGTGTATTTTATTGTGATAAACCAACTCGCCGCACTAAATCCTGAAAGCGCGACTCCTTTCGTAAAGAATCAAAAGCCGGATCAACACCAAGGTATTGCAATTGTAAATCGCGCGCCGCGTATGCTTGTTCGAGCGAAGCAAATGCCTGCTCGCGCATCCCGAGCGCATCGTAAAGAATTGCCAACTCAGCGGGTGAAACATATTCCTTGCTCGCCTGCAATTGCTTGAGAATGGTTTGCGCCTTTTCGATCTCGCCTGTTTTTGCGTAAGCGAAGCCCAAAAAAATTTGCCTGCTGGTTGTTTCCCCGCTCAGTCCAATAGCCTTTTGATAAGCGGCGATGGCTTCCGGGTACATTCCTTTTGCGGCATATACATAACCGAGATAAACGTGGGCGGTAGCAAAATTTTGGTCAAGTTCGAGAGTTTTTTTTAGTTCCGCAATCGCCGGCTCGTACTGTCGTGCCAGATAATGAATGTTGCCGGTATCTGAATAGTTAGAAAGTGAAACAGGATCAAGCTCTTTAGAGCGTTTGTTTTCGACAAGGGCTTCATCGTAGCGCTTCATAAAGCTGAGGTAATAAGCGTAACCGCTATGCGCTCTGGCAAGATTTGGGTTTAATTCTAAAGCACGCTTGTATTCGCGCTCGGCTTCCGCCCATTCCCAAGTACTTCGTTTGACTTGTGCCAGCGCATAGTGCGCATCGGCGAAATTTTCATCGAGTTCCAACGCCTTGCGTGCCGCAGCCTCGGCTTTGGGCTTGAACTCGTTCGGGTCGAGGACGCTGTTATTAACGAGAATAATGTAAGAAATGGATAAATCGGCATAGACGGGCGTGTAATTCGGGTCAATGGCTAATGCCTGATTGAAATACTCAATAGATTTCAACTGGTTTTCTTTTCCTCCTTTACGATTAAAGAATCGCCCTTTTAGCAGCAACTCGTAAGCCTGCGGATTCACAAACTCACGGCTTGCAAATTGTTGTTGCTGCGCGCCTGTCAATCGAGCGTGCAGTTTTCCGGCGATTTGTTTAGAAATCTCCGACTGCACCTGAAACAAGTCCGATGCCTGACGATTATATTGCTCGCCCCACAACTGCGTTTTATCGTTGGCATTGATTAACTCGACGCTGACAATCAAACTGTCGCCTCGTTGAACGATTTTGCCCGTTACAATTGCCTGGACGCCCAGCGCGTTCGCCACTTCCTGCGGTTCTGCTTCCTTGCCTTTAAATTTGAAACTTGAATTGCGGGCAATAACTTTTACGTCCTGCAATTGCGAGAGATTTCTGATTATACTTTCAGAGATACCGTCGGAAAGATATTCGATATTCGGGTCGTTGCCGGCATTGACGAAAGGCAGTACCGCAACTGACGAAACGGCATTTTTGCCGGGCAAATAAGAGAAATAAGCAACCGTTGCCAGACCGGTCAGTAAAGCCGCTAAAATTATACCGACGCTAAATTTAAGTCCCTGGATTCGTCCGGTTTTATACATCGCTCCGGAAGATGATCGCAGTCCGGTTGCTGCGGTTTGATAAACCGCATTGTCGTTTGTAATAACGCTGGCTTTTTCATTGGAATCAGTTCTTAATTTTTGCAGATTTAGCGGGGAAGAGTTTTCAAATGGGTTTTGTCCGTCCGGTGATTGGAGATAATCATAAACTCGCCGCTGCAAAGCGCGTAAGTCGTGAATCATTTCCTTCGCCGATTGGTAACGCAACGAGACATCTTTCATTAAAGCCCTTTGAACGATTTTATTCAGCTCAGGGAGTTCTGTTTCGAGCGGCAGCGGCAGCGGTTCTTTCAAAAGAATGGCGGCACGCACGTCGCTTGCCGAATTGCCCGCAAACGGACGCGCTCCGGTTATCATTTCGTAAAGAATAACGCCTAAACTCCATAAATCCGTTCGTTGGTCAATAGCCTCTCCGCGAACTTGTTCGGGCGACATATAAGCGGTCGTTCCCATAATCAAGCCCGGCGTAGTTTCAAGCGAAGAACTGCTGTCCCGCAATCTTTTTTCGCCTAATTTGGCTAATCCGAAATCCAAAACCTTGACCAAAACTTCTTTGGTGGCGATGGCTCTCTGGCGCAGTATAATATTTTCGGGTTTGATGTCACGGTGAGTAATATCTTCCGCATGCGCGGCTTCGAGCGCGCACGCGATTTGCAAAGCAATATCTACAGCGGCGGAAATATTGATTTGCTTTTCGATCAACGAATCACGCAATGTTTTACCGGGAACATACTCCATTGCGAAAAAATACATTCCATCCTGATTGCCGAATTCATAAATATGCGCGACGTTCTGATGAGAGATGGCTGAGACAGCCTTTGCTTCCTGTTGAAAACGTAATGCGGTTTCGGAATTTTTATCTAAGGTAGATGGTAAAACTTTGAGGGCGACAAAGCGGTCAAGCCGAGTATCTTCCGCCAGAAAAACCGCTCCCATCCCGCCTCTGCCCAAAAGCCTTTTCAATTTATATGAAGCGAAATCAGACTTTTCAAGCAGTTGGCTGAAATCCCCGTCTAATAATTGCGCCACGAGCGGAAACGTAGATTGTTCGAAAATTTCGTCAGGCAGCGTATCAGCCTCGAGCAGAGAAGTAACCTCGATATACAAATCACTATCCGCACCGCACGCCTTTTTGACAAAAGAAATTCTTTTGTCAACCGGCATTTCCAGTGCCTCATTAAAAACTTGTTCTATTTGTTCCCAACGATTAACCGCCATAAAATTTTCGCGCGTTTATATTTCTCCCGCATATTAACGCCCTAAAACTTAGCCAAACTTATACTTTAAATTTACTTTGCGCCTGTTATCTTTGATTTCTCGCTGCTCATTTCTCTCTTCAGCCAGGCTTTGGCGAGTCGCCAGTTGACTGAAACCGTCGCCGTAGCGATTCCCAGAGTTTCCGCCGTTTCTTCGAGTGTCAACCCTCCAAAATAGCGCAATTCAACAATCCGGCTCTTGGTTTTGTCAAACTTAGCAATTTTTTCCAGCGCTTCGTCAAGCGCGACGAGTTCGGCGGATTTTTCCTTTGTCAAGATTATATTGTCCTCAAATTCAACCCGCTCGGCACTGCCGCCGCGTTTCTCAGCCAGACGGTCGCGGGCGTGATTAAGAAGAATGCGCCGCATAATCGTGGCAGATAAAGCAAAAAAATGCGCCCGGTTCTGCCATGAAACACGGGTTTGATCAACCAGTTTCAGATAAGCTTCATTCACCAGCGCGGTGGTTTGCAAAGTATGACCCGGATTTTCGCGCCGCATATAATTGTGCGCAATCCGCCGCAATTCGGTTTCAACCATCGGCAGTAAGCGATTAACCGAAGATTCGTCGCCGTTGCTCCATGCCACTAACATTTCGGTTATATGTTTCTCGTCGTTCATTCAGCATTCAGTAAAGAGGTTAAATCCTAAAAGACTTGATTTCCGATTTGCAAGAGTTGGTAATTTTGCCGTGATTTTAGCAGGTAACTACAGGAAAAACAATTCTTTTCAAATTAATTCACAAACTAACAATCTTCTGATTGTTTTATAAAAAGAAGCTGCGGACAAAAGTGCGCAGCTTCTTTTTATTTGTTCAGCAAACAAAAGGCGTTAAATCAATTGGAAAGTTGATGCTTTAAGTGAAGATCAGCGAACGAGGTATTGTTCAATGAAAGGCTGAAGCTTATTAAAATCAATAGGCTTTGAAATCAAGTCATTACATCCTGCTTCGATTGCTCGTTTATAAAACTGCTTACCGTGAGCTGTGACAGCAATAATAGGAATCTCAGTTCTTTTCTTGAGCTTTCTAATTTCTTTGGTAGCCGTCAGCCCATCCATCACAGGCATAGAAATATCCATTAAGATTAAGTCGAGGTGAGATTTTTTAGCGCTTTCCACCGCTTGCCGACCGTCTTCGGCTTCAATAACGGTGTAACCGAACATTTCAAGAAGAATCTTCATTACATTGCGAGTGTCTTCTGTATCTTCAACCAATAAAATTGTCTTCCGCATCATCCACCTCAAATCCTTAAATCAATACGTTTTTCGGTTTCCAACTTTATTTTGACGCAAGTTTGATTCCTTATTGCTGAAAATTATGGTATTTATATAATTTAACCGACATAGTAATTTCATTGGCAACTATTAATTCTTAGATTCTGTATAATCAATCAGGGCAAATTTGTTCAAATAGTTAAAAGAACAGCAATCTTTTAACTCGAACTTCTTTTCATTATTGTTCAAAACAACAATCATTTTTAGAACCGGATTTACCGATACCCTTCAAGATAAATTCTTGATTTATCAGCAATTGTTAAGTCTAATAAATCGGTTTAATTATTGATTAATTTTATTAACTCTTATTTTACAAACCTTTAAATGCCTATATGACCAAATCGAAATCAAAAATTCTGTGTATTGAAGATGATGAAGATACTTGTGACTTGATAACTTTCGTTTTCAAGCAAGCAGGCTGTGAAGTTGAATCTTGCGGTCAAACAGAATGTTTAAAGCTTATTCACGAAGAAAAGTTCTCAGCCATTATTTTAGATAATTATTTTGATGGAATAAGAGGAACTGAAATTTGTCAGGAAATAAGAAGCCTTGACAAGACGACGCCGATTATTTTCCTGAGCGGAGAAACAAGGCAATCAGAAATAGATAAAGCATTAGCGGCAGGCGCAAACGCCTACCTTGTCAAACCGAATGATTTTGAGAAATTATTGCCTACCACAATTAAATTTATCGAACAGTCGTCCATTCTCGTCTGAGATTTTGCATTAAAATAAGGAGTAAAATTTTTTTGACTCCTTTGCCTGCCTATTAAAACAGCATTTTATAACGCTCGTCTTGTTTGTTCATTTCTCGAAACATGGCACAATCCGCAATCAGTCGGCGTAGATGCGCATTTCTTTTCTCAGGAAACTCTGGAATATTTCAGCCGCGCTTTTGAGCAAATTACAATAATTTTGGAAATTTACAAAATTTAATTTCAAGGAACAAAAGCTGACGGTGCGGGAATATCACCGCTTGCGCCGAATTGTGTCGAGGTAAAACCTGCTGAACTTCGCAATAAATACCAAATGCTGTCGCCCGGTCGGAAAACGGCAATATCCGCTTTGCCGTCGCCATCGTAATCAGCAGCAACCGGCTTGTCATTACTTGCGCCGAATTGGATACCGGCGAAACCTGCCGTGCTTTGCAATAAATACCAGGCGCCGTTCGACGGACGGAAGACGGCAATATCAGCTCGTCCATCTGCGTCGAAATCAGCGGGAAGCGGTTTATCTCCATCCGTTCCAAATTGAACACTGGTGAAACCTGCCGTGCTTTGCAGCAAATACCAGGCGCCGTTTGACGGGCGGAAAACGGCAAGGTCGGCGCGCCCGTCGCCGTCATAATCATCAGCGACCGGAACATCACCGTTGGTGCCGAATTCAACGCCGGTAAATCCGGCGGTGCTTTGCAATAAATACCAGGCGCCGTTTGACGGACGGAAAACGGCAATATCAGTGCTGCCGTCACCGTCGAAATCGGCAGATGCCGGAACGTCTCCGCCGATGCCGAACTGAACGGCGCGGAAACTGTTGTTCACGCTGTTTAA
>Ga0136614_10003499_pt1 | contig 10073 bp, 7 predicted proteins | sample AntDrymUQ2792106_2_FD_106643 | JGI IMG/M metagenome (GOLD analysis project Ga0136614, IMG submission 106643) | Polar desert sand microbial communities from Dry Valleys, Antarctica - metaG UQ279 (21.06) | ecosystem: Environmental > Terrestrial > Soil > Desert | place: Antarctica: Dry Valley... | reverse complement strand
TACCGGCGGGACGGCAACCGCACACGGTACCAGCAGCGGCACTTCGCCCGGCGGCGCGCCCTGTCTGACCTGGTGCTCGGCGAGTGCGCGGAAGGTCAGGGCCGCTTCCTGGACGACGTGATTAACGGCGTCTGGGCACTCTGCGAAGAGAGCTTCTGGGGAGTGCCTGCGCACAATGCGCGGCACTCGCCTCAGTTCCCCCAATCCGGGCTACCTGACACCTCATTCCACGAGGTGGACCTGTTCGCCGCCGAGACAGGCGCACTACTCGCGTGGACGCGCTACCTGCTAGAGGAAGAGATCGAGCGCCGGTCGCCGGACGCGCGGATCGTGCCCGACCGCATCCTGCGCGAGACCCGGGATCGGATTCTCATCCCGTACCGGCAATTCGATTTTTGGAGCTGGCTCGGCATGGTCCGCAAGCCGGTTAACAACTGGAACCCGTGGATCCACTCCAACGTGCTCGCGTGCAACCTCCTCCTGGAAACGGATGAGGACGTGCGGCGCGAGACCGTGGAGCGGGTGATCCGCTACGCTGACGTTTTCCTGGACGGCTACGACGACGACGGCGGCTGTGACGAAGGCCCCGGCTACTGGGGGCGCGCCGGCGCCAGCCTGTTCGACTGCCTCGAATGGCTTCGCTCCGCCAGCGGCGGGGTACTGGACGCGTACGACGATCCGCTCGTCCGGGAGATTGGGCGCTACATCTACCGCGTTCACATCGACGACGCGTGGTACGTGAATTACGCCGATGCTTCGGCACAGGTCTACCTGGAGGGGCACCTCGTGTACCGATATGGCGTGCGCATCGGCGACGCGAAGATGATGGCGCAGGGAGCGTATGCCGCGAGCCAGTCCGGGCAGCCGTGGGGCAGAAACTCGATTGGCCGCGAGCTGCCAGCGCTGTTCGATGCACCCGGCATTGCTACCGCCGATACGTCGCCGCCGTTGGTGCGTGATGCCTGGCTTGACGGCATCCAGGTATTGTGCGCACATGAGCGGGCTGGCTCGAGCGATGGCCTGTACCTTTCAGCCAAAGGTGGACATAACGCCGAGTCGCACAACCACAATGACGTGGGCAGCTTCGTCGTCGCGGTTGACGGTCATCCGGTGATCATCGATGCTGGCGTGGAAGAGTACACACACAAGACATTTAGCCCACAGCGCTATGAGATCTGGACGATGCAGAGTCTGTACCATAACTTGCCCGTGATTAACGGTATCGGACAGGCTCCAGGACGGGAATACCGGGCGCTTAGCGTCGAAGCTGTTGTCGGTGATGGGAGTGTCGCACTCCAGCTTGACATAGCGTCAGCGTATCCACCCGAAGCGGGCGTTGAGCGGTGGACACGCGGCATCGGCCTGGACAGGACCAAGCAGCAGATTGAGCTGACTGACGATTACGTGCTTACGGCTGAGCCGAGCACGGTTGCGCTGCATCTGATGGCGTCCGGGCCGGTGGACGCAGCCGAGGCGGGGGTGCTGCGCTGCCAGTCGCCGACGCGATCGCTACTGGTCTCCTATCCAGGGGATCTGCTGAGGGCGCGTGTGGAGCAGGTGCCGGTGGAGGACTCGCGGCTGGTGCCAATATGGGGAGAGCGCGTGTACCGGGTGGTCTTGGAAGTGAAGGCGCCCGCGACCGAGGGATGCTGGACCCTGACGATGCGCGCGGGTTAGCGTTCGGTGCGGGTCACGGTCACATCTGGGCGGTCGAAGACTTCCGGCTTGAGGGCGGTGCCGAGGCCAGGGCCTTCGGGCGGGTAGACGTAGCCGGCCTCGATGCGCGGGAGGGCGGTCACGAGCTCGGCGTACCAGCCGTGGATGTAGGCGCGCACGGTCTCCTGGACGTAGACGTTGGTCACAGCGAAGTCCAGGTGTACGTCCGCCACGTAATTGACCGGGCCGGTGCAGTCGTGTGGGGCGATGGGGAGGTGGTGCGCCTCGGCCAGGTTGGCGATTTTCTTCGCCTCTGACAGGCCGCCCACCCAGCCGCAGTCCAGCATCACGATGCTCACGGCGCGCTTCTCCATCATCTCTCGGAAGGCGTAGCGCGTCGCCAGCGTCTCGCTGGCGGTGGTCGGGACGTGGGTCGATGCCTTGAACTCCGCCAGTGCGTCCAGGTTGTCCATGCGGATGGGGTCCTCGAACCACATGGGATCGAATGGCTCCACCGCCTTGGCAATGCGAATGGCACACGGCAGGTTCCAGACGGAGTGCATCTCCAGCGCGATCTCCATCTTGTTGCCCACGGCGTCGCGGATCTGCCGGAACGGCTGCAGCCCAATGTCAATCTGCTCTGCCGTGATCCACTGCCCGCCCGTCTCCGTTCCGAACTGGTCGAACGGCCACACCTTCATCGCCGAAACGCCTTGGGAGAGGAGGTCCTTCGCCAGCTTGCCCGCATCGGTCTTCCAAGCATCCAGGTCTTCGTACGGGCCCGCCCATTTACCGTCGGTGTACGTCGCGTCGGTCCCCGACGGCTTGGAGCTGCCGTAGCGGTAGCCGGCGCAGGTGTTGTAGATGCGCACCTTGTCGTAGGTCGGCCCACCCATCAGCCGGTAGACCGGCAGTCCCTGCTGCTGTCCAAACAGGTCCCAGAGCGCGATATCGATCGCCGAGATCCCCTGCACCTCCGCCGAGCGCAAGCCAGACTGCCCACTCGCGCGATAGAGCGCACGCCAATGGCGCTCGATGGCAGTCGGATCCTTCCCGAGCAGGTACGGCGCCGCGGTCTTATGGACGAACGCCTCGGTCGTGTCAACCACGCGCCACGTGTCGCCCAGCCCGACCAGGCCCGTGTCAGTGTGGATGCGGACGAAGAGCGTGTTGGGATGTTCTCCGAGGCGAACCGTTTCGACTGCGCTGATCTTCATGACCGCGCATTGTAGTTAGAAGGGTTAGGCCAGCGGCTCTTCTGGCGACGCGGGTGGCGCCGGGGGAAGCAGCACGTGGAATGTCGTCCCCTGGTTCGACCCTGCGCTCTCCGCCCAAATCACCCCACCGTGCCGGCGCACGATCTCCGCGCAGATGAACAGCCCCAATCCAAAACCCGTCGCCTCGCTCGCCGTCGGGTCGGCGCCACCTCGGGGCGCATCCTCCCCAACCAGCCCAATCCCTTCATCGCGCACTGAAAGGTACACCCACCCTGCCAACTCCTCCGGCAGCCGCGCCTGCAACGCCGGCATCTTCACATCAACTGAGGCCGTAAGCGCCGGCGCCACGCGGAGCTCCACCACTCCGCCCCGAGGCGAGTACTTCACCGCGTTGCTCAACAAGTTGGTGATCAGCTGATCCAGCCGCATCCTGTCCCACACCCCCGGCAGCGCCGCGCTCCCCGACTGCCACACAAACTGGTGTCCCGCACCCGGGGACTCCGTCGACGCCTCGGCCGTGATCGTCTCCCGGAACCGATCGAACGTCTCCTTCGCCAGCGCCACCAGGTCTGTGTCCACCGGATCCAGCGAAAAGCTCCCCGCTCGCACTTGCGACACGTCAAGCAAATCTGTCACCAGCCGATCCAGTCGGTCGATCTGACCGACCATCACCGAGAGCGCGCGGCGCAGCCAGCCCTCGTCGATTGTTTGACCGCTCGTCGCGGCCCGATCCAGCCGGCGGGAGATGGCCTGTGCGTACCCCTTCAGCGGTGTGAGAGGTGACTTCAGCTCGTGCGACGCAAGCGACACGAACTGCTCCCGCAGTCGCAGCGCGTGCTCCAGCCGCAGCGCCGCGTCACGCTGCGCGCCCAGCAGCAACGTGTTCTCGATGGCGACGGCGGCAAGAGCGGCGAGCCCGACGAGCGCCTCTACCCCTTGCGGCGTGAATGCGTTCGTCCGAGGCGCGTTCACGTACAGCACACCTGTCGTCTGCGGCTGCGCTTCCTCCCGCGCGCCCTGGCCGCCCCGGCGCGCGATCAGCGGCAGCGCGACCAGCGCGCGGATTCCCGACTCTGGCACCACTGGATTGACCCGCTCGTCCGCCGCGGTGTCCTGGATGACCAGCGTATCCGCCATCTCCAAGACATGCCTGGTCAGGCCGCGGGGCCGGGGCTGCACATCTCGCGCCGGCGCGTAGCCGTACAACGCCACGACGCGCAGCTCCCCCGTCGCCTCATCGAGCAAATACACGGTAGCCGAATCACCGCCGCCGATGCGTGGCGCCTCCTGCAGGAGCAGGTTGAGCTGCGACTCGAGCGTCGGGGCGGTGACCAGCGCCGTAGCAATGCGCCACGAGTCTGGTGCTGGCCCTGACGCCGGCGGCGCGCTCTTCGGCGGGGTTCGAGGCGCTCCGGCCTCCTTAGCCATCCGCTCCCCGCCTCACGCGCGGCTACGCATCCGCGACCGCGCCATCGGAGAAGGTGTGCTGCGCCCGGAAGTCGGCCACGTAAGGATGCTTCGCGGCCTCCACCTCGTTCAGTTCCACTCCTAGCCCCGGTGCGTCACACAGCGGAGCGAAGCCATTTTCCACCTTCCATTGAGTCTGAATCACGTCGTAGCGCCACGCCACCCCCAGCGGATGCTCCTGAATGGTGCAGTTCGGCGTCGTCGCGTCCACGTGGAAGTTGGCAGCAGTCAAGACTTCTGAGGACGCGCCGTGCAAAGCCACTTCGATGAACTTCGCCTCGGCCATGGCGGCGATTTTCTTGGTCTCGAGAATGCCGCCATCGTGCGAGACGTCCGGTTGGATGTAATCCACCACCCGCTGCTGAATCAGGTCGTTGAAGCCCCACTTGGTAAAGAGGCGCTCGCCAGTGGCCAGAGGGACGGGGGAGCGCTGGGCGACGTAGGCCAGCGTGGTGAGGTCTTCTGGCTGTGTGATTTCCTCGATCCACATCGGGCGCGACGGCGCGACCTGGCGGGCGAAGTCCACCGCCATGGTCGGGGTAAGCAGACCATGCGCGTCAATCAGGATGTCGCGGTCCTCTCCAAGCAGGTCGCGCATGCGCGTGAACGCAGCCGCCCCCTCCCGCACGTCGCGGGTAGGGTGTACAACGCCGCCGCGTACCGAAAAGGGACCGCTCTTGACGGCGGAGTAGCCTATGTCCAGCAACTCCTGAATGCGCTTGAGTCCACCCTCGGAGTGCGGTGACGCGTGCGCGTAGCACCGGATTCGGTCGCGGGCGGCGCCGCCGAGCAGCTGCCAGACGGGCTGTCCCAGGTCTTTGCCTTTGATGTCCCACAGCGCCATCTCGATGGCCGAGATGGCGCTGTTGAGTACAGGGCCGCCGCGCCACCGTGGGTAGCGGTACATCGCCTGCCAGAGCCACTCGATCCGCCGCGGATCCTTTCCAATCAAGAAGCGCTCGTGCTCCATGATGGAGGCAACGATCAGCTGCGCCTTACTGGTGACGGTCCCTTCGCCCAGCCCTTCGAGCCCCGGTTGGTTGGTGAGCACCTTGACAAACACCCAGTTCCCGCCCTGCGGACTGGTAGACACGACAAACGTCTTGAGCCCGGTGATCTTCATACGCCTCGCCTCCTATGCGGAGGGGTACTTTAGCCCGCCGGAAATGGTTCTGGCCGTGCGGGCCCGGCAGGCGACACCGGCGGCGCTGGCGGCACGGTGGCGCGCAGCAAGGCGGGCCATCTGATGGCAGCGAGGGCAGTCAGGACGAAGCCGACCAGTCCCAGCACCGTCAGCGCCGGCAGGATTCCCAGGCGCTCGGCCAGGAAGCCGCCCAGGAGGAGGCCCATCGGCAGCCCGTAGACCGCCATCATGCGCACGCCCATCACGCGGCCACGGAAGGCGACATCGGCGGTAGTGAGCAGCACCGCGGACATTGTGACCATCGACCCACTTGTCGCCGCGCCGTAGGCGGCGAGCACCAGCAACGACGGCGGGATCGCCCCCGCCCCGGCCACCTGCACGAAGATCAGCAGCAGGGCGTGCCAGACAGCAATCGCTATCAGCATCGTGCGCTCCAGGTGGCGCACGCGTGTGGTCAACGCGGCCAACACCAGGGACCCCGTCACTGCGCCGACCGAAACTGCTGTCAGCAGCAGCGCCAGTCCGGCCGGCCCGAAGCCGAATACGTCCCGCGCGACGACCGGCATCAGCCCGTTCGTCAACGGAAAGACGGTCAGGTTCACCAGGAACGCCAGAAACATGATCGCCACGATCGTCGGCGACTGCCGCATGTATCCCAGCCCGCTACGCAGCGTCCGATACGGACTCTCCGGCGCGCGCCGCGCCGTCTCGGCAGACTGGTCGGCTTGCTCTGTCCGAATCGGTTTCACGCCCAACACCAGCACCGTGCTCAACACGAAGCACAGCGTCACCGCCACGTACGCCGTCCCTAGCCCAAGTCGAGCCAGCAGCGCCGCTCCGGCGACCGCGCCGGTGATCTTGGCGAGATCCATCGTCGTCCGGGACAGTCCCACGGCGTTCATCAGCGTGCCCGGCGGCACAACGTCCGCGATCAGCGACTGACGTACGACGTTCTCCGCCATTCGCATCAGCCCACCGACGCCGGTGATGGCGAAGACGTGCCAAGGCTGCAACGCCCCCGAGAACGCCAGCGCCATGATCATGGCCGCCTGGAGCGTGTGCAGCAGACGGAGGACGATGAGCAGCGTCCGGCGGTCAAAACGGTCGGCGACGACTCCATAAAAAGGAGAGAGCAGCGTTCCGCCGAAGCGCAGCGCCCCGACCAGGCCCAACAGAAGCGGCGAGCCGGTGTCCACCAGCACGTACCAGCCGAGCAGGAGGTTCTCCATCTCGGAGGCCCAGGTTGCAAATGCGTCCGCGGCCCACTGAAAGCGAAACGACCGGATGCGAAAGGATTCGAGCACCCCTTGTCTACCTGATCTCGCCTAGCCCATCAGCTGATGATTGCGCCACGGACGTCCGAATACAAACTTATTTTGCCGGTCGGTGTCCAAGGTGTGGACACCCCGCTGCATCAGCGTTGCCAGCACCAATTTCGTTCGCCGGCGAGATTTCGCGCGACCATCATTTCGTACTGATCCTGTCTATTTTCCTGCGCCCGTGTTTGACGTAACGACGGGCGCGCTACAGCCACGCTGACGCCCACTGCATAAACGAGACCAACTTCAAACCTCAAAGGCGACCGGTTGGCGTGCCCAGGCGTACAACCAAGGATGGTCTTACCCGTGTTCTCAATGCCTCGCTCAATCCCGGTAGCCGCCCTCATCCTCCCGATATTGGCAGTCCTCGTGACTGCGTGCGGGCAGACGGCAGCGGTGCCGCCCACGCCGTCGACAGCGCCAACCGTGCGCGCCACCGCCGCACCATTCGTCGCGGCCACGACTGTGCCGTCGACCGCAGTGCCGCCCACAGCGGTGCCGCCAACCGCGGCGGCAGCAGTCCCTTCAGCGCCTCTCGCCGCGCCGCGCCTGCTGTTGGTAAGGGTGGTCGACAACCGCTTCGAGCCCCCGCACAGCGAGGTTGCCGCCGGCACCACCATTCGCTGGACCAACAACGGCACGGATGATCACGACGTCGTCGCGCTCGACCTCAAGAGCTTCGAGTCACCGGTGCTCAAGCCGGGCCAGACGTTTGAAGCCACGTTCGCCCAGGCTGCCACGATCCCCTACGTGTGCACACTGCACGACGGCATGACCGCCTCTTTGGTTGTGCGTTAGCGGGAATCAACGGCGCCCATCGAACTCACCGTCCCAGGAATGATGAGTTCGATAATGATGATTAGATGATCCGTCGACCGGTCTGCGCCTGACGAGTGCCGGCCAGCGTCCACGTGTCCAACTGTTGGACTGTTATGTGACGTATCGGCGCCGCCCGGGCCCTGGCCTCCAACCATCGTCTAGGCCGCCCGTTGCTTTCAGCGGAGTAGTTCTGAGAACGATGGTCGCCCTCGCGCGGCAGCCAGCGCCGCTCGCCGAGCCCGGCTTGCGTTATGTTGCCGCCGCGGGCGAGCGCATCCCGCTTGGCGTCGCGCGGCGCGGATATGTGGAAAGCCTGGCCGGCAGGTCGCCGCGCACCGGGCAGGCGTACGGGACCGCGCTCGACCGGTTCTTCGATTTCCTGACTGAGAGCGGCTTCGACCCGAATCTGCCCGCCCTTTGCACCGAGGATCTTCCGGCCGACGCCGTCGAGCGCTTCTACGTCTGGCTGGTGAGGCGTTACGGCCGTACCGCGCGCGCCACGCACGCCGCGTACATCGCTGGCGTGCGCTCCTTTTACCGCTACCTCGAGCGCAACGATTGGACACCCCCGGGCGTAAGCCTGGAGCGGCTGCGCGGCAACTTGCGGGAGTTGATCGGGCGGGCGCCTTCGTACAAGACCCCGCGCATCGATTCGGGGTTGCCCGGCATCGTCATATACGTCGACTCGCTGCTCCTACCGGGTGGCGGTAGCAGCGCGGCACAGCGCAAGCGCCTCGAGCTGCTGCGCGACAAGGCGCTGATCCGCACGCTGTACGGCACGGCGATGCGGCGGGCTGAGGTCGCGTCGCTCAACCGTACCGACGTCCAGGATGGGCGCGTCGACCAGGCGCTGATTACCGGCAAGGGGGAGAAGGAGCGGGTGGTCTTCTTTGACGAGGACACGCTGCGCTCCATCCGGGCCTACCTCACCGCGCGCAACGACCGATTTGTGCCTCTTTTCATTCGCCACGACCGCGGCCGGGCCCGGCCGACGCCAATGGGAGCAAACTACCGCATCACTACCCGCACCATCTGGGTGGTAGTCAAGCAGTACGCCGCTGCCGTCGGTGTGAATGCGTCGCCGCATGCGTTCCGTCATGACAAGGCGAGTGTGCTGCTGAACCAGGGCGCGAAGCTAAGCGAGGTGCAGGACATCCTGGGGCACGCTTCTCCCGAGACGACGAAGAAGATTTATGCGCACTATGAGACCGCGCACCTGCGGGAGGCGTTTGACCGCTTCAGTCTTTCTCCGGAGGCGCGGGTGCGCCGTTAGGCTGGACTAGTTTTTCGAGACGCCGGCTTTGTCCCAGGCGGTGGACATCCAGCGGTAGACGTTAGCGGCGACGGCCATGCCGTCGTAGTTGGGGCGCTGCTGGCATTGGACGCTGGCCTCAAAGCCGACGGCGCCGGTCCAGCCATGCTGCTGCATCAGCTTTAGGTACTTGACCAGATCGAAGTCGCCCTCACCAGCGAGGAGGAACTGGTACTCGACGGGGCGGCCGTTGGGGGCGATGGCTTTGCCGAGACCGTTACCGGCGATGCGCCAAGTGGGCGGAGCGGCGCCGGCGGCGACGTCGGTGTAACGGAAGTTCTGGTCTTTGATCTCGACGCTACGGGAGAGGGGGAGGGTTAGCGGGATCGACTCCTCCATGGGGATACCGACGACCTCGAAGTGGCTGATGTCGAAGTCGATCTTGCAGCTTTCCTGGGCAATCTCGTCGACCAGCCACTTCGCGCGCTGGGGGGTATCGATAGCGCCGCTGACGTGTGGCTCGATGCACACGACCGATCCCTTGCTCGCCGCGTAGCGGGCCAACTCGCCCAGGTTCTCCACGAGCTGGGCTTTGCACGCCTCGAATTCATTCGAGCGGCCGCCGCTGGTGGTGTTCATGGTAGGGACGAAGTGCTGGCGGGCGGGTTTCAGTTCGGCGCATAGGTCGATCGAGTTGCGCAGTTGCTTGAGATTAGCCTGGACCTGCGCGCCATCGTCGCCCACCATGGAGGCGTTGCCGACGATGGCGGAGAGCTCCAGGCCACGGGCTTCGAACTCTGCCTTGATCTTGCGCCGGTCGACGGCGGACCAGTCGGCGTAGTGACCGGCGTTGGGGATGCGCTGGCCGCCGATGCCGTAGGCGGGGATCACGCTGACGGTGATGGCGGTATAGCCGAGATTGTGCAGGCCGGGGACGAAGGTCTCATAGGGGACCCTGGCCATGCTCCAGGTGTTGTAGCCGATGCGCATGGGGGAGGATAACCGGGGTTTGTGTGGAAGCGGGTACGCTAGCTTGCTATAGACGGCGCAGCGTCCTCAGACGCGTTGGGTACGGTCGCCAGCGCGCTGGCGCGGCCGAAGGTCGAGCTGCACTGCCATCTGGATGGTGTCGTCGATCCCGCGATGCTGCGGGAGCTGCGAGCAGGCGGGATCGAACTGCCGCTGACGGCAGAGGCGCT
>Ga0136614_10003498_pt1 | contig 10073 bp, 8 predicted proteins | sample AntDrymUQ2792106_2_FD_106643 | JGI IMG/M metagenome (GOLD analysis project Ga0136614, IMG submission 106643) | Polar desert sand microbial communities from Dry Valleys, Antarctica - metaG UQ279 (21.06) | ecosystem: Environmental > Terrestrial > Soil > Desert | place: Antarctica: Dry Valley... | reverse complement strand
TCGTTTACACGAATGCTGCACTGCTTCTATGCCGATCGTCGACTCTCGACGACGACGTGAATGCCGTCTCGTGGCCGCAAAGACATCGCCGGCAGCAAACTCACAGGGTGGTTCGGCAGGAGTGAAAATCTAAACTGTTGGCCGATAGTCGCAAGCACAAGCACGATTTCCATCATCGCGAACGTGTTGCCAATGCAGAAGCGCGGCCCGCCGCCGAAGGGAAAGTAAGCGTACTTCGGCAGGCCGTTAGTAAACTCTTCGGTCCAACGCTCCGGGTGGAAGGCTTCCGGCTCAGGGAAAAAACGCGGGTCGCGCTGCGTCGCCCACTGAAACATGAAAATTTGCGTTTTCCGAGGCACTCTAAACCCAGCGATCTCACACTCCTCAATTGCTTCGCGGCCTAGTCCGTAGGCTGGTGGATAGAGTCGCATCGCTTCTCTGGCAATCATGTCTGTATATTTGAGACGAGAGAGATCTTCCAACATTGGCAGTCGTCCGCCGAGAACGTCATCGAGCTCGGCATGAAATTTCTGTTCGACCAGCGGGTTTTGGGCCAGCAGATACCAGGTCCAGGAGAGCGTTAACGCGGTCGTTTCATGGCCCGCCAGGAAGATAGTCATCACCTCGTCGCGAAGTTGTTTATCAGTCATTTGACTGCCATCTTCATCGTGAGCCTCAAGAAGCATCGAAAGGAGGTCGCCCTGGTCGAGGCCACTGGTGCGGCGATCAGCGATGATTCGATAAACTATGTCATCTATCTCTTGCGCCTCTCTGTGAAAGCGCCGATGCGTGGTTGTCGGCAGCCGATTGTCCAGAATCCATTTGATCGTCGCTTGTGAGGCAAACGGTTTGACGATCTGTGAAAGCACTCGGCCCACCTTGTCAGCATTCTGAGACACATCCGCATTGAAAAGTGTCCTGACGACGATTTCCAACGTAAGGCGCATCATGTCGCGATGAATGTCGCGGACCTCACCAGCGCGCCACACCGAGCTCATGCCCTGTGCATAATCGACCATCACATCACCGTAGGCACTGATTCGTTGACGGTGAAACGCAGGTTGCGCCAGCCGCCGCTGGCGTTTCCAAACTTCGCCCTCACTAGTCAAAAGCCCATTGCCAACCAGACGCTGAAAGAAGTTTGAGCGCAGCGACATCGCCTTGACGAAGTTTCTAGCGTTGGTCGAAACGACGTACTCGATATCGTCCGGGTGATAAAGGAAATAAGCCGTAACGTAGAGAAAGCGCGCGCGCACTACATCACCATAATCACGGCAGCGCGTAATAAAGCCCAGCGTGTCACGATTAAACTCGGGCATCACGCCGAGAATCGGGTGCCCCTTGGGCCCGGGAGGAAGCGGCGCCCGCTCTCGTCGGATGGATCTAATGGGAAGCTCTTCCATGCTTTTCATAGTGCTAGCGGCCTTTAACGAAGTTTGCGCAGCGACTTCTCATTCACACGCTGCTTTAGGAGTCTGTCGGAAAAAAGAGAGTCTCAGCATTGGTCGAGGTTATTCTGGTCGGAACTTGGATTTTATCGATCACCAGGTTTCTTCACTCAGTAGGAGTGAGATGTTAATAGCCTCGAACGCAACTGCTCATCAACTCCGAACGGAGCTGGAGGATGGTCGAAGGTTTCGGTGCTATAGACATCCCACCTCTAACGTGGTGAAAACCGAGGCACTCTGAGTCCACCCGTCGTCACTTCTTTGAAGATAGGTGTAAATACCACCTCCCCAAGGTGGCTGCCCGCTTGGGAACCCCGGCCAGAAGCGAGCGCGACAACGGGAGCTGATGCTGGTAATTTCAACGATACGGTCCACTAGATTGCCTATCTCGATAAACCGCAGGACGCGAAGTGATTAACCTCGCTGCGACTCATTTCAAAAGGTTCGCGTAAATCCCGGGATCGCTGCCCGGAATTACAATTGCGCCAACTGCTTTTTCATAAAACTCAATTGGTCCAGCTCCGCCTATGATACCGTACACATAACCCAACTCCTTAAGCCCCCAGAGGGAAACGATTAGCAGCGCCGTGCCGATACCCCGCCCCTGCATTTCTTCAGCAACACCAGTTGGCCCAAAGAGCGTCTTGCGCGTGCATTCGTAAGCTGAGAAGCCGACTATTTGTTTTTCAAGAACCGCGATGTATATCGATACAGGCTTGTTAGCAAACCCGACAGAAATTTCATCCGCCCAAGCCACGGAGAAATGTTCCTCGACAAAGGAACGGACTAGAGTGATCTCAAACGGATGCGCGCGCCGGATGAGAATCCCGGCTTTCTCCATCTGCACCATGGCGGAGTCTGGCGACGGTAGTTTTAAGAGATTTACGAGTAAATCGGGCACCGCATGCGCGCCTAAACGAGAGATTTGTGTTGCCTAAGGGGATGGTAACTCAAGGCCGATGCGCGTCAACAGTCCAACTGGATTTCGGGTGGGACTTCTGGATTCATCAGCGATGCACCACCATCCGCGTATATCACTTGCCCCGTTATCCAGCTAGCTTCCTGGGCACAAAAGAGTGCGACAACGTTGCCGACATCTTCTGAGGTTCCCAATCGTCCCATGGGAGTCCAGCCGCGCTTGGGCCAGTTTCTGATAAGATCCTGGGCCTGCTGCGGCAGCGAATTCAATACGCTGTCCTCGGTCCACCTAGGGCTGATCGCATTCACCGTGATGCCCTGTTTAGCCAAAGCGACTGCGAAGTAACGAACCAGCGACTCCAACGCTGCCTTGGCTGAACCCATGCCTGCCCAGGGTTGGAGTCCGCCGGTGCGGCTGCGCTGCGCGTACGTGATAGCGAAGATTCGACCTCCCGGACCCATTATGGGCACCGCCTGCGGAACCCCAACGAGGAATGCTTTCGGTTGGGAGTCGAATGCGGTGTCCCATTGATCCAGGCTGACGCTTCCAGTAATCAGCGCGTATTTGCCGTCAAGCGACATCTCTACCCCCACGTGGATCAAGAATCAGAGTTTCTCGCGATCGGCCAAAGCTTTCTGCCCACCCCGTTTGCCGCCCAACCTTTCTCAATATCGACCACGAAGAACTGCTTTTCCATCATCATCTGTCAAAATTACCATGAGGGTGGTGCGAAACTCCGAAACCCCCGAGCCGAATCAGAAGCAGCGTCAGTACGTGGTCTGGCTGAAGAGACGAGCACTCTATTGCAGCGAATCAATGAAGTCAATAAATCGAATTGCCTGCAAGTGGCCACAACAACTCAGCTCAGCCTCCGCCGTCGGTCTACCTTAACTATCCAAAGAGTCTCCACCGGCTGCGGGCCAGATCTCTCGCCAGTGGTGGGCCTACACGGATACCGGCACCTCTTCCAGGTCGCGGACGATCAAACTCTTGCGCCAGCGCCAGGTGTCGGCACGTTGGGCCAGGCGCAGAGTTGAAAAGCGACGGAACAGCGTCATCAACGCGATCTGGCCTTCCAATCGGTCCAGGGGATGCAGAAATGCACTCCCTGTCCAAAAGCAACGTGACGGTTAGGGTCGCGGGTGAGGTCGAGCATGTCTATGTCTGGATCAGCGCAATTCTTCACGATACCGTGTGGTATACTGCTTTGCTTGTTGCGGCCCCATGATGCCCGAGAGAGACCTGAAGCCATTGGGCTTACTCGGAGAGTAGAGTAAAGACGAAAAGTGAGTAGTGTCATAGAGATCATTCCGCTCGGCGGTATCGGCGAGTTTGGGATGAATTGCATGGCTGTGCGTTATGAGGATGAGATGCTCATCCTCGACGCCGGAATGGGCTTTCCGGAAGAGACCGCTTACGGCGTTGACGTTTGCATTCCTGATTTCGACTTCCTCGAAGAGTATCGCGACAACATCACCGCAATAGTTCTCACCCACGGTCACGAAGACCATCTCGGTGCGCTTCCTTATATTCTCAAGAAGTTTAACGTTCCCGTTTACTGCTCGCATTTCACTGCCGGCCTGGCAGAAAGCAAACTCGAAGAGCACGACCTGTTGGACGACACGCTTGTTCATAGAGTAGCGCCGCGCGACGTGGTCGATATCGGCGTGTTTAGCGTCGAGTTCATTCGCGTATCTCATTCGCTGGTTGATTGCTTCTCGCTTGCGATTAAGACTCCGGTCGGCACGATTATTCATACCGGCGACTACAAGGTCGACGAGACGCCTGTGATTGGAGAGCCTATTGATCTGCGTTCCTTCCGCCGTTACGGACAGGAAGGCGTACTCGCGTTGCTTTCGGATTCAACCAACGCTACCGTACCCGGCCGCACCCCGTCAGAACGAGCGGTGATTCCCGCCTTTGAAGAGATATTTGCCGAGGCCAAGGGCCGGCTCATCGTCGCTGCTTTTGCCTCCTCAATTCATCGCCTGCAGATCATCCTGGATATTGCGCAACAGTTTAACCGGAAGGTTTGCGTGCTGGGCCGGTCGATGTTGAAGAATGTCGAAATCGCGGATCGTCTGGGTTATTTGGATGTTCCCGACGGTTTGCTGGTCTCTTTCAATCAAGCCAAGCAAATGCGCGACCATGAGATCGTGTTTCTCGTCACCGGTTCGCAGGGTGAATCGCGCGCGGCTCTCTCGCAGATGGCGACGCAGAGTTACAAGGGAATGACCATTGAAGAAGGTGACACGGTAGTGCTCTCGGCGCGTATCATCCCCGGCAATGAACGCACGATTTCGCGGATGATTGGCTTCATTTACAAACGAGGCGCAAATATCATTGAAGAGAAACGGCGCCTGGTCCACGTTAGTGGCCATGCCTCACAGGAAGACATTCGCATCATGACCGAAGCCGTACGGCCGAAGTTTGTGGTGCCGATTCACGGCGAGTATCGCATGCTGTTTCGCCATAAAGAGTTTGTCAAAAATCACCTTGGCTACGCGGAAGAGAACATCATCCTCATCGAGAACGGAGACGTGCTCGAACTTGATGGCGAGCGAGCGGCAGTGGTGAACAAGCGAGAAATTGGCCGCACGTTCATCGATGATTCGGGGTTTGAAGAGATTGAGAGCGAGACCGTGCGCCAGCGCAAGCAAATGGCCTACGATGGCATGATTACGCTGATAGTCACCCTCAATGCGGACACCGGTGCGCTGCATGGTGATCCGGAAATTGTCACGCGCGGCGTGCGCGGCTTCGATTCCTCGAATGGCAACCTGAAAGACGCACAGCGCCTTGTTGCGGCTGCGATCGCCGGCGCTTCACGCGAGACACTGGCGGACGCGACCCTTCTTAAGGAACACATCCGCGTTGAATTAAAGCGATTCATCCAGAAGCTAACAGGGGCGCGGCCGGTGATCATGCCGGTTGTCCTGCAGGTTTAGTCCGCAGCTTTCACAGCGCGGCTAGGGCCGCCACCGAAAAGTATTCAAACTAATTGAACTCAATTTTCAGAGAGCGAAAGGTCCTAGTTCGACTGCGGTTTTCACTCCGTTAGGAGAGAGATCCTTGCTTCTATGCTGCTCACCACTTTTTCAGCACCCTGCTGGCTGTTCTTCAAGCGCGAGTATCGAATACTAAACGCGAAACTCAGTGAGTTACTGGCAAGAAAAAGTCGTGATGGTGACCGGCGCCTCGTCTGGCATTGGACGCGGGGTGGCGGTTGAACTCTCTCGACGCGGCGCCAAGCTGGGTTTAGTCGCCCGGCGTACGGAGACGCTGCAGGAGATTGTCAGCGAGTTTGAATCGCGGGGTGGGAAAGCGCTGGCTGTGCCGGGTGACGTGCAAGATGCGCTGGCTGTCCGCGCAGCCGCAGATCGTTTTCGCGAGCAGTTGGGTCCTATCGATGTGCTTATAGCAAATGCAGGAATTGGCTCAACGAACGATTCCGCGGAGCTCCGAGCAAGCGAAGTTGCCGGCGTTATCAACGTAAATGTAATCGGCGCGGCAAACAGCGTTGCGGCGGTTGTTCCTGAGATGGTAGCGCGGGGTCGCGGGCAACTAGTAGTAATTTCGAGCCTGGCTGCGTATCGTGGGCTGCCAAAGTCAGCGGCTTACTGCGCCAGCAAGGCAGCGGTTTCTGCGTTCTTTGAAAGTTTGAGGCTGGACTTACAGCCGCGAGGGATTGCGGTGACGATAATTCACCCTGGTTTCATAAAGACTCCTTTGACTGCGGGCCGGCACGCCCAGATGCCCTTCTTGATGGAGCTCGACGTGGCCGTGGAGAAGATCCTGCGAGCAATTGAGAAGAAGAAGAAGTCGTATGCATTTCCGTGGCAGCTCGCAAGTATTGTGCGCGCCGGAATGATCATGCCGACCTCCATGTATGACTGGATTTCGCGCCGAAATTCGTTCAGGGAATAGGAGCATTTTTGATTTTGGATTTGTTTGATTTGCGATTTACGCGTACGTCCTCGGGTAAATTCAAGCACGTCAAATCGAAAATCTAAAATCACAAATAATCACAAATCTAAAATTTCATGACTCTTTTTCAAGCAATCGTCCTTGGCATTGTCCAGGGTTTGACCGAATTCATTCCTATCAGCTCCACTGCCCATTTGGTTTTTGCGGCGCGCGCGGTCGGGCTTTACGAAGGTATTGAGAATACGCTCAAAGCCGAGCAAACTACAGCCACGATTGCGGTGATTCAGCTTGGAACGCTGTTGGCCGTACTTGTGTATTTCGCCCGCGACATCGTCAACATCTCACGCGCATTCGTTCTCGATCACCTGGAACTCTTGCGAGGCCCGAACCGCCGAAACCTGGCTGATGATCGGGCAAACGATTCAAAACGGCCGACCTCCAGACTGTCGCAAGATGCCTGGCTGGGCTGGCTGGTAATAATTGGCTCAATTCCGGTGGGCATCGTGGGTCTGGTCTTCAAGAAACAAATTGAGGGTACTTTCACGAAGAATCTCTGGGTAATTGCGACGATGATGATTATGGTCGCAGTCCTGTTAGGCATCGCTGAATTAGTTGGCAAACGAAACCGGTCGATGGAGAATCTTACAATTCGGGACGCGCTCGCGGTCGGTTTAGCACAGGTGTTGGCGCTCATTCCGGGTTCAAGCAGATCAGGATCGACGATGATGGGCGGTTTGTTCGCGGGCCAAACGCGCGAGACAGCCGCACGGTTCTCCTTTCTGCTGTCTATCCCGGCCATCGCCGCCAGCGGGCTTCTGGAACTCAAAGAAGCGCTGGTCAAACTGCCAACGGGAACATATGGATCGCTGGGTGTCGCTACCGTCGTGTCTGGTTTGGTGGGCTATGCGTCGATCTGGTTCCTGCTCCGGTTTCTGCGCACGCATTCCACCGGTATCTTCATCGGATATCGCCTGATTGTGGGCGGGTTTATCCTGCTGGCGCTCGCTGGTGGCTACATTACTGCCGGCGTGAGTTGAGAATCTACACAGTCACGCTGAAAGCGTTGGCTAGTTCCAGCCCAGGGTTGCTGCAACCCTGGGATTCCAGTGCTTCGCGAACTCTGAAAGAGTTCGCGAAGCCGCCCTATGCAGCCATTCGCCAACGCTCTCAGCGTTCTGATTCTTTGGGAAATAGGTCCCAGGGTTGCAGCAACCCTGGGCTGGAACTAGACAACGCTTTCAGCGTAATTCGTAGCACATTGAGTCGACCCGATCGCATCCACCACCCCAAGCGGGCAGCCCCGATTGGGGACCCTGGGGTCCGCTCCTCGGTTCTGTAGCTGAATGCCTGGCAATATCGAGTTCCCCTGTCGTCATACCGCATCCTACTAATTTCTAGCTTCGGCCCCTCTCCTCTGTCTGGCCGGATCTCCGGCTTGTAGAATCAATTGTCAATAAAAGGGGCGGTGAGTTTGAATGAATGCGAAAGACCTCCGAGGGGGACGTTCTGGCTTATGACTTGCGGATCATGTCCGAACCGCGTCTAATTGGTGAGAAGCATCTGAAAATGCATGTTAGAGGGCCCGCGGAGCCCAAATTGGAAACAATTTGGTGGAATAGGGTGGAAACAGAACAAACGGTTGCGGTGACCAAACGGCATCACAATGGCATATACGATCGGCAATGCTTCACCGGATAAGCGAGAGCACGGCATGCCGTGCCCTTGCAATGGAGCGATAGAGTGCAGGAGGAGATAACACGAAAGAGAGCTTTTGCGATGGGGGTGCGAGTGCGGTTTCCTCTGATTGCGCGCACCGTGGCCATTTTCATACTCACGGTGGGGATCGCATTCATCGCCATCTCCTACTACCGTCTCCGCAACAACAAGCCTTTTCGACTCAAGTCAGAAACTCCAGAGCTGTCGAAAGAGATCACCGGCATTATTGAAGGCTATGAACAACGCGTCACCAAAGGCGATCGTTTGTACCTGCTGCTCAAGGCTTCGCGTGACATTACTTACTCTGATGGCCACCATGAACTTGAAGCAGTGAGCCTGGCGGTCTATCCCCCCGAAGGTGACAAACCCGATCAGATTTCCGCTACTAGGGCAATCTACGATCAGAAGAATTCAGTGATCACTTTCCTGGGCAACGTGAAGGTTGAGACGAAAGATGCGCTGAAGGTTAATACCGAGTCGCTCTCGTACAACCAGGCCACTGAAATCGCGCACACTGATGTTCCCATGACCTTTACACGCGACAATGTTTCAGGGCGTTCAACAGGCGCCGTCGTCGAGGCAAAGAACAAGAAGCTTGAACTGAAGAAGGAAGTTGAGATCACGGTGGCGCCGGAGTTGTTAAAAGACCCTCAGGCCAAGCCTAATTCGTCGCGGTCGCGGCCGGTAACGATTCGTTCGGCTCATGCCATCTTTGAGCAGGCCTCGACGAAGCTGTCCTTTTCCGGAGGCGTAACAGCCGAACAGGATCGCGACGTCATGAGCGGCGATAATCTTTTTGCCACGTTGAATGAGCAGAAGCTCCTCCAGAAAATTGAGTTACGAGGCAACTCATATCTGCGATCGATGGAAGAAGGGCGTGCCGCGGACGTGAATTCTGTCGACATGGATTTCTTTCTCGACAAAGACCAGCGGTTGGTACGCGCACTGGCATTGAAGAACGCGCGTGCCAAGAGTTTTGATTCCGAAGCCGAGATGCAAGCGACCGCGGCCAATATGATTGAAGTTACTTTCCAGGCTCAGGGCGAACGCAGCTTGCTGCGACAGATGCGCACCGAGGGTCGATCAGTGATCAACCTCTCGGCCCCTAAATCGAAAGCAAACGACCCTCGCGCGGCAAATAAACGGCTAAGCGCCGATTCCGTTAAACTTTTCTGGCGCGTTACGGGCCGGGACCTTGAGAAAGTCGAGGCGCACGGCAATGCCGAGTTGCTTGTGGATCCCGCAGTCAAGTCTGCCAACTCCGAACGCAAAACACTTACCGCCCCTGGTTTCGATTGCGACTTCTTCGAAATCGGAAACCTGGCGCGGACGTTTACAGCAACAGGAGGCGCAAAGGCGGTAATCGAGCCGACCCAGCCTAGCGAGAAAAAAGGGACGCGCATACTTACTTCGCAGACAATCACCGCTGTTTTTGTGAAGGAAACCCAGGATGTTGACCGTCTGGATGCGTTGGGAAACGCAAAGTTTAACGATAACGATCGCAAAGGAGTTGCCGCTAGCATCTCTTACGCGGCCTCCGATGAAGTCGTACGCATGCGTGGGGGCGAGCCAACAGTTTGGGATTCTCGTGCGCGCACGAAAGCCATCGAACTCGACTCAAACCTCCGTGATGAGGTTTCGTACAGCCGCGGAAAGACAGCCACAACCTACTACAGCCAGGAACAAACTAACGGCGCCACTCCCTTCTCCAAAGTTAAGAGTCCTGTGTATGTCGTCAGCGATCGTGGCGAATTTCACCACCAGGGTGGGGTTGCTATCTATACCGGCAACGCTCGCGCCTGGCAGGATGATAATTTTGTACGTGCTGATCAACTGATGATATATGTCAACGACAAGAAGATGGAGGCCACTGGTCGCGTGCAGAGTGCGGTCTATAACGTCCGGCGCCGAGTTGAAGGCGCGAGCAGCACTGTTCCCGTCTTCGCTTCATCCGAGTTAATGTTCTATTCGGAAGCCAACCGGCTGCTGCACTACAAGACCAACGTCGATATCCGTACCGCAACAGATCGCGTGACGAGCGGCGTCGCCGACGTGTATCTTTC
>Ga0136614_10003497_pt1 | contig 10073 bp, 11 predicted proteins | sample AntDrymUQ2792106_2_FD_106643 | JGI IMG/M metagenome (GOLD analysis project Ga0136614, IMG submission 106643) | Polar desert sand microbial communities from Dry Valleys, Antarctica - metaG UQ279 (21.06) | ecosystem: Environmental > Terrestrial > Soil > Desert | place: Antarctica: Dry Valley... | reverse complement strand
GGCCAAGGCCTCTAGGTCGGCGGGCTCGTTGACGTCTAGCTCGAGCACGTCGGGGGGCTCCGGCAGGCGCGCGGCCGCCCGCTCGGTCAGGCGGCGCATCCGCCCGAACGAGCTGAGCACGACCTCCGCCCCGAGCTCCTGGGCCTGTCGGGCGGCGTGAAAGGCGATCGAGTCCTTGGTCGCGACGCCGGTGACGAGCAGCCGCTTGCCCTCGAGGATCACCTCGCGGCGGTGGCCTCGTCGAGCGCGGCCTCCGCGCCCGCCCGAAGCTCGCCGCGCCGCCAGAGCACCTCTACCGCGACGCGCACGACGGTCTTCGCGTCTTGGTTGAGCACCTTCCAGCGGCACTCCACGAGCCCGACCCCTGCGTCGAGCTCGCTGCGCTTCGACACCTGCCCCTCGACGTGGATCGTGTCGCCGAAGCGGGCCGGCTGCTTGAACACCGCCTCGCCGATCCGCCGCAGCGCGATGACGCGCTCGGGATCGAGCGGCACGAGCCCGACCGCGTAGGAGAGGACGAGCATCCCGTGTGCGATCCGCCCGCCGAACGGGCTCCGTTCGGCCCACACGGCATCGGTGTGGACGGGGTGGAAGTCGCCGGTCAGGGCGGCGAAGGAGACGACGTCAGCCTCGGTGATCGTGCGTGCGCGGGTCGAGAAGCGCTCGCCCTCTGACAGCGAGTCGTAGTCCTGGGCGAAGAACTCGTGAGCCGAGGTCACGAGGCGCGGCGTGCCGCGAGCGGGGCCACCTCGACCCCGAAGCGCTCGAGCGTGCGCATCACCTCCGCGGCCGCGCGGCGGTTGCCGTCGAGCGAGGGATGAAAGCCGTCGCCCGCGAAGTTGTCGCGCACGACCGCCTGCGGGTGATCGGCCCACTCCATGCAGTGGACACCGTGGCGGCGCGCCACCGAGCGCGTGGCCTGGCCGAGCTGACGCATGCCGCGCGTCACCCGCTCGCGCGTGCGCGGGCGCAGCGTCATGAAGCGCGACAGGTCCGGCACGGTGGCGGTCAGCACGATCGCCCCGGGCAGGGCGCTTCCGAGACGAGTCAGGATCTGCTCGAAGGTAGCCGCGTAGGCGCCGATGTCGGGCCGCACCGACAGCAGCACGTCGTTTGCGCCGCAGATCACCGTCACGACGTCTGGCCGCAGCGCGACAGCCGGCTCGAGCTGGTGCTCGACCACGTGCGCGCTCGGCACGCCCGGAACCGCCAGGTTGTGGTACTCGACGTCGGGATTCACGTCCTCGAGCGCCAGCGCGAGCTCATCGGCCCAGCGCGCCGTCGTCGAGCCCTCGGCGCCCGCGGTGAACGAGTCGCCCAGGGCCACGTAGCGGTTGACCTCGCCCTTGAGGCCGCGGAGCCGGCGCGGATCGCTCACAGCGGGATGTTCCCCCCGTGACCGCCGCGCGCACCGTGCTTGCCCGACAGCGTGCGCAGGCCCCAGGCGAGCCGCGAGCGCGTGTCCGCCGGCTCGATCACCTCGTCGATGAAGCCGTCGCGCGCGGCCACGCTCGCGCGCAGGTGCTGCTCGCCGTAGTCCTCGGCCAACCGATCGCGCTCGCCGGCGGGATCGTCGGCGTCGGCGAGCTGGCGGCGGTTGACGATCCCGACCGCCTGCTTGGCGCCCATGATCCCGATCTCGGCCTGCGGCCAGGCGAACGCGAAGTCGGCGCCGAGATCCTTCGAGTTCATCGTGATGTAGGCGCCGCCGTAGGCCTTTCGCAGCACGACCGTCAGGCGCGGCACCGTCGCCTCGGCGAACGCGTGCAACAGCTTCGCGCCGTGGCGGATCACCCCTGCCGACTCCTGGCGCGTGCCGGGCATGAAGCCGACCGTGTCGACCAGCACCACCAGTGGCAGGCCGTAGGTGTTGCACATGCGCACGAAGCGGGCGCCCTTCTGGGCGGTGTCCGCGTCGAGCGTGCCGCCGAGGTAGCGCGGCTGGTTCGCGATCACTCCAACGGACCGCCCCTCGATGCGCGCGAACGCCGTCACCAGGTTGCGCGCCCACTTCGACGACACCTCTAGGACGCTGTCGTCGTCGACGATCGAGCCGATCACGTCGCGGACGTCGTAGACCGTGCGCGGGTCGTCCGGCACGTGGCGCCCGGGATCCTCGTCGCCCGCCTCGCGTGCCTCGGCGAGCGCGGGCACGGCATCGGCGCTCTGGGGCAGGTAGGAGACGATCTGGCGCGCGAGGAAGATCGAGTCGACGTCGTTTCGCACGACGAACTGGCAGACGCCGTTTCGCTCGTGCACCCCCGATCCACCGAGGTCCTCGGTCGAGACGCTCTCGCCGATCACCTCCTGCACCACGCCCGGCCCGGTCAGGAACATGCTCGCGTCCGCGGTCATGACGACGAAGTCCGTCAGCGCCGGCGAGTACGAGCCCCCGCCCGCGGACGTGCCGGTGATGACCGATATCTGCGGCACCCGGCCCGACAGCGCGACGTTCTCGCGGAAGATGCGCGCGTAGCCGCCGAGCGCGGCGATGCCCTCCTGCATGCGCGCCCCGCCCGACTCGATGAAGCCGATCACGGGCGCCTTGGCGTCGCCGGCAAGGCGCATGATGCGCACGATCGTGTCGGCGTGGACCTCGCCGAGCGAGCCGCCGGCGAAGCCGGCGTCCTGCGCGTAGCAGAACACCGGGCGCCCGTCGATCAGCCCAGCGGCGCCGACGACGCCATCGCCCGCCCGGGCTTTGTCGCCCATCCGCCGCGAAGCGGCCTCGGAGCGGATCACGTGCAGCGATCCTTCGTCGCAAAGGAGCTCGAGCCGGCGCAGCGGCTCGAGCCGCCCGTCGGCCTCGAAGCGGCCGTAGGCGGCCGCGCGGTCTGTAATTGACGTTGTCATGTTCCCCTCAGGCAGACGACTGCGTTGTGTCCGCCGAAGCCGAAGGCGTTCGAAAGCGCCACCGCCGGCCGCGGCCCGGATCCGTTCTGGCGCTCTCGCAGCGCCTTAGCCTCGCCCGGCACGTAGTCGAGGTCAAGTCCCTCGTCGGGTTCCCCGTAGTTGAGCGTCGGCGGGGCGACGCGCTCGCCGAGCGCATAGACGGTCGCGATCGCCTCGACGGCGCCCGCCGCGCCGAGCAGGTGCCCGATCGCCGACTTGAGCGAGGACACCGGCACGCGCGCCGCGTGCTCACCGAGCGCGCGCTTGATCGCCGTAGTCTCCGAGCGGTCGTTGAGCGGGGTCGAGGTACCGTGGGCATTCACGTAGTCGACATCCTCGGGCTCGATCCCCGCGTCCTCGAGCGCGCGCAGGATCGCGCGCACGGCGCCCTTGCCGTCGGGATCGGGGGCCGTGATGTGGTGCGCGTCGGAGCTCGCGCCGTAGCCCGCGACCTCGCCGAGGATGCGAGCGCCACGGCGCTCGGCGACGTCCGCGTCCTCGAGCACGAGGATGCCCGCGCCCTCGCCCATCACGAAGCCGTCGCGACGGGCGTCGAACGGTCGCGAGATACCCGAGTCGGACGTCGCTCCCATCGCGGCGAATGCGGCGGTCGCGAGCGGGGTGAGCGTGCACTCGGCGCCGCCGGCCACGATCGCGTCGGCGTCGCCGGCGTGGATCATGCGCACCGCGTCGCCGATCGCGTCGGCGCCGGCCGCACAGGCGGAGACTGTGCCGTGCGCCGGCCCACGCAGGCCGAAGCGCATGGCAAGCGCGCCAGGTGCTGCGTTCGGCATCATCAACGGCACGGCGAGCGGGGAGACGCGTCCCGCGCCGGACTCGCGCAGGATGTGGTGCTGGTCCTCGAACGAGCCCATGCCGCCGATGCCGGTGCCGATCACGCAACCGACACGGTCGGGGTCGATCGGGAGGCCGTCGCCCCAGCCGGCGTCATCGAGCGCCTCCTGGCAGGCGGCGATCGCGAGCTGGGTGAAGCGATCGGCCCTGCGGGCTTCCTTCTTCGACAGGAAGTCGCTCGGCTCGAAGTCCGACGCCGCGCCGATGCCGCCCTCGATGCCCGACTCGCCACGCCTCCAGCGCTCGAACAGGGTGCGCGCGCCGAGGCCCAGCGGGGTCACGGCGCCCATCCCGGTGATCACGACGCGGCGGCTCATGCGGCGCGCGCGACCACCAGGTCGATCGCGTCCCCGACCGTCTTCAGCCGCTGGGCGTCCTCGCCCTTCAGCTCGACGCCGAACTCGTCCTCGATCACCTGCGACAGCTCGACGATGTCGAGCGAGTCGACGTCGAGCGACTCGAAGGTCGCGTCGCGGGTGATCTCGTCGCGCTCGGCGCCGAGCTCGGCGATCGCCTCGACGACCTTCTCCTCGACTGCCTGGGGTGTAGCTGTGGTTGCCATCTCGGTCCGTCCCTCCTGTGTCGCTTTGAATCCTCGGGTCAAGCGGTCAGTCCGCCGTCCACGGTCAGCGTGGACCCGGTCACGTAGCTCGCTTCCTCGGAGGCGAGGAACCGCACGCATGCGGCCACCTCCTCGGGCGTCCCGGCGCGCCTGGCCGGCACGGCCTCGAAGAATCGCTGCTCGTCGACGCCCGCCGCGAGCTCCGTCTGCACGAGCCCGGGCGCGACGGCGTTGACGGTCACGCCACGGCGCGCGACCTCGGCGGCGACCGTCTTCGTCAAGCCGATCAGCCCGGCCTTCGAGGCGGCGTAGTTGGCCTGGCCCGGGTTCGCCCGCTGCCCGACGATCGAGGCGATGTTGATGACGCGTCCGAAGCGGGCCCGCATCATCGGCCGCAGGGCGCGCCGGATGAGCCGGAAGGGGCCCGACAGGTTGGTGTCGAGCACGAGCCGCCAGTCCTCGTCGTCGATCTGCGGGGACAGGTTGTCGGCCCGCACGCCGGCGTTGTTGACGAGCACCATGACCGGGCCGAAGCGCTCCTCGACCTGCGCACAGAGCCGGTCGGCGGCGTCCGGGTCGGAGACGTCGCCCTGCACGGCGAGCGCCTGTCCGCCGCGCTGCTCGATCGCCGCGATGACGCGCTCGGCGCCGGCGGCGTCCGAGCGGAAGTTGACGCCGACCGGCCAGCCCTCGGAGGCGAGCGTGGTGGCGATCGCGGCGCCGATGCCACGCGTCGCGCCGGTCACGAGCGCGGCTCCCTCACGCGCCATTGCCGCTCCATTCGACAACGACCCCGCCCCAGGTGAAGCCGGCGCCGAATGCGGCGAGCAGCACGCGGGCGCCGTCGTGCAGCCGGCCCTCGGCCTCGGCCTCGGCTAGCGCGATCGGGATCGAGGCGGCCGAGGTGTTGCCGTAGCGGGCGACGCAGTCGACCACTCGCTCGGCGGGCAGGTCGAGCCGCTGGCCGACGGCGCGCAGGATGCGGTGGTTTGCCTGGTGGTAGACGAACAGATCGATGTCGTCCTGCTTGAGGCCGGCGGCGGCGAGCGACTGGCCCGTGACCTCGGTCATGCGCTTGACGGCGTGACGAAAGGTCTCCGGGCCGTCCATGCGCATCAGCGGGTCCGCGCGCGTCATGACCATGAGGCCGCCGTTGTGGCCGTCTGCGCCCAGCACGACGGGGCCGATGTTGCCGGGGGCCTCGGCTGGGCGCATGACTACCGCCCCGGCGCCGTCGCCGAAGATCGCGGCGGTCTGGCGATCGTCGGGATCCGTGAAGCGGGTGAGCACGTCGACCCCGATCACGAGCACGTTGTCCGCGCGAGCGCTCTCGATCTGCGCGGTCGCGAGCCCGACCGCCGACAGGAAGGCGGTGCAGGCGGCGCCGACGTCGATCGCCCCGGCGCGCTCGGCGCCGAGCTCGGCGGCCACGAGCGGCGCCGTGTTGGGGGTGATCTCGTCCTGGCTCATCGTGCCCACGAGCACCAGGTCGACGTCAGCGGCATCGAGGCCCTCGCGCTCGAGGGCGGCGCGGCCGGCGGCGACCGCGAGGTCCGAGAGGCGCTCGTCGGCGCCGATCACGTGGCGCTGGCGGATGCCGGTGCGCTCGACGATCCAGCGGTCGTCGAGCCCGAGCCGCTCCGCGATCTGGGCGTTGGCGACCACGGTCTCGGGCAGCGCCACGCCGACCGATCCCAAGGACGCGCCGCGCAGCTCGCTCGCCGCGAAGCGTGAGCGGCTGGAAGCGGCGTGTGCGAGCGTCTCAGACATGGGCGGGCTCCGGCGCGTCGGCGCTGAGCGCCTCGACATCGCGTCCGAGCGTCTTTCGTGCCAGACCCGAGAGCACCTTGCCGGGCCCCGTCTCCACGTAGCGCTCGGCGCCGCGCTCGCGCAGCGCGAGCAGGGTCTCTCGCCAGCGCACCGGGGCGAGCACGCCCTGGGCGAGCTCGCGGCGCGGGTCCTCGAACGGGCGCGCGCTGCCGGCGCAGATCACGGTCGTGCGCGACGGATGGAACTCCACCTCGGCGAGCGCCGCCTCGAGCGCAGCCACCGCCGGGGCCATCAGCGGTGAGTGGAAGGCGCCCGCGACGGGGAGCGCGACCGCGCGCAGGCCCTCGGACTTGGCATCGCCGGCGGCGGCATCGATCGCCTCGCGCGCGCCGGAGAGGACGACCTGGTCCGGCGAGTTGTCGTTGGCGAGCGTGAGCCCGTGGCGCTCGGCGAGCGGCGCCGCCTGCTCAGCGCCGCTGCGCACGGCGAGCATGCCGCCACGCGAGCGGACGCCGGCGTCCTGCATCAGCCGTCCGCGCTCGGCGACGAGGCGAAGGCCGTCCTCGGGCGAGAGCACACCGGCGGCTGCGAGCGCGGCGAACTCGCCCAGCGAGTGGCCGGCCATGAGCTCCACCTGAGGTTCGCCGAGACGCGTGAAACCGGCCAGGCTCGCGCAGTAGATCGCCGGCTGGACGAAGTGCGTGCCCTCGGCGGCGCGCGCGAACGGATCGCCGCCAGAGACCTCGAGCGCGAGCTCGAGGAGCTCGGGCCGATGGCGCTCGACGGTCTCGCGCATCGTGTCCGTCTGGCTCCCCTGGCCGGGAAAGAGGAGTGCTGTGGGCGGGGTCATTCACAGAAAGTTCACCGCCGCGACGGTTCCGTTACCCGCCCGCGAGCATTCCCCCCATGTGGGGGGGTCGCCTTGGACCGAGCCTCAGTCGAGCAGCCCGAGCCGCTGCGCCCGCTGCACCGCCTCGGCGCGGTTGCGCACGCCGAGCTTCTTATAGACCGCGCTCGTGTGCTCCTTGACCGTGTGCGGCGACAGGTAGAGCCGTCCGGCGATCTCGCGATTGGTCGCTCCCGAGGCGATCTCCGTCAGCACGTCGCGCTCGCGATCTGACAGCGACGACGAGCCCTGCTCGGGCGCCGCCGCGAAGAGCGTCTCCCCGCGCCCGACCATCTGCAGCGCGCGCGCGACGTCGCTCGCGCCCCAGTCCTTCGACACGAAGCCGGACGCGCCGGCGGCGCGTGCCGCGCTCGGCGAGATCCGCCCGGCGCCCGAGATCAACAGCACGTTCGTGCTCGGCGAGGCAGCCCGGATCGCCTCGGTCACCTCGGCACCGGACTCATCGCCGAGGAACAGGTCTACGAGCGCGACGTGCGGGGCGAACCTGCGCGCCGCCTTGACCGCCTCTAGCGAGCTTCTCGCCGACAGGTAGCTCTCGACCCACGGCTGCTCCGAGAGCAGCAGGCGAAAGCCCCAGTGCACGACGTCGTGGTCGTCGACCACCAGGACGCGCAGGCGCTCGCCGCGTGCGTCCGGGCGGGGGGCCTGAGTGGCGTTCACGCGTCCTCCAGCGGCACGACGAGGCGCAGTCGCCAGCGGTCGCCGGCGAGCGGTCCGAACTCGACCACGCCGACCTGCTGGAGCGCCTCGAACTGGGCGAGCCGCAGCCCCATGCCGGTGCCCTTCTCGCGATAGCGGCGGATGCCGTCGTTCATCACCTCGAGCTGGAATGTGCCCTCGTCCGAGCCGACGCTCACCTCGACGCGAGTCGGCTCGGCGTGCTTCTGCGCGTTGCGAAGCGCCTCGGCGAGCACGGACTGGGCAAGCGGCTCGACATGGGATGGAAGCGGACGCGAGTCCTGCCAGCGAAGCTCGAGCGGCACACCGTCGCGGCGGCGCTCGAGGCGCTCGAGCTCGGCGCGCAGAGTCGTCTGGGTCTCACGTGGGCTGAGGGCGAGCGGGCGGCGCAGCGCGGTGCGCAGGTCCGCGAGCGCGGTCTGCATCTCGAGCGCGCAGCGGGCGCGCTCTGCGGCGCTCAGCTCGTGCTCGGCGCTCAGCGCCAGCGAGACCCCGAACAGCCGCTGGATCACCTGCTCGTGGATCTCGCGCGTGAGGTCGATCCGGTCCGCCAGGCCGCGCGTGCGCTCCTGGTGGCGGGTGGCGATGCGCGCGGCCTCGGCGAGCGCTCCGACCTTCCCAAGCGTCCACATCGCGTGGCGCTCGGCGTCGGTCAGCCGGAAGTGCCCGCCACCTCGGTCCGCGAACAGCACGCCGAAGCGCCGGCCCGCCGCGGCGAGCGGCGTGCAGGTCAGCGTGGTAAGCCCGAGCAGCCGTGCGTACTCCGCCGGCACCTCGCGCTCGATCTGCTCGGAGACCTCGACGACGCGATCCTCCGACAGCGCGCGCCGGGCCAGTGGCGACTCCTCGAGCGTGGCGTCCACCGCCTCGAGCAGCGTGCGATCCATACCCCAGGAGCCGACGGCACGCACGCGGTGGAGCGCCTCGTCGTATAGGAACAGCGCCACCCGCTCCATCGAGGTCAGGCGGCAGACCGCCTGGCAGATGCGCCCGTAGAACTCGTGCGAAGGGATCGGGGCGTCGAGCTCCGACAGAAGCGCGACGAAGACGTCGAGCATCTGCACGCGCGGCGCCTCGGGCGCGGGCGCCTGGCTCGTCACCTGGTCCCCAGAGGTCGTCGCCGGCGGCTTCACCTCGCCCCCGCGGCCGTGGCGAGCGCCGCGTACGCCGCACCTGGATCGGGAGCCCCGAACACCGACGATCCGGCCACGAACACCGAAGCGCCGGCGGCCGCGCACGGGCCGATCGTCTCGAGGTCGACGCCACCATCCACCTCGAGCGCGACACCTTCGCCGATCAGCGAGCGCAGCCGCTCGAGCTTCGCAAGCGAAGCGGGCATGAAGCGCTGGCCGCCCCAGCCCGGCTCGACGCTCATGCAGATCACGAGGTCGATCACGTCGCCGAGCGCCTCGACCGCCTCCGGCGGCGTGGCGGGCTTGATCGCGAGGCCGGCCAGGCAGCCGGAGGCGCGCACTTGCTCGAGCGCACGGCGCGGGTCGGCCGTGGCCTCGTGGTGGATTGTGATCAGACCCGCTCCTGCGGCCGCGAAGAGGGTGATCTGTGGCTCCGGTGGCTCGATCATCAGGTGCACATCGAGGGCGCCGCCCACCGCGCGCACCTGCTCGCCGATCGACTCGATCACGACCGGACCGATCGAGATCGGCGGCACGAAGTGCCCGTCCATCACGTCGACGTGGACCACCCGCGCCCCGGCCCGCATGACCTCGTCGAGCTGCGCGCCGAGCCGCGAGTAGTCGGCGGCGAGGATCGACGGAGCGACGCGCGGCTCGCGCAGGAGATCGGCGATCACCGGCCGCTGCGCCTCCCGGCCGAGGTGTGGGTTAACATCGTTATCCCTAGGAGGGGGTCAATTGGACGAGAAAGCGGGCTTTCAGGGGAGCGCGTTCGCTGACTTCGGTGCCGCCGCCCGAGCCGCACTCGCATACTTGCACGAACGCATCGGCCTCGAGCTGTGGATCGTCGTTCGCCGGGATGGCGATCACGTGGTCATCGACGACGTCATTCATGCGGGCCTCGACGTCGCGCCGGGGCACCTGCTGGCGCTGGCGCGGGCGCTGCACGCGGCCGGTCTCACGCGCGTCGAGCCCGTCGCCGCGGACGTGCCGCAGCCGACGGAGATCGCCGGGCCCGGCGGGGCTCCGCTCGCCGCCTACGTGAGCGTGGCGATCCCGGCTGAGGCGCCCGGCCCGCCGAGCGGCTTCGTGTATGGCCTCGCCTCCGTTCCCCCCGGGCCCGGGCTCCACGACCAGGTCAAGCTCGTCGAGCTGATCGCGGCGATGCTCGGCCGGCTGCTCGCGACCGCGCGGCGCGCGCAAGAGGCGGACGAGCGCGCCGAGCAGGCCGAGGAGGAGGCGCGCTCGTCCGCCTCTTGCGCGCGCCGCGCGGTCG
>Ga0136614_10003496_pt1 | contig 10074 bp, 9 predicted proteins | sample AntDrymUQ2792106_2_FD_106643 | JGI IMG/M metagenome (GOLD analysis project Ga0136614, IMG submission 106643) | Polar desert sand microbial communities from Dry Valleys, Antarctica - metaG UQ279 (21.06) | ecosystem: Environmental > Terrestrial > Soil > Desert | place: Antarctica: Dry Valley... | reverse complement strand
GTCACAAACAAGACCAGCCACATGTCTGCCACCGCCGCCTTCCCGTGCAGCAACGTCTGGAAACAGACCGTGAACATGATGGCCGCCCACCAGCCGATCCGTTCATCGCCGAGCCGCCGACCCCAGGCGCAGATCAGCAGTGCGGTGAGCGAGGCCGCGATCGCGGAAGGAAACCGCGCCGCGAAATCGTTCTCCCCGAGCAGCCGGTAACTAACCGTCTGAAACCAGTAGGTGAGCGGCGGCTTGTCGAAGCGATAGCGATTATTGAAATATGGGACGACGTAATCGCCGCGCTCGAGCATCTCGCGCGACGCCTCGGCGAAACGGGGCTCATCGCGGTCAATCAGCGGCAGCGTCCAGGTGCCGGCGAGATGGAAGAGCAGGCTCCCGACGAAGAGCAGCAGGAATTTGCGGATTGCAGGTGGCAAGGGCGGATTGAAAGATAGCCGCGTTTGAAACACAAACCGGAATTTGCGCGGTGAAGGGGTTCGTCGAGCGACGCTGGTTGTACGGATCTGCTATCGCGGGGGCGCTGTTCCTGGCCGCGGCGTTCTACTCCGACGCGACTGTGCTCGGTTGGATCGCGCAACATCAGACTCGTCCCGGGACATCGTTCATGCGTGCGGTTAGTCTCTGGGGAGACTGGCCCAGCCATTTTCTGGTCGGTGCGGTTGGCGCTGTCATCGCCTATGCGCTCGGCAGCCGGCGATGGCTGGCAATTTTTGCTGCCATGGTCCTCGCTTGCGCGGTTGCCGGCGTGGCGAATCGTACGATCAAGATGTCGGCAGGCCGATCGCGGCCGTCGGTGAAAGTCGATGCTGGCTGGAATGGGCCCAGCCTTCGATCGAACTACCACTCGTTCCCGTCCGGGCACACCGCTTCGTCCGCAGCATTTTTTGCCGCGCTTTGTTTCGCGCGGGCGCGGATTGGTCTTCTGTTACTGCCGATTCCGCTCGTGATTGCTTTCTCGCGAATCTACTTGAAAGCGCACCACCTTTCCGACGTCGCCTTTGGCGCGCTACTCGGGATCGTTTCTGCGTTTCTGGTGTGGCGCATCGTCAGCCGAAAGCTCCAGGCGGATGGGTCGGGGAAGGTGGCGGGATGAGATTCCGGCCCTGACTTGCTCATCGGACGACGAATGCCAGAATGACCCGCGGCTGACGCACCGGAGGGGTGGTCGAGCGGTTGATGGCTCCAGTCTTGAAAACTGGCAGGGTGAAAGCCCTCGTGGGTTCGAATCCCACCCCCTCCGCCAGCCTCGCAGCGGTTGCACCCTGCCCTCACTTTCAAATCCACCGTCTTTTTCAGTGAGAGTGTAACTGGCAGTGGACAATCCGGACGTTCATGTGAACGTATATCATGCCGAGCAGCGAAACTGATACGGAGCGAGCGCCTTCGAAGAAGAGACCGCCTTCTACGGCAATCGCCTACGACGAGTATAAATTGTCGCCGAATCCCGAAATTCGCCGCGGGCGTGGCGCGTCCGGCAATCCGGCGAACAGATTCGAAGCGCTTTATGTTGATCTCGATCCCGTCGAAGCCGGCGAGGATGAGGAACGACCAAGGTTGACGACGCAGTTTTACCGCGACCTGACGAAGACCATCATCTCTCGAAACAACAGCCCGGACGTCGGCTTCGAGACGAGTCTGAATCCTTATCGTGGTTGCGAACATGGCTGTGTTTACTGCTTCGCGCGTCCGACCCACGAGTATCTCGGCTTCTCGGCCGGACTCGATTTCGAAAGCAGGATCATGGTCAAAGAAAACGCGTCAGAGCTGCTCGAAGCCGAGCTTTCGGCGCCGAAGTGGAAACCGCAGACCGTGGTCCTCAGCGGTGTGACCGATCCCTATCAGCCGATCGAGCGGAAATTGCAGATTACACGCCGGTGCCTGCAGGTTCTGGCGAAATTTCGCAACCCTGTCGGCATCCTGACCAAGAATTGCCTCGTCACGCGCGACATCGATGTGCTCAAGGAACTCGCGGAACACGACGCCGTGGGCGTAAACATCTCGGTGACTTCGCTTGACGCGAAATTGCAGGGCATTCTCGAGCCCCGAACCTCTCCGCCGCAGGCTCGACTCGACGCGATTGCGCAGTTCCGCGCGGCCGGCATCCCAATCGGCATCATGGTCGCCCCAATCATTCCCGGCATCACCGATCACGAGATGCCGGCGATTTTGAAAGCGTGCGGCGAGGCGGGCGCGCAGTTCGCTGGATTCGTTGTGCTCCGTCTGCCGTGGGCGGTCTCCCCGCTTTTTGAGCGCTGGCTCCAGGAACACTTCCCGGAGCGAAAGGAGAAAGTACTCGGTCGGTTGCGGGCGATGCATGGCGGCGACCGTGTCTATAACGCGCAATGGAGTAAGCGGCAGACGGGCGAGGGAATCTTTGCGGAGCAGATCGCGGCGATGTTTGAGGTCGCACGACGGCGCGCTGGAATCGGTGAACGTCCAGTGCTTTCCACGGCCGCGTTTCGGCGAGTCACACCGCAGCTGGAACTGTTTTAGGGCTGAAGACGGGGCCGTCGCTCTGCGGAACTTGTCGTCTGTAGGAAATGCGCAGACAAAGCAGCGAAGCTGGTTAATCTCGGGTTTATCTCCAAGCAGAAAGGACTTCGCCATGCCGGGACCGGCTCTTCATCATCTCATCGCAGAACGGCTCGCGGCCCAGATACAGAAAGGTGCGGGCCTGGGTCGTCTCTCAGCAGAGGAATACAAGAAGCTGCAACACCTTCTCTCCGAGCCGAAGAACCTTCCTTATCTCTTCTTCGGGTGTCAGGGGCCCGATTTTCAGCTCTTCAATGCAAACGACATCAATCCGACCTTGGGCCAGCTGGTGACGGCTTACCAGGACGTGATTGATTTCATCGAGGAGTTCAAAGAAACGCTCCTCTCGGCTGTCCCACAGCCGGTGCTCGATGCGCTGGCGGCTTTCGATGAGACAGTCGATGAGGTCATCGAAGATTCTGCGCTGCTCAGCGAACTTCAGCAAACTTTCGACGATTTGAACCGGCTGCTGGACGGCTTCCTTGCGACGCTGCTCGAGAAAGTCAAAAAGTTCATAACCGACTTCGATTTGTACGATCTCCTCTCACATCCGTATCGCGACGGTGTGGCGACAGGAGAGAAATGGTGGTGGCTCGATGCACAACACTACCGGCGAACCGGCAAATTCACGCAAGCCATGCTGGAGGCGACGCGTGACCTGTCTTCGCCCAATCACCTTTACGCGCTTGGTTATCTCACTCACGTGGCCGCAGACACGGTGGGGCATCCGTATGTGAACATCAATAGCGGCGGCCCTTTCCGCTCGCATGGCCAGCGACACAAGACCGGTGAGAACTATCAGGACGTCTTTAACTGGCGGAACGTGGTCAATCCGGCGCGGGAAGATTTCAATCGGTCGCAACTCCACGCCCAATATAACTTCAACTTCGACGGAAACGTCGGCGCGGTGGGCGAGGACATCCCCGATCCTTTCACACAACTGCCGGAGGGCTTGTCGCAGTTCATCGCGGACACAATTAATCGCATCTACCAGGAGGACGCCGACCCGCAGGTCGAATACGGCTCGCGCGTCACGGCGGAGCGGATCGACGACACTTATCGCCTCTATTATCGTTGGTGGCGCAGCACGACGGAGAGCGGAACAATTCCTCCGCCGGTGGCTTATTCATTTTCGGCTGAGCTGCGCGAGGTCTGGGAAAAAACCGTGGATAATCTCGGCGAGGCCGGTGATTTTCTGGAAGATGCGATCGACTCGGCGAGCGATGCCGGCATTTTCGCCATCTTCGTCATTCTCGCGGGTCTCATCATCGCCGCCGTGCAAGCAGCGGCTGCTCTGGCTGACGGCCTCGCTGGAGCGATCGCCACCCTCGGCACCTCGACGATTCGCGCGGCGGCTTGCCTGATCTACGAACTCGTCTACAACGCCTTCCAAAATTTCCGGCTCGGCGTGGCGCTGAACGGTCTGGCTTTCCCCATGCTCGAGCACATGCTCGAGCCGACTTTGCAACAGTTCGCGAATCCCGCCAATCCCGATCCGACCGGTGCGCCAGCGTCCAGTTTCGCTTCGATCCTGCCCCTCTTGCGCTGGAACGAAGATTTTCCCGAGAAGCATCTCATGTATGCCTTCACCGAGGGCGAGCGGCCTCATGCCACGGCCGCGCCGGGATCGTATTTCAATAAAGACTCCACCTTCTATGCCTGGGGCGACATTCCGCTCGCGGCGCAGGTGATCGACGCGCTCGCTCATGCCTCGAGCAATCCCGACATCCTTTCGAATGACAACGGCGCCCAGGTAGAAGGCATCGTCTCGCATGGCGGTCTCGGAAATGCCCTGACCCTGACGGCGGAACTTTACCAGCGCTGGCGCGAACGCCGGCCGTTCCCTGATTTCAATCTCGATGCCGATCGCGGTCTGGGCCATCTCTGCTGGACGCAGATTCGCTCCGGACAACCCGATCCGCTTGAGTTTCCCCATGAGATCGTGGTCCAGAGCAACCCGGCCGCAACCGTGGACCTGCGCTTTCTTCCCTGAGGTGCCCATGACGCCGAACGCCCGAGCCGCGAACGCATTCATCCGCCAACTGCAAAAACGCCGTGAGAAGCAGCAAAATTTTGGGGGCACAGAGTTTGTGCGGATCGTCCGAAAATCCGGTCGCGATCGCAAACCTCCCGGTAACTTTGTTGATAGTTCGTTCCTCTTTATCCGCAGTGCGAACGGCGATAGCGGGGTGCGCCCTCTGGCGGGGAATGTCCCGTTCTGGCTCTCGCCCGATCTTCGAATCAGCCCGCTGACAGGTCTCGGCGCTTACACGCAAACGCTCGAAGCGGGAAAGACCTACAGCATCGCGTGCGTGGTGCGGAACCGCGGAGATGTCGCGGCGCCGAGCGCAAAGGTCGAATTCTTTCTCGCCGACCCGACCATCGGAATGGACACGCGCTTCGCCAAAAGGCTGGGCGTTGGCAGCACCTGGATAGCACCGCGCGGGTCTGGTGAAGTGCGCACGCTCTACACCGTTCCGGCCAATGAAGCCGGCCACAAATGCCTCTTCGGACGCGTCTTTTCCTTCTCGCCGCTCGACCTGCCGATCGATGATTTTCAACTCGATCCGCGAGTCGATCGCCACATCGGCCAGCTGAATCTCAACATTGTGCCGCAGAGCACGGCGCTCACATTCCAGTGGATTCATCAGCCGAATGCGAACGACACGATAGAGCTGCGGTCGGCGCCGCTGGCGGATCTTCTGGCGCTCGGTCATCCCGCGCTCGGCGATTTCAAACTGTCTGAAGGGCGCGAACTGACCGCGCGTTTGCGACGCGCTCTTTTCAAATTGATCGAAGATGACGGTGGCAAGGTTTCGCTCGAGCGCACTCGCACCGGCATTCAGCTGATTTCGAAAGGCAAGGGGCCGAGCGCCGTTGAGCAGCGCAAAGTGAGCAATCGTCTGGATAAGGCGCTCCAGGCGATCCAAAAGGGCGCGAAGCCATCGGAGTTCAGCGAGATCTTTATCGCCTCGCGAAAACTAAACCGAGCAGCGGCCCGTCATCTCCTTCAGCTTGAGCTTCCCTCATTTGGCCTGCGAAAAGGCCAGGCGACAGCCATTCATTTGCAAGGTCTGGATGGCAACACCGGTCAGCCCAAGGGTGGCATCACCCTGCTTATCACCGGCTAGCGCGACACTGAGCGGTCGTCCGCCCGCCGTTTGCATCCGCTGCTGCCTGCGTTTTACGAGGGCGCAGTTTGCCGGTTATGTCGTGCTCCGGCTGCCGTGGGCGGTCGCGCCGCTTTTCGAGCGTTTGCTCGACGAGCATTTTCCGGATTGCAAACGGAAGGTGCTCGGCAGGATCAGGGACATGCGTGGAGGCAAGCTCTACGACGCGCGCTGGGCGAAACGGCAGGAAGGCGAGGGAAGCTTCGCCGAGCAGATCGGCGCCATGTTCGAAATAGCGCACCGCCGTGCCGGCATCGGCGATCGCTCGAAGCTTTCGACGGCGGCTTTCCGCAGGTGGAAAGGGCAGCTGGAGCTGCAGATTTAAGGGAGGACGCGCAAGCGCATCCTTCCGGAGGGAGTTGCTTGCGCACGGACGCGTCAGTCCCGCGCTGCTTACAACCCGCCGCGCTCAAGGGTCAAAATCGTGCTTGACAGAGAACTCTGTGGAACAGAGTATAGTCTCCATGAACCTGCCGATCTCATCCGCGGAAGCGGAGCAGTCGCTGCATTCGATCGAAGCATCCCGCCTCGCGATCCGGCGGGCGATTCGCGCGCATCGCGGTCATTTCCACCTTTGGATTTGGGGCGCGATCTGGATCGGGATGGCACTCGCGGTCCATTTCCAAGGGGCTCGAGGGGAACGGCTCCTCCCGGTCTTCGTTTTGGTCGGCAGCGCCGCTTCCACCGCCATCGGCTTTTACCAAAGTCATCAGCTCCGGAGCCGGATCGATAAGCGGTTCCTTGCCGCGCTCGGTTGTTTGTTTGCCTATGGTCTGCTCTGGCCGGCGGTCCTCGGTGGTTTCGGAGGATCAGAGCCAAACATTCGCGCCTTTGCCTTTTTCGCGCTCCTGGTCATGCAAGCCTACGTGCTCGCTGGTATCTGGTTCGACAATTACCTGCTCGCGATCGGACTCGGCGTTTCCGCGCTGATCTTGATTGGCCTCATTGTTTTCCCTGCCTTCTTCTGGATTTGGTTCGCGATTTTCTGTGGCGGACCGGTCTTTCTTTCCGGATTCATCGTTCGCTATCTCTGGCGTTAAGAACCCTTTCTCATGAGTGACCTTGACCCTGTCGTCCATCAACCGGCGCGACTGCGCATCATGGGCGCTCTTTGCGGGCTGGCGGCGGCGGAGCAAGTCGATTTTGGTTATCTAAAGTCCAAGCTGAAATTAACCGATGGCAATCTGGGCGCACATCTCACGACGCTCGAGGAAAGCGGCTACATCGAAGTCGAAAAGACATTCGTCGGGAAGAAGCCGAAGACGTTCGTCGCGGTAACGAAAGCAGGGCGACGCGCCTTTGATGGGCACGTCGCGGCTCTGCGCTTGATCATGGCCGCCGCCAAAGGTTGAAGCGTTGCATTGCTCCTTTTCATGCTGACCGTGACCCATCTGACCAAGCGATACGGCTCGTTAGCCGCGCTGGACGACGTCTCACTGTCGCTGGCTCGTGGAGAATTCTTCGGTCTCCTCGGCCCGAACGGTGCGGGCAAGACGACGCTCATGTCACTGGTCGCGGGCATTCGAGCGCCGGACAGCGGTGAGATCATGTTGAACGGCGAACAGTTCCGCCAGAAGCGGATCGAGCAACGCGCGCAACTGGGCTTCGTGCCGCAAGCGCTGGCCCTCTACGAGGAACTAAGCGGCGAAGAAAATCTTCGTCTTTTCGGCCGTTTATACGGGCTGCGCGGCTCCTTGTTGCGCGAGCGGGTCGAGGAAGGACTGATCGCGGCGCAGTTGCACGATCGTCGTCGCGAAAGCGTCAAGACTTACTCCGGCGGCATGAAACGGCGCCTCAACATCGTAGCCGCGATCCTGCATCGCCCGCAGCTGCTGCTCTGCGACGAACCGACCGTGGGAGTCGATCCGCATTCGCGCAACGCGATCTTCGAGTTCATCCAAAAGCTCAACGCGGACGGGATGACGATTGTGTATTCGACGCACTACATGGAGGAGGCGACGCGGCTATGCTCGCGCATCGGGATCATCGATCACGGGAAGCTGCTCGCACTCGGCACGCTCGACGAATTGCTCCTCCAGCTTCCGTTCGCGGAGCAGATCCGGATTGCCCACAACGAAACCACTAAGGCACACCTGGAAGCGTTCCGGGCTTTCGGTCAAATCGTCGCAACCGACGAAGCCTACGTCCTTACCCCGCAGGCCGGCACTCGCTTCTCGGACTTTTTCGCGGACGTCGAAAAGCGCGGGATCGCGTATCGCTTTCTCAATGTGACGCGTCCCAGTCTGGAAAGCGTTTTCCTGCACCTCACCGGCAAGACTTTGCGCGACGCCTAGGGAGCGATCCGAGAATTCTTATGCGCACCATCCTGATCCTCATCGGCGGCGAATTGCTTCGATTCTCGAAAGACAAGACGGCAATCGCGCTCACGTTTTTGGTCCCGGTTGTTCTGATTTATATCTTCGGGCAGGTCTTCGGTGTGGGGCGGGCTGGTGGTGCGGGCCCGACAGGGATTTCGCTCGCGATCGCATCGGAAACGAACGCTCCGGTCGCGGCCACCATCACCGCGGCCTTGCAGAAAGAGAAAGCGTTCAAGGTCATCACAACCGAGAAAGACGAAAACGGGAGCGAACGGCCTTTGACCGAGACACATGTCCGCGAGCTGTTGCGAAGCGGGCAGATTCGCTTTGCCCTTATCTTTCCCTTCGACGCTCAGAGCGAAGATCAGCCCTTCGGGTTGAAGCTCAAGTTCCTCCACAACCCGCGCAACGAAATCGAAACGCAAACCGTGACGGGGCTGGTGCAGAAAACCATCTACAGCTCCGCCCCGCAGGCTTTGCTGGCCGGCCTCCAGAAGGTCGGTGTCCAGACTATCGGCGAAGAGAATTACAATCAGTTCAGTCGGACGATGGCCGACGCGGTCGCGCAGGCTTTCGGCGGAGATTTCGAGGAGATTTATCGCAGCATGCAGAGCGGAACGATGAACTTGAACGGCCCCCATGCGAGCACACCGGTGAGCGGGGATTCGCTCTTCGAGAGCCTGATCAAGATCGAGTCCGAGCAGGTCGGCGGTGCCCAGGTCAAAAGTCCGATGGCGACTCGCAGCGTCGGAGGTTGGGCGATGATGTTTCTGCTCTTTTCGCTCGCCGGTGCAGCCACCTCGCTCTTCGACGAGAAGAAGGCGGGTCTCTTTCAGCGTCTGCTCTCCGCTCCCGTGCGCCGGACGCACATCCTCTGGAGCAAGTATCTGTTCGGGATGCTTCTCGGGGTCGTGCAGCTGAGCGCGCTTTTCCTCGCCGGTCGTCTTTTGTTCGGCATCGATATCACCAGCAACCTGGGCAACCTGCTCCTCATTTGCCTCGCAGCCGCGACAGCTTGCGTCGCTTTCGGAATGCTGCTGGCTGCGATTTCGCCCACCGCCGCCGCCGCCAGTGGCCTTGGGACGTTTCTGATTCTAACGATGAGCGCAATCGGCGGCGCTTGGTTCCCAGTTAGCTTCATGCCGGAGTTCATCCAGCACTTAAGCAAACTCAGTCTCGTTTATTGGTCGATGGAAGGATTCACCCAGGTGCTGTGGGCAAATTGCACGACGCGCGAATTACTGCCGACTCTCGGTGTCTTGTTCGGCATCGCCGCGGTCGTAAACGCCTTCAGCGTCTGGCGTTTCAATCGCGGCCAGATCTTCGAATAACGCTTGCACGGCGCGTTTCACGCAGTGAGCAGGCGTTCGATTGGCCTATAATGACACGGCACGTGCATCGCCGCTCGCCAGCATGCGGCGCTGTTTGCGCGTCACCAGCAACATTGCGAAGCCGCCGACCGCTCCGAAGCTGGCCATGATCGGATACCACACGCCCCAGCCGTGGCGATCAATCATCCAGCCGGTAAAGGGCAGGGCGATTGCGGTGCCGTAGTATTGGAACGAATCCACCACCCCGGACGCGAAGCCCGCCATTTTGCGACCGCCGATATCCATCGGAGCTGCAGTCCCGACGATCGCATGCGTGGAATTAGCGGTGAGCGCGACGAGCACGAGGAAAAGGCAGCCAATGAAAATGCCGATCGACGTGGGCCCAACAATTCCCGTCGAGATGACAATGGCGGCAATCAGGATCACGGCGCACTCGACGAAGTAGAGCGACATCGCGACCAGCGAGCGATGTCCTTTGAAAAACTTATCCGAGATCAGACCTGCGCTGAGCGAGCCGAGCACTGCAACGAGCGGCATCAGGTTCACCGTCCAGAGCACGGCAGCAGGCTTGTCGGACATGTTGAGTTTCAACTGTTGTTGGAAATAGAGGATCATGAGCTGATCGGAGCTATTTCGGACCGCGCCTGTGCAGGCGTAGGCGCCCGCATAAAACCAGATCAGAGGATGCGTGAAGATTGTGGTGAACGAAGC
>Ga0136614_10003495_pt1 | contig 10075 bp, 10 predicted proteins | sample AntDrymUQ2792106_2_FD_106643 | JGI IMG/M metagenome (GOLD analysis project Ga0136614, IMG submission 106643) | Polar desert sand microbial communities from Dry Valleys, Antarctica - metaG UQ279 (21.06) | ecosystem: Environmental > Terrestrial > Soil > Desert | place: Antarctica: Dry Valley... | reverse complement strand
CAGCAGCAGCACCTCTGCCTGCATGCCGAGGGCGATGGCGGCGGCGTTCATGCCTGAGACGCCGGCCCCGATGACGACCACCTTGGCTGCGTAGACGCCGGACACACCGCCCATCAGCACGCCACGACCGCCACCTTGCCGCATCAGGTGGTGCGCGCCGGCCTGCGGGGCCAGCCGGCCGGCGACCTCGCTCATCGGCGCCAGCAGCGGCAGCGCGCCGTCGGGGGTCTGCACCGTCTCGTACGCGATGCCGGTGACCTTCTGGTCGAGCAGCGCGTTGGTGCACTCCGGGGATGCGGCCAGGTGCAGGTAGGTGAACAGGGTCTGTCCCGCCCGCATCCGCGGGTACTCCTCGGCGATCGGCTCCTTGACCTTGAGCACCAGGTCGACGGTGCCCCACACGTCGTCCGCGGTGGGGAGCATGGTCGCGCCGGCGGCGGTGAAGTCGGCGTCGGGGATCGAGGACCCGAGTCCGGCGTCGGCCTCGATGTAGACCTCGTGCCCGTGCCGGACGAGCTCGTGCGTTCCCGACGGGGTGATCGCCACGCGGTACTCGTGGTTCTTGACCTCGCTGGGGATGCCGACCCTCATCCTCGGGAGTCTAGGGGCTGTCTGTTATGTCCGCGCCGGTTCGGCCGGCCCACACCGCGAGCAGTCCAGCCACGGCGATCGGCGAGGTGATCCGGCCGTCCAGCACCGCCCGCACCGCGTCGGTGAGCGGGACCCACACCACCTCGATGTCGGCCTCCTCGTGCCGGCGCTCGCCGACCGCGTCTGGTGCGGCGGGCGACAGGTCACGAGCGACGAACAGGTGCCAGTGCTCGTCGGTCATCCCCGGCGAGGCCCACATCCGCAGCAGCGGCGACCAGCTGTGCGCAACGACCCCCGCCTCCTCAGCGAGCTCGCGAGCGGCGGTCTGCTGCGGCTCCTCCCCCGCCACGTCGAGGATGCCGGCCGGGACCTCCACCAGCCGCGCCCCTGCCGCGTGCCGGTACTGCAGCAGCGCAAGCACCCGGTCGTCCTCGTCGAGCGCCACCACACCGACGGCACCCTGGTGCTCCACGACCACGCGGGTGAAGACCTCACCGTCCAGCCCGCGTACGTCGTCCTCGCGCAGCTGCACGAAGTCGCCGTCGTACGGCCGCCGGCTGCCCTCGACCGGCCAGCGCGCCTCCTCGTCCGCAAGCCGCTGCCCCGGCTCCCACAGCTGTCCTGGCAACCGGTGGTGGTCGGTCATACCGGCGCCCGGACCGCCACGGTCTCGTCGACCGGGAGCAGGAGCTCGCGCTGCCGCTCGAGCGCGGCCTCCACCAGCCCGGCGAACAGCGGGTGCGGCCGGGTGGGTCGAGACCGCAGCTCCGGGTGCGCCTGGGTGCCGACGTAGAACGGGTGCATGTCGCTGGCCAGCTCCACGAACTCGACGAGCAGCCCGTCCGGTGACAGCCCGGAGAAGACCATCCCGGCCGACTCCAGCGACTCCCGGTAGGCGTTGTTCACCTCGTAGCGGTGCCGGTGCCGTTCCTGCACCAGCGTCTGACCGTAGAGCCGGGCTGCCTGCGAGCCCTCCTTCAGCGCCGCGGGGTAGAGCCCCAGCCGCATGGTCCCGCCGAGGTCCCCCGTGCCGTCGACGAACGCCTTCTGCTCCTCCATCGTCGCGATGACCGGGTGCTCGGAGTCGACGTTGAACTCGGATGAGCTGGCGCCGGGCAGCCCGGCGACGTTTCGCGCGTGCTCGATCACCATGCACTGCAGGCCGAGGCACAACCCCAGGCTGGGGATCCGCTGCTCGCGGGCGTAGCGCAGCGCGCCGACCTTGCCCTCGATCCCGCGCACCCCGAACCCGCCCGGCACGCACACCGCGTCCACGTCGTGCAGGAGCTTGGCCGCACCCTCCGGGGCAACGCACTCGTCGGACGCGACCCAGCGCAGCCGGACGCGGGCGTTGTGGGCGAAGCCGCCGGCGCGCAGCGCCTCCGCGACCGAGAGGTACGCGTCGGGCAGGTCGACGTACTTGCCGACCAGGGCGATGACCACGTCCTCGTCCGGCTCGTGCACCCGGCGCAGCAGGTCGTCCCACCGGGTCCAGTCCACGTCACGGAACGGCAGGCTCAGCCGGCGTACGAGGTAGGCGTCCAAACCCTCGGCGTGCAGCACCTTGGGGATGTCGTAGATCGATGGCGCGTCGACGGCGGCCACCACCGCTTCCTCGTCGACGTCGCACATCAGCGAGATCTTGCGCTTGACGGTCGGCGGGATCTCCCGGTCGGCCCGACAGACAACGGCGTCGGGCTGGATACCGATGGAACGCAGCGCGACGACGGAGTGCTGCGTCGGCTTGGTCTTCAGCTCGCCGGACGGGCCGATGTAGGGGACCAGGGAGACGTGCAGGAAGAAGCAGTGGTCGCGACCGACGTCGTGGCGCACCTGCCGGGCGGCCTCCAGGAACGGCAACGACTCGATGTCGCCGACGGTCCCGCCGATCTCGGTGATCACGACGTCGACGTCCGGGCCGGCCATCGCGCGGATCCGGTCCTTGATCTCATTGGTGATGTGCGGGATGACCTGGACCGTGTCGCCGAGGTAGTCACCGCACCGCTCCTTGCCGATCACCGCCGAGTAGACCTGACCGGTCGTCACGTTGGCTCGGCCGGACAGGTCCACGTCCAGGAACCGCTCGTAGTGCCCGACGTCGAGGTCGGTCTCGGCGCCGTCGTTGGTGACGAAGACCTCGCCGTGCTGGAACGGGTTCATCGTCCCTGGGTCCACGTTGAGGTAAGGGTCGAGCTTTTGCATCGTGACCCGCAGACCACGGGACTTCAGCAGCCGCCCGAGGCTGGAGGCGGTCAGCCCCTTACCGAGGGACGAGGCCACGCCACCGGTGACGAAGACATGCTTCGTGGTCGTGTCTGTGGCCAACAGAAAGACTCCCGTGGTCGATGGGCGCGGCGGATGCTCAGGCCTCCACGGGATTCCAGGGTATCAGCGCGGTCCGACCCGACCCGCAGACGCGCCGCTCACTGCCCGTCGGATGGCGGCGGCGCCGGCTCGGGGACTGCGCCGTCTTCGGCATCGACCTGCCCGTAGTGCCCGACGCCGCCGCTCAGCTGCTCGGCCATCGCCAGCACCGTGACCACCCGCCCGGCCGCGAGGTCGACCACGTCCACGCTGGACACGTCGTCCCCAGCCTCGGACTCGCGGACCGCCTGGACGATGCCACCGCTCGCCGACGCGGCGGTGCCGGCGACAACGGCACCGGCAGACCCGGTGTCCAACCCAGAGACGACCTCGGCTGCCACCTCGGCCTGTCCCGCCGGCGCGTCCGCGGCCGGGTCACCGCTGACCACGAGCGCCAGCTGAGCCCGGCGATCCACCGACCCGTCCACTGAGACGAACTGCGCCTGGGCCAGCGCGGCTGCGATGCTCCCGGCATCGTTGTCGACCTGCTGGTCGTCGCGGGTCAGGAACGCCCGCGCAACGGCCGCGCCGACGAGCTCGTAGCTGGTCGCCCCGGTTGGTTCGGTCACGTCCTTGACGCCGTCGAGCACCTGCCGGGCCAACCCCTCGGCGAGCTGTCGGTTGGCCGGGTCAAGCAGCGTGTCGGTGACCCGTACGGTCGACACCACCTCGCCGCCCCCGGCCTCCACCTGCCCGCGGAGCCCGCGGATGTCGCCCGGGTCGGCTCCGGGCAGCGAGACGATGCCGACCGTACGGCCGGCGAGCGCCGACCCGACGACGACGCCGGCGGTCTCGGCGGCGTAGGCGTCACCGAACGAGATCAGGTCCTGGGCCCGCGACAGCTCGGAGCGCAGCTGCTCGACGTCCTGACGGTCCTGTTCGGCCCTATCCGCCAGCCCGGCGCTGAGAGGGTCCTGCAGCGGACCGGCCCCGAGCGCGATCCCCGTCGCCAGGGCGAGGAAGATCGCAACAATCGAGACCAGGTGATAGCGAAAGTCGATCACAGCAGCCCCCGGAAAAGGTCGACGATGTCGGCCCACCTGGCCTCGAGCCCGCCGAGCCAGTTGTCCCCGGCCGGCGTCGCCGCCACCGCGAACAGGACCGCCAGCAGCCCGGCGACGAGCAGCAACAGCAGCTGCCAGCTGTGGATCCGGGCGCGGTAGAGGCTGCTCACCGCCTCGGCGTCGACCAGCTTTGGTCCCACCCGGAGTCGGGTGAGGAAGGTGCTGGCCATGCCCGAGCGTCCGCGGTCGAGGAACTCCTCGAGCGTGCCGTGCGTCCCCACCGCGACGATCAGGCTCGCTCCCCCGGAGTCGGCGAGCAGCATCGCCAAGTCCTCACTGGTCCCGCCGGCCGGAAACACGACGGCGTCCAAGCCGAGCCGGTCCAACCGGTCCCGGCCGGGGATTCTGCCGTCGCGGTGCGCGTGCACCACGATCTCTGCACCGCTGCGCAAGGTGTCGTCGGACACCGAGTCGGCGTTGCCGACGATCAGGTCGGGGACGAGGCCGGCATCGACCAGCGCGTCGGCGCCCTCGTCGACACCGACCAGGACCGGGTGGTGCTCGCGGACGTACGGCCGCAGGGCCCGCAGGTCCTGCTTGTAGTCGTAGCCGCGGACCACGACGACCACGTGCCGGTCCGCCATCGGCGTCGAGACGTCGGGGATGCCAACCCCGTCGAGCAACAGGTCCCGCTCCCGGCGCAGGTACTCGACCGTGTTGAGGGTGAAGGCTTCGAGCTGCGCGGACAGGCCACCGCGGGCGCGCTCCATCAGCTCCTTTACCCGGGCGGTGTCCAGCCGGAGGCCCTCGGCGACGAAGGTCTCGCCGCGCAGGACCCGGCCGCTGTCGATGCTGACCCGGTCCCCCTCGTGCAGTGCGCTGAGGACCGCTGGGCCGGCAGCGTCCACCAGCGGGATCCCTGCGGCCACGATCACCTCGGGTCCCAGGCTCGGGTAGCGACCCGAGATGGACTCGGCGGCGTTGACGACGGCGGCGACGCCGCAGGCAACCAGCGCCTCCGCGCTCACCCGGTCGAGGTCGACGTGGTCGATGACCGCGATCTCACCCGGCCGCAGCCGCTTGACCAGGTTCTTGGTGCGTCGGTCGAGCCGGACCGCGCCGTTGATCGGAAGCGCCCGCACGTCTCGGGAACGGCGCAGCGGGGAGAGCCTCATGACCTGTCCATGTTCGCACGCGGTCAGGGTGATTCCGGCTCTGCCGAGACCCGGCGGGTCGGGGTGACCAGGCTCACCCGGCCTGGCCGCGCCAGCCGGTCACGGGCAGGCCGAACTTGCGCACCAGCCGGTCGGTGAACGGTGCCTGGTGCAGCCGGGCAAGCAGCAGCGGGTCGCGTCCGGCCCGTACCTCGACCCGGGCCCCCGATGGCAGCTCGTACGTCCGCCGCCCGTCGCACCAGAGCACGCCGACGCCCGGGGTGTCGGCCACCAGCTCGACCGCGACGGTCGAGCGCGGTGACACCACCATGGGCCGCGCGAACAGGGCGTGCGCGCTGAGCGGAACGAGCAGAACGGCGGCCACCTCGGGCCACACGATCGGCCCGCCGGCGCTGAAGGCGTAGGCGGTGGAGCCCGTCGGGGTGGCACAGACGACGCCGTCACCGCCCCAGCGCGACAGCGGCCGGTCGTCGACCTCGACCACCACCTCCAGCATCCGCTCCCGGGCGGCCTTCTCGACGCTCGCCTCGTTCACCGCCCAGCCCTCGTGCACGAGCCGGCCGTCGTTCTCCACCGTGACGTCGAGGGTGAGCCGCTCCTCCACCGTCCAGCGGCGGTGCACGACGTGGTCGACCGTCGTGTCCAGGGCATCGGACTCGGCCTCGGCGAGGAACCCGACGTGACCGAGGTTGACCCCGAGCAGCGGCACCCGGGCCGGTCGGGCCAGCTCGGCCCCGCGGAGGATGGTTCCGTCCCCGCCGAGCACGATCACCAGGTCGCAGTCCGCCGCCGACGCGTTCCCGGTGTCGACCGCCTCGACGGCCATCGCCGACTCCGCCATCGTCGACTGGGCTAGGACGTCGGCCTCCTCGCGGAGCAGTCGGACGCGGACGCCGGCGTCGACCAGCTGCGTGCTCAGCCGACGCGCGGCCGAGCGGGCGTCCTCCCGTCCGGTGTGCGCCACCACCAGGACGCGCCGCTCCCGTTCGCTCACCGGCACACCTTCTCATTCTGGGTCACTGCGGGCCGGTGGTCACGGCGGCGACGACGTCGTCTCGGCGCGGCGGAGCGGCCGAGCGTTGCAGCCAACAGAAGTACTCCACGTTGCCCGTTGCCCCCGGCAGCGGGCTCGCCGTCACTGCCCGGGTCCCCCAGCCGACTACCGCCGCTGCCGCGGCCACGCCCAGCACCGCCTCGGCCCGCAGCTGCGGGTCACGGACCACGCCACCGCTGCCGACTCGTTCGCGCCCGACCTCGAACTGCGGCTTGACAAGCAACAGCTGGTCGCCGTCGCGGCGACAGCACCGGTCCAGGGCGGGCAGGACCAACCTCAGCGAGATGAAGGACAGGTCGGCGACGACCATGTCGACCTGCCCTCCGATCACAGCCGGGGTGAGGTCGCGGACGTTCGTACGGTCGTGCACGACGACGCGCGGGTCGGTCCGCAGCGACCAGTCCAGCTGGCCGTAGCCGACGTCGACGGTGACCACCTGGTTTGCCCCGGTGCGCAGCAGCACGTCGGTGAACCCGCCGGTCGATGCGCCCGCGTCGAGGCACCGCCGGTCCTCGACCGGCGGGCCACCGAGCGCGGCCAACGCGCCCGCGAGCTTGTGCCCGCCACGGGAGACGTAGTCCGGCTGGTCTCCGCCGGGCGTTGGCCGGATGACGATGGCCGCATCGGTCGTCACCTCGGTCGAGGGCTTGCTTGCTGTTGCGCCCGCCACCGTCACCCGACCGTCACGGACCAGTCCGGCCGCCTGGTCTCGCGACCGGGCCAGCCCGCGCCGCACCAGTTCCGCGTCCAGCCGGTGCCGCCGCGGCATCAGCGGTTGGCGTCTCCGGCCCCCTCAGCGGCGGACTCGCCGGCAGGTTCGCCGGCAGGCTCGCCGGCGGGGTCGGCGGCCGACTGGGCGAGGGCAGCGGTCAGGTCGCGGTGGACGGCCTCATAGATCGGCAGGTGCTCCTCGACCGGCAGGTCGTCCAGCCCCGCCAACTGCTCGTCGGTGTCCTGCGGATCGGGCTGCATCGCTACCTCCTCGGCCGGGGTGCGTCGAGTCACACACGCCCCGAGTTCATCATCTCCCGCAGCCGGTTGGCGACCTCGGCACCGTCGAGCTTCGGCGCGCCGCCGTCCCGCGCCTCCCAGGCGGCGGTGACCACAGCCCGCAGCGCCGCGGTACCGGCCGCCCCGTCGGTCGCGGCGCGGTCGTCCGGTTCGACAGGGTTGGCGGGGTTGGCAGGGTCGGAAGGGTCGGTCAGCTCGAGCCGCCCGCCCGCCACCGTCGCCATCCAGCCGGTGCATCGCGCCACGCCCGCGTCGACCGTCACGGGCTCGTGCGGGTGCAGCAGCCCGCCGAGATCGGCGGCAACGAAGTCGGGGCGTTCGTTGCCCACGGCCCCAAACAGCTCGTCGAGCGTGGTCACACCGGTCAGCACCAGCAGCGACGGGATCCCGGCGCGCCCTGCTCCTTCGATGTCGGTGTCGAGCCGGTCGCCCACCATCAGCGGTCTCTTTGCATCGGTCCGGAGCACCGACTCCTCCACCAAGGCCGGCTCAGGCTTGCCCGCAACCACCGGATGGGTGCCGGTCGCTTCCCGCACCGCCGCAACCAGCGTGCCGTTGCCCGGCGCGCGCCCCCGCGGAGTGGGGATCGTGCGGTCGAGGTTGGACGCCACCCACGGCAGGCCGGCCGCCACCGCGTATGCACCTTCGGCCAGCAGCTCCCACCCGACTGTGGGGTCAAAGCCCTGGACGACCGCTGCCGGCCCGTCGTCGAGGCGGGAAACCGCGTGCAGCCCGTGCTCGGCCAACGCCTCGACCAGGCCGTCGCCGCCGACCACCAGCACCCGGGATCCGCTCGGCACCCGGCCGGCGACCAACCTGGCCGCGGCCTGTGCCGAGGTCACCACGTCGGCGTCGTCCAGGCTCAGGCCGAGCTCGCGCAGCTGAGAGGCGACGGCTCGCGGCGGCCGGGCTGCGTTGTTGGTGACATAGCCGACGCGCATGCCCGCCGCCCGCACCCGGTCGACCGCGGCCACGGCTCCGGGCACGGCACTCGCGCCGACGTAAACGACGCCGTCGAGGTCGAGAAGTGCCACATCATAGTCGCGGGCGAGCGCTGAGCTGTCGGACAGGCCACCTGGCACGGGGGCATTGTGCTAGGCCGGCACTAGGCGGACGGTGCCGCCCGTACCCGACGGGCGCTCACGACCTCGATCTCCATCCAGCTACCCGAGCCGGCGTCGTTGCGCCGGAATCGGCGCCGGATCGCGCCCTCCACCTCGACGAGCGACCCCGGCTGCCACGACAACAGCGCCCGGCGGGCCCGAGCCGACCAGGCCTGGCAGTTCAACACGTCGATCGGTTGCCCGCTCCGTGCGCCGGCCGGCCGGCGCACGACGAGTCGAGCGGTCACCAGCACGTCACCGCTCGGCAGGACCCGTTCGATGGCTGGCGCCGACACCCGGCCCCGAAGCCGCACCTCGTTGACATGTCCCCCGGCGGGGTCGTTGGCGGGCTCACCGGGGCCACTGGGCGGCGCGGTGGGTGCTCTGGTCGCCATGGCCACCTCCTCTCGACCCCAGCCTGGTCGATGGGCGTGCGCGGTGGCCGGGCCCGACGGCCGGGCTGTGGAAACAGGCCGGGCGGGTCAGCCCCCGAGCCGACCGGGTTGCCCGGCGGCGCGCTCGGCGGCGTCGGTGTTGCCGTCCGCGTCGACCGCCGCGGCGCGGTGAAACCACTCTGCTGCGTCCGCGTCGCGCCCGGCGGCGGCCAGCGCGTCCGCGTAGGCGTAGCGCAGCCGCGCGACCCAGTCGCCGCGGCTGCTGCTGTGCAGGTCGCTGGCCTCGAGCACGGCAAGTGCAGCCTCCAGCTCCGCGCGGTCGCGACGGGCCCCGGCGACGACAATGGCCAGCTCGGCTCGACCGGCGGCGTCGAGCCGGCCGGCGCCGGCTGACCTGGCCAGCGCCAGGGCGCGGTCGGGGCGGCCCAGCGCCCGCTCGCAGTCGGCGAGCACCGGCAGGTGGTCCGGTCGCCCGGTCATCCGCTGCACCGTGCGCAGCTCGCGCAGCGCCTCGCTCCAGCGCCCGGTCAGGTACGCCAGCTCGCCGTACGCCTCACGCACCGCCGCGACCCGTGCTGCGCGGGCCCGCGCCGCTCGGGCGTGGCCGAAGGCGACTTCCGGGTCGCTCTCGGCGAGCCGCCCGGCCATCACCAGGTGCCGGGCCACCCGGGCAGCCAGCCGGTCGGGCAGCCCGCGCAGACCCTCGGCCACCTCCCGGGCCAGCTCCTTGCCGGTCACCTCGTCCGGCAAATGCGGGCCGTCGTACTCAGCGGGTGTCATCCCGCGCCGCTCCGCAGGCGTCGGTCGGTCCCGGGATAGACCGCTGTCCGAACCGCGCCCCCTGCGGTCGGCCCGACCGGTCCGACGACCGTTCACGCATTCCTCCCGTGCGACTCGCGACGAACAAGGGCCACCGGCGAACCGGTGGCCCTTGTCTCGAGGTATGTCCGGCGACGTCCTACTCTCCCACGCGGTCTCCCACGCAGTACCATCGGCGCTGAAGGGCTTAACTTCCGGGTTCGGGATGGGACCGGGTGTTTCCCCTTCGCCATGGTCGCCGTAACTCTATGGAGATGTGTCGGCGGACCGACCGCATCTCGGGAACCGCACAGTGGACGCGAACGTGTGTATGTGGGACAAGCCCTCGGCCTATTAGTACCGGTCGGCTTCGTACATTGCTGCCTTCGACCTCCGGCCTATCAACCCAGTCATCTTCTGGGGGCCTTACCAGGTTAACCCTGTGGGAGACCTCATCTCGAGACATGCTTCCCGCTTAGATGCCTTCAGCGGTTATCACTTCCGAACGTAGCCAACCAGCCGTGCTCCTGGCGGAACAACTGGCACACCAGAGGTTCGTCCATCCCGGTCCTCTCGTACT
>Ga0136614_10003494_pt1 | contig 10076 bp, 9 predicted proteins | sample AntDrymUQ2792106_2_FD_106643 | JGI IMG/M metagenome (GOLD analysis project Ga0136614, IMG submission 106643) | Polar desert sand microbial communities from Dry Valleys, Antarctica - metaG UQ279 (21.06) | ecosystem: Environmental > Terrestrial > Soil > Desert | place: Antarctica: Dry Valley... | reverse complement strand
GTTCCTGCGGTGGAATCAGGGTCAGGAGCTGCGGCAAGCGCTCATCACGCTGGCCATCTCCGTCGTCCTCGCCGACCAGATGCTTCGCCAGTTCGGCGGGCTCGCGCTGAGCATGGTCTGGCCTGGCCCGGTCACACACTTCTTCGAGATCATGGGGCAGCGCTACTCGACGAGCCGGCTGTTCATGCTCGCCGTGGCGCTGGTCGTCGGGCTCGCCCTGTGGCTGTGGCTCAACAAGACGCGCATGGGGATGGTGATTCGTGCCGGTGTCGACGACGAGCCGATGGTGCGGGCGCTCGGGATCAACATCACGCTGGTGTTCGCCGTCACGTTCTTCGTTGGGGCCTTCCTCGCCGGGATGGGAGGCGTCATGGGCGCCTCGTTTGCGGGCGCCGCGACGGGCTCGGACGGTGCTTGGCTGCTGAACTCGCTGGTCGTCGTGATCATCGGCGGTCTCGGCTCGATCAAGGGGGCCGTCGCCGGATCACTGCTGTACGGCGTGGTGGTGGCGTTCTCGCCGGCCTACCTGCCGAGCCGCTACACCTTCTACTCGATCATCCTCACCTTCGCGCTGCTCGCCCTCGTCCTGGCCGTGCGCCCCTACGGCCTGTTCGGACGTCCCGAGTGAGCGCCCGTCGCCTGTTGTCGCCCGGCAACCTCGTCGGTCTGGCGGTCCTGGTCTTCTTGTTGGTCCTGCCGATCTTCGGGACCGAGTTCTTCGTCAACAACGTGATGACCGAGGTGATGATCCTGGGCCTCGGGGCCGCGACGATCGTTATTCTGGCCTCCTACGGCGGGATGATCTCGCTGGCGCAGCTGCTGTTCGCCGGCATCGCCGGGTTCATGTTCGGCAACGCGGCGCTCGAGTCGGGCGCGAGAGGCCTCGCCCTAGGCTGGCCCCCGTGGATCGCGGTGTTGTTCGCGCTCGCGGTCACGACCGCGATGGCGTTCCTGCTCGGCGCGCTGGGGAGCCGCACGACCGGCATCTACTTTCTGATGCTGACGCTGGTGTACGGGGTGATCGGCTACTACTTCTTCGCCCAGGTCGTCACCGTCTCGGGGCCGGGGGGTGTCACCAGCATCACGGCGCCGGCACCACTGAACGCGCGCGTGCCGCTGTACTACGCGGCCGTGGGCCTGTCGGCGCTGGTCTATCTGGCCTTTCGCGCGATCGGGCGCACGAACTTCGGGCTCGCGCTCCAGGGTGTCCGCGACGATCCGGTCCGAATGGCGTCCCTGGGGTTCAACGTCGCGCTCCACCGCACGCTGGCGTTCACCCTGGCCGGCTTCGTCGCCGGCCTGTCGGGACTCCTCAACGTGTGGTTCAACGGGCAGATCGACCCCGCGTCGATCGCGATCGGACCGACGTTGATCCTGCTGATCATCGCGGTCATCGGCGGCATCTCCCACTACGAGGGCGCCTGGCTCGGAGCCTTCGTCTACGTCGGCGCAAGCAACTACCTACGGGAACTGCCGCTCGTCGACCGCATCGGCATCACTCCCGACCGATTCAACACCGTGATCGGGCTGATCGTCCTGCTGATCATGGTCCTCTCTCCGGAGGGGCTAGTCGGCATCGCTCAGAAAGGGCGTGGCTGGCGCCGGGGACGTCCACGTGAACGCTCGATCGAACCACCGACCACCTCCGAAACGATGGAAGGAACAGCACGATGACCAGTCAAGCCAAGAAGCCGAGGTGGCTGCTCGCAGCCTGCCTCTTGTCGATCCTCGCGCTCGTCGCCACCGCCTGTGGGGGCAGCGGCGATGACAACGGCACCACGGCCCAGCCCAGCGACGGTGCGACCACCACCGACGGGGCGACAGACACCGGCGGCAGCGGCGAGGGCGACGACGTCGTACGCCTCGGCATCCTCGGCGAGTGTGAAGGACCGTTCGGCGGCTTCCACGAGGACACCGTCGCCGGTGTGACCCTGGCGCTGGTCAACCACGCCGGCGCGACGCCGACCTCAGAGACGACCGCGCTCGACGGGTGGAGCGGCGCCGAGGTGAACGGAACCCCGATCGAGCTGACAGGTATCGGCTGCGGCGACGACACCCCCGACACCATCCTCGGGGAGGTGCGACAGCTGGTCGAGCAGCAGGACGCGAACATCGTCATCGGACCCCTCTCGGGTGACGAGGGCATCGCCGTGGCGGAGTACGCCAAGGCCAACCCGGACGTGACCTTCCTCAGCGGCATCGCCGGCTCACAGGAGCCCACGCTGGAGGTTCAGGCGCCCAACTTCTTCCGCTTCCACGGAGACGGGGCGATCTGGAACGCCGGTCTGGGTGAGATCCTCCACAATCAGGAGGGCTGGGACACCGTCGCTGTCATCGCCGACGACTACAGCTTCGGCCACACGTCGGCCGCCGGATTCATCGCTGACTTCTGCGGCGTCGGCGGCGATGTGGTCACACGGGTGTTCCCGCCCCTTGGCACCACCGACTACTCCTCGTTCATCCAGCAGCTGCCGAACCCGGACGAGGTCGACGGCTACTTCTGGGTCGTCGGTGGCACCGGCACCCAGGCTGCACTCGAGGCGTTCGTCAACGCCAAGGGCGACCTGACCGGTGACCAGCATGCCGGCAACCTGTTCTTCAACCCCGGCCTCGCGTCAGCCTTGGGAACCGACATCGCCGGCGCCTACGTCGGCGGATTCGCTGTGCTTCCCGGTGACATCCAGACGCCGGAGATCACCGAGTACCTCGCCAGCGCCGACGAGACCTGGGACACGCTGGCCACAGGGCTCACCGGCGGCGAGCCGGGTCCCCCATCCACGGCCGCCGGGTTCGGCTTCATGTACGGCTACTACTCCGCGGGCGTTGCGCTCGTCCGAGGCCTGGAGGAGACCGGTGGAGACCCGTCCCCCGAGCCGCTGCAGTCCGCGTTGGCCGAGTTGACCCTCGAGCTGCCCTACGGTGACATCAGCCTCGACGAGAACCGCAGTGGCATCGTCGATGTCGGGCTCTCCCGGCTCGTAGAGAACGACGAGGGCGAGATCGTCCAGGAAGCCGTGGCCATCATCCCGGACGTCGACCAGACCTTCGGTGGCACCTTCAGCACCGACACGCCGCCGCCCTCCCGGGACTTCCCGGAGTGCCAGGAGGCCGATCTCCCGTGGGTCGGCAACGCCATCCCCGTTGAGGACGGCGTCCCCCAAAGCTAGTCAGGATCAGGAAGCGCGGCCATGGCCCCGGACACCACCACCCGATCCGACGACGCGACCGAGCAGGTCGTGGTGTTGCGATCAGTGGTGGTGGCGTTCGGCGGCCTCTTGGCCCTGGACGGCATCGATCTGGATGTCGCTCGGGGCGAGCGGCTGGCGATCCTCGGTCCCAACGGCGCCGGCAAGACCACGTTGTTCAACGTGGTCGCCGGCGACCTGGCCCCCGACAAGGGGTCGGTGACCATCAAGGGCATCGACTGCACCCGGTTGCCGTCCCGGCACCGGCCCCGGCTCGGAGTCGCCCGGACCTACCAAAAGGCCCGGTCGTTTGTAGGCCTGACGGTGGCCGACAACCTCTACCTCGCCATCGTCGGGAGGCAGGGCCGCCACCGAAGCCTGTGGCGGACTGGAGGCGACCCTGCCTGGCGGAACCAAGCGGGCAAGGCGGCGGAGGCCGTGTGGCTCGACGACGAGCTGGACAGGCTCGTGCGTGACCTGTCCCACGGTCAGAAGCGCCAGCTGGAGATTGGCATGGCCATCGCCACCGACCCCGATGTGCTGCTGTTGGACGAGCCGGCGTCCGGGCTGTCGCGAGGAGAGCGGGAACGGCTCACCGAACTGCTCGACCAGCTCGCCGTCGATTCGACATTGCTGTTGATTGAGCACGACATGGACGTGGCGTTCCAGGTGGCCAGGCGGGTCGTGGTGATGTCGGACGGCAAGACTGTCGCGTCCGGGACCCCAGCACAGATTCGCACAGACCCGCTAGTTCATGAGATCTACCTCGGCAGCGAGGCCCTGACATGACCGAGAGTTTGCTGGAGGTCCGGGGGCTGTGCTCGGGCTACGGCGAGTCGCAGGTCCTCGACGAGGTCAGCTTCGCCATGAGCGTCGAGGCGGTTGGCCTCCTCGGCCGCAACGGCATGGGCAAGACCACTTTGTGCGACACCCTCATGGGACTGGTGAGGCCGTCGGCCGGTGAGGTGCTCCTCAAGGGGGAACGGATCGACGGCCGCTCCCCGGAGCGCATCGCCCGAAGCGGCATCTCCTATGTGCCGCAGGGGCGCCGGCTCTTCCCTTCGTTGACCGTCGATGAGCACCTGGCGATGCTGGCGAAGGGCACCCGCGGCAAGCGCTGGACGCCCACGGCGGTCTACGAGCTGTTTCCCCGGCTGGCTGATCGCCGCTCCAGCAGTGGCGGCGCCCTGTCCGGCGGGGAGCAGCAGATGCTCGCCGTGGGTCGGGCGCTCCTGCTCAATGGGTCGCTGGTGTTGATGGACGAGCCGTCGGAGGGTCTCGCGCCCACGGTTGTCGACGTCCTGGTCGACGCGGTGCACCACCTGGTTGCCGAGGGGGTTGCCGTCCTGGTGGTGGAGCAGAAGCTGCGTGCCGCGACCGCGATGGCCGAACGGCAGCTGGTGATGATTTCCGGCCGGATCCAGGCGGAATCAACTGCGGCGGAGATCCTTGCCAGCCCGGACCTGCAACGCCGCTACCTCGGCGTCGGCGGGGTCGTCGACCCCGGCGATCAACCGGCGAACCCCGACGTCAACAGGACGCTGTCATGACCGACTCCCTCAACGTCGCCCTGCTCGGCTCCAAGTTCATGGGGCGCACCCACTCCAACGCCTGGCTGAAGGTCGCGCGGTTCTTCCCGGTGGATCCGGCACCGGTGATGCACACCGTGGCCGCTCGTAACGCGGACGAACTCGAGCAGTTCGCTCGCCGGTGGGGCTGGCACAACTCCACCACCGACTGGCGTGCCGCAGTCACCTCCTCCGAGGTGGATCTGGTCGATATTGGCACACCGAACGACATGCATGCCCAGCAGGCGATCACCGCGCTGGAAGCCGGTAAGCACGTCGCCTGCGAGAAGCCGCTGGCCGGCACGCTGGCCGACGCTCAGGCGATGGCGGACGCGGCCCAGCAATCGAACGGCAAGACGTTCGTGTGGTTCAACTACCGGCGGGTCCCCGCCGTGGCGCTGGCGCACCAGCTCGTCACATCAGGCGCGATCGGTCGCGTGTACCACGTGCGCGCCGCCTACCTGCAGAGCTGGGGGGGGCCCGACACCCCGCTGCTGTGGCGCTTCCAGGGTGACATCGCCGGCTCGGGGGCGCACGGCGACCTCAATGCCCACATCATCGATGCCGTGCGGTTCGTCACGGGCGAACAGATCGTGACGGTCGAGGGTGCGATCGAGCACACCTTCATTGAGGAACGGACCCTGCTGGAAGGGTCCGCGGGCGGCGAGATCTCCGGCTCCGGAGCGGGAACGGCGCGGGCCAAGGGCCGCAGCACCGTCGACGACGCGGTGCTGTTCCTCGCCCGCATGAGCGGCGGGGGGCTCGCCAGCTTCGAGGCCACTCGCTTGGCGACGGGGTACCACAGCGCCAACCGCTTCGAGATCCACGGTGAGCGGGGCGCGCTCCGCTTCGATTTCGAGCGCATGAACGAGTTGGGGTTCTACAGCCTCGACAACGAGCCTGCGGCCCAGGGGTGGACCACCATCGACGTCACCCGTGGCGGCGACGGTCACCCCTACGCTGGCGCCTGGTGGCCCGACAGCCATGGCCTCGGCTACGAGCACAAGTTCATCAACCAGACCAGCGACATGCTGACCGTGATCGCCGGAGGTGAGCCGATCGTGCCGCTGCCCGACTTCGCCGACGCCCTGCAGACCCAGCGTGTGCTGCACGCCGCGATCGAGTCGGCTCGCCGGCACTCGCCCGTAGACCTGGCCGACCTCTAACACTCCGATCGGAGCCGACATGACCGAGATCAAGCCGTTCGAACCGGTCCACATGCCCGTCGGCGTGCTGACCGCCGCGCTGCAGGAGCTGACACCGCGGGAGGCGCGCGACGCCGACCCCGACCTGGCCATCCTGGAGTGGTTGGACTTCGCCAAAGACCTGGGGGCGGAGTGCATCGAGCTCTCCGCGGCACTGCACCCGTCGGTGGCGGACGTGCCTGCCGAGGCGATGCTCGACCCGGTGGCCAACACCCTGGACCTGCGCGAGGAGTTCGACGAGATGCGCGCCAAGCGGGTGCAGGCAGCCATCGATGCGACCGGCGTCGCGATCGCCGACGTGGCCTACTTCGACGACATGCTGCACGCCGACGCTTCGATCCGGCAGAAGAAGCACAACTTCATGCTGCGGGTCATGGACACCGCCGTGCTGCTCGGCGTGCCGGCCGTTTGCGGGTTTGTGGGCCGCAACCAATCAAAGTCGATGGATCAGAACCTCACCGACTTCGAGGACGGGTTCGTGCCGTTGCTGGAGGCGGCCAAGGATCGAGGGCTGGTCTACCGGGTCGAGCAGTGCCCCATGCCGGGGTGGTCGCCCTCGGACAACTTCCACAACAACATCGCCTACACCCCGGCCTTGTGGATCGCCCTGCACCAGATCTGTGAGAAGCACGGCGTCGGAGACAACTTCAGGATCCACTACGACCCCTCGCACTCGATCCTCATGGGTCAGGACACGCGGTCGATGTTCCAGTACCTCGCCGACGCCGGGTACGGCTTTCTCATCGGGGGGATGCACGTCAAGGGCCAGGTGGTGGACCCCAAGGGCGTGGCCGGCTGGGGCTACGGCGGCCAGACGGTGCAGCGCGGTGATTGGGACGGCTACCACGTGTCACCAAACCCCTCCGACCTCGCCAACGCCTGGAAGAAGCAGACGGTGCTGTGCGAGCACGAGCTTCCCGGGACCGCCCGCCACGACCCCCTTGCCTACCTGCAGAACCGAACGGTCGACTGGCTGGACCACCAGCTGGCGGCGCGCGAGCTGCTCGACTTCGACGTGGCCGCCACGCCGCTCATCGTCGAGCACGAGTACCCGGCCGCACGGGTGCAGGACAAAGAGCTCCTGCAGCCGATTCTGGCAGGCTCGATCGCCTTCACCCGGCACATCGACCGGGCCGCAGCAGCCATGTACGCGCTGCAGCACGAGGTGCTGGCTGCCCAGGAGATCCCCGTCCAGGGGATCGGTCGCCAGGCCTACCGGAGCTGAGGCGGACCGATGGACTCCTTCTTTCGCGACGTCGCGGAGCCGGTCCGCTTTGCGGGTTCTGGGAGCGGCGAGGGTCCCACCTACCGCGTGTATGACCCGGACCGCATCGTCGCCGGCAAGCGCATGGAGGACCATCTGCGCATCGCCGTGTGCTACTGGCACAGCTTCAACTGGCCGGGCAGCGACGTCTTCGGGAGCGGGACGTTCGACCGGCCCTGGCTGGAAGGCCGCCAGGACCCCATGGAGGCCGCGCTGGCCAAGCAGGACGCGGCCTTCGAGTTCTTCGCCAAGCTCGGTACGCCGTTGTACTGCTTCCACGACTTTGACATGGCGCCACCGGGGACGAACCTGAATACGTCGAGGGCCAACTTGTACCGACTGGTCGACCGCGCCGGTGAGAAGATGCAGGAGACCGGCATCGGGCTGCTGTGGGGGACGGCGAACCTGTTCTCGCATCCTCGCTATGCCGCGGGCGCGGCAACCAACCCCGACCCCGAGGTGTTCACCTACGCGGCGGCACAGGTGCGCAACGCACTGGAGGCCACCCACCGCCTCGGTGGCGCCAACTACGTCCTGTGGGGTGGACGTGAGGGCTACGAGACCCTGCTGAACACGCGGATGCGGCAAGAGGCGGATCAACTCGCCCGCTTCCTCGAGCTCGTCGCGAACCACAAGCGGAGCATCGGTTTCCAGGGCACCCTCCTGCTCGAGCCCAAGCCGCAGGAACCGACCAAGCACCAGTACGACTACGACTGCGCCACGGTGCACGGCTTCCTCGACCGGTACGGGCTGGCCGATGAGTACAAGCTCAACATCGAGGCCAACCACGCGACGCTCGCTGGGCACTCGTTCCATCACGAGGTCGCGTACGCCGTCGACCACGGCATCTTCGGCAGCATCGACGCCAACCGGGGCGACCCGCAGAACGGGTGGGACACCGACCAGTTCCCCAACTCCGTGGAGGACCTGGCTCCGGCCGTCTACGAGATCCTGAAGGGAGGCGGCTTCACCACCGGGGGGTTCAACTTCGACACCAAGTTGCGGCGTCAGAGCATGGACCGGACCGATCTGTTCCACGGGCACATCGGCGGGATCGACACGCTGGCCCGGGCCCTGTTCGTGGCCCAGGCACTGATTGAGGATGGCGTCTTGGATCGCACCCGCGACGAGCGTTACGCGGGCTGGAACCGTGACCTGGGCCGGCGGATCATGGGCTCTGACACTGACCTTGCCTCCCTCGCCGACGAGGCGCTGGGCTCCGACTTGGATCCCACACCGGTCTCGGGTCGGCAGGAAGCGCTGGAGAATCACGTCAACCGGGTGATCTGGTCGACGACCTGACGTCATCTGTCCGCTCCGATCTTCCGGCTCGATCCAAGGAGGCGTGGATGCCACGGACCCGCAACGAGCTCGTCGCGCACTTCCGGGACATGGTCTCCCGTAGGGAGCCGATCGTCGGCGGCGGCGCCGGGACCGGGCTGTCGGCCAAGTGGGAAGAGGCCGGCGGCATCGACCTCATCGTCATCTACAACTCGGGGCGCTACCGCATGGCCGGGCGAGGTTCGCTCGCGGGCCTGTTGGCGTACGGCAACGCCAACGACATCGTGGTCGACATGGCGCGCGAGGTGCTGCCGGTGGTGCAGCACACGCCCGTGCTCGCGGGCGTGAACGCCACCGACCCGTTCTACCTCCCGCAGATTTTCCTGCCGGAGCTCAAACGGATGGGGTTCGCCGGGGTCCAGAACTTCCCGACGGTCGGCTTGATCGACGGCGTCTTCCGGCAGAATCTCGAGGAGACCGGCATGGGCTATGACCTCGAGGTCGAGATGATCCGGCATGCCCGCGAGATCGAACTGCTGACGACGCCCTATGTGTTCGGTGAGGATGACGCCGCGGCTATGGCCACAGCGGGCGCCGACATCGTGGTGTGCCACATGGGTTTGACGACCGGCGGCAGCATCGGCGCGGAGACGGCGCTGACCCTCGACGACTGCGTAGACCGCGTCGACCGCTGGGGCGCCGCCGCGCGGGCGGCGCGGTCCGACGTGCTGGTGTTGTGCCACGGCGGCCCGATCGCGATGCCCGAGGACGCGACCTACGTCCTCCAGGGCGCCAAGGACGTCCACGGCTTCTACGGAGCGTCGAGCATGGAGCGGCTTCCCACCGAGCAGGCGCTGAAGGCCCAGACCGAGGCGTTCAAGTCCGTGACGTTCGGTTGACAGCGGTCCCGCTGGTCGCCGGTGTCGACTCGTCGACCCAGTCGACCAAGGTGGAGCTGCGGGAGCTGGAGACCGGCAGGCTGGTGGCCACGGGTCGTGGCTCGCACCCGCCGACGTCGCCACCGGTCTCCGAACAGGACCCGCAGGCCTGGTGGGCTGCGCTGGCCGAAGCGTTCCACCAGGTCGGCGACCACCTCGCGAGCGTGGTCGCCATCTCGGTCGCGGGCCAACAGCACGGCCTCGTCGTCGTCGACCAGAGGGTCGATCCCTGCGCCCCGCCAAGCTGTGGAACGACACCACCTCTGCACCCCAGGCGGCGGCGTTGCGTTCGCGGCTCGGCGACACGCAGTGGGCGCGACGCTGCGGTCTGGTGCCGATCGCCAGCTTTACCATCACCAAGCTGGCATGGCTCGCGCAGCACGAGCCGGCCTCCTTCGCCTCCATCGACCGGGTGATGTGCCGCACGACGAAAGTGACCGACACCGTCGCCCTTCGCCGCCACGGCGTATGCGGTTCCCGACCACCCCGATCGAGTCGGTGGCCGGATCGCTGGGTTCGCCGACGCCGCCGGCGGCTGGCCGCCATGGCGCTCGAGGTGCTTGGCGACCGGCGCCTGCGTGCAGGCGGCCGCCGTGCACACCGGGACCACGCCGCAGGACACCGCGGCCTCCTGG
>Ga0136614_10003491_pt1 | contig 10076 bp, 6 predicted proteins | sample AntDrymUQ2792106_2_FD_106643 | JGI IMG/M metagenome (GOLD analysis project Ga0136614, IMG submission 106643) | Polar desert sand microbial communities from Dry Valleys, Antarctica - metaG UQ279 (21.06) | ecosystem: Environmental > Terrestrial > Soil > Desert | place: Antarctica: Dry Valley... | reverse complement strand
TCGGCATTCTTTATGGAATTAACGGTCTGGCGGGACAACGGGCGCGGGAAAAAACAGATAAGAGAGAAGCGTCGCGCAGGCAGCGAGCAGCAGTAGGATAGGCATCAGCGACCGTCGCGGCGCGAGGCACTGCATGGCTCCTGGCGGGGGCGCTGGGCCCGCCGGGACTTTGAGGCGGCCATTCGTTTGCTCGAGATCGAGAAAGACCGCGGTCTTCCGAACATCTGACTTCTTCCTGCTCACGTATCTCTACCCTCTGAATGGCAGCGTCGGAAAGGCGGAAGCCCTTGCCAACGCCCGAGCAGGATCAATCGAAAAAGATTGGTTCGTCGATTGGCTCTGGGGAGAAATGCAGGCGGAATTCGGATTTCGCCCTCCACGCTGAGAGAGCTGAGGGCTTTCTCGTCGCGTTAGCCGCGTTCCCCGCTCGCTTGAGAAGCCCTGCGATAGATGAGACATGCCGCGGATGAAGAGACCTGTCGCCGCGCCCCATCGGCATTCTCCGATCCTCCGCCGCATCGAGTGGATCGGCGCGGGTATCTTCGCGTTGATTCTCGTCGCGCTTCACGTGACAAACATGATGCACGCTGGCGGACTCTGGCGCGATGAAGCGGCCGCAGTGCACCTGGCGCAGATGCCGTCGGTGACCGCCACCTGGTCGCACATCGAACACGAATCGTTCCCACTTTTGGTCACGATGCTGATCCGCGCCTGGAGCGGTGTCGGCTTGGGCGGAAGCGATGCAGGTCTTCGCGCCTTCGGGTGCCTCGTCGGCATCGCTGTCGTGGGCGCGCTCTGGTGGAACGCGTGGCGTCTGTCTGCGTCGCCTCCCTTTGTCTCGATGCTCCTTCTCGGCTTGAGTCCGGTCGCCATCCGCTGGGGAGATTCTCTTCGTGCCTACGGAGTCGGGGTGTTCTTTATCCTGATCGCGTTGGCATCCACTTGGGCGGTGGTTCGCTCGCCCTCACGCAAGAACGCGCTGATCGCAATGCTCGCTGGAGTGCTGGCGGTGCAGTCGCTCTACCAAAACGCCTTTATTCTTGCGGCGATCTGCCTGGGCGGTGTTGTCGTCGCGGAGCGACGGAAGGACCTCCGACGGGCGCTTTTGATCGGAGCAGTCGGAGTTCCCGCGGCCTTTTCGCTGCTGCCTTATCTGCCTGTCGTAAAGCGAGCCAATGAGTGGAACGTCGCCACGCAAGTGCCGATCGACCTTGCACGCATCTGGCTCGTCCTGCACCGGGCACTGAGCGATCCGCATCCGCTCATGCTTTGGCTCTGGGCCGCAAGCCTGGTGATTGGGGTCGTGATCGGATGCGCGTTGGCGTTCAGGAACAAAGCACTTCCTGCTGAAGAGGAGCGCTCGGATATGGCTTGGTTTCTCCTGACCATCCTCGCGGCAAGCACCCTGGCGTATTACGTCTTCCTGAAGGTGCTGAACTTCCCGTCCGAGGTTTGGTATTACCTCGTCTGGATGGCCTTGGCAGCGGTGAGTATCGACGCGCTTGTCGCGCGAGCTGCGCGTCCGAGTTGGGCGCGCCTCGTCCGCATCGGCGCGGTGGCGGCGGCCGTTGCCTTCCTAGTCCCAAGCGTTCTCCCGAGGCTGCACATGCGCATGACGAACCTTGACCTCGTTGCGCGGCACCTTGATGAGACCGTCCGCGAGGGCGATCTCGTGCTCGTCCACCCATGGTTCTGCGGTGCGACGTTTGCGCGCTGCTACACCGGACGCGCAGCGTGGACGACATTGCCACCTCTTGAGAGCTACGGGCTGCAGCGGCTCGATCTTTTCAAAGCGCAGATGCGACAAGACGATCCGCTCCGCTCAGTGATCGCAAAGATGGAAGCCGCCATGCGCGGCGGAAATACCGTCTGGCTCGTCGGTCACTTCCCGTTTTCAAATCCGCCGCTGCGCCCGCCAGTGATGCCGCCCGCGGGGACGGGCCCGGAAGGCTGGCGTGGCGCGCCTTACATGACGGCATACGCGATCGAGGCGGCTTACTTCCTGCAAATGAACGCGACGGCCAGCAGGCTGGTGGAAGTGCCAGCCGACGCTGCCGTCAATCCATTCGAAGACCTGCCGGTGCGGACGATCTCGGGTTGGCGGCGGGCGTTCTGAGACGAATCGCGCCCGCGTCATCACGGCCGCCCGGACATTCCGCGCGCGAACTGCGGATCGATTTCCGCAGCGCGACGCAGGTGAACCTCCGCCTCGCTTGTCCGGCCTAGCCGCGCAAGTGCACGACCGAGATTATTGTGCGCAGCCGCGTATGAGGGATCGGTTTCGAGTGCCTTCGCGTAGTGCTCTACGGCCTCTTCGAGACTGCCGGATTCCGTCAACGCATTCGCCAGATTATTTCGCGCGCGGACGTAGTCAGGCCTGATCTCGACCGCCCGACGCAACGAGTTGATCGCATCCTCCATTCGCGGTGTGCGGAGGAATGCATTCCCGAGATTAAAGTGCGCGGCCGCGTTTTGCGGATCCAGCGTCAACGCCTTCTGGATGTGCGCGATCCCTTCTTCGACTCGGCCGGTCTGCAACAACGCGTTGCCGAGATTGTTCTGTGCGCCCGCGGATTCCGGGGTGATCTCCAACGCGCGTCTGAACTCTACGATTGCATCCGCCACGCGGCCCGCACGGGCGAGCACCTGACCAAGATTGTTCCGCGCCTCCGCCGACTGCGGATCCAGCTGCAGCGCTCGCTCGAGCTGCGTGATCGCGGAGTCGACTTGATCCAGACGCGAAAGCGCATCGCCTAGTCGCGCGTGCGCTTCAGCAGTGACAGGGCCGAACTCGACCGCTTTCGCCAGATGCGCGACAGCTTCCTGCAACTGCCCGTTGTCGAGGAGGATCGAGCCGAGATTCGCTTGCGCCGCGCCAAACGACGGCAAGAGCTCGATTGCCTTGCGATAGGCGGCCACCGCCTCCGTCGTGCGGCCGGAGCGAACGAGCGCGTTGCCGCGATTAAAATGCGCCTCGGCGTAGCTGGGATTTAGCTGCAGGGCCGCGTCGTAATGTGAGATCGCGTCATCCCCCTGCCCTTTCTGCAGCAGTTTGATGCCGAGATTGTTGTGCGCCATCCAGCTCTTCGGATTCGTCGCGATCGTCGCCCGCCACAGCGTCTCCTCGTCGGCGTAGATCCTGCACTGCCGCCACGTGAGCACGCCTAACGACAGCAGGAGCGCGCTGTAGAGAGCGGGCTTCGCGAGCGCCGCCTGAGCTCGCGGTATGAGACTCAGCGCGGTCGTCGCTCCGGCGGCAGCCAACGCGAACGGTCCGATCGTGGCGAGATATTGATAATGGTCCGCCACGAACGAGTAGCGGAAGGTGTAAAGCATGATCAACCCGAGCATCGGACTCAGGGTCGCAACAAAAAACAAAGCTGCGACTTCCGGTCCGCGGCCGAGGCGGCGGCGGGCGAAAAAGATGCCCACCGCAAGGAGCCCGAGAGCAAAGAGCGGCAGGTAATCAAGCGGGTCCGTCGAGGAGATCGACCAACGCGGATAACTGAACGCGAGGTCAATCGGCCAAAGCAACTTGCCGAGGTAAAACCAGACGGCGCGGCCCGCGATGAGAACACGCTCGACCGGCGCGATCGCAAACAACGCGCCTTGCGTGCCTTGATGGTGACGTTCCCACCAGATGCTGACCAAACCCATCAGCAGTCCCAGAAGGACGAACGGTGCGATTTGCGCAACGCGCCGCCAATCGATCGACTTCCGCTTCAACCAGAGGATCAGCACCAGCGCGGCCGGGAGCGTGCAGGCCGTCGTTTTGGCGAAGAGCGCCAGCGCGTAGAAGACAAGCGCGAACGAGTATGAGCGCCATCGTGTGCTGTCGTTGACAAACCGGTTCCACGAGAGCAGCGAGAGCAGAAAGAAGAGGCCCATGAGCACGTTCTTGCGCTCCGTGATCCATGCGACCGATTCGACATGCACCGGGTGAAGCGCGAAGAGCGCTGCCGCGAGCCACGCTCCGGGAACGCGCAAAGCGACTAAGAGCCTCCAGACCAGGAACGCGTTCGTGGCATGCAGGAGGATATTGACCCAATGATAGCCTGCGGGGGGCAGACCCCAGAGCGCGTGCTCGATACGAAAAGTGGTGTAGACGAGCGGGAAATATTGCGACGGTGAATCGAGCGAAAACCAGATCCGCCGAAGCCCATCCGGCGCGGTCAGCAGCTCGTTTTGCGTGACGTATTCGTCGTCGTCCCAGATGTAGCCGGCATTCCAGGCCTGCTGATAGGCGACGATCGTGACGGCCAGGAGAAGAAAAGCCCAAAGCCAGTTCCTGCCGCGCAGGATCGAAAAATTGCGTTCAACCGGTGCATCGTGCTGAGCGACGAGCGGGGCGGCAATGGACGTGCGCGTCTCACGCGACCCGACTTCTGCTCCCGCGACATCGCGCCTGCCGTCCGGAGACCGCGGCGACAACCTCCCTTTGGCTTGAGACCGCTTCTTACCAGCCTTTCGACTCATAGGGCTGTTTCAACGCTTCCGGAGCATCGCCGGTTTACCTAGAGCGTGCCGCTCATACTTGAGAGCGTGATATTTTCAACAGCAACATCGGCAGGCCGCCCGAGCGCGTAGCTCACAGCGTCGGCGACCTCTTGCGCGGACATCATTTTGTCGCGGGGCCATTCCCCTTCGACGCCGTTCCAGATTTCGGTCGCGGTCGCAGCGGGGTAGATGTTGATCACCCGAATGCCGCGCGGTCGCACCTCTTCGCGCAGCGATTGTGAGAAGCCCTCCAACGCGAACTTGCTCATGCAGTAGCTGCTCCAGCCGCCGAAGCCGGTCTTCGCGGCGATGGAAAGGATATTCACGATGCTGGCGCCCGAGGGCATTTTGGGTACGAGGCCCTGGGTTAGAAGGAATGGCGCCGTGACGTTTACCGCGAGGGTGCGCTGCCATTCCTCGAGCAAGACGGCGTCGATTGGTTTGACCACGGCGATCCCAGCGTTGTTGATCAATGTATCGAGCGAGGCGCTTCCGAGCTGCGCTATTAGCTTCGCGATATCGGCGGGTTTTGAAAGGTCGCAGGTATAGCTTTCAGCCTTGGTCCCGCGTTTCTCGACGAAGCGCTTCGTTTCGTCGAGCGCACTCGCGTCGCGGCCTTGAAGCAGCAGCATCGTGTCCGGAGCGGCAAGCTTTTCGGCGATGGCCCGTCCGATACCGCGGCTCGCACCCGTGATAAGAATGCGTTTCATGTTTCTCTTGGGGAGCGCATGCCTCCCGGCGTGCCGGCGCTGGCGTTCCGCCTGCGCGGACTTCCGTGGGCGTGCCTGACGTCCAATGCTCTGAGTCCGAAGTGGGCTGACGAAAGTTCGTTTCGGCAGAATGCCGAAACCAGCACGCTACAAGCGTGCGCTCCCCAGAGTTGTTTCACGTCGTTCATGCGGATTAATTCGTTCGTAGAGTGAAGCGATTGTTCGATGTCTCCCAGAGGCGGAGGCGCTCGAGGCGATTCGACAGCAGTGGGCTCATTTTAGCCCAGAGTGTCTCGACGATATTTTCGCCGGTCGAGGGCCGCTGCCGGAACTCTTCCGTTTCAAGATCGAGGTGACGGTTATCCCAAGCCGCGACGGACTGGTAGAGCGCATCTCGGAACTCCACGAAGTTGCACAACGTACCGCTGCGCTCGTCCAACTTTCCCCCGATTGTCGCCTCGCTCACATAAAGGTGCCCGTGACCGCGCGGGTTGTTGCACTTGCCATACATCTCCGCGTTTTCTTCCGGCGAATGTTCGTAGCTTTGCAGGCGGTGCGAGGCGCTGAAGGGCATCTGCATCGCAAGCAGGTGCTCTCCGTTCGCATTGTATTCCGCAAAGAAGTCAGAGCGTTCGTGCAGACGGATGCGATGAAGCGGCAATGATTCTTGCGCGCGCTGAAAGATGTATCGCGCAAGCACTTCCGTCGTCATCGGCGACGAGCGCATTCCGGGCACCTCGAGGTTCAGATTCCGGTGATCAAGTTCAGCAGACAGCGATGCGACGCAGGCCGCGATTGCCTGATCTTCGACGAGAGAGACGGCACCGGCAGCGAATCGCATTGTCAATCGCACACGATATTCATGACCGTGGCCATGAGGTGAGGCCGCAACGCCAAAGAGTTGCGCGTTCTCTTCGCGCGAAAGGTGCGGCGACATGGTTGTCCGCGCGGCGGAAAACCTGAATTCGTGATGACCGTCCGTGTGCCCGTTCGCGTAAGCTGTCGCGCCGCGTTGCGGGGTTTCCTCCAGATGCACCGCGGTCAGCTCCGCGCCCGAGCCCCGGAAGAGCGGCCCCACATCCGACACGAGCTGGCGTGCGACTGCCTCAGCCGTGGGAACCTTGGCCGCAAACTTTGGGTTGTCTTCGTTCAGGAATTTGTGGTCGTAGTCTTCTTCGATTACTCCACCGGCACGCTGTTTGATTTCGCTGATGTTCATCAGCATCCCGGTGGCGGAATCGACGTGGCCGGTGAAAACAAACCAGGCCACGTAGTTTCGCCCTGCACCGTAGCGCGCGCTGGTTTCCGCGCCGAAAGCGGCGCGATTTTCGCCCTCGCCCCACTCCGGCCTGAAAAGGCGGCGGGAAGCAGAAAACTCCAGACGCTTGCTGACCGTCAAGAACATGGCGGCCGCGGGCTAGCGCTTGAGCAGGGAGAAGAACTCCGCCCGCGTCCGCGCATCGTCCTTAAACGAGCCGAGGAGGCAGGAGGTGGTCATGGTGGAATTCTGCTTCTCCACCCCTCGCATCATCATGCAAAGATGCCTGGCTTCGATCACCACCGCGACGCCGCCTGGCTGCAGCGCATCCATAAGTGCGTCGGCCACCTGCGTGGTCAGTTGCTCCTGGATTTGGAGCCGGCGGGCGAAGACATCCACGATGCGCGCAACTTTCGAGAGCCCGATAACCTTGCCGTTCGGAATATAGCCGACGTGGGCTCTGCCGATGAACGGGAGGAGATGATGCTCGCACATCGAGTAAAGCTCGATGTCTTTGACGAGCACGATCTCGCTCGCCGCGGAATCGAAGATCGCCTGGTTGACGATCTCCTCCACGCTCTGCCGGTAACCTTGCGTGAGGAACTCAAAGGCACGCGCGGCACGGGCCGGCGTTTTCAGGAGTCCCTGACGTTGCGGGTCCTCCCCGACCGCTTCGAGGATGTGGTGAAAGGCGCCAGTCAACGCTTCGAGTTGCGACTCACCGACGTGATCTGTATCGCGCGTCAGCGGGTCGCTCGTTTCGAGGTTCGAATGTCCGTCGCGCATGAGACCTGAAGGTAGCTGTACCGCTCTGAGGCACAAGCAGCGCGGCATCGCAGCCGCCGATTACCAACGGAGGAACAGCGCCTCACTCGAGGGCGTATGCTTCCACAAGCGCAACACCAGTAGTGTCGCCAACTCCGCGCACGATCGCGGTGTAGGTGGCCGGCGAGAGAGTGCGGAAAATCGCGGACTCAAAGTCATTCATCGGAGACAATCCGCTCGCGATGATCTCGTCCTGCTGCGAAGTGCGCCAGTCGTTGTTTTCGGCGACAAGCCCGCCATTGGAGTCGCGCAATTCCAGGGTCGGGTTTCCCAGCCTGCCTGGCACAGGGAGCGACGGGCCGATCGCGCGAATCATCGTGCGGATCGAGTCCTTCCCGCTGAGGATGATCCCGCCGATCAACACATCATCGCCCGTTTGCACGAGCCCGCGCGTCGAGATGTTCGCGGGCTTCGATTCCGAACCTGCTTCCAAGTCGTACACCTCCACCAATCCCACTCCGGTCGAGCCATTCGTCCCGCGCACGACTACAGTGTGAGTTCCGGGCGCGAGCCGCATGAGAATCGCCGACTCCGCATCGTGGGATGGTGCGAGAGTGGAATCGATGATCTCCTGCCGATTCGGTGCCTCCTTCCAGTTGTTGTTCGTGGCAATGATCAGGCCGTCGCCATTGTGCAGCTCCAGCTCCGGATCAGGTAAAGCCCCCGCAACCGGAAGGGACGGCCCGACGGCGCGAACGATGATCCGCTTGGATCCGGTGCCGGTGACGATGAATCCGCCGATCAGCACGTTGTCTCCGATTTCGACACGCAGCCGCGAGGAGATATTCGCGAAGGTCGCTTTACGGTCGGCGACGAACACGTCGTTCACCGTTGATCCGCCGAATCCAACAACGGCGGCTCCGCCCGGGATGTAAATCTTGTTCCCGATCACGGCTGCCCAGATGCCATGCCGCGGATTGGGCATGTTGGGCAATTTGCGCCATGAGTTCGTCGCCGGGTTATACGCTTCCACTTCGCCGTGCAAACGACCGCCCTCGCCACCGAAGACAAAAAGCTCGCCATTCACCGCAGCGGCGGCGACTCCTGACCGGCCCGTCGGCATCGGCGCACGGCGCGACCAGTCGTTGGCCACGGGGTCGTACGCCTCGAGCGCCGTGTCGGCGCCGTTAGAACCGCGGCCGGCAGCCACGTAAAACCTGCCGTCGATCACGGCACCCGCGCAGTGGTGCCGAGGCACACCCATTGAGGCGCGCTGCGTCCAGGTGTTCGTCGCCGGATCGAATACCTCCAGCACACTGACCGTCGACGCGCCGTTGGTCCCTCCCGCGACATAGATCTTGTCGTCGATCACACCCGCGGCAGGGGTGCCACCGTGACCCGATCGCATCTGAGCGACGAAGGACCAGGAGTTCGCGGCGGGATCGTAGACAAACGTGTCCCGGGACAAGCCACCGAAGACGTAAAGCTTGCCTGCGGCTACGGCGGCGGCGAGGTGGTCATTGCCGAACGGAAGCGGCGCGGCAGTCGACCACGTATTCGTGTTCGGATTGTAGACTTCGACCAGCGCTGACGGGTTCCCCTGCCCTTCCAGACCGCCGATGACGTAAATGTTGCCATTCAACACCGCAGTTGCGATCTCTTGCCGGCCCGTCGGAAAGTCAGACAGCGTCTGCCAGGTGCCGCCACCTTCAGCCGCCACGTTAGTTGCACAGAATGCGACCAACAGTTGAACGAAGGTGCGCGGGGCGAGGCGGCGCATAACGGCACCGTAAGCCCCAGACGACCTATGTCCAGCCAAAAACCGTGGCGGCTGGCGAGACAGGGGGCCTTTAATCGAGCCAGCTCAGCGGATACTTGTCATCATCGAGCGCAACTGCCTGCTCCGTCAGCTCGAGCGTGTGCTCCGTATCGAACATCACCGCCAGCTCTTCCGTGCGCGTGGCATCTTTGCTCGCCATGATCGTGCCGGGATGCGGTCCATGAGGAATCCCGCGCGGATGCAACGTAATCGACCCAGCTTCGATCCCTTTGCGCGAACCGAAATTGCCGCGCACGTAAAAGAGAACCTCGTCAGCTTCGACGTTGTCGTGCACCCACGGAATCTTGACGGCTTCGGGGTGGTAATCGAGCAAGCGCGGCGCAAACGTGCAGACAACGTAACCGCGAATCTCGAAAGTCTGATGAATCGGCGGCGGCTGATGCACCGTGCCGGTAATCGGCTCGAAGTCCTGCGCGTTGAAGGTGAATGGATAAACAAAGCCATCCCAGCCGACGACATCGAACGGATGATGCGCGTGCACCACGCGCGTCCAGCGCGCGCCATCTTTTACCAGCACCGGCACGTCTTCGTCCTTGTCGACCACGAGCAACTCGCTCGGTCCATGAAAATCCCGCTCGGAGTAAGGCGAGCCCATCCGGATCTGCCCATCCTGATTCAGATAACGCCGCGGGATTCGCACCGGACCGGTTGACTCCATGATGAGGTAATCTTCTTCCGTCACGTTATCCGGCACGAGGCGATAGGTAATGCCGCGTGGGATGACGATGTAATCCTCCGCGCGATAGCGCAGCTTTCCGAAAGGACTCTCCAGAGTGCCGGCGCCTTTGAAGACAAAGATGATCTCGTCCGCCCCGCCGTTCCGGTAATATTCGTACTCGCCGTAGGTCGTCGCCGGCTTGTGCCGATAGGCGATCATGTCCTGATTGAAGAGCATCGGAATGCGGCCGGTATAGAGGTCGCCTTTCCGCGGGACGTTGGCTGCTTTCAGGTGGTGGTGACGCAAGGGAGCGTCCGTCACTTTTTTCAGCTCCTCGCACTTGATCAG